>Ga0247708_1000033_pt1 | contig 36644 bp, 39 predicted proteins | sample 42W_NmetaG_FD_189040 | JGI IMG/M metagenome (GOLD analysis project Ga0247708, IMG submission 189040) | Soil microbial communities from hillslope of Landscape Evolution Observatory, University of Arizona, Oracle, AZ, United States - 4-2-W_N | ecosystem: Engineered > Artificial ecosystem >...
GCCCGTGCAGGCCGCCATGTACCGCGCCGGCCTGGCCCTGCTCCGCGGTGATCTCGCCGGTACGGTCGCCCACGGCGAGCGCGCCGCCGCGCTGAGCGCCGCCGGCGACCACTTCGGCCAGGGGGCGGCGGCCGCCCTGATCGGCCTGGCCCACTGGGCCGGCGGCGACCTTCAGGTCGCTGAGCGCCAGTACGCCGCCGCCATCGCCTCGTTCGAGCGCGCCGGGTTCCTCCCTGACGTCCTGGCCTGCTCCCTGGGGCTGGCCGACATCCAAGTGGCCCAGGGCCGCCTGGGCGCCGCCAGGCGGACCCTGGCCGCCGGGCTCGACATCGGCACCACCAACGGGCCGCTGCGGGGGACCCCCGACATGCACGTGGGGCTCGGCGAGCTTCACGTCGAGCGCAACGAGCTCGATGCCGCCGCCGAGCGGCTCCGCGCCAGCCTCGACCTGGGCGAGCACCTCGCGCTCCGCCAGCACGGCTACCGCTGGCGAGTCCTGGACGCTCGCCTCCGGGCCGCCCGCGGTGATCACGCCGGCGCGCTGGCGCTGCTCGCCGAGGCCGAGCGGCGCTACGACACCGACTACTCGCCCAAGGCCCGCCCGGTCGCCGCCACCACCGCCAGGGTACGTCTCGCGGCCGGCGACGTGGCCGGAGCCGAGCAGTGGGCCGTCGACGCGGGCATTGGCCTCGACGACGAACCGTCCTACCTCCGCGAGTACGAGCTCCTCACCTTCGCTCGGCTGCTCCTCGCCACCGGACGGGCCACCGACGCCATCGCCCTGCTCGATCGCATCCTGGCCGCCGCCGACTCGGGCCACCGCGGCGGCGACGCCATCGAAGCGCTGGCGTTGCTCGCCGTCGCCCACGACGCCACCGGCGACACGCCCCATGCGCTGGCCGCCCTGGAGGAGGCCTTGACCCGGGCGGCCGCCGAGGGGTTCGTCCGGGTGTTCCTGGATGCCGGCGCGCCGATGCACGTGCTGCTGAAGGCGGCCGTCCGGCGCAGCCGGGCCCCCGACCAGGCCGCCGCCGTCCTCGCCGCCGACGGTGCCCCGGCCAGGATGGCGCCGCAGGGCCTGGTCGACGAGCTCAGCAGCAGGGAGCTGGACGTCCTGCGGCTCCTCCGCAGCGACCTCAGCGGCCCCGAGATCGCGGCCGAGCTGGGCGTGTCCATCAACACCGTCCGCACCCACACCAAGAACATCTTCATGAAGCTCGGCGTGAACAGCCGCCGGGCGGCCCTCCGCCGGGCCACCGAGCTCGGCCTGTAGTGGAGCCGGTCCTCAAGATCACCACCCCCGCTCACCACATGATGTGACGACGGCTCACCAGGTCGGTTCGTACGTTCCACCTGTGCAGTACGAGATCAGGGTCGACGGACACCTCGGAGCCCGCTGGGCCGCCTGGTTCGACGGGCTCGCCGTCACCAGCGAGAGCGACGGCACCACCGTCCTCCGGGGATCGCTCGTCGACCAGGCCGCGCTGCACGGCCTCCTGCAGAAGCTGCGCGACGTCGGCATCCCGCTGATCTCGCTCAGGCAGGTCCCGTCCGACAACCCACCTGAAGGGAATCGACCATGACCACCCACACCACCACGCGCCCGATGGACCCGGTCCGGAAGGCGGCCCTCTTCGCCGGCCTGTTCTACATCGGCACGTTCGTGTTCTCGATCCCGGCCCTCGCCCTGTACGACGGCGTCGTCAACGACCCGAACTTCGTCCTGGGGGCCGGCAGCGACCAAGGCGTCCTGTGGGGCGGCCTCATCGAGATCCTCACCGCCCTCACCGGCATCGGCACGGCCGTGGCCCTGTACCCGGTCATCAAGCGCCATGGGCCCGGCCGCGCCGTGGGCTTCGTCGCCAGCCGCACGCTCGAGGCGGCCATGATCTGCGCCGGCGTCCTGGCCGTGCTGGCCGTCTACACGCTCCGCCAGGACATGGCCGGGGCGACCGACACCGCGGCGCTCACGACCACGGCGACTGGGCTGGTGGCCGTGAAGGACTGGTCCTTCCTGCTCGGCCCCGGGATCATGCCGGCGATCAACGCCCTCTGCTTCGCCACGATCATGTACCAGTCCCGCCTGGTGCCCCGGTGGATCCCGACGGTCGGCCTGATCGGCGCCCCGCTGCTGCTGGCATCCTCGACCACCACGCTGTTCGGCGGCTGGGAGCAGGTGTCGTCCGCCTCGTTGCTCATGGCCCTGCCCATCGCCACCTGGGAGCTCTCGGTCGGCATCTACATGACGGTCAAGGGCTTCCGCACCCCGCCGGCCACCGATGGCGACGCCAACGTCGGGCCCGCCCCGGCCGCAGCCCTCGCCCACGCCTGATCCGAAGCCTTCGAGCGCTCGGCTCCGTGCCCGGGCCCCACCTCGATGTCGAGGTGGGGCCCGGAACGCGTCCGCCGGGATATGGGACGAAGGGCCCTGGCCCAGGGGTCGCGGCGCGCAGATCGTGGAGGCGTGCGGCAGCCACGCGCCGGCTGGACCGGGCACCTCGACGATGATCCGCTTCCCTGGTTGCTGGAGGCGGGTACACCCGCGGTGCGAGCCGCGACCCTGCAACGGCTGTTGGACCGGCCGGCGGACGACGCCGACGTCGTGGCCGCACGAGCGCGCGCAATGGACGTTGACCCCCTTCGCTCGATCCTGGAGGCGCAGGATCAGGCGGGATGGTGGGCCAAGCCGGGTCCCGGCTACTCGCCCAAGTACACCGGCACGGTGTGGCAGCTCATCTTCCTCGACCAGCTGGGCGCCCTGGCCGCCGACCCCCGCATCCAGCGGGCGTGCGATTACGTGCTGGACCATGCCCGGGCGGCGTCGGGGGGCTTCGCCGCCTCCGGCGCCCGAGGCGAAGGTGTCCCACCGTCGTCCCGGGTCATCCATTGCCTCAACGGCAACCTCACGAGGGCCCTCATCGGCTTCGGGCGCCTGGACGACGTCCGGTTGCAGTCCGCCATCGCCTGGGCCGCCCGGGCGATTACCGGCGAGGACGTCGACGGCTACCACCCCGAGGGAACGGTCGGTCCGGGGTTCGCCTGTGCCGCCAACGACAGGCAACCCTGTGCCTGGGGGGCCGTCAAGGAGCTCCTGGGGCTCGCCCGGATACCGGCATCGCGGCGCAGCCGCCTGGTCGGCGACGCCATCGACCAAGGCGTGGAGTTCCTCCTGTCCCGCGATCCCGCAGTGGCCGACTACCCGATGCCCTCCGGTGACACCAAGCCGTCGACCGCCTGGTTCAAGCTCGGCTTCCCTTCGGCCTACGTCAGTGACGTGCTCCAGACCCTCGAGGTGCTGGCCGAGCTGGGGCACGCCCAGGATCCCCGGCTGCGCAGCGCCCTGCGCTGGCTGGAGGCGAGGCAGGACCGGGGTCGATGGACGAACCGGTACGCCTACAACGGCCGGACGGTCGTCGATATCGAACCGCAGGGTCAACCGTCCAAGTGGGTGACGCTTCGCGCCTGCACCGTCCTCCGCGCCGCCTGGGCGTGAGCGGCGGCGGGCCTATTCTCAAGTAATCAAACGATCGCTTGACAAAAGGCCGCTCGGGCGACAGGATGGGCGCATGGCAGATCGACGGGCCAAGGACGCACTGTTCGACGGATTCGCCGAGGTGGCCAAGGCGCTGGCCAGCGGCCGCCGGGCGGAGATCGTCGACCTGCTGTCGCAGGGCGAGCGATCGGTCGAGGCCATCGCCGAGGAGCTGGGCCAGTCGCTGGCCAACACGTCGCACCACCTCCGGGCGCTGGCCCGGGCCGGTCTCGTGCGCACCCGCAGGGACGGGACCCGCATCTTCTACGCCCTGTCCAGTGAGCGGGTCGCCGCCCTGTGGGCCGCCCTGCGTGACGTGGCGGCCGAGCACGTGGCCGGCATCGAGCGCCTCGCCACCGCCTACCTGGGCGATCGCCACGGCCTGGAGGCCATCTCCCGCCAGGAGCTGGCGGCCCGGTTGGCGCTCGGCGACGTGATCGTCCTCGACGTCCGTCCGGATGCGGAGTACCGGGCCGGCCATATCCCCGGCGCCCGGTCGGTGCCTCCGGGCGAGCTGCGGCGCAGCCTGGAGGCGCTGCCCGAGGACGCGGAGGTGGTGGCCTACTGCCGCGGCCCCTACTGCGTGTACGCCGACGACGCCGTGCGAGAGCTCGACCGCCTGGGCTACCGGGCCCGGCGGCTGGAGGACGGCTACCCCGAATGGAAGCGGGCGGGGCTCCCGGTCACCGCCGGCCAGGGCTGAGAGGAGAACGGCAATGTCCCAGCAAACCCTCGTCGACGCCGAGCGCCTGCGGGCCGAGGTGCGGGAGAAGTACCGCGCCGTGGCCGTCGAACCGGACGCCCGCTACCACTTCCACACCGGGCGGGGCCTGGCCGCCCGTCTCGGCTACGACGCCGCCATCGTCGACGCCCTCCCGCCGGTCGCCGTCGAGTCCTTCGCCGGCGTGGCCAACCCGCTCGCCCTGCGCACGCCGGCGCCGGGGGAGCGGGTGGTCGACGTGGGCTCGGGCGCCGGCTTCGACTCCTTCGTCGCCGCCGGCCACGTCGGCCCCGACGGCCGGGTCGTCGGCGTGGACATGACCGCCGAGATGCTGGCCAAGGCGCGGGCGACGGCCGGGGTGCTCGGTCTGGGCCACGTCGAGTTCCGCGAGGGGCTGGCCGAGGCGCTGCCCGTCGACGACGGGTGGGCCGACGCGGTGATCTCCAACGGCGTCATCAACCTGTGCGCCGACAAGTGGGCCGTCTTCGCCGAGATCTTCCGCGTCCTGCGCCCGGGCGGGGTCCTCCAGTTCGCCGACATCGCCAACGGCCGGCCGGTGCCTCCCGAGGCCCTGCGCGACATCGACCTGTGGACCGGCTGAATTGCCGGCGGCCTGCCGTGCGCAGGCTGGCAGCAGATGCTGGAGGAGGCCGGGTTCGTCGACGTGCGGATCGGCGAGCCGGTCGACACCTTCGGGGGCGCCGGTGGCGAGGCCAACGCCCGGGCCTTCGCCGTCTTCGGCCACCCCTTCCTGGCCCGCAAGCCGGCATGACGGCGCCGGAGATCGTCACCCTGGTCGACGAGGGCCTCGGCAACTGCTCCTACGTGGTCGACATCGGCGAGCGGCGGGCCCTGGTGGTGGACCCCGAGCGCGACCCCCGGCCCTACCGGGCCGCGGCCGAGCGCCGGGGCCTCCGCATCGCCCTGAGCGCCGAGACCCACCTCCACGCCGACTTCGTCTCCGGCAGCCGGGAGCTGGCCGCCCAGGGGACCACGGTGGTGGCGGCCCGGGCCGCCGGCCTGGAGCATCCCCACCACGGGCTGGCCGGCGGCGAGACGCTGGATCTGGGCGGCCTCACCCTCGAGGCCATCGAGACGCCGGGGCACACACCGGAGCACCTGGCCTACCTCCTGCGCGACGGGTCCCGCCCGGTCGCCCTCTTCAGCGGCGGATCGCTGCTGGTGGGGGCGGTGGCCCGGACCGACCTCGTCGCCCCGGAGGCCACCGAGGCGCTGGCCCGGTCGCTGTGGCGCTCGATCCGGGCCCGGCTGCTCGGCCTGCCCGACGACCTGGCCGTCTACCCGACCCACGGCGCCGGCTCGTTCTGCTCGGTCGCCCCGGGCGGCGATCGGGTCACCACCATCGGCCGGGAACGGTCGACCAACCCCCTGCTGGCCGCGCCCGACGAGGACGCCTTCGTGGCCCGGCTCCTGGCCGGCTTCGGCACCTATCCCCCCTACTTCCTCGAGCTGCGCGAGGTGAACCGGCGAGGGCCCCACGTCTACGGCGCCTACCCGTCCCCGGCTCCGCTCGACGCGCGCCGTGTCGACGACCTGGTCGACGGCGGCGCGGTGATCGTCGACGTCCGGCCGGTCGAGGCCTTCGCCGCCGGCCACGTGCCGGGGTCCCTGTCGATCCCGCTGCGCCCCCAGTTCGCCAGCTGGCTGGGCTGGCTCGTGGCCCGGGCCCGCCCGCTGGTCTTCGTCGCCGGCCCCGGTCAGGATCGAGACGAGCTGGTCCGCCAGTGCCTGGGCATCGGCTACGAGAACGTGGCCGGCGAGCTGGCCGGAGGCGTCGAGGCCTGGCGGGCCGCGGGACGGCCCGTCGCCACCGTGGCGCTGGTGGCGCCCGACCAGGCCGGGGGGACGATCGTCGACGTGCGCCAGCGCAGCGAGTTCGCGTCCGGGCACGTGCCCGGCGCCCTCGGCCTGGAGCTGGGCGACGCCGCCGCGCTCGCCTCGACGCTCCCGGCCGGCCCCCTCACCGTCATGTGCGGCCACGGGGAACGGGCCATGAGCGCGGCCAGCATCCTCGCCGCCCAGGGCCGGGGCGACGTCTCCGTGGTGGTCGGCGGGCCGGCCGACGTGGTCGCGGCACGCGGGCAGCGCCTCGCGGAATGACCCAGGAGGGCGTGCGCCTCGGGCTGCGGGAGAACCTGGCCCAGTTCAGCCTGCTGGTCGCGGTGAACGCCCTGGTGGGCGGCATGGTCGGCCAGGAGCGCACGGTGCTGCCGCTGCTGGCCTCGGAGACGTTCGCCCTCAGCGCCTTCACCGCCAGCGCCACGTACATCGTCGCCTTCGGTGCCACCAAGGCCCTGGCCAACCTGGCCACCGGGACCCTGATCGACCGGGTCGGGCGCAAGCCGGTGCTGGTCGCCGGCTGGCTCGTCGGGGTGCCCGTGCCGCTCCTGCTGATCTGGGCGCCGACGTGGGGGTGGGTGATCTCCGCCAACGTGCTGCTCGGGGTCAACCAGGCGATGACGTGGTCGACGACGGTCGTCATGAAGATCGACCTGGTGGGCCCGGCCCGGCGGGGCACGGCGCTCGGCTTCAACGAGGCGGCCGGCTACGGCGCGGTGTCGCTCACCGCCCTGGCCACCGGGCTCATCGCCGCCCGCTACGGGCTCCGGCCGGAGCCCTTCTTCCTCGGCATCGCCTTCGCCGCCCTCGGTCTGGGCCTGTCCACGCTGTTCGTGCGCGAGACCTGGGGCCACGCCCACCACGAGGCGGCGACCGCCCCGGCACGGGGCGACGCCGGCGACGCCTTCGGCGCCATCTTCGCCCGGGCCACCTGGCGGGACCCCACCCTCAGCGCCGTCAGCCAGGCCGGACTGGTGAACAACGCCGTCGACGGGCTGGCCTGGGGCATCCTCCCCCTGCTCTTCGCGGCCCAGGGCCAGTCGGTGCAGGCCATCGGGCTGCTGGCGGCCATCTACCCCGGCGTGTGGTGCGTCGGCCAGCTGTTCACGGGTTCGTGGTCTGACCGGGTGGGCCGCAAGCCGCTCATCGTGGCCGGCATGGTGGTCCAGGGCGCGGCCCTGGCCATGATGGCCGTCACGTCCGGGTTCGCCGTCTGGGCCGCCGGGGCGGTGCTGATCGGGGTCGGGACGGCGCTGGTGTACCCCACGCTGATCGCGGCGGTGGGCGACGTGGCCCACCCCACATGGCGGGCCACCGCCGTGGGTGTCTACCGGCTCTGGCGTGACGCCGGCTACGTGGTCGGCGCCCTGCTGGGCGGCGTGGTGGCCGATGCGTTCGACCTCCGCGCCGCGGTCATGGCCGTGGCCGTCCTGAGCGTGCTGTCCGGGCTCGGGGTCGCGGTCCGGATGGACGAGACGGTCCCGCCGCCGGGCCCCGTGCCAGTCGGCAGTGATCCGGCGCTTCTCCGCACCTGACCCTCGGCGGCGGGCGGCCTCTCGCCTGGGGACAGGGGATGTCACATTTCCGCTGCCAGCGGTGCTGTAGTGGCATGGAACTGATCCCGCGCCGAGGGGGGACGGCCGCCGCCGTCCTGGCGCTCCCCGGAGGGGTCGACAGTGCCGACGGGCGGCGGGCCGACAGGAAGGAGCGCGTGGCGGTGTCGGGTCCGGGCCGCGGTGCCGTGCGTGTCGACCTCGACACGGTCTTCCGTCGCCATTACCAGCTGGTGGTCGGCGTGGCCGCCCGGGTGCTCGGCTCGAGCGACCATGCCGAGGACGTGGCCCAGGACGTGTTCCTCTCCTTCGGCCGCTCGTCGGTGCCGGCCGGAGAGGCCCGGGGCTGGCTGTGCGTCGCCGCGGCCCACACGGCGTTGAACCTGCTCCGGTCCGGACGCCGCCGCACCTCGCGGGAGGAGGCGGCGGCGGCCACCGGCGGCGCCAGCGTCTCCGACGTCGCCGAAACGGTGGTGACGCTGGAGGAGCGCAGCCGCGTGCGGTCGGCGCTGGTCCGGTTGCCCCGCACGCAGGCGGTGGCCCTGGTGCTGCGGCACAGCGGCCTCAGCTACGCCGAGGTCGCCGCCGCCCTCGACCTCTCCCCGTCCAGCGTCGGCACCACCGTGCGGCGCGCCGAATCCGCCCTGCGGAAGGAGTTGATCCGTCATGGGTCATCCGACTGAAGGCACCTTGCGCCGGCTGCTCGACGAGCCGGCCGGGGTGGCCGACACCGATCGCGAGCATGTCGCCGGATGCCCGCAGTGCCTCGACGGCCTGGCGTCGATGCAGGAGGACGCCGCCCTCGTGGGCGCCGCGCTGGCCACCGGCCGTGCTCCGGCGGTGGACGTCGAGGCGGCGTGGGCCCGCCTGACGGCCGCCGCACCGGACTCGCCGCCGGCGCGCGCCGTGGCGCCGGCCCGGGCCTTTCGGTGGCGCGGCGTCCTGCGCCGCCCGTCCGTCGCGGCCATCGGCGTCGCCGTGGTCCTGACCGGGGCCGGCACCGCCGCCGCCAACGACTGGCTCCACATCTTCCGCACCAAGCAGATCGCCCCGGTGAGTGTCAGCACCTCCGACCTCGTCACCCTGCCCGACCTGCGGGCCTACGGCGACGTGGTGGTCACCAGCCCCGTCGACGTGAACGCCGTCCCCGACGCGGCGACCGCGACGGCGCAGACCGGCCTGAACGTGCCCGAGGTGTCCAACCTCCCGCGCGGGGTCAGCGGCGCGCCGGTCTACCAGGCGGGCGGCCAGGCCAGCGCCACCTTCACCTTCTCCGCGGAGCGGGCCGCCCGGGCCGCGGCCGAGTCGGGGAAGGCGCTGCCCCCACCGCCCCCCGGCCTGGACGGCAGCCAGGTGCGGCTGGTCGCCGGCCCGGGCGTGGCCGCCGTCTGGCGGCAGCCGACCGGGGTGCCTGCCCTCTTCGTGGGTCGGGCCGTGGCGCCCACCGCCTTCTCGTCCGCCGTCCCCTTCGACACGGTGCGTGACTACCTGCTGTCCATGCCCGGCCTGCCCGAGCCCGTGGCCGCCCAGCTGCGGGGGTTCTCGGGCGACGGCTCCACCCTGCCGCTCCCCGTCCCCGCCGATCGGATGACCACGTCGTCGGCGAAGGTGGGCGACGTGCAGGCGACGGTGCTGGCCAGCCGCGACCGCCTGCTGGCTGCGGTGGTGTGGGTGGACGACGGCCTGGTGACCGTCGTGGCCGGCTCGCTCAGCGCCGGCGAGGTCGTGTCGGTCGCCAGGGAGCTGCGGTAGGCGTGGCCGGGAACCCCACGGCGGTCGGGAGCGATGCCGCCCGCCGCGCCGCCTCCGAGCTGGTCGCCGGCATGCCCCCGGCCCCGGCCGTCTGGTGCTCCGGCCTGCGGAAGCGGTACGGCAGGCAGCAGGCGGTCGAGAACGTCTCCCTGGAGGTGGGGCGAGGCGAGGTCGTCGGCCTGCTCGGTCCGAACGGGGCCGGCAAGACCTCGGTGATCAAAATGCTCCTCGGCCTCGTCCACCCCGACGCGGGCGAGGTGATGCTCCTCGGGCGGCCGGCCACCGATCCGGCCACGCGGGCCAAGGTCGGCTACCTGCCGGAGCTCTTCCGGTACCAGCCCTGGCTCAGCGCGTCGGAGGTGCTGGCGCTGCACGTGCGCCTGTCGGGGATGACGGTGCCGGTGCAGGAGCGGCGCGACTGCCTGGCCCTCGTCGGCCTCGCCGACCGGGCCGGCGACCGCGTCGGCGGGTTCTCCAAGGGCATGCAGCAGCGCCTCGGGCTGGCGGTCGCCCTGGTGGCCCGGCCGGAGCTGGTCGTGCTGGACGAGCCGACCAGCGCCCTCGATCCACTCGGGCGGGTCGACGTGCGCGACATCGTGCTGTCGCTGAAGTCGCGCGACGTCGCGGTCCTTCTCAACTCCCACCTGATCGGCGAGGTGGAGCGTGTCTGCGACCGGGTGGTGATCCTCGATCGCGGGCGGGTCGCCGCATCCGGCACGCTCGCAGAACTGCTCGGCCAGCGCGAGGTCCGCCTGCAGCTCACCGACCTCTCACCGGCGGCACTGGGGCGCCTGGCCGCCACCGGGGAGGTCGAGCGGTCTGCCGACTGGTTCACCGTGGCCCTCTCGGCCGAGGACGACGGAAGGGCCGTGCCCGACCTGGTGCGCGATCTGGTCGCCCTCGGGGCCCGGGTGCACGCGGTCGAGCCGGCCCGCATCAGCCTGGAGGAGCGCCTGCTGGGCATCCTCCGGGCCGGGAGCGGGACGGACCGGTGACCACGGCCCGCACCGTGGCGACCATCGCCGCCCTCACCCTGCGGGAGGCGGTCCGGCGGCGGGTGGTGCTCGCCGTCGCCGTGCTCACTGTCGTGCTGCTCATCCTGAGCGGGTGGGGGTTCTCGCGCGTGGCGGCGGAGTCGGGCGGCACGCTCACCAGCGGCGAAGCCCGGCTGACCGCCTCGATCATGCTCAACCTGGTCATGTTCGGCTTCAGCCTGATCGCGGCGCTCGGCACCGCCTTCCTCGCCGGCCCCACCCTGTCCGGCGAGACGGAGTCGGGCATCGCGCTGGCCGTCCTGGCCCGCCCGATCCGTCGCTCGGCCGTGCTGCTCGGGAAGTGGCTCGGGCTGATCGGCTTCGGCAGCGGCTTCGTGGTCCTGGCCGGGCTGGCCCAGTGCATCGTCGTCCGCCAGACGGTGGACTACTGGCCACCGCAGCCGGCGGTGGCGCTCGCCTTCCTCGTGGGCCAGACCATCGTGCTGCTCACCCTCGCCCTGCTGCTGTCGACCGCGGTGTCGCCGATGGCGTCGGGCGTGGTCGCCGTCGGCCTGTTCGGTGCCACATGGATCGCCGGCGTGGTCGGCGCCATCGGCGGATCCCTCGGCAACGCCGCGGTGGCCCGGGTCGGCACCATCTCCCGCATGCTCCTGCCCACCGACGGCCTGTGGCGTGGGGCGATGCGCGCCTTCCAGGACCCGACGGCGCTCATCGAGATGGGCGGTACGGATGCCGAGGCCTTCCCCTTCCTGAGCGCGGCGCCGCTGACGGCCACCTACCTGCTGTGGGCCGCGCTGTGGGTGATGATGATCTGGGCGCTGGCCGCGGCGTCGTTCCTCCGCAAGGACCTCTGAGCGCGCTTCGCCCCGGGGGTCAGCCCGCTCGCAGGTATCGGCAGACCTGGACGCCCGTGCCGGTCGTGACCGCGGACGCCAGCTCGAAGCGCCGGACGGTGCCGTCGGTCGGGAAGATGCTCTTGCCGCCGCCCAGGGCGATCGGTTCGATCATCAGGTTCAGCTCGTCGACCACATCGGCCGCCAGCAGCGAGCGGGCCAGCTGCGAGCTGCCCATGACGTTCACGTCGCGGCCTGGCCGCTCACGCAGCGCGTGCACCCCGGCCACCAGGTCGGCGCCGCGGATGAGCGACGTCGGCGCCCACGTGAGGTCGGCCTCCGAGAGCGTGTCGGAGACGACGTGCTTCTCGACCGAGTTCATCCAGTCGGCGAAGGGGTCGCCGGCCCGGTCGGGCCAGGCGCCGGCCATGACCTGCCAGGTCCGCCGGCCGAACAGGAGCGCGTCGGTGCGGCCGGCGATCTCGTCGATGCTCGATCCCATGACCTCGGGGTCGAAGTAGGGCATGGACCACCCGCCGTGCTGGAAGCCCCCGTCGGTGTCCTCGTCCTTGCCTCCGGGAGCCTGTACGACGCCGTCGAGGCTGATGAACTCGCTGATGACGATTCGCATATCCACTCGACGATTGCACAGGCCGGAACTCATCGCCGACCGGCGCGGCCGCCCCCGCGAGCTAGACGGCGACGTCGAGGGCCCACGCGTCGCGCCACGCCCGCTGCCGCCGGGTCACCGCCAACGACGCCAGGACGGCCGCCGCGGCGAACACCATGAACCCGGCGGCGAAGGTGCCCGTCGATCCCTCCAGGGAGCCCAGCGCGAACGGCAGGAGGAAGCCGCCGAGGCCGCCGGCTGCGCCCACCAGCCCGGTCATGGGCCCGACGGCCGACGGGAACCGTTGGGGGACGACCTGGAACACCGCGCCGTTGCCCATGCCGAGCGTCCCCATGGTGACCATGAGCAGGGCCACGGTGAGGCCGAGGCCGGGCAGCGACGCCAGGGCCGAGGCCAGCGCGGCGACGATCATCAACGCCCCGGTCAGCACCCGGGTGCCGCCCAGCCGGTCGGCCAGCGCGCCGCCCAGCGGTCGCAGCAGCGAGCCGGCGGCGGCGCACATGGCGGCGTAGCCGGCGGCGCTGAGCTTGCTCATGTCGAAGCGGTCGACGAAGAAGATCGACAGGTAGCCGGACAGCCCCACGAAGCCGCCGAAGGTGACCAGGTAGAACAGGCTGAGCCAGCGGGCGTCGGCCTGCTCGAGCAGCGACAGGGCGCTGCCGGCCTGTGGCCCGGGCCGGGCGGGTGGCTCCTTGGCGAAGAAGGCGAACACCAGCCAGGTCAGGCCGACCGGGAGGCTGGCCAGGCCGAACACGCCGTGCCAGCCCACGTGCTCGGCCAGGCGCGGCGCGGCGAGGATGGCGATGATCGTGCCCGAGTTGCCGGCGCCGGCGATGCCGAGGGCCAGGCCCTGGAACTCCGGCGGGTACCACCGGCTTACGAGGGGCAGGGCGACGGCGAAGCTGGCGCCGGCCACGCCGAGCAGCAGGCCGATGCCGAGCACCTGGGCGTACGTGCCGCCACCGACCCATCCCCAGAGCAGCGGCACCAGGGTGAGCCCCATCGAGGCCATCCCCGTGCGCTTGATGCCGATGCGCTCGACCACCGACCCGAGGATCAGCCGGAAGCCGCAGCCACCCAGCGGTGGGACGGCCACCATGAGGCCCTTCTGAGCCGAGGTCAGGTCGAGGTCGGCGGCCACGTACGCCCCTAGGGCGCCGAGCAGCACCCAGACCATGAACGACACATCGAAGTGGAGCAGGGACGCGAGCAGGCTGGGCGTGTGGCCGGCGCGGGAGAAGCCTTTGACGGACACGTCCGAAGGATGCCCACCCGCCGTCTCGGGGCCGTTGCCGGGCCGTGTCCGGGCGGTGACGTTCACCTGACGGGCCGGTGACCGCCGGGGCCGGCCTCGCCGCCCCGCCCATCGGGGAATTGCCGGCTCGGGACGGGCGTTTTTCAGGTCGGTCCCGCCAGGTGGATGGCGGGCCATACGACGAAGGAGGTGTCGTCAGATGCTGATGCGATTCGATCCGTTCAAGGACGTCGAGCGATGGGCCCAGCAGCTCTCTGGCGCCACCAGGCAGCCGGTGATGCCCCTCGACGCCTACCGCCAGGGCGGCCACTGGGTGGCCGCCTTCGACCTGCCCGGCGCCGACCCGGCGTCGATCGAGGTCACCGTCGAGAAGGACGTCCTCACCGTGCGGGCCGAGCGCTCCTGGCAGCCGCAGGAGGGTGAGCAGCTGGTCGTGGCCGAGCGGCCCCAGGGCACCTTCACCCGGCAGCTGTTCCTGGGCGAGGGGCTCGACGCCGAGCACGTGGAGGCGTCCTACGCCAACGGCGTCCTCACCGTGCGCCTGCCCGTCGCCGAGGAGGCCAAGCCCCGCAGGGTGGCCATCACCACCGGCGGCGGCGGCCAGAAGGCCATCGAGACCGAGACCGGCGCGGCGGCCTGATCGGCTGCCGCGCCGGCCCTGTCCGGGACATCTGAAGGAGGTATGACCAATGTCATTGCCTGTTCGGTCCCAGAACGGCTTCGCCGGGCTGGAGCACCTGCGGAGCCAGCTCGACTCACTGCTGACCCGCTGGGACGAGCTGCTGTCCGGCTCCGCCGCCTTCACGCCGCTCGCCGATCTGGAGGAGACCGACGAGGCCTACCTTGCCGAGATCGAGCTGCCCGGCGTGCAGCTCGAGGACCTGTCGGTGGAGGTCGCCGGTCGCCGGCTGAGCGTCACCGGCGAGCGCAAGGAGCGGGAACGAGTCGGCATCCTGCGCCGGCGGACCCGGACGGTCGGGCGCTTCCAGTACGAGGTGCTCCTGCCCGGCGACGTCGACGAGGAGCACGTGGAGGCGTCGCTCCACGACGGGGTGCTCACGGTGCGGGTGCCCAAGCCGGAGGCCGATCGCCCCCGCCGTATCCCCGTGGTTCGTGGCTAGCCGAATACGAAAAGCGCGTGTTTCGACCGGTCGATAGGTGGGAAATGGAAGTGGCGCATACGTCGAGCAACACAGGAGGTGAGTGAAGTCCATGAGCCTGAAGAGGAAGGGGACGGTCATCGCCGCCGCCGCGGCTGCGACCCTGATCGTGGGTGCCGCCGCCTTCGCATGCACGAACCTGGCCACGCTCAACCTGTCGAGCACGGCCGGGAAGGCGGGCGACGTGGTGACCGTCACCGGATCGTCGTTCGCCGTCGGCCGCGGCGGCGAACCGACGCTGCCGGTGCAGCTGCGCTGGAACGGGGTGAACGGTATGGTGCTCGCCGAGACCACGCCCGACCGGGCCGGCAACATCTCGGCCACCTTCACCGTGCCTGAGGGGGCGCCGGGCTACTACGTCCTCGTCGCCACCCAGAAGGACGCCGCGGGGGGCGACACGTACGGCACGCCGGCCCGGGCGTCGTACCAGATCCTCGGCCCCAACGGTCAGTCGGTCGTGGCCCAGCCGGGCGTGGCATCGGCGGCCGCCCTGCCCGCTGAGCCGAGCTCGTCGGGCATCATCGCCCTGACCGTGGGCCTGGGTGTGCTGGGCCTGGCGCTGTTCGGCGCCGGCTTCATCGCCTTCGTCCGCCAGACCCGCGCCGCCGCCGCTGCCGCAACCGTGCCGGTCCGCCGCAGCTGACGGCGCCGCCGGCCATCGATCGCCCGGGCGCCGGCCGTCCCACGACAGGCCGGCGCCCCGGCGCGACACAGGTAGGATCCCTGGCAGATCGGCATGCGCTGGCAGCGAACCTCGACAGTCGGCGAGCTGCCGGCCGACCCCCTCGGCGAGGCCGTGGCCGGCGCGGTGGCCGACGTGCTGGCCGGGGCCACCGTCGAACTGCGCTACAGCCCGGAGGCTGCGCTCCTGGAACCGGCGTCCGGGCCCGGCACGGCGGCGGCCGGCGGCGTGGGGCCGGCCGGGTGGCAGGTCTCGCTCATCGTCCGGCTCCACGACCGGCTCGCGAACCTGGTCGACGCCCACGACCCCATGTCGCTGGCCGAGCTGCTCGGCCTGTTGCCCGCCGCCGGCATCCGGGCCATGGCCCAGTTCCGCCACGACGGGGCCTCGGTTCCCGTGGGGCCGGCCCTCCGGCGGGCGCTGCGGGACATGGTGGCCGCCGAGGTCCTCGACGACTTCCTCGTCGCCCGGATCGGCCGTCCCGTCCGCCGCGGCCTGGTGGCCGAGACCGTCGAGTTCCTCATCGAGCTCAGCGGCGCGCGAGTCGAGTCGCACGACCTCACCCACGGGGTGGTCGTGGCCGACGTCCTGCGCGACGTACCTCGGCTGTCGTTCGCCTACCCGGCCGACGTCCGGGCCGCCAAGCGGGCCCCCCTGCTCTTCGACGGCCAGCGCTCGGTGCTCCTCGTCGACCCCGAGGGGCGGGCGCGGACCGAGCTGCAGCACCACCGCTTCGAGCGGGTGATGGAGGCCACCGGGCGGGTGCCGGTGCCGGGCGACTGGCAGGACACCGACGCCCTCGTCGCCGACGCCACCGGGGCGGTCGGCGGGCTCGGTTTCTTCCTCCGGGCCGACCGCAGCATCTGGACCTTCGTCGACGGCCAGCCCCTGCTCGTCCGCCGGGGTGAGCACTGGACCGCGTTCCCGATGGAGCTCACCGCGGCCATCGCCAAGATGATCGGGGGCGGCTCGGTGGCCTCGCTCGTGGCCCGGGCCGCCTTCACCATCTCGTCCCAGCCCCAGGGGGCGATCCTCGCCATCGTCGACGACCCCGGCCGCCTGGACGGCATCGTCTCGGCCAAGGACCGGTACGACCTGCGCAACGAGATCGACGTGGCCGGGATGCGCCCCGAGACCCGGCTCCACCACCTGATCGACGCCCAGCAGCTCGACGAGGAGACGCTCGTGCGCCTGGCCGGCCTCGACGGGGCCACCGTCGTCGACGGCGACGGGTGCCTCCTCGCCTACGGCGCCATCGTCACCAGCACCGACAGCCAGCACGAGGGCGCCCGCACGGCCGCCGCCGCCACCCTGTCGGAGACGGCCCAGGTCGTGCTCAAGGTCTCGGTCGACGGCGACATCACCGTGTTCCGCGCCGGTCGGGCGGTGACCACGGTCCTGGGCCGGCCGTCGACCGAGTAGCGCGGGGGCTCTGGCACCCTGGTCGAGGGTCACATCCGCGACCGAGTGCAAACGGGAGGGCGCCATGCCTGGCCGATCGAAGAGGTTGGTGGTCGTGGGCGCGGTGCTGGCGGCCGTGCTGGTGGCCGCCCTGGGCGTGCTGGCCGTGCGCAGCGGCGACGAGGAACCGGCCGCGCCGGCGGCGGCGGCCGGCGTCACCCGTGTCCGCCTGGGGCAGGCCGATCCGGCCAACGCGCCGGGCCAGTCCCTGTACCTGGAGCAGGTGACGATCGCGCCCGGGGCCAGGCTGGCCGAGCACTTCCACCAGGGGACGCAGGTGGCCCGGGTCGTGTCGGGCGTCCTGACCTACAACATCGTCTCGGGCACGGCGGCGGTGACGTATGCCGACGGGCGCACCGAGGAGGCCACCGGGCCGGCGGCGATCCGGCTCGGCCCCGGGGCCACCGTCACCGAGACCGCCGGGCTGGTGCACTTCGGCGCCAACGACACCGGCCGACCGGTGGTCATCGAGCTGGCCGCCCTGCTCGAGCGGGGGGCGCCGATGGCCACCACCACGGGCACCGGGGCCACCGGCACGGAGCTCCACCTCACCGCCAACCTCGAGTCGCAGGCCCGGACCCTGTTCACCGCCGGCGCCGACGGCTCGGTGGTCTACGGGTGGAACCGCCTCGGCGCCACCTCCTCGCTCGACGGGTGGCCGGTGAAGGTCGACATGCTCGGCGACGTCGCCTACACGGCCGGCAGCGGGCCGTTCTCCGGCTTCATCACGTTCTCCTTTGCCGACGGGTCGACGCTGGGCGTGGCCATGGAGGGCACGACGCGCGCCTCGGCCGACACGGCCAACGCCAGCTTCGCCGCCACCCTCGGCGTGGTCGCCGGCACCGGGCGGTACGCCACCGCGACCGGCACGGGGACCTTCGTCGGGACTCGCACCGCGGCCCTCGGCTCGGCGGTCGCGGCCACGTTCGACCTGAAGCTCGACGGGGCCAAGTAGACGGCCCGGCGCCGGGTACGGCGGACACCCGACGCCAGGCCGGATGGCAGGGTACCGCAACCATTCATCGCGCAACGGATCCCTCGGGGCGGCTCCCCGGCGGTGGCCGGACGCGGGACATCACCAGCGCTCGGGGGGCGCTGGTGATGTCCCGTCAGCCGGTAGGAGGTACCGGGATCTGCTCGGATCAGCCCTTGGTCACCGCGACAGGGCGGGCGGTCGTGTCCCGTCGGCTGGCCATGAGAGCGGCCACGCCGGCGGTGAACATCCCCATGCCGGCCACGCCCAGGGCGACCAGAGCGAGGGTGCCGGAGCTGACCGAGTTGTCGGCCCGCACCAGGCCCTCGATGCGGTCACCGGTATCCGTTGAAGACGCTGCGCCCAGGACCGGCGTCTGGCCGCTGGGGCCGACCACACCAAGGACGGCACGCACGGGCGACAGGCTCAGGCCGCCGGCGTTGGTCTGGGAGACGATGATCACGTAGTTGCCGGGAGCCGTGCCCTCCGGAACGGTGAAGGTGGTGGTGATGTTGCCACCGGTGGGCTTCCCCGGGCTGGCCAGCACCGGCCCGTCCAGGGCGTTGAAGCGGACCTGGACGTCGTGCGGCTGGCGGAAGCCGGTCCCGGTCAGGGTGACCTCCTCGCCGGCCTTCGCCTGCACCGTGGACAGGTTGACCACCGGGCCGGACACGCAGGCCCAGGCGGTGGATGCGGCGATGGTGAGCACTCCCAGAGTTGCGAGAGCGCCGAGTGCGATACGTCGTGCGGACAAAGGGTTCCTCCGGACTCGGTCTTGGGCGCGCAGTCAGGCGCGTCCGCATCGTCGCCGCCGGAGCCGACGAACGGCCGACAGACGTGTGTCGGTCGCGTTACAGCTGGGCGACGGCCGCGAAGTCGCTCCGCCGGAGCGGTCCCGCCCGCAGCTTCCCGTCCGCCGACGGCACCTCCACCAACCGGCCCGAGAGGGTGAAGGAGACGCTGTCGAGGCCGGGCAGGGCGGTGAGGGTGTAGACGATCTGGGCCGCGGCGAGGATCTGCTCCTTCGTCCCGCCGCCGAGGAATGCCCGGCTCAGGTCGACTCGCACGTCGCCATCGGCGACGGCGGTGGGCCGGGCCTCGGTGGCCGGGGCGATCGCGGTGCGGATGCCGCTCGCCGCCTCCTGCCGGGTCACGCCGGCGAGCAGCTCCGAGATCGCCTGCTCGGGACCGCCGGGTGGGGGGACGTCGCGGGTGACCGGGGCCAGGCGGTCATGGCTGACCAGGTAGATGGTCATCGTGACCGCACCCTGCGGCGATAGCGGGGCGGACGACGGGGTGGGGTTCGGATCCAGCAGGCCGAACGGCACCCGTTCGGCGGCCAGGGGGCGGGGCTCACCGTCGGTCGGGACGCCACAGGCCATGGCGAGGAGGGGAAGCAGAGCGGTGACGACGAGCGCCCGCCGGATCACGGCGCCACCGGGAGGCGGACCACGAAGCGGGCGCCCCCGCCCGGCCTGTCCTCCACCCATACCTGGCCCTCGTGCAGGCCCACGTGCTCGTGCACCAGCGACAGCCCCAGGCCGCTGCCTTCGCCGTCGCCGCGCATACCGGCGGCCCGGCCCCTGAAGAAGCGATCGAAGACGCGGTCGCGGGCGTCGTCGGCTACGCCGGGGCCGGCGTCCTCCACCGCGAAGCCGGCCCACGGCCCGTCGCGCTCCACGACGACGCGGACCACCCCGCCGCCGTGGCGCCTCCCGTTGTCGACGAGGTTGGCCACCACCCGCTCGAGGCGTCGCTTGTCGGCCCGCACGACGGTCTCCCCCGCGCCCGGCTCATGCTCCACGGGCGCGGCGGGGTCGGCACTCGTGCGGACGGCCTCTACGACGAACTGGCCGAGCACCACATCGTCGAGCACGAGCTCCTCCACGCCGGCGTCGATACGGGAGATCTCCAGCAGGTTCTCGACCAGCCGCTCGAACCGCCCGATCTCCGCGCTCAGCAGGTCGAGGCCGGTCCGGGCCCGCCCGGGCATCTCGTCCCGTCGCGAGTCCATCACGTCCAGGGCGGCGGCCAGCGTGGTGAGGGGGGAGCGCAGCTCGTGGCTCACGTCCGAGGCGAAGCGGGCGTCGCGGCGGATGCGGGTGAGGAGGGCCTCGGTCATCTGGTTGAACGACGCCGCCATGCGGGACAGCTCGGGGTCGCCGGACTCCTCAAGCCGCACGTCGAACCGGCCGCTGGCCACGGCGGCCGCCGCGCTGGAGACGGCGGCGAGGGGCGACAGCACCCGCCGGCTGGCCCACCAGCCGATGGTGGCCCCGGCGACGGTGGTCACCAGGGCGGCGGCGATCGACGAGTTGAGCAGGATGCTGAGGGTCCGGTCGAGCTCCACCAGCTGGAAGACCTCGAAGTAGGCCCCGTCGACCGCGGGCAGGGGGATGCCGACGGCCAGCTGCGGCCTCCCGCCCAGCTCGATGCGTTGGCGGGCGGCCACCCCGCCGGCCACCGTCTCCCGGAGGGCGGGGGGCAGGGTCTCGCGGCCGACGGCCACCGACGCGCCGAACCAGGTCTCCCCGAGGCGCAGCACCGGCGTCGACCGGGACGGCAGCCGGACCGAGCTGAGCAGCTGGGGGATGTCGGGGTTGGCCGACGCCAGCACGCTGCGGACCAGGCGGGCGTTGGCGTAGGTCTGGCGCAGGCCCGAGGTCTCCCGCTGGCGGACCAGGTACGAGCGGGCCAGCCCGTAGGTGAGCGTGGCCAGCCCGGCCGACAGGATCAGGGCGCCCACCGCGAAGGCGACGGTGACCCGGGTGCGCAGGCTGATCCGGCGGGACCGGCCGGCGGCCTTCATGGCTCGAGCTTGTAGCCGAGGCCGCGCACGGTCACGATGTGGCGAGGATTGGTCGGGTCGCCTTCGACCTTTGTCCGCAGCCGGCGGATGTGCACGTCGACCAGGCGGCCGTCGCCGAAGTAGCCGTAGCCCCACACCCGGTCGAGGAGGGCCTCCCGGGTCAGCAGCCGGCCCGGGTTCTGGGCCAGCTCGCACAGGAGCTTGAACTCCGTCTTGGTCAGGGCGACGTCGCGGCCGCCGACCTTGACCGTCCCCGCGTCGGGCAGGACCTCGATGTCGCCGAAGACGGGGCCGGACGGGCCGTGGTCGGGGCGGGTGGCCCGCCGGAGCAGGGCGCGGACGCGCGCCGACAGCTCCTTGGGCACGGCCGGCTTGACCACGTAGTCGTCGGCCCCCGCCTCCAGCCCGGCGACCACGTCGTGGCTGTCGGAGCGGGCGGTGAGGATCAGGATGGGAACGTCGCTGGACGCCCGCAGGCGCCGGCACAGCTCGAAGCCGTCCATGCCCGGCAGCATGAGGTCGACGAGCACGACGTCGGCCGGCCGGCGGGCGAGCACGTCGAGGCCCTGCTCCGCGCTCTCGGCGAGATCCACGACGTTGCCCTCGTCCTCGAGGACGAGTTGCAGCGACAGCCTGATGCGCTCATCGTCCTCGACGATGAGGATGTGCGCCCCCACGGGGGGAATGATCGCACTTCGCCGCCCGGCGGGCATCGTGGGCCGTGATCGAGCGACCGCCGAAGCTGCTCAGGACAGGTAGACGGCCTGGCTGTAGGCCGCGGTGAGGGCGACCAGGCCGGCGGCGAAGACCGGGTAGACCACCCGGGCCAGCTTGGGTCGCTCGGCCAGCAGCTCGCCGGCCACGGCGAACACCGGGAAGGCGGCGATCAGGTAGCGGCCCATGCCGAAGAAGTTCTTGGTGCTGAGGGCGGGGACGAGCACGGCCAGCAGGGCGTAGGTGCCGTACCCGTACCCGAAACGGCGGTAGACGCGGGGCACCAGGGCGAGGGCGGCGAAGGTCAGCACCGGGTGGGCCAGGTAGGAGATCGAGCCCAGGATGTTGCGGTCGCCCAGGGTGCCCAGGTCCTCGAAGAACCGGAACTTGAGCCAGGTGCGCAGCCCGCTCTCCTGGTCCCACGCCTCCTGGATGGTGACGAAGGCGATCGGGTCGTCGAACTTCCGCCACTGGTAGAAGCAGAAGGCGGCGATCCCCAGGGCGGACAGGAGCACGCCGGCGTCCCGCCACACCGGCCGGCCGTCGTCCAGCTCCCGGCGCCGCTCGTAGGCTCGCACGGCCAGGGCGACGACCAGCACGATGGCCGTGGGCCGGGCCGCGGTGGCCACCGCGCCGGCCAGGCCGGCCAGCCACGGGTGGCCCCGCTCGAGGAGGACGAAGGCCCCGACCACCGTCATCAGGAAGAAGGCGGTCGGGTAGACGGCCCCGTAGAGGAAGAAGGCGTAGGGGTACACGAGCAGCAGGCCCAGGGCCGACCACGCCGCGGGCCGGCTCATCCGCTCCCGCAGCCACCCGAAGAGCAGGCGGCTGGCCACCGCCCCCGAGGCCACGGTGACCGCGAACCCGGCGGCGTAGGCGTTTCCCACGACGGCGGTGACCGCCCGCATGGCCAGGGGGTAGGCCGGGAAGAAGGCGATCGTCGACTGCTTGCCCTTGATGTAGCCGTACCCGCCCCGGGCGATGGCCGCGTACCAGCCGGAGTCCCACTGGGCCCAGCCCTGGATCCACCGCCACCCGAGGAAGGGCGGGATGACGTGGTCGCCCCGGTCCGGCAGCCAGATCGACGACACCGCCTGCACGCCGAAGAGGGCGGCGGCGATGGCGAGGAAGAGGAGCACCGCCCGCCGCCCGTCGCCCGCGGTTCCTTCGCCGGCGCCCAGCGCTGCTGCGATGTGGTCTGTACGCATCCGGGTCGCCCGACGCTACTCGCTGCGCCTCGGCCGCAGCCGGCGCAACGGCAGGGCCAGGTGGGGGTCGAGGGCGTCGCGCACGCCGTCGCCTACCAGGTTGAACCCGAGGACGGCCAGGCTGATGGCCACGCCCGGGATGACCACCACGTGGGGGTCGGAGAGGAAGTAGGTCCGGCCGTCGTTGAGCATGGCGCCCCACTCCGGCGTGGGCGGGGGCGCCCCCAGGCCGAGGAAGGTGAGGGTCGAGATGGCCAGCAGCAGCTGGCCGATCTCGACGGTGGCCAGCACGATCACCGGCGAGATCATGTTGGGCACGACGTGGCGGGTGACCACCCGGCCCGGCCCGGCGCCGGCGGCCCGGGCCGCCTCCACGAACGGGCGCCCCTTGATCGCCAGCACCAGGCCGCGCACGATGCGGGCGTAGCCGGCCCAGATGATCGTCACCAGCCCGAGCATCACCGCCAGCAGGCTCGGCTCGAACAGGCCGGTGACGGCCAGGGCCAGGATCAGCCCGGGGATGGTGAGGATCACGTCGACCAGGCGCATGCACAGCTTGTCGACGATGCCGCCGGCGAACCCCGACAGGGTGCCGACCGCGGTGCCGATGGCGGTGACCAGGACCGACGACAGGACGGCCGCGCCCAGGGAGAGGCGGGCGCCGTGGAGCAGCCGGCTGAGCATGTCCCGCCCCAGCCCGTCGGTGCCGAGCAGGTGGTCGAGGCTCGGCCCTTGCAGGCGGTCGACGGTCACCTCCAGGGGGTCGTGGGGCGCCAGCGCCGGCCCGGCGGCGGCCAGGACCCCGAAGACGGCGACCAGGACCATGCCGGCGACGGCCGCCCGGTCGGACAGGAGGCGGCGCAGGACCAGCGTCCCGCCCGACGACCGGGCGTGGACGACCTCGGGGATCACCGGTCGCGCTCCGAACGGATGCGGGGGTCGGCCCAGCCGTAGCTGAGGTCGATGGCGAAGTTGAGCAGCACGTAGGCCAGGCCGCTGAAGAGCACGAAGCCCTGGATCAGCGGGTAGTCCCGGTCCTTGATGGCGCTCACGGCCAGGTCGCCCAGGCCGGGCCAGGCGAAGACGGTCTCCACGACGATGGCGCCGGCCAGCAGGTGCCCGAGCGACAGCCCGGTCACGGTCAGGATGGGCACGAGGGCGTTGCGCAGGGCGTGGTGGGCGAAGACGGCGGTCGAGCGCAGGCCCTTGGCCCGGGCCGTGCGCACGTAGTCCTCGCCCAGCACCTCCAGCACGGTCGAGCGGGTCAGGCGGGCCAGGGTGCTGGCCGGCCCCAGGGCCAGGGTGACCGCGGGCAGCACGAGGTGGGCCGGCGTCCCGAACCCGAAGGCGGGCAGGGCCCGCACCTCCACCGCGAAGGCCAGGATGAGGAGGTAGGCGGCGAAGTAGCTGGGCACCGACGCGCCGACCAGGGCCCCCAGCCGGCACAGGTGGTCCAGCGCCGAGTTGCGGTGGGCCGCGCTCAGCACGCCGAGGGGCACGCCGATGAGGACGGAGAGGCCGGCCGCGGCCGCGGCCAGCGCCGCGGTGCGGGGCATGCGCTCGCGGATGACCTCGCTGACCCGCAGGTCGCGCAGCCACGAGCGCCCCAGGTCGCCCCGGACGGCCCGGCCCAGCCAGTCGACGTACTGCTCGACCAGCGGCTCGTCCAGGCCCAGCCGCCGGCGCTCCTCGTCCACCAGCTCCTTGGGCGGCGGCTGGTTCAGGCGGCGCTCGACCACCACCTCGGCCGGGTCGCCGGGGGCCAGCACGCCCAACGCGAAGGTGAGCACGGAGACGCCGACCAGGGCGAGGGCCAGCCACGCCAGCCGCCGGGCGACGTAGGAGGCCACCGGCGCGGCCGGGTCGCCCTCCCCCTACTTCGTTCGGTAGACCGAGGTCCAGGGCTGCTGGTTCACCGAGGGGTGGGCCTTGAAGCCGGCGACGCTCTGCTTGAGGGCGAAGATCTGGGGGAAGCTCGTCAGGGGGATGGCGGCGAACTGCTCCTCGACCAGCACCTTCGTCGCCTCGATCGACTTGCGGGCCGACTCCCGCACGTCGGGCGTGGCCAGGGCCTCGTCGACCAGCTTGTCGAACTTCTCGCCGGCGCCGGTGAACTTGATGCGGGCGTTGGTGTTCTTCCCGTACCAGAGGCGGGACGGGATGCTGGCCGGGTTGCCGTCGTTCTGGTTCCAGTAGTTGACGTCGACGTCCCACTGGCCGGAGTTGATCTTCTGGCCGTAGGCCGCCCCGTCCGGCGCCTTCTCCATCTTGAGGTCGATGCCGGCCCGCTTGGCCTGGGCCTGGAGGAACTGGAGGCTTTCGGGCTCGAAGTCGAACTGGGCGGGGGTGACCAACGACAGCTTGCGCCCGTCCTTCTCCCGGATGCCGTCGGAGCCCTTCCTCCACCCGTTGGCCTCGAGGATGCGCTCGGCCTCGACCAGGTTGCCGGTGATCGACCTCACCTGCGACGCGGCGCCCGCGCCCAGCACGGCCGGCGGGCTGACGGTGGTGATGACCTCGGCCGTCCCCTGCCACTGGGTCTCGGCCAGGCCCTTGGGGTCGAGGCTCGCGGCCAGCGCCCTGCGGAGGTTGATGTCCTGCATCAGCTGGTAGCCCTCGGGCCCGTGGAGGTTGAACGACAGCACCACGGTGGCGCCCGGCGGGGTGGGGGCGATCTGGAGGCCCGGCCGGTTCTTCACGTTGGCCGCCTGCTGGGGCGGCAGGAACCAGACGCCGTCGACCTCGCCCGACTCCAGGGCCAGCCGGCGGGTGTTCTGGTCGGGGATGAAGCGGAAGGTGAGCTGGCGCAGCTTGGCCTTCTCGCCCCAGTAGTTCTCGTACCGTTTGGCCACGAACTTGTCGTTCGGCGAGTACTCCACGAACTCGAAGGGCCCGGTGCACACGGGCTTGTCGGCCGGATCGGTGCCCGGGGCGATGATGCTGAAGTTCGGGTGGGCGATGATCTCGGGCAGCCGCAGGTTGGGCTGGGTCGGCGTGATGTCGACGGTGAAGTCGTCGATCACCTTGACCGAGTCCGGTCCTACGAAGCTGGTCAGGCCCAGCTGCTTGTCGACGATCCGGGCGAATGAGTAGCGCACGGCCTCGGCGTTGAACGGGGCCCCGTTGTGGAACGTGACGTTGCGCCGCAGCTCGAACCGGAAGGTGTTGTTGCCGGTGAACGTGGCCTTGGTGGCCAGGACGTTGGCTGTCTGCAGGTCGTAGTTGATGCCGAGCAGCGGCTCGCAGATGTTGGCGTTGTCCGGCCACATGCCCAGCAGGTTGCGGTTGCGGGTGATGAAGACGTCGCCCGGCGTGGCCATGGTCAGCGTCTGCTGCTCGAAGGGCAGGGCCTCGGCCTGGGTGTCGGTCCGGCCGCTCTGGACCGACGGGGTGTCGTCGGTGCCCGAGCACGCCGCGGCCAGCAGCAGGAACGCGATCGCGATGCGAACCTTCATCTCACTCCCCCTTGTGCAATGCGAGACTACCGCTCGCCGCCCCCTCCGTTCTGGCTGCAGTTGACCGCGTATACGCGGCCAAGTGCAGCCAGAATGGCGGTGGTGGCTGCCTGGAGGGCGTGGCTCGTGGTCGCCGGCCTCCTGCTGGCCGGCTGCTCCGACGGCGGGGAGCCGTCGCCCGGCGCCGGCCCGTCCGCCACCACGACGACCACCATGGCGACGGCGTCGACCGCCGCGGCGGGCGCCCTGGCCGAGCTGCCGGTGCCCCGCACCGAGGTGGCGGGGGCGGTGCTGGCCGGGCGGCTGGTGGTGGCCGGCGGCCTCACCGCCGACGGCGGGGCCAGCGACCTGGTCCACCTTTACGACCCGGCGGCCAACCGCTGGGAGCCGGGGCCGCGGCTGCCCCTCGGCCTCCACCACTCGGGCATGGCCGGACTGGGCGACCGGGTCTACGTGGCCGGGGGCTACACCAACGGTCCCGGCCAGGAGTGGGTCTCCCAGGCCCGGGTGCTGAGCCTTGGCGCCGGCGAGGCGGCGTGGCGGGAGGAGCCCGCCCTCGCCGGGGGGCCGCGGGGCGGCCTGGCCATGGCCGCGGCCGGCGGGCGGCTGGTGGCCGTGGGCGGGACCGACGCCCAGGGCCGGTTCCTGCGGCGGACGGAGGTGCTCACCCCGGGCCAGCGGGCCTGGACCGCCGGGCCTGACATGAACCAGGCCCGCGACCACCTGGCCGCCGCCGGTTCGGGCGGCAGGGTCTACGCCATCGCCGGCCGGCTGGGGTCGCTGGAGAGCAACATGGCCTCCGTCGAGTCCTGGGATCCGGCCGGCTCGGCGGGTTGGCGCAACGAGCCCGGTCTCAACAAGACCCGGGGCGGGACGTCGGCCGCCGAGGCCGGCGGGCGGCCGTGCGTGGCCGGCGGGGAGGAGCCCACGGGCACCATCCCGTCGATCGAGTGCCTCACCGGCGGCCGGTGGGAGCAGGTGGCCGCCCTGGCCACGCCCCGCCACGGGCTGGCCGTCGTCGGCCTGGGCGACCGCCTGCACGTGGTCTCCGGTGGCGCCCAGCCCGGCCTGTTCGTGAGCGGGGCTCACGAGTCGTTCCGGATCGGCTGATGCCTCAGATCCTGACCAGGCGGACCACGTCGGTCGTGGGCACGGGCTCCACCGGCGACCCGAACAGCACGGCGACCACGTCGCCCTTCTGCACGATCCCGGCGTCGGCCGCGGCGCTGACCGCGAACCACACCACGTCGTCGCGGCTGCGCTGGGGGGCGACGATGACGGGCGTGACCCCCCACGACACCGAGAGCTGGCGGGCGGTGCGCAGCGAGGGGGTGACGCCCAGGAGGGGGACGCTCGGCCGGAACCGGGCGATGGCCCGGGCCGTCGTGCCGCTGCCAGTGCAGGCGATGATGGCCGAGGCGCCCGAGTCGATGGCCGCCCGCCAGGCGGCGGCCGAGATGGCGGCCGTGACCCGGTCGGTGGCCGGCGCCCCCTCCCGCTCCGGGAGCTGCTGGATGCCACGCGTCTCGCCCCACGCCAGGTAGTCGAACTCCCGCTCGGCCCGCCGGGCGATGCGGGCCATGGTGGCCACGGCCAGGGCGGGGTCGTGGCCGATGGCGGTCTCGCCCGAGAGCATCAGGGCGCTGGTGCCGTCGAGCACGGCGTTGGCCACGTCGCTCACCTCGGCCCGGGTGGGCGAGGGGGCGTGCAGCATGGACTCCAGCATCTGGGTGGCGGTAATAACCGGCCGGCCGTAGGCCACCCCGGTGGCGATGATCCGCTTCTGGTAGTGGGGGACGTCCTCCAGGGCGCAGCGGATGCCGAGGTCGCCCCGGGCCACCATGACCCCGTCGGCCACGGCGACGACGTCGTCCAGCGCGTCGACCGCCTCCTGGGTCTCGATCTTGGCCACGAGCAGGGGCCCACCCGGCTTGCACGCCGCCCGCACGCGCGCCACGTCGGCGCCCGACCGGACGAAGGAGATGGCGACGGCGTCCACGTCGGCCTCCAGCATCATCCCGAGCAGGCGCAGGTCCTCCTCGGTCGGCGACTCCAGGGCCACCCGAGCGGCGGGCAGGGCCACCCCCTGGCGGCCGACCAGGCGACCGCCCGAGCGGATGCGGGTGACGGCGCGCTCGCCGCGGATCTCCTCGACGGTGAGCGTCACCCCGCCGTCGCCCAGGGCCACCCGGTCGCCCTCCCGGAGCTGGGCGATCACCCCCGGGTAGTCGACCGCGATGCGGCGCCAGTCGCTGGTCGACCCTTGGCGGGCCTCGACGAGCTCCACGTCGTCGTCCTCGACCAGGTACACCTCCCGCTCGAAGACGGCCGTGCGGATCTTCGGCCCGGGGAGGTCGACCAGGACGCCGACGATCCGGCCCGCCTCCCCGGCCACCTTGCGGACGAGGCGGATCCGGTCGAGGGTCTCCTCCGGCGGGCCGTGGGCCAGCGACAGCCGGGCCATGTCCATCCCGGCGTCGACCATCTGGCGCAGGACGGCGGCCGACTGCGAGGCCGGCCCCACGGTGGCCACGATCTTGGTGCGTCGCTCCATACCGCGCCGACGTTACGGCGCTTATCGCGAGTCGGCGCGCCGGTACGCTTGGGAGCAGGCGGACGCACGGCGTCCCGGGCGGAGAGGCGGGCCCAAGGTCTTGGATCAGGCGCTGCTGAGGGCGGGCGAGGCGGGTGCGAGCGGTAGGGACCCGCTGCACGTCCGGGGGCTCGCCGCTGCGCTGCACTCCAGGCTGTCCTACGTCGCGGTGTTTGCCGTCGCCTTCGGGCTCCGGCTGCTGGTCCCGCTCACCGGCCGTGGGCTCGTGGGCAACTACAGCTACGACGCCAGCGTCTACTACTCCGCCGGCGCCGCTCTGGTTCACGGCCGCGTGCCGTATCGCGACTTCATCCTCCTCCATCCACCTGGCGCAATGCTGGCGGCGACCCCGGCGGCATGGATCGGGCGACTCACCAGTGATCACACAGGGTTCGCGCTGGCCATGCTGGAGTTCACCGTCCTTGGTGCGACGAGTGCCGTGTTGGTCGTCGTCGTGGCCCGGGGCCTCGGCGTCGGGTGGAGGGGGGCAGTGGTCGGCGGGCTGTTCTATGCCATGTGGCTTCCCTCGGTCCGCAACGAGTACTTGAGCAGGTTGGAGCCGCTCGGCAACTTCCTGCTGCTCTGTGGTCTCGTCGGCTTCGTCGGCATTGGCGGGCCGCACAGCAGACGCTCGGCGGTGATCTGTGGCGTCGGCTTGGGCGCAGCTATCTCGGTGAAACTCTGGTACGGAGCTCCCATGGCGGTGGTGGTGTGCTTCCTCCTGGCCCGCCGCCGCCCCCGTGATGCGGGTCGGGTGGTCCTCGGAGCGGCCGCCGTCGTACTGCTGGTGTGCGGCCCGATTCTCGCGCTTGGGCGCAAGGACGCTTGGCAGATGATCGTCCTCAACCAGCTGGGTCGCGCCCAGGCGAACCCGCTGCGAGAACTCGTCACGCTCCAAGACGTCCCGCCGACGATGTCGTGGCAGGCCGCGTATCTCCTCGTTGCGGTGCTGCTGGTCTGCGTGGGAGTGCTGGCGGTGGCCTCGCGGCGGGCGCCCGAAGTTCGACTGCCGGCCGCCCTCCTGTTGGCCAGCGCGGCGGTCCTGGTGGGGGGCCCGTCGTGGTACTTCTCCTATCTCGACTTCCTTACCCCGGCCGCGGCGCTCTGCCTGGCCACCGCATTCGCGGCGATGGGGGCGGCGCGCCATGGGCCTGGCACGCTGGTCGTCCGCTCCTGCGCCATCGCCGGGGCGGTAGTGGTCGTCCTCGCGTTGGTGATTCCCGGGACCCGGCTGTGGTACGGAGAGGGCAGGGCACGGGCATCCCTGCCCTCGAGTCAGCTCAGGGCTGCGGTCGCGGACGTTCGTTGCATCATGTCCGACTCGCCGATGGCGCTCATCGGGCTGAACGTACTGTCTCGCACGCTGGCCAATGGCTGTCCGAACTGGGTCGACGTCACCGGTCGCACCTATGCACCGGACATGGTTGTTGTCGATGAGGCGGGCAGGCGCGTTCCTCGTCTCGACAACCCCCGCTGGCAGCACGCCATCGGCGAGTACCTGCTCTCAGGCGACGCAGTGATCGTCATTCGCGCCAAGGAGGTGGGAATCAGCCCGTCCACATGGGACACGATCGTCGTCGGCGGCCCTCTCGCCACAGACGGGACGCACACCGTCTACAGGGTCGAGCGCCGCGGCAACTGAGCGGGAGGAAGCCATACTCGGCGCCACGGAGCACGACGTCTGCATCGCCACGCTGAACCTGCGGAACACCGCCGACCGCTGGCGCGAGCGCCGTCGCCTGCTCGTCCGCCAGCTGGTCGACCTCGCGCCCGACGTGCTCGGCGTGCAGGAGCTGCGCATGGTGCCGGACCAGGCGGCGTGGATCGTGCGGGAGGTCGAGCGGGTGACCGCCGGCCGCCTGCGGTACCGCGGCCACCGCCGGGCCAAGACCGGCCTGATGGGCGCCTGGGAGGGGATCGGGGTGCTGAGCCGGCTGCCGGTGGTGGCGACCGCGTGGCGCCCGCTCGGCGCCGACGCCCGCGTCGCCCTCCTGGTGAGCGTGCGGCTGCCCGGCGGCGGCCTGCTCGACGTCTACGACACCCACCTGGCCGTCGGCGGCGAGCACCTCCGGGCCCCGCAGGCCCAGCGGCTGCTCGACTGGATGGCCGCCCGGCCGCCGGCGCCGGCCGTGGTCCTGGGCGACCTCAACGCCCGGCCGGGTTCGCCCACCATCGCGCTGCTGTCGGAGCGGCTGCGCTCGGCGTACGTCGCCGTCCACGGCGCCGAGCCGGCCCGGACGGCGCCCACGCCGCTGCGGACCGGCTACACCGGCGACGGGGCCGTCCTCGATTACATCTTCCTGAACGACCTGCTGGACGTGCGCGAGGCCCGTGTGGCGTTCGACGCCCTGGACCCCGACGACCCCACCCTGGCCGCCTCCGACCACTACGGGCTGGCCGTCACCGTGCGCTGCTCTCCCGTTGCTCCAGGCCGACCGCGGCGTTGAGCCTGGGACGGTCGTCGGCCAGTGGGGGAGTGCTACCCCCCATGCGCCCGACTTCCCCTAGTCGCCGAGACTCTTGCAGAAGTCGTTGCGGATCCGGTTCCACTCCCCGTTGAGGTTCTCCCCTTCGGGCAGTGCCTTGCGGATCTCGTTGGTGACCCAGCGGCACCGGGCGTTCTCGCTCATCGCCTCCAGGTTGGGGGCCGCCAGTGCCGGCGTGGCGCCGGCGAACAATGAAGCCGCCATTGCGGCACCGGCCAGGACGATTCGCCACCGTCGCATCATGCACACCTCCGCTCTCCCGCCGCCGGCGGGTCGGCGCCGTCCTACCCCTAGCCGGCCGGTCCCATGCGGGTGGGGGCGACGTCGGCCACGATCGGGCGGTGGTCGCTGCCCCGACCGGCGCCCGTGCGGACGGCGGTCACCGCCAGGCCGTCGGTGGTCATGACGTGGTCGATCCGGGTCAGGGGCGGCAGGAGATGGCGATCCTGCGGCCAGGTCATCTGGAACGGCCGGCCCCGGGCCGCGGCGGCGTCGGTGAGGCCGGCGTCGAGGAGCCGCCGGAACACCCGGTGGCCCCAGGTGGCGTTGAAGTCCCCGCCCACCAGCACGGGATGGGTCTCGCCCCGGACGGCATCGGCCACCGTGGCCGTCTCCTTGACCCACGCCTGCCGGTTGCCCCCGAAGGGCGAGACGACGTGCACCGAGTACAGCCGGATCCTGGCCCCCGCGGCCTCCACCGTGGCCCGGATGGCGATCGGCCGCCCGTCGACCTCGATCACGTCGTGCGCCAGCAGCGGCCAACGGGAGGCGAGGGCGTTGGCGAAGGGGTCGGTGCGGGCGAGGGTGACCCGGTGCGGCAGCTCGGCCAGGGCGCCGGCCTGGTCGAGGGCGGCGACCTGGGCCGGGCTGGCCTCCTGGAGGAACACGACGTCCGGGGCGGCGGCCCGGATCTCGGCGGCCAGCCCGCCCATGTCCGGGTTGCCGGCGTAGACGTTGGCGTTGAACAGGCGGAGGCGGGGCGCCCGGACTGGAAGGGCCGGCAGGTCGCGGCGGGCGAGGAGCTCGGGGGCGAGGAGGGCCAGCTGGGCCACCACCACGACCGCCGCCGCGCCGGCCAGCGCCCACCGCCGCCCGAGCCCGGCCAGCACGGCCACCGGCCACGCCGGGAGGAACAGGGCCGGGGCGAGGGCGTTGAGGGCGACGAGCGACGCCCGGGCGTCCCACGCCAGCACGCGGGCGGCGACTACGGCGAGCAGCGGGACGACGACCGCCCAGCCCGCCGCCGGGAGGGCAGCGCTCAGGGCCGCTCGCGCTCGGCCAGGACCCGCTCCCGGGTGGGCACCCGGAAGCTGACGTAGAGGGCGCCGACCGCCCCCAGGGCCAGGATGGCGGCGCCCACGGCCGGGTTCGAGACGGTGAGGAGGGCGCTGAGGCAGGACACCACGACGATCATCGCCACCGCCACCACCTTGGAGCGGCGAGGCATCCCCAGCCCTTCCCGGTAGTCGCTGACCGTGCGGCCGATCCGGGGCAGGTTCAGCACCCACTGCTCGAACCGCTTGTTGCTCCTGGAGAAGCAGGCGGCGGCCACGATGAAGAACACGGTGGTGGGTAGCCCGGGCACGACGACCCCCAGGCCGCCGATGCCTACCGAGACCAGCCCGCCGGCGAACCACAGCGGGGCCAGGGCCCGCCGGGGCTCCGCAGGCTCGCCGGTGCCCGCCATCAGGTCAGCGCGCCCTCATAGCAGCGCGGCGACGTCGCCGACCGCTTGGACGGCCAGCAGCACGAGGATGCCCCCACCGATCACGGTGTAGGCCCAGCGCATGCGGTGGTTGGCGGCCCAGAAGCGACGCATGGAGTAGACGATGGCGGTGGCGGAGACGGCGCCGATGACCAGGCCCAGGATCGGCCCCACGCCGCCGGTCAGGTCGATGGCCGGCTTGAGCAGCGGCAGCAGCACGTAGGTGAGCAGGCACCGGACGGTGGAGATGAGGATCGACGTGCCGAAGACCTTCTCGGCCTTCCTGTCCGGATCGGTGCCCGTGGGGATGCGCAGCAGCCGGCACATGAACGCGTCGACCGGCGACGCGTCGTCCGGGGCGGTCGTGACCGATTGACCCACGCCACGACGGTAGGCCGTGGGAGGTGCTCTTGGCACGTCGAGCGATCCTGGATCGGTGTACCGATCTGCGAGGCTCTGGCCATGACCGTGCCCCTCGTCCCCCGCCAGGTCCTCTTCGGCAACCCCGAGCGCATGAGCCCCCGCATCTCCCCCGACGGGAGGCGGCTGGCGTGGATCGCGCCCGACCAGGGCGTGCTCAACGTCTGGGTGAACCGGATCGGCGCCCCCCTGGCGGAGGCCACGGCGGTCACCGAGGACCGCGACCGGGGCATCCGGTCGTTCCTCTGGGCCCACGACAACCGCCACCTGCTCTACGAGCAGGACACGGGGGGCGACGAGGACTGGCACCTCTTCGACGTCGACCTCGAGACCGGCGCCATCCGCGACCTGACGCCCTTCGAAGGGGTGCAGGCCCGGGTGGACGAGACCGACAAGCGCTTCCCCGACACGGTCCTGGTCGGGCTGAACCGGGACAACCCCCAGCTCCACGACGTCTACCGCCTCGACCTGCCCACCGGCGAGCTGGAGAAGATCGTCGAGAACCCCGGCTTCATCGGGTTCCTGGCCGACGCCGACTTCCAGGTGCGGGCCGGCCTGGCCCCCCTTCCCGACGGCGGCATGCTGGTCATGGTCCGCGACGCGGCGGAGGGCGAGTGGCGCCCACTGCTCCAGTACGGCCAGGACGACTCGCTGACCACGGCGCCCCTGGCCTTCACCGCGGACGGGCAGGGCCTGTGGATGATGTCGTCGGTGGGCGCCAACGCCGGCCGGCTGGTCAAGCTCGACATCGCCTCGGGCGAGACCACCGTGGTGGCCGAGGACCCGCAGTACGACGTCGGCGGCGTCCGCCTCCACCCGGACACCCGGGAGCCGCAGGTCGTGGTCTTCGTCAAGGAGCGGTCCAGCTACCAGGTCCTCGACCCGGACGTCGCCGGCGACGTCGAGACCCTGCTGGCCCTGGAGGCGGGCGACCTGAGCCTCACCGGCCACGACGACACCGACCGCACCTGGCTGGCCGCCTACATGAACGACGACGGCCCGGTGCGGTACTACGCCTACGACCGGGACTCCAAGCAGGCCACGTTTCTCTTCGAGCACCAGCCCGCCCTTGCCGAGTACCAGCTGGCCAAGATGGAGCCCTTCTCCTTCACCGCCCGCGACGGCCTGACCATCCACGGCTACCTGACGTTCCCGCCCGGCCTGCCGCGGGAGGGGCTGCCGGCCGTGCTGAACGTCCACGGCGGGCCGTGGGCCCGCGACGTCTGGGGGTTCGACGCCGAGGCCCAGTGGCTGGCCAACCGGGGCTACCTCTGCGTCCAGGTCAACTTCCGGGGCTCGACCGGCTACGGCAAGGACTTCGTCAACGCCGGCGACAAGGAGTGGGGCGCCAAGATGCACGACGACCTGCTCGACGCGGTCGACTGGGTGGCCGGCCAGGGCTACGCCGACCGCGAGCGGGTCGGCATCTACGGCGGGTCCTACGGGGGCTACGCGGCCCTGGCCGGAGCGACCTTCACGCCCGACGTCTTCGCCTGCGCGGTCGACATCGTCGGGCCCTCGAGCCTCAAGACCCTCATCGAGTCGATCCCGCCCTACTGGGCGCCGATGGTGGCCCAGTTCCACACCCGGGTCGGCAACCCCGAGACCGAGGAGGAGTTCCTGTGGGAGCGGTCGCCCCTCTCGAAGGCGGGCGACATCCGCATCCCCCTGCTCATCGCCCAGGGCGCCAACGACCCCCGGGTGACCCAGAAGGAGTCGGAGCAGATCGTGGCCGCCCTGCAGGACAACGGCATCGACCACGAGTACATGCTCTTCCCCGACGAAGGCCACGGCTTCGCCAAGCCGGAGAACCGCTTGAAGTTCTACGCCGCGGCCGAGCAGTTCCTGGCCAAGCACCTGGGCGGGCGGTTCGAGGAGGCGGGCGAGCCGTGAGACCGCCGCCGTCGGGCGCCCAGCACCGGCTGGCCTCGGGCGACCAGGAGGTCACGGTCGTGGAGGTGGGCGGTGGGCTCCGGTCCTACACGGCCGGCGGGGTGGCGGTGCTCGACGGCTTCGGGGTGGAGGAGATGGCCGACGGCGGCCGGGGCCAGCACCTCCTGCCCTGGCCCAACCGCATCGCCGGCGGCCGGTACTCCTTCGGGCGCCGCGACCTCCGCCTGGCCCTCACCGAGCCCGACCGGGGCAACGCCATCCACGGCCTGGTCCGGTGGTCGAACTGGGCGGCCACCGTCCACGACGCCGACCGGCTGGTCATGGAGCTGGTGCTGCACCCCCGGCCCGGCTACCCGTTCGCCCTCGGCCTCTCGGTGGAGTACCGCCTCGGGCCGGGGGGCCTGTCGGTGGCGACCACGGCCACCAACCTCGACGACCGGCCCTGCCCCTACGGCGCCGGCAGCCACCCGTACCTCACGGTCGGCACCGACCTGGTCGACGAGGCGCTGCTCCAGGTCCCGGGCGACCTGGTGGTGGAGAGCGACGACCGTGGCATTCCGACGGCCACGTCGCCGGTCGAGGGGACCGCGCACGACTTCCGGGTCGCCCGGCCGATCGGCGACGAGGTGGTCGACCACGCCTATACCGGCCTGACCGGCAACGAGGCGGTGGTGGCCTCGGCCGACGGGCTGCGCCGGGTCACGCTGTGGTGGGACCGGTCGTACCGGTGGCTGATGGTGTTCACGGGCGACACCCTGGCTCCGTCCCGCCGGCGCCGCGGCGTCGCCCTGGAGCCGATGACCTGCGCGCCCAACGCCTTCGTCAGCGGGGACGGGCTGCGTGTCCTTGAGCCCCAGGAGTCGTGGACGACGACCTGGGGGCTCGTAGGGCGCTGACCACCACCCACAGGTGAGCGGCGGTGAGCCCCGCCCGCTGGAACAGGCCGTCGTGCTCGACGAGCACGCTGGCCAGCAGGCACAGCGCCGAGACCGCGGTGACCGCGATCGGCACCGGCCGCCAGCCGCCGACCGCGGCCGGGACGGCCGCCAGGGTCAGGTAGCCGAGGCCGGCGGCCAGGCCGTGGGCGGTGTCGTAGCCGGCGTCCAGGGGGAGGGCGGCGACGGCCAGCGCCGTGACCCCGTTTGCGACCGGCAGCAACCACACCGGGGACGGCCGGAGGCTCAACCCGTAGGCGGCCATGCCCCCGCCCAGAGCGACGAGGGCGGCGGTCATGGGCCATCGGGTCGACGCCCCGGAGGCGGCCAGCCGGCTGATCGCCTCCCGTGCCGGGTCGTAGCCGTCCGCTGTCGCGCCGAGGCCGGCCCAGGCGGCGACGAAGGCCAGGGGGCCGGCCGCCGCCCCGGCCGCCAGGGCCCGCGACCTAGCCAGCGACCAGGCTGGCCAGGGCCCAGACGGCGGCGACGAAGCCGATGGCGATCATCACCACGCTGCGGCCGACGGGCGCCCGGCTCAGCTCACCCTCCTTGGCCTGCCTGGGCGGGCGAACCAGGGCCATGCCGTTGCCGAACACGAGGGCGGCGCCCAGGGCCAGGACCAGGTAGGGCAGGAGGTCGTCGCCAAGGAACACCTCCAAAAGGTAGCCGTGCCACTCAAGTTTCCCGCCGGCCCTGACGACACAACCGATGGTTAGACACCGATGGCGGAAGGGCCGGACCTCCCAAGGGCGTTCCCGCGCTCCTCGCCAAGCGCTGAACCTCCCGGTCCTCCGCCATCGGCGTCGCCCCTTGGGCGCCCGCAACGTCGCCCTCCGGGCGCCCGAAACGTCGCCCTCCGGGCGCCCGAAACGTCGCCCTCCGGGCGCCCGAAACGTCGCCCTCCGGGCGCCCGCAACGTCGCCCTCCGGGCGCCCGCAACGTCGCCCTCCGGGCGCCGGCTACGTCGCCCTTTGGGCGCCCCGGGGTACCGGTCCCCCTACTTGTCCTTACGGTCGCG
>Ga0247708_1000034_pt1 | contig 36578 bp, 31 predicted proteins | sample 42W_NmetaG_FD_189040 | JGI IMG/M metagenome (GOLD analysis project Ga0247708, IMG submission 189040) | Soil microbial communities from hillslope of Landscape Evolution Observatory, University of Arizona, Oracle, AZ, United States - 4-2-W_N | ecosystem: Engineered > Artificial ecosystem >...
GGGCGGGTCCTGGTGACCGGGAGGCCGCCGTACACTGGCGCCGTGCCGGCGCCCGCTCCGACCGCGTATGCCACGTGAGCGATAGCACGCTCTTCGTGTCGCCCTCGGCGGTGCTCGACGCGGTCAGCCGGGCGATCATCGCCACCGACCCCCGGGGCGCCATCCTGTACTGGAACCGCGCCGCCGAGGTCCTCTACGGGTGGACGGCGGAGGAGACCACGGGCAGGGATGTCATCGACCTCCTCGCTCCGGGACCGCTCGCCCCCCGGGTGGAGGCCCTCCTCGATCGAATACGGCTCGGCGCGGCCTGGTCCGGCGACCTGCAGGTGAGCCACAAGGACGGCCGGGTGCTGCACGTCGTGGTCGTCGTCCAGCCGGTCCTCGACGAGGGTGGGCGCATCGTGGCCGCGGTGGGCGAGTCCTACGACGTCTCCGTCGAGCGCCGGCTCGAGTCCGAGCTGCGGGCCACCCGCGACGAGCAACGGCTGGCTCTGGCCGCCGGGCGGCTCGGCATCCTGCGGTGGGACCGGGCGACGGGCAACGTCACCCTGGACGACACGGCCGAGAGCCTGCTGGGCCTCGAGCCAGGCAGCTTCGACGGCACGTTCGAGTCGTGGGTCGACACCCTCCACCCCGAGGATCGGCAGCGGGTGCGGACGATGCTCGACCGGGCGGTCGAGATGAAGGGGGCCTACGACCTCGAGTACCGCGTCGTCTGGCCCGACGGGTCGATCCACTGGCTGCAGGGCCGGGGCCAGGTCACCGTCGACGAGCACGGCAGCGTCAACGGCCGTATCGGCTGCATGGCCGACATCACCGCCCGCCGCCTGGCCGACGAGGAGCGGGCCCACCTCTTGTCGGTGGAGCGCTCGACCCGGGCCGAGGCCGAGACGGTGGCCACCCGCCTGCGGGGCCTGCAGGCGGTGACCATGTCGCTGATCCGCGCCGTGGACGCCCATGCCGTGGCCACCGCGGTGCTGACCGAGGGCATCCCGGCGGTGGGCGCCAACACCGGCTCGATCTGCCTGGTGGCCGACGACGGCGAGACGGTGGAGATCGTCCACGAGGTCGGCTACCGGGACGAGGTGAAGGAGCACTGGCGCACGTTCCCGCTGGCCGCCCCCCTCCCGGCCAGCGACGCCATACGCACCGGTGAGATCGTGCTCTTCAACGGCCCGGCGGAGCGCGACGCCCGGTACCCGGTGTTCAAGGGCACGCCGATGATCACCGACCAGGCCATCGCCGTCGTCCCCCTGATCGAGGAGGACGGCACCGCGTTCGGGGCCATGGTGGTCGGCTACGCCGAGCCCCGGACCTTCACCGACCCCGAGCTCCGGGTTCTCTCCGCCCTGGCCGCCCAGGCCGCCACCGCCCTCCGCCGGGCCGCCCTGTTCGAGGAGGCGCGCGAAGCGGCGGACGCCGAGCGGGAGGCCCGCCTGGTCGCCGAGCGGGCCCAGGAACGGCTGGCCTTCCTGGCCGAGGCGTCATCGACCCTTGCATCCTCCGTGCTGGACCTGGAGACGACGCTCGCCCAGGTGGTCGACCTGGCCGTGCCCCGGCTGGCCGACGGCTGCGCCATCCACCTGGTGGACGAGCGAGCGCAGGTTCGCACCGTGGCCGTGACCCATGTCGACCCGGCGGCGGCCGGGCGCCTCCGGGAGGTGGCGTCCCGGGTGGCCGAGGCCCCGTCCGACAGCGTGGTCCGCCAGGAGGTCCCCAATCCCGACGGCGAGCCGTGGAGGGTCGTCACCCTGCCGCTGCGGTCCCACCGCCGCACCGTGGGCCTGCTGACGCTGTGCTGCGGGCGGGGCGGGGTGCTCGACGGCGCCGACGCCCAGCTGGCCGAGCAGCTGGCCGTCCGGGCCGGCACCGCCATCGAGAACGCCCGGCTCTTCGCCGAGCGCAGCCGGGTCGCCCGCAGCCTGCAGGCCAGCCTGCTACCGCCCGGACTGCCGGCCATCCCCGGCCTGGAGCTGGGGGCCCGCTACGCCCCGGCCGGCGAGGGGGTCGACGTCGGCGGCGACTTCTACGACGCCTTCGCCCTGACCGACGGCCGCTGGCTGCTGGTCGTCGGCGACGTCCGGGGCAAGGGCGTCGACGCCGCGGCGGTGACCGGGCTCGCCCGCCACACCATCCGCTCGATCGCGCTGTACGAAGCGGGGCCCAGCGCCATCCTCGGCCACCTGAACCGGGTGTTGCTGGCCGCCGAAGCGGACCGGGTGGCGGCCCTGCACGCGGGCGACGACACCCCGTGGGAGCTCACCGAGCCCCGCTTCTGCACGGTGGCGGTTGCCACCGTCGAGCCGAGACCCTCGGGCGCCGCCGTGGTGGTGTGCTCCGGCGGCCACCCGCTCCCGCTCGTCCGGAGGGCCGGCGGGCAGGTGGAGGCGGTCGGGCGCCCCGGGAGCCTGCTGGGCGCCGAGGCCGAGGTCGAGCTGTACGACGTGGAGGTCGAGCTGGGCCCGGGCGACGCCCTGATCTGCTTCACCGACGGCATCGTCGAACGCCACCGCGGCCGTGAGTTCTTCGAGGAGGCGGGGATCGCCACCGCGCTGCGCGACGACGCCGGGTCCGATGCCGCGACCCTTGCCGCACGGATCGAACAGGCGGCCCGCAACCTTTTCGGCGACAACCCCCACGACGACATGGCCGTCCTGGTGGCCAGGGTGCCCCGCCCGTGACCGCGACCACCGAACGGCAGGCCTTCCCCGCCACGCCGGCCAGCGCGGGCGCCGCCCGCCGCTTCGTGGAGTCGGTGCTCGACGGCCCCGACCAGCGCGCGCTGCAGTATCCGGCCACCCTCCTGGTCAGCGAACTGGTGGCCAACGCCGTCCTGCACACCGGCACGCCCATCGAGGTCGTGATCCACACCGGCAACCAGGGCGACGCTGTCCGGATCGAGGTGCACGACGGCAACCCCCAACTGCCGGTGCGCAAGCACTACTCGACCATGTCGGGAACCGGGCGGGGCCTGCTGCTGGTCGAGCGGATGGCGTCGAGTTGGGGCGCCGAGCGGACCGCCGGCGGCAAGGTCGTGTGGTTCGAGCTCGACGGGTCCGCGACCCCGGCCTTGGACTTCCTCGAGGCCGAGGCCCTCTGAGGTGGCGGGCGACAAGGCCCCGCCCCTGTTCACCGTCCGCCTCGTCGGGCTGCCCCTCGACATCTACCAGCGGGCCTCCGAGCACAGCGACGAGCTCCTCCGCGAGTTTGCGCTCATCCGGGAGGACGGCAGCGAGCATGTCCCGGCCCGGCTCCTGCGGCTCATCGAGGAGCTGAACATTCGGTTCGCCGCCTTCACCGAAGGCCCCCGCACCGCCCTCCAGGCGGGGGTCGCTCGAGGCGACCAACAGATCGACCTGCACTACGAGGTCCCCGGCGAGGCCTCCGAGGCGGCGGTCCGGCTCGGGACCCTGCTCGACGAGGCCGACGACTACTGCCGGTCGGGGGACCTGCTGACCCTCGCCACCGGCCCGGAGGCCGTCCGCTTCCGGCGGTGGTTCCTCGACGAGTTCGTCGCCCAGATCGACGGCCGCCCGCCCCGGCCCTGGCCGGCGGTCATGGAAGGCAGGGCCGGCGGGTAGGACCGGCCTCAAGAGATCCAGGAGGTACCCGATGCCTGCCAAAGACGAGATGCCGGCGACCCTGAAGCGGTCCCCGGCGAAGGCCCGGCGCACCTGGGCCAAGAGCCATGACTCCGCCGTCGAGAGCTACGGCGAGGGCGAGCGGGCCCACCGCACCGCGTTCGCGGCCCTGAAGCACTCCTTCGAGAAGGTCGGCGACCGCTGGCAGCCCAAGAAGCAGAAGGGCCCGTCCGACCCCCAGGCCGCGAGGAGCGGGAAGGCGGCCCGCAAGGGCGGCAAGACCTACGGCGGCGTCGACGTCGCCGGGAACTCCCGCAAGGCGCTGTACGAGCGGGCCAAGGGCCTCGGCATCCGGGGCCGCTCGTCGATGTCGAAGGAGGAGCTGGCCGACGCCATCGCCAAGAAGCAGTAGGGAACCGGCCGCCACGCCTCCCTCCCTGTCCTGGGGCGAGGTGTGCGCCCGGCGCCTGCGCAGCCAGCACCTGGCCACGCCGCTGCCCGCGGCGTCCTTCCCGGCCATGGTCACCGACATCTGCGGCCTCCACGCCCAGGTGATGTCGGCGGCCGAGCTGGCCGCCGCCGTCCGGATCGACGAGCTGCCCAGGGGCACGGTCGCCGCCGCCCTCTGGAAGGAGCGGTCGCTGGTGCGCCTGTGGGCCCAGCGGGGGACGCTCCACCTGATCCCGGCAGGCGAGCTGCCGCTCTACGTCGCCGCCCTGTCCAACCGCCGGTTCGACCTCGACCGCCCCTGGCTGAAGTACCACGGCCTGGAGGCGGCCGAGGTCGGAGCCCTGATCGACGCCGTCGGCGAGGCCCTCGACGGCCGGGAGCTGACCCGGGAGGAGCTGGGCAAGGAGGTGGCGCGCCTGCTCGGCGACGTGCGGTTCGAGGAGCTGCTCGCCTCCGGCTGGGGCGCCCTGCTCAAGCCGGTGGCCTTCCAGGGGCGGCTGTGCTTCGGCCCGGGCGAGGGCAACCGCGTCACCTTCGTGCGCCCCGATCAGTGGATCGGCCCGTTCGAGCGCCCGGACCCGGTGGAATCCCTCCGGGAGGTGGCCCGGCGCTACCTCCGGGCCTACGGCCCGGCCACCGTCGAGGAGTTCGCCCGCTGGTGGGGCGTGCAGCCCAAGGCGGTGCGTCCGGTCTTCGTGGCCGGCGACGGGTTCTCCCAGGTCGAGTTCGAGGGCCGGCAGACCTGGGTCGTCGACGGCGACCCAGGTCGCCATGCGCCGTCCTCCGAGGACGGGCCGGTCGTGCGCCTGCTCCCCCTGTTCGATCCCTACGTGGTCGCCGTCCGCCGCAACGGCGCCCGGCCGCTGACCGGTCCCGAGAAGGACCTCGTCTACCGCAAGGCAGGGTGGATCTCGCCGGTGCTCGTCGTCGCCGGCGAGCTGGCCGGCGTCTGGGAGCACACGGCCCGCGATGGCCAGCTCCACGTCGACATCCGCCCGTTCGCCCCCCTCGAGCCGGAGGTCGCCGAGCGGTCGGCCCGCGAAGCCGAGCGGCTGGCGGTCCACCTCGGCCTGGCCCTCGGCATGAGGTTCACCGCCGGCTAAGCGGGTTTCGGCGGGGGTCCACGGCGGAACAACCTCTCCAAGGTCGACGAGCGAAGGAGGCCAGCATGGGACGTGTCGTCCCGCTCTTTCCCGGCAGCTCCGCCCGCCACGGCTGGCCCGCCTCCACTCGCGCCCCACTTTCCAACCGTTCGTCGGGGACACCGGGTCCGGCGCCCGTGCAGACGGTGGCCGGCCATCAACGGTCGTCCCCCCGATGACAGGAGCGGTAGTGAGAATCTCTCTCATGCTCTGCCTTCCTCGGGACTCCTCGACGCTCCCCGTGGTGCGCCATATCGCCGCCTTCGCACTCGACGAGCTCGGTGTCGAGCCCGAGGCCATCGAGGACGTCGCCCTGGCCCTGACCGAGGCCGCCGCCAACGTGGTGAAGCACTCGGGGGCCGGCGACCAGTACGAGGTCCACCTCGTCCTCGAGAACCGGCTGTGCGAGATCCGCGTCGTCGACACCGGCCGCGGGTTCGACTCCACCTCCCTGGGCAAGGCCATGGCCGGGCCCTCCGACGAGCAGGGGCGCGGCATGGCGCTCATGGCCGCCCTCGTCGACTCGGTCCACTTCGAGTCCAAGCCGGAGGCGGGCACCATCGTCCACCTGGTGAAGGACCTCGACCTGCGCCCCAACGGCCCCCTGGAGCGCATGGTGGCGCCGTGAGGGCGGCTGCCTGACGTCCCGGGCGCCCCGTCGGGCCACCGGCCGGGTCACCGGCCGGGCAGCCACTCCAGGAAGACCAGGGTGGCGTCGTCCTCCAGCTCGCCGCCCCGGTGCTCCCGCAGCCGGCGGACGAGCCGGCGCAGGACCTCGGCGACCGGCAGGTTGCTCCCCAGGAACTCCTCGGCGTCGTCGATCAGCCGCCCCACGCCGAACTGGGCCCCGCCCTGGGGCCGGGCCTCGACCACGCCGTCGGAGTAGAAGAGCACGCGGTCGCTCGGCCGGAGGCGGACCTCGCCGACCTCGGTGATCCCGATGCCGAGGCCGAGGGGCAGGCACGGCTCGGCCCGCATCTCGCCGACGATCTTGGACCCCCGGACCAGCAGCGGGGGCGGGTGGCCGGCGTTGACCCAGCGGAAGGCGCCGGTGGCCACGTCCAGCTCGCACACGTGCCCGGTGACGAAGCAGTCGCCGCCGAAGTGCTCCATCAGGGCGTCGTCGATCTGCTCGGCGATCACCGTCAGCTCGAGCCCTCGCCGCCGGCCGTGTCGGAACCCGCCCAGGGCCAGCGTGCTGGCCAGCGTGGAGTGGACCCCGTGGCCCATGGCATCGAGGATGGCGAAGCCGAACAGGTCGCCGTTGAGCGAGTAGTCGAAGGCGTCGCCGGCCACGAAGTACGCCGGTTCCAGGATGCCGGCGATGGCCAGCTCGGGCGACGAGAAGGCCAGCGGGGGCATGAGCATGTCCCACTGCATCTCGGCGGCCAGGTTCATGGGCCGGCGGCGGCGACGTAGCTCGATGAGGTCGGTGTAGCGGCCGGCGGTGTGGACGAGGTGGCCGGCCAGCAGGGCCAGGTCGTCACACATGGCGAGCAGCTCGTCGTCGACCTCGGCGAAGCCGAACTCCAGCACGCCGATGCGCTCGGCCCGCTCGCGAACCGGCGCCCAGACCCGCCAGCCCCCCTCCACCTGCGCGCTGACCACCTGCTGGAGCTGGAATGCCCGCCCGGCCAGCGTGCCCTCCACGCTGAGGCCCTTCGGCTCCTCGGCCAGCAGCTCGACGGCGATGCCCACAGGTTGAAGGCTGATCTGCTCGTAGTCGACCACGTAGAGGACCAGGTGGTTCCCGCCGGCGTCGTGCAGCGTGGCCGCGATGTCGGCGGCGAGGAGGTCGGGCGCGGTGACCGATGCCCGGCGCAGGAGGTCACCGATGATCTCCCGGCTCTGCGGCACCGGCCCAGCTTAGGGACCTCCGGCGGTGGCGACGGCGAGGGCAGGCGGCGCCGGGCGCCGCCGCCGGAGAACCAGCAGGAGGGTGAGGGCCACGACCGCGCCGACCTCGGCGGTGACCGCCTGCACCGCCATGTCGGTCCACCCCGGCTCGGTGAAGCCCAGGAAGCCCCGTGTGCGGCTCAGCACCAGTGCGGCCAGCGACGAGAGCGAGAAGGCGATGCCGGCCACGGCCACCCGCCGGTCGGCGGTGGCCAGCACGACCAGTACGAGCAGCGCCGACACCACCGCGTTGGCGAGGAAGAGGTCCCCGACCCTCGGGATGCCCCGGTAGCCGGAACGCCACAGGTCGAGGTGGATGCCGCCGCCGACGAGCACGAAGGTGGCGGCGGCCAGGCGGGCGACGAGGTGCATGCCCGGTGTACGGATCCGAACCCGGGCCCGTATGGGCGCTCGACGGGACCATCGGCCCTGGTCGCCGGCCGGCGGGCCTCCGTACGATCCGGAGGTGCGGATCGTTCGCATGGTGGTGGCCGGCCTGGCCGGGTTGCTGGTGGTGGCCCAGCTGGTGCCGTACGGCCGGGACCACTCCAACCCGCCGGTGACCCAGGACGCGCCGTGGGGCGACCAGCAGGTGCGGGCGCTCGCCGTCGCCGCCTGCTACGACTGCCACAGCAACGAGACGCAGTGGCGCTGGTACAGCAACGTGGCGCCGGCGTCGTGGCTGGTGCAGAACCACGTCGACGAGGGCCGGCGCAAGGTCAACTTCTCGGAGTGGGACCGCCCCCAGGAGGAGGCCGACGAGTTGGCCGAATCGGTCCTGGAAGGGTCGATGCCACCCCGTTCGTACCTGCTCCTGCACCGCTCCGCCGACCTGTCGGAGAGCGAGAAGGAGCAGCTGGTGGCCGCCCTGCGCGCCCTGGAAGGCCAGCGGCCGGACCGGGGCGACCGGGACCGGGAGTGAGCACGCCGCCGGGCGGCATGACGTTCGCCTCTGGCGGCGGTGGGCGGGGCGCGGTCAACTCAGGGTGGAGGTGATGACCGTGGAGGCGCCCCGTCGCGAGAAGTGGTTGCTCGTGGCCGCCGCGGCCGGCCTGGGCGGCGGCGGGGTGGCCGCGGCCGCCGGGCAGGCCGGCGCGGCCCACGCGCTGTGGGCCGCCGTGACGGCCGCCGCCCTCGTGCCCGCCCTCGGCTGGGTGGTCGCCAGCCTGCGCCGCGGCCGTCCGGGCGTCGACGTCATCGCCGTGCTGGCCCTGGGCGGGACGCTCGCCGTCGGCGAGTACTTCGCGGGGGCGATGATCGCGGTCATGCTCACCAGCGGCAGGGCGCTGGAGGCCCGGGCCGGTGCCCGGGCGGCGCGCGAGCTGCAGGCCCTGGTGGCCCGCACCCCCCGGGCCGTCCACCGCTACGAGGACGGCGGGATCACGTCGCCGCCGCTGGAGTCGGTGACCCCCGGGCAGCTCCTCCTCGTGAAGCCGGGCGACGTGGTGCCGGTCGACGGGCTGGTGGAAGGAGGCCCCGCACTCCTGGACGAGTCGGCGCTCACCGGCGAGCCGGTGCCGGTCGAGCACCCCGAGGGCGACTACGTGCGGAGCGGTGTGGTGAACGCGGGCGGCCCGTTCGACCTGCGGGCGACGACAACCGCCGCCGACAGCACCTACGCCGGCATCGTCCGGCTGGTCGAGGAGGCGCAGGCCGACACCGCGCCGTTCGTGCGCATGGCGGACCGCTACGCCCTCCTCTTCCTGCCGGCGGCCCTGGTGGTGGCCGGGGCGGCCTGGCTGGCGACCGGCGACCCGGTGCGGGCGGTGGCGGTACTGGTCGTTGCCACCCCATGCCCCCTCATCCTGGCCGCCCCGGTGGCGATCGTGGCCGGGCTCTCCCGGGCCGCGGCCCGGGGCGTGGTGGTCAAGGGCGGCGGGGCGCTCGAGCAGCTGGCCGAGGCCCAGACGCTGCTGCTGGACAAGACCGGCACCCTCACCGTGGGGCATCCCACGCTGGTCGAGCTGGCCGTCCCCCCGGGAGGGTGGCCGGGGGGCGCCGACGCCGTCCTCGGGCTGGCCGCGTCGCTCGAGCAGGCGTCGCCCCACGTGATCGCATCGGCACTGGTCCGGGCCGCCCGCCAGCGCGGGCTCGACCTGCGCCTGGCCGAGCGTGTCGAGGAGGTCCCCGGCCAGGGGGTGGCCGGCACGGTCGCCGGCGTCGAGGTGGCGGTCGGGCGGCTGTCATGGGTGGCCGGTTCCCCGGTGCCGCCCTGGGCCCGCACCGCCGCCCGCCGCGCCGAGCTCGACGGCCTCCTCACCACGTTCGTACGGGTCGGCGGCCGCCTCGCCGGAGCGCTGCTGTTCGACGATCCGATCCGGACCGACGCCCGCCGCACGCTGGCGGGGCTTCGGCGGGACGGCATCCGCAGGATCGTGATGGTGACCGGCGACCGGGCCGACACGGCGGAGATCGTGGGGACGGCGCTGGGGCTCGACGCCGTGCTGGCCGAGTGCTCACCGGCCGACAAGGTCCACGCGGTGGAGCTCGAACGCCGGCACGGTCGCACGCTCATGGTGGGCGACGGCATCAACGACGCTCCGGCCCTGGCCACGGCCGATCTCGGGGTGGCCATGGGCGCCCGGGGCTCGACCGCGTCGTCGGAGGCGGCCGACGTGGTGCTTACCGTCGACCGCCTCGACCGCCTGGCCGAGGCGATACGTATCGCCCGCGGGGCCCGGCGCATCGCCGGCCAGAGCGTCCTGCTGGGCATGGGCCTGTCCCTGCTGGCCATGGCCATCGCCGCCCTGGGCGGCCTGCCGCCGGCGGCGGGCGCGGTGACGCAGGAGGTCATCGACCTGGCCGCCATCCTCAACGCCCTGCGCGCCGTGTCGGTCGCCCGGCAGGGCCAGGAGCTGGCCGGCGAACCGGCCGCCCTCGGCCGGCGCTTCGCCGACGAGCACCGCGACCTGTGGCCCCGGCTGGCCGAGGTGCGGGCCGTCGCCGACGACCTGGGCCGCCTCGGCCCGGCGGCGACCATGGCCCAGCTGCGGGCCGTGCACGCCTTCCTGGCCGACGACCTGCTGCCGCACGAGGAGGCCGAGGACGCCGAGCTCTACCCGGCGCTGGCGGGCGTGCTCGGGGGCGCCGATCCCACCGGCTCCATGAGCCGGGCCCACGTCGAGATCGGCACCCAGATCCGGCGGCTCGGGCGCCTGCTCGACGACATCGGGCCCGCCGGTCCCTCCGGCGACGACGTGACCGAGCTCCGCCAGCTCCTCTACGGCCTGCACGCCATCCTGCGGCTGCACTTCATCCAGGAGGAGGAGGGATACTTCTCCCTGCTCCCCGAGGAGAAGGCCGCGGCATGACCGGCCAGGGAGGCCGGTCCGGCAGGCACGCACCGGGCCGGCATCGGGAGACGGCGGATCGGTGACCGAAGGACTCGTCCTCCACTGGGCCCGGGCCTACGACGCCCTCGTGTGGGTGCTGACCAAGGGCAAGGAGCGCCGGTTCCGGGAGCACATCGTCGACCTGGCCGGCATCGCGCCGGGCGAGTCCGTCCTCGACGTGGGGTGCGGCACCGGATCGTTGGCCCTGGCGGCCAAGCGCCGCACCGGCCCCGCCGGCGACGTCCGAGGGGTGGACGCGTCGGCCGAGATGGTCGCCCGGGCGGCCGCGAAGGCGGCCAAGGCGGGCGTCGACGCCGGCTTCCGGCGGGCGGAGATCGAGGCTCTCCCCTTCCCCGATGCGTCGTTCGACGTCGTCCTGAGCACGCTCATGCTCCACCACCTCACCGACGGCGGCCTGCCGGACGGCATCGGGGAGATCCGGAGGGTGCTGAAGCCCGGGGGCCGGTTCCTCGCCGTCGACATCGGCGGCGGCAAGGGCCATCGCCACGGCCCGCTCCTGCGGGCTCGCCGGCACGCGTCGTTCGACCTCGACGAGGTGGAACCTGTGCTCGACGCCGGCGGTCTGCACGTGGTCGAACGGGGGCCGATCGAACGGGGCCACGTGCTCGGCCTGTCCAACCTGCGGTTCGTGCTGGCCCGGTAAGGGCCTCAGCCGGCGACGCCGAGCACGATCCGCGGCGAGCGGTCGGGATCGAGCCAGCGCAGGAGGTCCACGAGCTGTCCCTCGGGGAGGGAGACGCAGCCGGCGGTGGGCCCGCCGGTGGAGACGTGCAGGAAGATGGCGCTGCCCAGCGGCGGGGTGCGGGCGGTGTTGTAGGCGATCACCGCCCCGTGGTCGTAGGCGGGCGGGTTGTACATCGGCTCGGGATCCCGCCCTGCCCGCTGGCGGTCGAGGTCGACCCATGTGTTGTAGAGGGGGCTGGCGGGGTCGTCGTCCCAGACGATCGACCGGCCGGTCACCCGCCGGTAGGGGAACTTCACCCCCGGGTCGGCCGCCACCCCGAAGAAGAAGTCGAAGCCGTAGACCCCCGAGGGGGTGCGGCCGTCGCCCTCCCGCTTCTCGCCCGGCGGGGCGATGCCCCTGGCGCCCACGTGCGCCGGCCACGGGCCGAAGGCCCGGCGCCAGCCGGCGGGGACCCGCTCGTAGGCGGTGAGGGTGGCGGTCGTCGCCCCGTAGCCGGGCGCGGTCACGATCACCGCCTGCCGTGCCTCCCCCGCCTCGGCCAGGCGGGGATCGGGCAGGGCGGTCGTCGCCGGGACGGGCGAGGCGGCGGCGCCCGCCGCGGGCACGGGCAGGGTCGTGGACGGCGCCGGCGCGCCCCGCGGCGCCGTCGGGCCCGAGGAGCCGCAGGCGGCCAGGAGCAGCACGGCGAGCCATGCGACGGCCGCCCGGCCACACGAGCGTCCCACGGCTCACTACCTTACGAAGTCGTGTGCAGACGTCGGACACGGTGGTGGGCGGCCTCCTCACTGGTCGTGCTCCTGGCGGCCTGCGGCTCATCGGGCTCGCCCTCGGCGGAGCCGCAGCCGGCCACGACCGGCCCGGCGACCACTGAGCCGGCGACCACCACCACCCTGGCCGCCACCACCACCGTGCAGTCGACGACCACGACCAGGGCGCGGCCGACGACGACGGCGACCAGGCCGGCGCCGACGACGGCCGCGACCCAGCCGGTGCCCGGCGGCCCGCCCTTCAGCGGGACGGCCGTCCGGGTGACGGCGGCCGACCTGCCCTTCTCCTGGCGCCCGGGCTGCCCGGTCGCCCCCGAGGACCTGCGGAAGCTCCAGCTCTCCTTCTGGGGCTTCGACGACCAGGCCCACACCGGCGAGCTCGTCGTCCACGCCTCCGAGGCCCAGGCCGTCATCGGTGTCTTCGAGCGGCTGTACGAGCGCCGCTTCCCGATCCGGCGCATGGAGGTCATCGACGTCTACGGCGGCAGCGACGACGCCTCGATCGCGGCCGACAACACCTCGGGCTTCAACTGCCGCAACGCCGTCTCCTCCGGCCCACCCACCTGGTCGGCCCACGCCTACGGGAGGGCCATCGACGTGAACCCCGTGGAGAACCCCTACATCCTCAACGGGACGGTGCTGCCCCCGGCCGGGGCGCCCTACGTCGACCGGCGGAACGTGCGGCCGGGCATGGCCGTGCGAGGGGGCGAGCTGGTGGCCGCCTTCGCGGCGGCCGGCTGGTCGTGGGGCGGCGTCTGGGCCAACCCCGACTACCAGCACTTCTCCACGTCGGGCAACTGATGCCGCGAGCTGCGCTGGCCCTCGTGCTCCTGCTTGCCGCCGCCTGCGGGGACGGGCCGGCCGGCGGTCCGGACCCGGTCGCCACCGCCGAGGCGCCGGCCGCCGTGCTGGCCAACTCGCAGTACCCGGAGCTGCCGGTCGACGGCCTGAAGGCCAGCTGGCTGCTGGACACCGGCGACCATCTGACCCACGTGCTGTCCTTCGTCGACGGGCTGGGCCTCGACCCGCGGGCGGCCACCGAGGCCCTGCGCCACTTCGAGGCGCTGCGCCGGGAGGTGGCGCTGGAGGTGCCGGCCGACGGGGTGACCCTCACCTACCACGTCCGGCCCCGGAACTTCCCGCAGCGCTACGTGATCATCGTCCCCGACGGCTCGCCGCTCCCCCAGTGGGCGGGCCGGCCGGAGGAAGGGCGGTCGTTCGCCGCCACCCGGCCGGTGAACCTCGATCACGCGGTCACGCTCATCCGGCTGGCGGAGAAGCCCTTCGCGCCCGGGGCGGCCCTCGACACCATGCCCCGGACCGCCCAGCTCGACGCGGTGTTCATGAGCGGGACGTGCGCCCGCACGGCGACGATCACCACCGAGGCCGACGTCGCCTACCGCTACGGCGCCAACATCCACAACCAGGGGGAAGGGGTCATCTGCAACGCCGAGAGCCGCCAGCTCACGGCCCGCCAGCTCGGCCTGCCGGCGACCGCGGTGGCCGAGATCGAGGCGGCCAACCGGGTGGCACCCGCGCCGGGCGCCGGCCGGGCGCCGGCGCTGGCCCTGCCCCCGTTCGACCCGAGCCGCTACGAGCGGCTGCCCCGGTTCGGCGCCATCTTCACCCTGGCCTAGCCCGTCCAGGCCGCGCCGGCCTCGGCCAGCACCCCGGCCAGCACGGTCGGGCGGTCGGTCATGATCCCGTCGGCCCCCAGCTCGACGGCCGCCCGCATGTCGGCGGGCTCGTCGAGGGTCCACACGTGGACGGCCAGGTGCCGGCGGTGGGCGGCCCGCACGAGCCGGCGGTCGGTGACCCGCTTGCCCCACAGCCGCAGGGGGACCTGGACGGCGACGCAGCCCCTGAGCGGCAGGCCGATGCCGATACGGGAGAACAGCCAGAACAGGACGAGGGCGACCGGCCCGGGGGCGATGGAGACCGACGGCGCCCGGCGGCGGAAGATCGACATGGCCGCCGGCCGGATGGACACGACGATCACGTCGGGGCGGTCGATCCGCTCAAGCAGCTCGGCCAGCGCGGCCGCGGCTTGGCGTCGCTTGATCTCGATGGTGAACGGCACACCGGGGAAGGCGTCGAGCACCTCCTCCAGCGTCGGGATGCGCAGCTCGGGGTCGACGGGCCCGGGGCCGGTGTGGCGGAGCGGGAACTCCTCCCCGAGCCCCGGCTGCCAGTTGTGGGCGGCGTCGAGGCCCCGCAGCTCATCGAGGGTGCTGGTGGCGATACGCCCCGGCGCGCCGGTCATCCGCCGGAGCTCGTCGTCGTGGGCCACCACGAGGACGCCGTCGGCCGTGCGGTGGACGTCGACCTCCAGGCCGTGGGCGCCCGCCTCCCGGGCCCGGCGCATGGCCCACAGCGTGTTCGGCGGGCCCTCCCTGGCCCCGCCCTGGTGGGCCCAGCCGAAGACCCGCCGCCCGACCCACGGGTTCCCGGTGCTCACGCCCGGTCAGGCCACGGCGGCGGCCACGCCTCCCACGGCGAGCCGGAGCACGTCAGGGTCGACCTCATGGTCGCCGGAGACACGGTCGATCTCGGCGAGCGGCTCATCGGTGGAGAGCAGCTCGGTGACCGCCCGGTAGGGCGCGGCGTGGGGGACGAGTAGCGCATCCCGGAACAGCTGGGTCCACAGGAACGACGGCTCCTCCTCGAGCGGGCGGGCGTAGTGATCGTAGATCTCACGCAGGTGGCCGACCCGCTCGCCCCAGTGGACGAGCGTGCCGCGCTCGGCCAGGCCCTGCTCGTACCGGCGGAACAGCAGCAGCGCGGAGGCTAGCGCCTCCTGCCAGGGAAGCTCGCCGATCGGCTCGCCGAGGGCGGAGGGAACGGCCCGCGCCCGCCTGGTAGCGCCGGTGGCGCGCCGGGCCTCGGCCCGCAGCGGGGAGCCGTAGGACTCCATCGGCCCGGCCTCGGCCAGGCTCGACGCCTCGCCGGCCTCCAAGCCGAAGCGCGTGCCGCCCACCCGCTCGACCACCGTCTCCCAGTGCGGGTACGCGGTCATGAACTGGGCGGTGAGGTCCTTGACGTCGTCGAGGGTCAGGAGCTCCTCGTCGGCCATCCGGTGGAACCGGGCGACGTCCTTGAACTCGCCGACCACCGAGCGCAGGGTGGCCAGCACCTCGGCGCAGCGGGGGTCGCTCTGGGCCCGCGCCGTCCACCAATACTCGCTGTGCTCGTCGACGTAGGGCACCAGCGCCTCGGCCAGGGCGCTCACCGCGCTCATGCTGGCCTTGGCCTCGGCGCGCAGGCCTTCGATGCGTTCGGCGGTGTCGGCCTCCACGTCGGCCATCGGCACCCCGGTGAACAGCGACGACAGCGCGGCCCACAGGTACGAAGGCTCCCGGAAGATGCGGCCGTTGTAGGAGTTGACGATCTCCGACATCAGGTTGCCCCGGCCGCCGTTGACGTTCCTGGTGTGCAGGACCGGCGTGTGGGTCAGGAAGATCGAGCCCGGCCCGTAGGCGCCCTCCAGCTGCCACAGGTGGAAGATGTCCTCGCCCCGACCGCAGACGGTGATGAACGGGATGGGGCTGGCCAGCACCTTCGACCCGAAGCTGGTGTTGCCGCCCGGCATGCCGGCGAAGGCCCGCATCTCCTCGACCAGCCGCTCCTCGCCGGGCACCACGTCGCCGGAGGTCCACGGGTGGTAGATCTGCACCTGGTTGTCGTACTTCCCGCGGAACGTGCCCACCAAGGTGTTCATCAGCAGCACGAACTGGTCGGACATCGTCTCCACGTCCTCACCCTCACGGGGCAGGCGCTCCAGCGTGTCGGGCTGGTCCCAGGGCCGGAAGCGGGTGATGTCGGCCGTCGGCGAGAGGACGGCGGGCGCCTGGGGCGAATGCTCGTTGGCCAGGCCCAGGGTGGTGTGGAAGATGCCCCACGCCACCCAGAACTTCTCGACGCCCTCCAGGGCGTCGTTGGTGTAGCCGCCGCCGCCGACCACGACCTGGGGGTCGCGGAAGATGTCGCTCTTCTGGTCGAAGTAGTTGAAGACGTGGCGCTTGGAGAGGGTGCCGGCCCGGGTAAGCACGAGCGCGCCCAGCTCGTTGTCCTGGTCCAGCCAGGTGAACACCGGCTTCTCCAGCGCGTGCTCACGAAGCTCCACCAGCCCGGCCAGGCGGAGGAAGTTGCGCAGGCGGCCGTAGGGGATGCCCTTCTCCCCCGGCTTGGCAACGCCCGCGAGGTCGTGGACGTCGACGCTGCCGTCGGGGAAGATCTCGTCGTTGAGCCGGTCGAGGAACTCGTTCTTGCGGGCCGTGCTCCAGTCGGCGACGCGCAGCCCCGAACGGCCCAGTTCGGCGTAGATCTCCTCGTTGGCGGCCCGGGCCTCACCGCTGCTGTCGTCGTTCACCACCACGTGCACGGGCCGGCCGTAGCCGAAGCCCATCAACTCGTGGGTGACGCTCATCAGCAGTCGCTGGAGGTCGGCCGGCGACTGGTAGGTCCCGACCAGCAGCACGTGGTCGGCCCGTTCATCAGGGATGCCGCCCTCCGCCCGCCGGTCCTCGACCATCCGCCAGATCTGCTGCTGCCGCTCGACCAGGCGCTCCGGGTACTGCTGGGCGACGGCCACGCGCTTGTAAATGGCTGCGGCCGTCTGGAGGAAGTCGACGGCGGCCTGGGGATCGCGTGGGGTCACCTCGCCGGCGAGGGCGACGAGCCCCTCGGCCCGCAGGTAGAGCTGGAGCGACCGCAGCAGGACGACCGCCTCCTGGAGGGCGAGCAGCTCCCGGCCGTGTTCGGCGGTCTCGTCCTGGCCGAGCCCGTGCGACGACAGCGCCTCGATGAACGCGTGGGCCTCGACCACCCCGGCGTCCTTGCCTGCGGCGTCCAGCGACGCCACGAACGACCGGACCGCCCGGAGGCGCCGGCCGAGGTCGGAGCCGTCGCCCGACCGCTCCTCAAGAGCTCGGAGGAAGTCGACCGACGGCAGGCGCAGGCCGTCGTGCTCGATCCAGGCCGCGCTCGGGGGACTCCCGTCCGGCCACTCGAAGGGGGCCAGGATTGCCTCCAGCCCCCTGGCGACGACGGGCCGGCTCCACAGCGCCCGGGGGAACAGCCACGGGTAGCCGGCGCCGGGCTCCAGCAACCCGCGGAGGCGCGCCGGGTCGGTGTCGTGGGCCAGGGCCACGGCATGAAGCCGGCGGGCCCGCCCGGCGAGGTCGAGGCCCGTCTCGCGCCGCAGCAGCTCGCACGCCTCGTGGGCGGCGAGGCGCTGGTTGAGCGGGACCTTGCCGGTGTCGAAGACCAGCGCGCCGGCGACGCTCGCCCACGCCGCGCCGCGGTGGGCGTCGTCGACCCGGTCGACCACCGAGAGGTAGGCGCTGTAGGCCTCGCGCCAGAGGGTCTCCTCGCCGACCAGGGTGCCCGCCGCCCGCTCCCGTGCCACCCACTCCCGGGCCCCCCGGACCGCCTCCTCCACCACTGTCGCGTCGAACGGCTCCTGCACGGAACGCGCACGCTTCGTCAGCATTCAGACCTCCTGGGCATCTGTTCTCGGATGGGGCGCACGTCGCGGCCGACGGCGGGGAAGGTTCGAGCGGGCTCGCGGAGCACACCGGCGCCGGGCGGCGTCGGCTCGGCGCCTCGGGAACGGCGACGGCCGGGCGCGGCCTGCAGCAGCTCGGCTCGGCGCACGAACAGCTCGGCGTAGCGCAGCAGCAGGCGGGACTTCACCGCCGGCGAGATGACCTCCGCACGGATCGTCCAGAGGTCGTCGCACAGCCGCTCGCCGCCGACCAGCCCGGACACCTCGTCGAGCAGGTGGCGGAAGAGGTGCTCGCCCTGCATCACCTCGTACCGATCGACGCCGCGGCTGGCGGCCTCGCTCCAACCGTCGAGCAGGCCGCGCAGGCCAGGACGGGAGCGGTAGGCGACGGCGCCGCCGTGCCAGTAGTGGAAGCCCTCGGCACCGGGCACTCCGTCGAGCAGCGCGCGCACCGCCTCCGGCGGGAGGGCGGCGACCCAGTTGAACGCCACGTCGGGGACGACGATCTCGTAGACGTTGGTCGACAGTGCCTCGCCCTCCGGCGAGCAGACGCGCGCCCGCACGAAGTAGGTGCCGGGCCCGATGTCGTCGGCGAGCACGCCGCCCGCCGTCGCCAGCCCCGCATCGGGCGACATCCACCCGGAGCCGGGCTCCAGGTCGACGCGCAGCCGGTGCTGGCCGAACGGAAGCCGCGTTCCGGCGGCGTCCTCCACCCAGACCTCCACCGTCGCGCCGGGCAACCGGGTCCCGGTGTCGTTGGCCACGACGATCTCGGCCGCGGCCCAGGGTGCGTCCGCCAGCCGGTCGCGGTCCTCCGGAGCCAGCGCCAGCCACGGGTCGCCGGGGAGCTTGACCGGGGAGCGAAGGGCCTGGGGCAGGGTCACGCGCACCGGATGGTTGCTCTCCAGGTAGGCCCGGTAGGCCTTCTTGGGGGCCCACGCGGCGTCGACCACGCCCCAGGTCGGGGCCTGCCAGTCGGCGTCGCGGAACATGAAGCTGAAGTAGCCGACGATCGGCCCGACCACGCCGGCGTTCAGGTAGTGCTCGATGGCGTCCTTGTGCAGGCGGTACTGGCGGTTCTGGCCCGACTGCACGAAGCCCTCGAGCGTCTTCGCCGGCTTCCAGAGGCCGTACCAGAAGTTCTCGCCCTTGAAGCCGCCGTAGTGCAGGACGTCGAGGAGGAGGAGGGCGAGCCGCAGTGACAGGAGCTCTGCCTCCGTGCCCGGGGCGGCCGGTCCGGCGGGCTCGGCCTCGATGCGCCGGATCCGCTCGTTGAGGGCGCCGATGTCCCAGAGCAGGGTCCAGTCGAGGGCTGCGAGGGCGGCCGCCCAGCTCCCCCGCCCCAGCACGTGCGTGGCCTCGTCGATGGTCTTGCCGGCCTGCTCCCAGCCCTCCGCGCCGGCGGCCAGCCACTTCGGGTCGTTGCGCACCCGCTCCAGGACGGCGCGGACCCGGTCCTCCGACACCAGCTCCCGGAACAGCTCGAGGTTGGGCATGGCCTGGATGCCGAACTCGGTCGGCATGTTGCGGTGCCGGGAGATCCGCCGGCCGTGCACCTCCTCCTCCAGGAAGCGGGCCGGCAGCGTGGCGAAGGCGTTGTCGTCGCGCAGCGGGTAGAACTGGCCGGGATAGGCGTGGTTGCCGCTGGAGAAGGTGGTGGACCACCGGCTGGGATCGGCCTCCCGGACTTCGGTGTGCAGGTCGATGTCGAGCAGGCGGTTGTCGAGGTCCTCGAAGACGCGCATGTCCGGCTCGTTGTGGACCTCGTAGGAGACGACCGACGGCTCGTTGGCCAGCAGGTCGGCCATCTCCCTGATCTGGGTCTTCATCGACCGGATCACCTCGTGCGACTGCTGGTAGGACCACTGGAGCGGGAACATCTGCACGACGAGGAACCCGTTGCGGTTCGCCGCCTCGTAGAAGCGCTTGGGGGCGACCAGGTTGTGCACGAGCACGCCGTTGAAGCCGGCATCGCCGAGCATGGCGAAGTCGCGGTCGACCCGCTCCTGCGTGTACTCGCTCAGCCAGTAGGTCGGCAGCAGGTTGGTGCCCCGCACGAACACCCGGCGGCCGTTCACCACGAACGCGCCGTCGGTGCCGGTCGACTCGCCGATGGGGCTGACCGACAGGATGCGGAAGCCGGTCTCCACCGCGGTCCGGTCGAGCTGCTCGCCGCCCGCCTCGACCACCGCGGTGACCCGGTACAGGTGGGGGAAGCCGTGGTCGCGCGGGCTCCAGAGCCGCACGGGCGAGAGCGCGCCGGTGATCGCCAGCTGGTTCTCGCCTGGCGCCAGCCGCACCCACTTGGCCAGCTCGTGGGTCTTGCCGGCGAAGTTCGACGGCTCGACGGCCAGCCGGACGTGGGTCTCCAGCGGGCCGCCGGTGGAGTTGTGGGCGATGAGTTGGACCCGGACCGACGCCCGGGCGTCCTCCGGTGAGCGGTCGGGCGTGGTCGACATGGTGGTCACCCGGACCTGAGGGTCCAGCCGCACCGCGTTGGACAGGCGGAGGGCGACGTCGTTCCAGAGGCCTCCGGTGTTGCCGTCCTGGCCGGTCACCGAGCTCCAGGCCCCGCCGCGCTTGGCGTCGTGGTGCCCCAGCGTCCCCTTCACCAGCGTCTTGCGGTTCGGGAAGGCCGACGCCGGTGAGAAGTCGTGCCAGCCGGAGGTGACGTGGGTCCCCGTCCCGGACGGGTCGTTCGGCGACGTCACTGCCACCCGGAGCACGTTGCCGTCGGGCCGCAGGAGGGACGTGACGTCGAACTCGAAGGGCCCGAAGTAGCCCTCGTGACCACCCAGGTGGTGCCCGTTCAGCCAGACGTCGGCGAAGTAGTCGGCGCCGCCGGACCGGAGGGTGACGCCGGCGGCGTCGACCGCCGCGCCGCCGCGGAAGACGCGGGTGAAGCGCATGGTGCCCGCGTAGTTCGCGATGCCGGGGAGCAGCTCCCAGTTGACGGGAACGTCGACCTCGCGCTCGACCCACCGGTCGCCGGCGCAGTAGCGGGCGGTCCACGGCCCCTGCAGGGAGACCTCGCCGGGAACGCCGCCGGCGCCGAGCGTGGGGCCGTCCCCGTCCAACGCGGCCCGCTCGAGCTCCCGGGCCACCACGGCCAGGTACTGGAAGAGGAAGGCGTTGCGGGCCGGCCAGGGGGCGTCGACCTCCCCCAGGGCGGCGAGCTCCCGGCGAAGCGGCGCGAACGCGGGCTCGCCGTCGAACTCGGCGTACAGGTGGTTGAAGAAGTGGTCGGTCCCGTCGAGCCAGGCCAGGCTGCGAGGCTTCCATCGGCCGATGACCGGCCGGGCCTCGATCAGGCCGAGGAGGCCGGGCGCCGCCCGGTGGACCTGCTGGTTGTACTCGTCGTGGAACACGAATCCGAGGCGGCCCGGCGAGCCGTCGAGAAGGACCCGGGGCGACGGCGGTCGGTGCCGCCGGTTCGTGAGGTCCGTCACCGGTGCTACCGCGTCCGTAGGCGCCGCCGCACACGAATGGTCGTCGAACGCATGGACATCGCCTCCTGATCGGCAGTGGTGGGCGCGCCGGAAGGCGATCGTCCCGACCACCCACCCGGTTCCGCTCGTCGCGCGTGGCGATCGGCGCGCCTCGGCTCGTCGAGATGTACCCGCCGAACAGGACGGCCACACCTTCAAGCCTCAAGTAAGCTTGAGGTCCATGTTCGACGAGGAACTCTCCATCGGCACCGTCGCCGCCCGGGCCGGTGTCAGCGTCTCCGCCCTCCGGTTCTACGAGGACAGGGGCCTGATCACCGCCCACCGGTCCGAGGGCGGGCAGCGCCGGTACGACCGCTCGGTCCTCCGCCGGCTGGCGTTCGTCCAGGTGGCCCAGCGGGTGGGGCTGACCCTGGAGGAGATCGGCGAGGCACTGGCCACGCTTCCCGACGACGACGCCCTCACGCCCAGGGACTGGAAGCGGCTGTCGGCGGCATGGCGACCCATGCTCGACGAACGCATCAGGCTGCTCGAGGGCCTGCGGGACGACCTCGACTCCTGCATCGGCTGTGGCTGCCTGTCTCTCGATCGCTGCCGGCTGCGGAACCCCGCCGACCGGGCCGCCGGCCTCGGCCCGGGACCGCGGTACCTCCTCGGCGACGACCCGGTAGCGTGAATCCGTCCGACCGCATCTCCAGGGCTCCCAGGATGCTCCCAGGATGCCGGCGGACGATGCGTCCCATGACTGAGCACCCGGATACGCCCAACCCGCCCGACGGCGCCAAGGCCACGAGCGACGGTGTCGATCCGGTCCGCCGGCGCTTGGTGCTGGCCGGGCTGGGGACCGCCGCCGCCGCCGTGCTCGCCGCCTGCGGGCGCAGCGGGTCGGGCAACGGGACGACGGACGCGGCCACGCAGGCGACGTCGAGCACCACGGCGGCGTCGCCCGCCACGACGGTTGGGGGTGCCGCCGCAGCGACGGCCACCACGCTGGCCGCCACCCCCGAGTGCCGGGACGCCGACGACGTCACGCCCGCCCAGACCGAAGGCCCGTACTTCAAGGCCAGCTCCCCGGAGCGCGCCGACATCCGGGCGGGGGCGTCCGGCACCAGGCTGATCCTCTCGGGCACCGTGGTGACCACGGGGTGCAAGGCGGTCGACCGGGCCCTGGTGGACTTCTGGCAGGCCGACGGGGCCGGGGCCTACGACAACGCCGGCTACAGCTTCCGCGGCCACCAGTACACCGACGCCCAGGGCCGCTACCGGCTGGAGACCGTCGTCCCCGGGCTCTACCCGGGCCGGACCCGGCACATCCACGTCAAGGTGCAGGCGCCCGGCGGGCGGGTCCTCACCACCCAGCTGTACTTCCCGGGCGAGGCCCGCAACGCCTCCGACGGCATCTACCGCAAGGAGTGCGAGATCACCATGGCCGACGCGGCCGACGGCAGGAGCGGGACCTTCCGGTTCGTCCTGAACGCCTGAACGCTCAGGGCCTACGCTTGTCGCGCCATGAGCGCGATTATCCGGAACAACGTCCGCCTCAGCGGGGCCGAGCGGGGTCGACCCATGGTTTTCGCCCACGGATTCGGCTGCGACCAGAACATGTGGCGGTACGTGACGCCCGCGTTCGAGGGTGACCACCGCATTGTGCTCTTCGACCACGTCGGCGCCGGCCACTCCGATCTCTCGGCCTACAAGCCCGACAAGTACGCGGATCTCACCGGCTACGCCGACGACGTGCTCGAGATCTGCCGCGAGCTCGACCTCACCGACGTGATCTTCGTCGGCCACTCGGTGAGCGCCATGATCGGCGTGCTGGCCTCGGCCCGGGAGCCCGACCGGTTCGCCAAGCTGGTGCTCGTCGGCCCGTCGCCCCGGTACGTGAACGACGGGGACTACGTCGGAGGGTTCACCAGTGACGACATCGAGGACCTGCTGGAGTCCCTCGACAGCAACTACCTGGGCTGGTCGCGGGCGATGGCTCCGGTCATCATGGGGCGGCCGGACCGGCCCGAGCTGGGCGAGGAGCTGACCGAGAGCTTCTGCCGGACCGATCCCGAGGTGGCGCGCCACTTCGCCCGGGCGACCTTCCTCGCCGACAACCGTGCCGACCTGGCCCGCGTGCGGGTGCCCACGCTCGTCCTCCAGTGCTCCAGCGACGTGATTGCGCCCCTTGCGGTCGGCGAGTACGTCCACCGGGCCATCCCGGGCAGCCGGCTGGTAGTGCTCAAGGCCACCGGGCACTGCCCGAACCTCAGCGCCCCCGATGAGACGGCGGCGGCCATCAGGGCGTTCGTCTGACCGGAGGCCCGGGAAGGAGTAGGGCGTAACCACCAACGCTTTCTACGCCGCGCTCGGTGAGGACGACGCCGAGGATCTCTACGACAACGCCCCCTGCGGCTACCTGTCGTGTCTCCCGGACGGGACGATCCTCAAGGTCAACCAGACGTTCCTGACCTGGACGGGGTACACCCGCGAGGGGCTGGTCGACGTCCGGCGCTTCCAGGAGCTGCTGAGTGTCGGCGGGCAGATCTATTACGAGACGCACTACGGGCCGATGCTCCAGATGCATGGCCAGGCCCGGGAGATCGCGGTCGACATCGTCCGGGCCGACGGGACACGGCTGCCGGCGCTGATCAATTCCGTCGTCGCCTGCAGCGGGGAGGGGTCACCGGCCTACGTGCGTACCGCGGTCTTCGATGCCACCGACCGGCGGGCCTACGAGCGTGAGCTGCTGGCCGCGAGACGGCGGGCCGAGGAGTCGGAGGCCCGGGCCCAGGTCCTGGCCAAGACCCTGCAGCAGAGCCTGCTCCCGCCGGCGGCGCCGCAGATCCCGGGGCTCGATCTGGCCGCCGTGTACCGCCCGGCCGGCCGGGGCGACGAGGTGGGGGGTGACTTCTACGACGTGTTCGAGAGCCGCGACGGGGACTGGATCGTCTCCATCGGCGATGTCCGGGGCAAGGGTGCCGGCGCCGCGGTGGTGACCGCGCTGGCCAGGTACACCCTGCGGGCGGCGGCCATCCGGGTCGAGGAGCCGGCCCTCGTGCTGGAGACGCTCAACGAGGTGCTGCTCCGGGAGGAGGACGACGCATCCTGCACGGTGGCCTACGCGCGGGTCCGCCTGGATCCGGCCGGTTCCTGCCGGGTCACCGTGGCCTGCGGGGGGCACCCCCTGCCCCTCCTCCTGCGCCCGGCGGCGCCGTCGAGGCCCGTGGGCGAGCCGGGTACGCTCCTGGGGCTGTTGGGGACCATCGAGGTGTCGGACGTGACGACCGCGCTCCGGCCCGGTGACGCCCTCGTCTTCTACACCGACGGCGTGACCGAGGCCCGCGGCCCCCTCGGCTTCTTCGGCGAGGAGGGGCTGGCCGCCCTCCTCGACACCATGGGCGGCAAGGACGCGCAGACCGTCGCCCAGGAGCTCGTCGATGCCGTCGTCGACTTCCAGGACGGGCACCCCCGCGACGACATCGCCGTCCTCGTCCTCCGAATGCCGGGTTAGGCCGGGCGGTTCCAGGGGCGCTCGACGTGCGTCGGCTTGGGGTCCTCCTGGTCGGGGTGGTGGGAGAGGAAGGCCGGCAGCAGCTCGAAGAGGTCGGAGACGGCCATCGGATCCCCGTTGCCGGCCTTGCCCGTCCGGGCCGCCTCCAGGTCGCGGTCGATGTCGAACGCCGAGCCCCGGCGGGCGGCGTAGGCCGAGAACAGGTCGGTGGCGACGAACCGCTCCCTGATCCGGGCCACGACCTCGCGGTCGGGGACGTGGATGGGGTCGAAGTACGGCTCCTTGTAGATGTACTGCTGGACGACGCCGAGGTCGGAGAGGGCCAGCGCCATCTCCTCGAGCATGGCCCCGTTCCCCACCAGGTAGTAGTGCTTGCCGCCGAGGGTGGGCAACAGCGGCGGGACCGACTCGCCCAGGCGGCCGCGCAGCCCCGTCCACTGCTCCGGGGGTTGCGACAGGGTGATGGCGTAGCTGAACCGGTCGTAGGCGGCGGCCAGGGCCTCCAGCTCGCCGGTCAGGCAGACGTCGTCGACCAGGCGCAGGCCCCACCACAACGAGATGGGGTGCGGGTAGTCCTCGGCGAGGAGGTGCCGGGCGAGGGCGATCAGGGGCGCCACGCCGGTGCCGGTGGCCATGAGCACCAGCTCCCGGTCCCTGAAACGGGGGATCATTGACCGTCCCGTGGGCCCCCGGAACAGCACGTCGTCGCCCGGCCGGAGCCCGGCCAGGTACAGCGACAGCGGCCCCTGGTCCACCTTCCGCACCAGGAGGTCGAACGCCGGCGTCTCGGACGGGTCGGACAGGATGCAGTACGGGCTGCGGCGGAACCCCCGCCCCTCGAAGTGGGCCTCGATGCCGACGAAGTGGCCCGGCAGGAACTCGAAGGGCTCGCCGTCCACCACCTCCAGGCGGAGCCGGAACGTGCCGGTCGGTGTCAGCGGGTCGTTCGAGACGACCTTGGCCCGCCGCTTGAACCGGCTGGTGCCGAACCAGCGGTCGTCGATGGCGTTCAGCGCGGCCTGCTCGTGCTCGTGGGACTTGCCCCGCGGAGGTGTGCCCTGGAAGTTGCCCGGCTTGAGGCGGGCCCGCGCCTCCTCGCGGGTCTGGCCGGGAACCAGTCTCCTCGAATTGATCACCGGCCCTCCCCATGGCGGCACGTGACGGTGTCACGACATTTTACGCGCCCCCTCGGTGGTATCCGGGCGTCGAACGCGGCCTCCCGGGCGTATGGTCCGGGGGTGTCCGGCCCCTGGACCGACGATCGATGACCGCCGGAGGCACACGCGCCGCCCGGGCGGCAGGAACCCGTTCCCAGCTCCTCGCTGTGGCCCGCAGGCTGTTCGCGGAGCGCGGATTCGCGGCCACGTCGACCGAGGAGGTCGTGCTCCAGGCCGGGGTCACCCGGGGCGCCCTCTACTACCACTTCCGCGACAAGCAGGACCTCTTCCGCGCCGTATTCGCCGAGGTGGAGGAGGAGGTGCACGAGCGGGTGAACGCGGTCGCCATGGCCGAGGCCGACCCCTGGGCCGGGCTGGTCGCCGGCTGCGAGGCCTACCTGGCGGCCAGCCTGGACCCCGCCGTGCAGCGCATCGCCCTCGTCGACGGTCCGTCGGTGCTCGGGTGGGAGGCGTGGCAGGCCCGTTCCCAGCACCGGTTCGGGCTGGTGGCGATGGGGCTGACCTGGGCCATGACTACCGGCCAGCTGGAGGACCAGCCGGTCGCCCCCCTCGCCCACGTCCTCCTCGGGGCGCTCCACGAGGGGGCGATGTACATCGCCCGGGCCGGCGACCGGGCCGCGGCCCGGGAGGAGGTGGCGGCGGTCGTCGCCCGCCTGCTGGCCGGCCTCAAGACCCCTTGACACCGGACCCACCACTTCATACATACTGTCTGTATGTTACTGAACCGGACCACCGTCCCCGGCCCGAACGGGCTCGAGCTGCACTTCAGCGGGCCGGCCGGTGCCGGCGTCGGCCTCGCCTTGGCCGTCGTGATGCTCAGTCCGCTGCTCCTGCTCTCCAAGCTGGCCGGCATGCAGTTCCTGGCCGTGCAGGTGGCCTTCATCGGCGCCATCTACTTCGGCTTCGGCGTGGCCGACGGCAGGGTGGGCCCGCTGCTGATCGAGTTCACGGTGGCCGGCGCCTTCCTCCTCGGGGCGGCCGCCGCCCTCTGGGCCGACTCCCCCGCCCTCCTGGCCGGCGCCTACGCGGCCCACGCGGCGTGGGACGGGGTGCACCACCCCCGGGCGGTCAGCATGCCGGTGCGCCCCTGGTACCCGCCCTTCTGCGTGGTCTACGACCTGGTGTGCGCGGCGTTCGTGCTGGCCTGGCTGCCTCTTGGCGGCGTGGCCTGACGGGGCACTAGAACCCCCGGCCGAAGGCGCCCTGCTCGCTCGCGACCTCGGCGGCGGTGAGGGACTCCGGCGTGGGCGCGCCCAGCACGGCGTCGCACCACCGGTGGAGGAGCGTCCGCTGGCCCTTGGTGAGCTCCCGGGTCACCGGCATGTAGCGGAAGTCCTCGAACCGGTCGCGGCTCGTGAGCTGGCGGACCAGCGACGCGTGGCGCACCACCTGGTCCTCGTCGCCGAGCCTGAGCCAGTTGTCCATGCACGGGGCCAGGGCCTCCCAGTCGCGGAGCACCTGCTCGTACACGTTGGCCCACGTCGGCTCCATGCGGGCGATGTGGGCGTCGAGGGGCGTCGTTCGCAGCACCAGGTACTCGTTGAGCGTGGGGACCAGGCCGGCCGGGGGCGGCGGCGGCTCCCCCCGCCAGGGGACGAGCACCCACGCCCAGCTGCCCGACCGGCCGCCCTGCACGGGGACGGCGACGGTGCCGTCGGCGCCGGTCACCACCTGGACCGGGGGCAGGGGGCCCCCGATCTCGGCCATGGTGACCGACACCGGCGAGGACGGGGTTCGGCCCCGCTCGAAGGTCCGCAGCGCCACGGTGGTGGACTCGCCCTCCTCCAGGTAGAGGTTCGGCGTGTCGGCCACCACGGTGAGGGGCTGCTCGCTCAGCAGGGCCACGCCCTGACCGTCCCGGATCTCGACGTCGGCGTCGAGGGCGGCCGCGGCCTGGGCGTCGTCGAGGTCGAGGTCCACCAGGCCGCTGGTGGCGGCGTAGGCGGAGGCGTCGTAGGCGCTGTAGGGGATGGTCCCGAGGGCAACGTCGCCCCCGGCCGCCGTGGCCACCACCTGGAGCGGGCCCACGTCGAGCTTGGTCAGGTCGAAGCCGGTCTCGGGGACGCTGTTGCCCAGGTCGACCGTCAGCCGGCCGCCGCCGACCTTGGCGAACGCGGTGCTGATCGGGCTGTTCTCGGTGGCGGCCAGGACCCGGTCGGCGGGCACCGACGGTGGCTCACCCCGCCGCCAGGGACCGATGACGCCGACGACCATGCTGCGGGCCGGGTTGGGATGGAACCCTCCCTGGGCGATCTGGGCGGCCAGCTCGGCCGAGTCCTGGGCGGTCGGCGCGTCGGTGCCGAAGTACGCCGTCCGGTACGTGTTCATGCGCAGGGTCAGGCCGACGGTGTCGTCGTCGGCCAGCGCCCGGGCCAGCGCCTCCAGCACGTCGGAGCCGTGGGGGTCGATCGACAGGCTGTCCGGGAACGGGAACGACGTCTGCCACACGACCGAGGCCACGCCGGCGATGACCGTGTAGCCCGTGTTGCGGGCGAAGTTGAGCCGGCGGGCGACCATCGACGTGGCCCGGCGGGCGAGGAGCCGGCTCCCGCCCTGGATCCCGCAGCTCACGTGGTCGAAGAAGAGCTGCGACGTGGTCGCCCCGTAGGGGTTGAGGTCGACCAGCATGCCGGTGAACGACACGGGGACGCCGACCAGGGCGTCGTCGGTCCGCAGGCCCCCGCCGCAGTCGACGCCGCACACGGTGGTCTCGAAGAACGTCGAGCGGTGGGTGCCGTGGGGGTTCCAGTTCCCCCGCGTGACCGACTGGCGGGCCTTCTCCCGGTAGTCGGCGACGGTGCCGGTGCCCAGGACCGGCTTGCTGGTGGCCAGGTTGTAGAACGCCTGGTAGTTGTTGGTGACGATCGGGTCCCAGGTCATCTGCCCCCGGAAGTAGACGCGGGGCGTGTCGAGGACGGACACGGCTCTCCTTTCAGACCAGCTCGGGCCGGAATCGGAACGCCGGCCCTGCGGACTTCTTGCTGCCCTTCAGCGGGGTGCGCACGGCCACCCGGGCCGCCATCCGGAGGTCGAACATGGCCCGGACCGCGTTCCCCATGCGGCCGGGCTCGCCGGTGACCGCCCGCTCCAGCTCCTGGAGCAGCACGGTGAAGGCCCGGTCGCACTCGTCCTGGGCGGCCTGGGCGGCCGGGTCGCCCGCGAAGTCGTGCTCGGCCGGGTCCTTGATCACGGGGAGGACGCCGTCCCAGTCCACGCCGAGCGGCGGGCCCCACGAGAAGCCCTCCGGCTTGCCGGCGTCCTTCTGGAGCACCCGGTCCCGGCGGATCTCCTCGAAGCGGTAGTAGTGGGCGAGGTCGCCCTCGAAGTCCAGGGGGCTCTTGGTGGTGCCCTCGCCCTCGGAGACGATGCGGCTGATGGCGGTGGAGGCCGACGCGTAATCGACCACCGGGAACAGGTCGCCGGCGAAGAAGGGGTGGTCGGTGACCTGGCTGCCGGCCGGGGCGGCCCACACCTCCGGCGGGAGGGTGCCGAGGGCCTTGTCGAGGGCGGCATAGAACTCCCCGATCGTCTGGAACGTCGGCGCCAGCTCCAGCCCGGCCGAGAACTTGATCGGGTCCTCCGGCTCCTCGATGTGGATCGCCTGGGCCATCGCCTTCTTCGAGAACGGGAGGAGCGAGACGAGGAACGGCTCGCCGTCGTCCCCGCCGATGTCGTACGGCAAGGGGCCCGGGTACGCCGGGACCACCGAGGCCTGGGCCAGGACCGGACGGCCGCCGATGGCGTTGAGGATGTTGCAGGCCAGCGCCATGTGCGTCATCTCCTCGAGCACGATGGCGCCGATCCGGCTCCGGGCGGCCTCGTTGGCGCCCTCCTCGATGCTGAAGACGGCGTACAGGTAGGGCGGGAGGGTCGACAGCTCCAGTTCGATCGCCTTCTGCAGCGCGTGGCGCATGTCGTCGACCGTGTCCATGGGTTGGGGGGCAAGCCGGATCATGAGGCGTTCCTCCGTTGGAGTCCGACGGCGGTGCCGGTCCTGGTCCGGCGAGGCGGGCGCCGAGGACTCCTGGTCTCTCCGGCCACCCTGCCTGTGAGCAGTTCCCGCATCCGCCATCCTTCGACCGCCCAGCCGGTCGACAGCCTACGCCAGCCGCCCGCGCCGTGGCGTGGTGGAATGCGCCGGTGCGGGCCGTCGTGCAGCGGGTCAGCCGGGCGTGCGTCCGGGTCGGGGCCGACACGGTGGGCGAGATCGGCTGTGGCCTGCTCGCCCTGGTGGGCGTCACCCACGCCGACGGACCGGCCGAGGCCGAGCGGCTGGCGGTCAAGCTGGCGAACCTGCGGCTGTTCGACGACGACGCCGGCGTGATGAACCGGTCGGTGCAGGAGAGCGGCGGGGCGGTGCTCGTCGTCAGCCAGTTCACCCTCTACGGGGAGACGAGCCGGGGCCGCCGCCCGTCCTGGTCGGCCGCCGCGCCGGGCCCGCACGCCGAGCCACTCGTCCAGGCCGTCGCCGACCGCCTGCGCGAGTACGGCCTGGTCGTCGCCGGCGGGCGGTTCGGCGCCCACATGGAGGTTGAGCTCGTCAACGACGGCCCGGTCACCGTGATCGTCGAGGTGTGACGGTGCGGAACGCCGCCGGTGCTCGGCGGGACGAACGCTGGCATGATGGCTCGTGCTCCTCATGGGGGTCTGTGGGCTCCTGGTCCTCGTAGGCCTCACGGCGATCGTCCGCTGGGGACGGCTCGATCCGAAGCCCCCGTGGTCGACCAGCGACCCCGCGGACACCGCCCCTGCCGGCGTCGTCGCCCGCCGCTACGTCTGGTACTTCACGGTGGCCGTGGTGTCGGGCGTCACCTCCGGAATCCTGGTGGCGGGAGCGGGTGGGCGGCTGGCCATGCGCCTGCTCGCCGCCACCGCCGGGGACGCTGCCCAGGGCCGACTCACCGAGGCGGACGAAGTCGTGGGCAGGATCACCGTCGGGGGCACGATCGGCTTCATCGTCTTCACTGCGCTCTTCTTCGGGCTGGCCACCGGCGCGCTCTACCTGCTGATCAGACGGTGGCTCCCGGCGGGCCGGCTCGGCGGCGTGACCTTCGGGGCCCTGCTCCTCGTGATCGCCGCCACCCGGATCGAGCCCCTCCGGAGGGACAACCCCGATTTCGACATCGTGGGGCCGGGATGGCTCAGCGTCGCCGTGTTCGCCACCCTGGTCGTGGCCCATGGGATGGCCGTTGCCGCCGTGGCCGGGCGCTACAGCCGGACCCTGCCCTTGCTCTCACGCCGTGCGCCATCGGTCGTGGCGCACGCCCCGCTGTTGGTCCTCGGCCCGGTCGCGCCCGTCCTGGTGCCGGTGGCCGCCGTCGGCGCCCTGGCCGTCCTCGCCGCCCGGCTGCGGGGCGTCACCGCCGCCGTGCGGTCCCTGCGCTGGACCGTGGTGGGCCGGGCGGTCCTCGTCGCCCTCCTCCTCGTCAGCGCCCCGGGGTTCGCGTCGACCGTGGCCGACATCCTGGGGCGCGGTCCTTGAGGTGAGCGGTCGGGAGTGAGGTCGAGAACTCCATCTCTGCTCCGCCCCAGAACGCCGACACGCCGTTCGGGCTGAGCAACAAGGCCATCGCCGGCGAGCTCCACATCTCCTCGCGCACCGCGCAGAACCACGTCCAGCACATCCTCACCAAGCTGGGGTCTCGAACCGGACGCAGGTGGCGTCGTGGTTCGCCGGCCTCGCCTACCACTCAGGACGGTGGGGCGAAGAACTCGAGCGGGAGGTTGTCGGGATCCCGGAACGAAAGGCCCGAGCCGTAGGGTGCGTCGACGATCGGCCCGTGCGGAATGCCGAGCTCGTCGAGCTGTTCCGCCCAGTTCTCGAGCGCGGCCCGATCGGGGCAGCCGAAGGCCACGTGGTCGAGGCCAGGTCGCAGCTCGTCGGCGGGCTCGGTGCTCGCCGGTTCGGCGTGCTGGTGCAGGCCGAGGAGTGTGCCGCCGAGCATCCAGACCACATGGCGGTACGGGCCGGTGTCCTCGTCGAGGACCGGCTCGGCTCGGAACAGCCGCTGGTACCAGTTGACGCTGCGCTGAAGGTCGCTGACCGTCAGTGCCACGTGCCCGATGCTGGGGAAGGTGGTGTCAGGCATGGTTCTCCTTTTGCATTGCCGTTGCCGCCGGTGGTTGGTGCACCGTCAACTGGAAGACGTCAGGACGGGCGTAGTGACCGATCGGGTCGAACTCACGGCGGGCCGCAGTTAGTACCGACAGGTCGATGCTGGCGAAGAGCGTTCCCGCCTGACCGGTGAGCGGCCCGGCGAGGGTGGTGCCGTCGGGCCCGACGATGGTGGTGTTGCCGCGAGCGAGCCAGTCGTCGTCGTTGTCGAGGGGATAGAGCTCGTCGGCGCCCGGCAGCGAGCGGGGGATGTCGCGGCTGTGCAGGCAGGTGTTGGTCCCGACGACGAACACTCGGCCCTCCCGGGCGATGTGGCGCAGTGTGGACACCCACGAGTCGGAGTTGTCCCAGGTCGGGGTGAGGAGGATATCGACGCCCTGCTGGTACATCGCAGCGCGGGCGAGCGGCATCAGGTTCTCCCAGCAGATCAGCCCGCCCACTCGACCGAACTCGGTGTCGACGACGGTGAGGGTTGAGCCGTCACCGCAACCCCACACGGTGCGCTCACCGCCCGTGGGCAACAGCTTTCGATGCACGCCAGCAACCGCGCCGTCGGGGCTGAGATACAGCAGTGAGTTGTACAGCGTCCCTGACCGGGTCCGCTCGTTGACCCCCACAGTCACCCACGCGCCGGCCTCGGCCGCCGCCGCACCCAGCGCGTCGGTGGCGGGGCCGGGGATGTCGACCGCCTGGTCATGGAGACGCGCGTACCAGTCGCGGTCCTTCCAGGCCGGGAGCCGCCAGACCCAATCTGGATACCCGGGCACGATCGCTTCCGGGAGCGCGATGAGGCGGGCGCCTGCCGCGCCCGCCTCCTTGATCGAAGCAACGAGCCGCTCAACCGTCGCCTCGCGGTCGAGGAAGACTGGCGTGGACTGCACGGCAGCCACCGTGAGCAACGTGGAAGTGCTCATTTCCTCCCCGATGCGACGAGCAGCTCACAGGGACCGACGAAGCCGTCGCCGATCTCGAACTGCGCGAGCGCGGTGGCGATCTCATCCCACACCGTCGATCGCTCGGCCTCGGCGATCCCGGAGAGCATCTGGTGCAGCGCCCCGAAGGACTCCCGCTCGAACTGCACGCACGCCGCCGCCGACGGGAGCCGCAACGGTGACAGGACGACGTCGACGGTGATGTCCCGGAACCCCGCGTTGGTGAGCGCAGCCTCGAGCACGCCAGGGGCACCCAGGCTGAACGGGCCGGGTTGACCCGGCAGCGGTGCGGGGAGCTGCGCCCGCTCACGGATGATCGACACCGGGACCGAGAAGAACGGGTTGCGATCGGCCGTCGAGTACACGACCGCGGCGATCCGACCGCCGTCGCGGAGCACACGGTGCATCCCGGCGAGCGCTCGCTGCTGGTCGGGGAAGTAGATCAATCCGACGCGGGAGATCACGGCATCGAACGACCCGGTGGGCAGCTCCTCGAGATGCTCGCCGTCGGCCTCGAGTGTCTCGACGTTCGTCAGCCCCGCCTCCGCCGCCGCCTTGGCGGCGTAGGTGAGGATGTTGGCGGAGATGTCGGTGGCGACCACCTCGCCGGTCGAGCCCGCTCGCCGGGCGGCGGCGAGGGTCTGGCCTCCGGCCCCCGCTGCGACGTCGAGCACTCGGGATCCGTCGGTTACGGCGGCTCGGTCGAGCATCCTCTCCGTGGCCTGGCCCAGCCAGGCCTCGAGGGTCGGGCCCCACCGGTGCCACGCCTCGGCGGTGTCGTCCCACTGCTGGCGGGTCGTGGTCTTGTACAGGATCGGGTCGAAGCTCATCCAGGTTCTCCTACTGTCGTTGTCGTGTCGCGGTTGGCGCCGGACGGGCGCCGGTTCGGGAGTTCCGATCTGGCACATCGCCAGGCGCACTTGCCGCGGGCGTGGGTGATCGAAAGGTGCAGTCGCCGTTCGGTGTTGCCTTGCATGCGTCGATCATCGCGAGCGCGCCGGTCCCGGTCATGAGAGCGGAGTCCCGTTTCGCTGAAGTCGTGCTCGTGGGACGGGTGGGGACCTGGGTCCCACACGGGGACCCACGGGCGGGAAGAATGGTGGTGGATGGCTGGTAGACAGACGCTGCTCGGGCGCGAGGCGCCGCACGGACGGTTGCGCGCCCTGCTTGCCCGCGCCGCGGCGGGGACCCGGTCCGTGGGCCTGGTCAGCGGGCCTGCTGGCATCGGGAAGTCGTCCTTGGTGCGGGTCGCGGTCGGCGACTTGGAGGTGGTGGGGTGGGGCACCTGCGTCGAGGCGGTGGCCGCCCCCGGGTACTGGCCGTGGAGCCGCGCCCTCGACGCCGTCGCCGCCGCCATCGGGCCGGTCGAGGCCCGCTCGGTCGCGGGCGATGACACGCCGCTCCTGGCCCTGATCGGCCGCTCCTTCGGGCCAGCATCGCCCTCCGAGGGCTCCGAGCGCGACCGGCTGCTGCTGATGGACGCCGTGAGCCGGTGGCTCGCCGGCGTCGCGGCCGAGCACGGACCGGTGGTGGTCGTGCTCGATGACCTGCAATGGGCCGACGAGTCGTCACTCGCGCTGCTCGAGTTCGTCGCCCGGGATCCCGTTGCCGCCGCCGTGGCCCTCATCGGATGCTACCGACACGACGAGCTCGCCACCCCGGCGCGCCGTCGCCTGTCGCAGCTGGCGATGTCGGCCATGAGCATCGAGCTCGACGGGCTCGGCCGGGACGCCGTCGAGATGCTCGCCGCCGAGATCGCCGGTCCGCTCAGTGCCGCCGAGGTCGATGATCTCGTCCGCCGGGCCGGCGGCCACCCGGTCTTCACGAGGGAGCTCGCCCTCCTGGCCCGAGACGCGACGGGCGGGCACCGCCTTCCGGTCGCAGTGCGCGACGCTATCGAGGACAGGCTCGCCGGCCTTCCCGCGGCCACCCGCGACGTACTGGAGGTGGCCGCGCTCGCAGGCAACGCCATCGCCGCCGAGGTGGTCGCCGTGGCCGCAACCATCTCGCCCGCCGAGGTCGACGAGGCGCTGGCCACTGCTCGGTCGGCCGGGGTCGTCACCTCTGACACCGACGATCGGCTCCACTTCGCCCATGACCTGTACCGAGAGACGATCGCCGCCGCCATCCCGGCCGTTCGACGGGTGGCAATCCACCAACAGCTTGGCGTCGCCCTCGCCGAGCGCGTCACGCGGGGTCTCCCTGTCCATCCCGCCGATCTCGCGCACCACTTCACCGCCGCGGTGTCGGCCGGCGAGGCGTCGAGAGCCGCCCGATGGGCGCTGGCGGCGGCCTCAGCCGACGTCGAGTCGCTCGCTTTCGCAGAGGCCGCCGCCCACCTCAGACGGTGGCGGGAGTCGGTGGTGGCGTCACCGGCGGCAGTCGACCAGCGCGAGTACGTCACCGTCCTCCTCGCCGAGGCCGACGCCCTCGCCCGCGCCGGCATCATCGAGGACGCCCGCGACCGATTGCGCGCCGCCCACGACCTCGCGGTCTCGGGTTCGCACGCCGACCTGCGGGCCGAGGTCGCCCTCGCCCGCGCCGACCTCGGTGCCCGCTTCGCCGTCCGCCGCGACGAGGTCGTTCGCGTTCTCGACGAGGCGCTGGCCGGGGTGGAGGGCACGGACCCTGACCTCGAGGCCCGGCTCACGGCGAGACTGGCTCGAGAGCTACAGCACTCGGTGGCCGCCGACCGGCCCCGAGCCGGGCCGCTGAGCGAGCGGGCCATCGCCCTCGGGCGGGCAGGGACCGACTTGAGCACGCTCGTGACGTGCCTGCTCGCGCGCCACGACGTGCTATGGATCCCCGGCTCGCCGACGGAGCGAACCGCCCTCGCCCGCGAGATCGTTGCGGTGGCGGGACGCTCGGGCGACGACGAGCGGCTCGCCGTCGGGAACCTGCTGCTGGCGAACGCCCTGCTCGAGAGCGGCTCGGCGGCCTTTGAGACTGCCCTCGACGACAGCCTGAGGTTGTTCGACCAGCTCGGCCAGCCCCGTCACCGCTACACCGCGGCCACCCGTCGAGCGGCACTCCTGCTGCTGCGAGGCGACCTCGACGCCGCCGAGGCCGCCATCGAGGATGCCGCCGACCTCGGCTCGTCGATCCGGGAGCCCGACGCGGAGAACGTGCGCATGTCGCAGCGACTGGAGCTCGTCCGGGCCCGCGCCACGCCCGACGGGCTTCGCGAGTTCGCCGAGGCAGCCGTAGCACACTGGACGGGGGCGCCGATCCACGCCCACGCGGCGGCGGCCGGCTTCTGCGCCCGGTCCGACGACCTGCGGGCCGCCCGCCGCCACGTGGCGATCGTGGCTGATCTCGGGACATGGCGTGCCGACCGGTCCTACCTCTGGTCTGTCTTCGTGCGGGAGCTTGCCGTGGCCGCGATCGCGCTCGACGACCGCGCATTGTGCGAAGACCTCCTCGCAGACCTCGCCCCCATCGCCGCCACGTGCGGCGTCAACGGCGCCGTCGTCGCATTCGCCGGCAGCCACGGCCACGTGGCCGGGCTGCTGGCGGCGCACCTCGGCCTCCCAAGCGCCGACGCGTTCCTTGCCGACGCAGCTGTGGTGTACGAGCGACTCGGCGCCGTCGCGTTCCTCGCCGACGTCCAAGCGGCCACGCGCGACCCGGCCGGCCACCGCTCGCGGCCCTTCCCCGGCCTGACGCCCCGGGAGGAAGAGGTGCTCGTCCTGATCGCCCGGGGACTCTCGAACGACGACATCGTGACCGAGCTCGTCGTGAGTCCCGCGACCGTGCGCAATCACATCACGCGCATCTTCCAGAAGCTGCAGGTGCCCAACCGGGCCCTGGCGATCGTGGTCGCCCGTGAAGCCGGACTTGCGTGAACGGCACGATCACCGCAGGTCCTCCAAATGTCGCAGGACAGTTCCCACGAGCCGAAAAATCACCCAGCGAGAGCTGCGCAACGGCGTGCCCGTGGGCGAGCTCACTCCGTTGCGCCGCCGCCGCTTCGTCGCCGCGGAGGCTGCGGTCGCCCTCTTCCGTACGGCACCCGCAGTTGACTCGCA
>Ga0247708_1000035_pt1 | contig 36286 bp, 37 predicted proteins | sample 42W_NmetaG_FD_189040 | JGI IMG/M metagenome (GOLD analysis project Ga0247708, IMG submission 189040) | Soil microbial communities from hillslope of Landscape Evolution Observatory, University of Arizona, Oracle, AZ, United States - 4-2-W_N | ecosystem: Engineered > Artificial ecosystem >...
TGCGAAAGGGGTGCGGAGACGGCCTTTTCGAAGGCCGAAAACTGCCACCGAGAGTGGTGCCACCCAGCGTGGTGGCCCCTCCAGGCGAGCGGTCAGCGGAGGTCGACGACGACCGAGTCGCGGTCGCTGCCGGCGCCCTCGCCGGGCGCCGCGTCCCGGTAGGCGTGGTCCATCCGATCGGCCAGGGCGGACGTCATCCGGGGCATGACGTGGCTGTAGCGATCGAGGGTGATCTGCACCGAGGAGTGCCCCATCAGCTCGGCCATCTCCTTGGGATGGGCGCCCTGCTCGACCAGGAGGCTGGCGTAGGTGTGCCGCAGGTCGTGGAACCGCAGGCCGTGGAGGTGCTCGGGCAGGACGTCGCGCACCGCCGGCTTGAACCGCTGGCTGTAGAAGCTGCCGAACTTGAGCGGCGTGCCGGCGGCCTCGGTGAAGACGAGCGCGTCACGGTCGAGGAGGCGGTCACCGAGGTGGCCCCGCAGCGAATCACAGAGGGCACGGTTCACGATCACCGAGCGCCGGCCGGCCCGTGACTTGGGAGGCCCCTCCACCCGCCGGCCCCGGACGATCGAGGCTGAGGCGGTGACCCGCACCGTTCCCCGCCGGAGATCGAGGCTCGACGTGCGCAGGGCGGCCAGCTCGCCGGCCCGCAAGCCCGTGAACGCCGCCATCTCCACGAGGAGGCCGTAGGGGGCCCGGCCGGCCGTCCTGCGGCGGGCGGCCAGCGCGGCCCACCGCTCGTCGATGGCCGAGGCGAGCGTCCGCACCTGGGCGCCGGTGAGGAAGAGCATCTCCGGAGACTGCGCAGAGGGCAGGTCGACGTCGAGGCAGGGGTTGATGCGGAGGTTGCCGTCTCGGATGGCGTAGTCCAGGACCATCTTCAGGACGTAGAACGCGTTGCGCACCGTCCCCGGCCGGCGCCCGAGGCCCTCGATCGAGCGGACGAAGCGGTCCACGTCGCCGTAGGTGATGCTCCCGACCCGGCGGTTCCCGAAGGCCGGGAGCACGTGCACGTGCAGGAGCCCCTCGTAGCCCTCGACCGTCTTGGGCTTGCGGCGGCCGTCGATCGACTCGAACCACGCCGCCGCCACCTCGTCGAAGCGTACCGACGCTCGTGCGTGCGGGATGAGCGTCCCCTGCTGGCGAGAGGACTCCACGTCGACGGCGAACGCCTCGGCGTCCCGCTTGCGCCGGAAGCCACCCTTCGTCCGCTGGCGGCCATCGGCGTCGCGGTAGCGGACCTCGTACCCGATGGGCTTCCCGCCCCGACCCTGATCGCTCAGGCTCCGGTCGTAGATGGGACGGATGTACGCCATGGTTCCTCCCTGATCGCTGCCAGCCGGCTCGTGGGCTGCGACGCTACCGAGTGGCTGCGACAGCCGACGAGCGAGCGCCGCCCGATCTACTACTGGTGCCGTTCCGTGCCCCACGCGACGGCCGCCGCGCCCGCCGTCCGTCGCGTCCTGCTGCAAATCACACCAGTAGTAGAGGCAGCAGGGCATGTAGACGATTGCAACCTCCGGTTGGGGTGGCCGATGGCGTGGATGGCGATGATGGGGGCCGACTCGGTGGCCTACCACTACGCCAACGCCGCCGAGCGCGCCGACGACCACCCCGGCCGGGCCCTGGAGTACTACGCCTCCCGGGGCGAGACCCCGCTGCGCTGGGGCGGCTCGGGCGCGGTGGACCTGGGCCTGGTCGGCCGGGTGACCAGGACCCAGTTCGGCGCCCTCTACGGCCCCGGCGGGGCGGTGGACCCCACCACCGGCGAGCGCCTGGTCCGCACCCGCCGCCCGGGCATGGAGCTGGTCATCGCCGCCCACAAGTCCGTGGCCGAACTCGGCGTCATCGGCCGGGCCGAGGACATGCACCGCATCATGGACGCCGAGCGAGACGCCACCCTGGCCTACCTCGACGCCATCACCTGCGAGGTGGGCGGGCGCCGGGGCCGGGCCGGCGCCCGCTGCCCCACCTCGGGCCTGGTCTATGCCCACACCCGCCACGCCACCTCCCGGGCCGGGGACCCCAACCCCCATGACCACGTGCTGGTGGCCAACCTCGTCTTCATGGAGGACGACGCCGGGGGCTGGAAGGCGGCCACCACCGCCCTGTGGCGAGAGCACCTCCACGCCGCCACCATGGTCGGGCGCCTGGCCGGGGCCCGGGAGGCGGTCCGCCTGGGCTACGGCATCGTCCCCGACGACGGGCCCAGCGGTCGCCTGCGCCACTGGGCTATCGCCGGGGTCCCCGAGGAGGCCATGGCCGTGCACTCCAAGCGGGCGGCGGAGATCGGCGCCGAGATGGACCGCCTGGGCTATGCCTCCTACCGGGCCAAGGCCATCGTGGCCAGGAACAACCGGGACCCCAAGCGCCACGAGCCGGTGGGCGCCCTCATGGCCCGCTGGCAGGCCGAGCTGGCCTCGGTGGGCTGGCCGGTGGAGGAGTTGGCCCGCTCGGTGGAGGCGGCCCGCCCGCCGCGGGGGCGCCGTCCCCCGCCCCTTCATGCCTTCGAGCAGCGCCGGCTCATCGCCGAGGTGCTGGCCCCCGAGGGCCCCCTGGCCGAGCGCAAGGTCTTCACCCGCCGAGACGTGGTGGTGGCCCTCGCCCCCCACCTGTTCGGCCACGACCCCGCCGAGCTGGAGGTCCTGGCCGAGCGGGTGCTGGCCGACGCCGAGGCGGTGGCCCTGGTGGCCGTGGCCTCGGCCTCCGAGAGCCCCTACGCCACGGCCACCACCATGGCCCGGGAGGCCGCCATCGCCGCTGCCGTCGCGGTGGAGGTGGCCCGGGCCGACGCCCCGGCGGTGGACGACCTCGCCGCCCGCCGGGCGGTGGCGGCCCAGGAGGCCGACCTGGGCGCCTCCCTCACGCTGGGCCAGCGCGAGGCCGTGGTGGCCACCGCCACCTCGGGCCGGGGCACCGAGCTCATCGTCGGGGTGGCCGGCTCGGGCAAGACCACGGCCCTGGCCGCCCTGCGCCGGGCCTTCGAAGCCGGCGGCTTCCGGGTCCTGGGCACCTCGACCTCGGGCCAGGCGGCGCGCACCCTGGGCCGGGCCGCCGGCATCGAGCCCAGCCGCACCCTGGCCTCGCTCGCCTGGCGCCTGGAGCACGGCCAGGAGGCCTTCGACGACCACACGGTGGTAATCCTCGACGAGGCGGCCATGACCGAGGACCGCCACCTGCTGGGGCTGCTGGGCCATGCCGCCCGGGCCGGGGCCAAGGTGGTCATGGTCGGCGATCACCGCCAGCTGGGGGCGGTGGGCCCCGGCGGGGGCTTCGAGGCCCTGGTGGCCCGCTACGGCGCGGCGGTGCACGTGCTGGCCGACAACCTGCGCCAGCGGGAGGGGGCCGAGCGTGCTGCATTGGCGCTGCTTCGTGACGGCAACGTTGCCAGAGCTGCTGCCTGGTACGCCCGCAACGGTCGCATCGTGGTCGCTTCGGACCGCATCGGGGCCATCGGGGCCCTGGTCGAGGGCTGGGCCGGCGATGTGGCCGAGATCGACTCGGTGGCCATGTACGCCTACCGGCGGGCCAACGTGGCCGAGCTCAACCGCCGGGGGCGACAGGTGTGGCGGGCCCTGGGCCGCCTGCAGGGACCGGACCTGGTCGCCCCCGGGGGCGGTGCCTACGCGGTGGGCGACCGGGTGCTGGCCCTGGCCCCCGGCGCCGGCACCGTCACCTCGGAGACGGCGAGCGTGGTGGCGGTCGACCCGTCGGCGCCCTCGCTGACGCTGCGCATGGACGACGGTGGCGCCATCCGCAGGCTGGTGGGCCCCGAGATCGGCGCCGACCGCCTGGCCCACGCCTATGCCGTCACCGTGACCAATGCGACGCAAACGGTCTTCACTGGACACTGGGCCCTGGGGCGGGCCAACCGGCGGTGGCGAGCCGCCTGAGCCGGGACCCTCGGGGTCGTCGAGGGGGATGCGGAGCTGGATGTCGACCTGCCAGCCCCGGACGTCGACTCGCTCGACGAGGAGGCGGACGAGGCGCTGGCGCTGTGCGAAGTCGAGGCCGTCGATGGCGGCGGTGACCCGGCCGGCGAAGCAGTCGATGCGCCCGCGCAGACGGTTGTCGGCGCTGAGCTGCTGGCGCTGGGCGACAGGGACTCTCGGCGTACTTCGAGCTGGCTCCGGCGCTGTCCGATCTCCTCGGCACGCCGGGCGAGCTCGGCGGGGTCGAGGATCCCGGCCTGGTAGAGGTCGGCCACCCGGCGCCGCTCGGCGGCGGTGTTGTCGAGGCGACGTTCGAGCCGGGCCAGCTCCGCGGCCAGGAGGTCGTCGTCGGGGACGGGGCGGCGGGCGGCCACCGCCCGTTCTCCGGCCACCAGGAGTGCGGGCGTGCCGAGCGCGGCCCGGATCTCGCCGAACACGAAGTCGTCCAGCGCTTCGGCTCGGACGCTGCCCACGCAGCACCGCCGCTCCTGGGTGCTCAGCCCGCTGCGGTTGCGGCAGGCGTAGTAGCGGATCCCGCCGCTGCGGTCGACGATGGAGCGGGTCCCGCAGGCGCAGAACACCAGGCCTCGCAGGAGCCAGCACTGCTCGTTGGGGTCGAGGCGGCGGGCGGAGAAGTTGGTGTTGTCGCGGCTCGCCGCCACCGCCGCCTCGAAGGTGGCATCCTCGACGATGCGGGGGCAGGGCACGGCGATCCACTCGCTTCGGGGCCGGGGGACCTGACGGGGCCGCCGTCCCGGGCCCCGGTCGTCGACCATCTTGGTGGTGTTCACCCACGCCCGTCCCACGTAGGCCTCGCGCTTGAGCAGGCGCCCCAGGGTCGAGGTGATCCAGCGCTTGCCCTCCGGCGTGGGGACGCCCTCGGCGTTGAGGCGCAGCGCGATCTGGTTCAGCGACATCCCGCCGGTGGTGTAGTCGGCGAAGATGCGCCGCACCAGTGCGGCCTGCTCCTCGTTGAGGACCAGGTGCGCCGGCCGCTCACCCTGGCGGGGGACGCGCACGTAGCCGAAGGGCGCCCGCCAGTGCACGGCCTCGCCGGCGCGGGCCCGGTAGAGCTTGCCCCGCCGGGAGCGCTCGGAGATCTTTGCCCGCTCGTACTCGGCGATGACCGACTGGACCTGGGTGAGTAGACGGGCCTGAGGGTCCGAGGCGATGTCGGGGGCGTCGAGGTAGCGGATGGCCACCCCGTGGCGGGCCAGCTCGTCGGCGATGAGCACCTGGTAGGCATAGGAGCGGCTGAGACGGTCCGGCGTCAGGCACCACAGTGCCTCGATCTCGCCGGCCTCGGCCGCGTCGCGCAGCCCGTCGAGCCCGGGCCGGTCCAGGCGGGCCCCCGAGAACCCGTCGTCCACGTAGGAGGCCACCAGCTCCTGTCCCTCGGCTGCCACCCGCTCTCGCAGGGTCTCGAGCTGGGAGCCGATGGTGCCCCGTGCCTCCTGGGCGTCGGTGGACACCCGGGCGTAGATCGCCACCCTCATGACCCTGTCTCCTCTCCTCGGGCTCTGAGCGACGGTTGCAGGACCAGCTCGTAGGCGGCGGTCAGCGCCACCAGGCGGGGGTCCTCATACGGCGTCCACGCCGGCCGCCCCGCCCCCAGGAGCCGGGCCACGAACACCGGCTCGGCCGCCGACCGGCGCATCAGCCCCCACAGTCCGGCGCGGGCGAAGCGGGCGGCCTCGGGGGTGGCGAGCGGGGTGCCGGTCAGCACCGCGGCGCGCAGGCGTTCGTAATCGGCCTGGGCCGCCTCGCCCACCGGCCACAGCCGGCTCACCGCTGCCGCGCCCGCTCGACGGTGCGCCGGTGCAGGACGACGCCGAAGCGGGCCTCGACCTGGCGGGCCACCTCCGCCCCCGACAGCGACCCGTCGGCCCCCAACACGAAGGCCGCGACCTCGCCGGTCAGCTTCAGCGGCCCCCTTCGGCCCGGCCGCTCGTCGAGGAGCCTCGCCATGCCGCCCGCCTCGAAGGCCGCCGAGACCACATAGAACGACGCCCTGGAGTAGCCGTGCCCCTCCGCTGCGGCGGTGACGCTCCAACCGTCGACGACGTGGGCCCGCAACATCTCGTACTTCACCTGCAGCCTGTCCTCGGCCAGGAAGAAGCGGTCTCCGCCGCCGAACAGCGGCGCGTTCACCGCCTCGGGCCGGGGGTGCACCAGACCGAGGTCCTCCAGGACCTGCCGTCGCTGCTCCTGCGACATCGTCCTCACCTCCGCTCCCCGTCGCCGCACCACGACTGTATGGCGATGAGAGCCGCATTTGGCGGATATCAGCCATCGGAGCCATGAATTACAAGAACTTCCGGATCAAATGACCATTAGTGCGTACTACACCACTAGACGTTGAGCATTCTTCGCTGGACACGCTCGCCCCGCCGGCCGACCGGCCTGCAGGCTGATTCCGCAGGTACAGAGCCGCCGATGACCCATCGCGGTGCAGCACCACGTCCAAGATGAGCTTTGCGTTGCGCTGGTCGACCATCGCAGCCAGGGCTCCACCGTGGAGCGGGCCCACGCCCTCGAAGACGGCGGTGGGCGGGAGCTGGCCTATGTGAAGATGAGCCGGGCCCGCCAGTGCACGAGGGTCTACGTGGTGGCCGACTCCCCGGCCCAGGCCAGGGAGGACCTCGCCCGGGAGTGGGAGAGCGAGCGCCGGATCGGCTGGGTGATCGACCTACCGGGCCCGGCGAGCGACCCCTTGTCGGCCGAGCGCAGCCCCACCGTGGCCCCGGCCCTGCGCCACGCCCTGCGCCGGGGTCGCCTGGTGGCCGAGCGGGAGGCCATCCGGGCCGTGGTGCCCCCCGACCCCACCGTCCACATCCGGGCCGCCGAGCTGGCCCGCAGCCGGCTGCAGGCCGAGCGGGAGGACCTGGCCGCCGGCACGGGCCGCTACCGGGACCACCCCGTGGCCCACGCCCTCGGGCAGCGCCACCAGGCCGAGGCCAACATCGCCCGCATCGAGGGCATCCTCGCCGGCCCCCGCTCCCCTCGGGCCACCCGCAGGATGTGGCGCTCGGAGCTGGCCGAGTGGCGCTCCCGCCACGCCACCGCCGACCGGGCCGTCGAGGACCTCAGCGCACCGGAGATCGCCCGGATCCACAGGGAGGAACGGGGGCTGGAGGAGCGCCTTTCCGGCCTGTGGACCCAGCGTGAGACCCACCAGCGCTGGGCGGCCGAGCATCCCGAGGCATCCCGTCGCCTCGATCACCTCGCCGCAGACATCGACAGCTTGGACGCCCGCCTCGACCTGCGCCGGGTGGCTCATGACCGTGCCCGGGTCATCGAACCGCGAGGAGTCGTGCTTGACCGTGGACTCGGCATCGACCTGTAGGGGACGGCGCCAACGCGAATCTGCCATCGCCACCTACCGGCACATTCGCCACGAGGCCGAGCGCCGCCCACTTCACCTTCTGGGACGCGCGTTCGGGGACACTCGGCGCTCGTCAGAGCGGGTGCGCGCCGCTCGCTCAGGACGAGACAACCAGGACAAGCTCAGCACCATCAGACTGGGCCATGTCGCTCAGCACGCTGAACAGTTCACGGAGTGATTGGGCGCCGGCCGGCATCGGGGAAGCAAGCAGCTCGTCAGCAAGCCTTTGTGCGCTGAGGCCCGGCTGGACGATCCCGAGGGTCCCTCGAACGGCTGGGAAGCGCCGGGTCCACGGCAACTCGGTCTCGTCGTCAATGAGACCGAGCCTGCGCTCGAGTAGGTCCGCCCCGTCGCTGCCTTCCATCAGCGTCGCGAACGGACTGCTTCGTTTGTCCAATCGCGCGCCAAGCTCCTCCCACAGAGCTGTGCTTGGAAATTGGCGGCGGCTTCGCAAAGCCTGCGCGACCACCTCTTGGAAGTCCTTCACGCGGACTCCAGGCGACGCGCCCGTTGATGCCTTGGCGTGCCAGAGTCCGAGGTGAACTTCACCCGTCGGAAGCTCCTCTACAACGACGTAGTCGGCGATCTCTCCAGGTCCGTCGTTGTAGAGGATCCAACGTGCGACACCGATGCGAGGACGGTCCCGGAGGTACTCCGCGAGACGATCATGCACGGAGACCAAGTCGGTTTCGCGGGCGTCTGCGGTCGCTCGGGTCTCGGCTGTGATGTCTGCGAAGGTCCAGTCGATCGGGTGGAGGGCCCGGGTGTCGAAGGCGGAGGTGAGCGATCGGCTGTCGTATCTCACTGGCCCGATCGTCGTCGTCCCGTCGAGGAAATAGATGGTCGGCGGTTGTGCCTGGAGCAGTGCAGCCAGGGAGTCTGTATCGCCGTATCCCCGACGAACCACCAAGTCCCTCACTGGAGTCATCCGGCCGCCAGTGTCGATCATCGCGTCCCAGACACAGCTTGCGTGCCCGGCCGCGCGGTCATTCAGCACGCCGATCACGCGCAGCGACGCCCCACCGGGAGCCTCGATGTCTGAGAGCGTTCCAGTCGGATCGTCATTGACGTAGAGGTCAAGCTCCTCGATTCCGCCGAGTCGGGTTGAGCCATCCCAGAGCTCCAGGCCGATTCCATAGAGACCTGGATAGAGCTCTGCAGCGAGAGGGCGAGCGTCGGGCCACTGCTCGAGACGGTGACCGCGGTCCATTCCCGGGAGTAGCGGGCCCTGCGCGGTTTGCTGGGGAAACCACAGCAGGGCAGCGGTGGCGTCGATCCACTCGCTCAGCTCGCGGAGTTGGCCGTATCTGGTCAGCCATACCTTGGACTTTTCGACCGCTCCACCGGCGTTGGCGGCACCTGTGCTCGTGCTCACCTGAAACATCACATGTCCGAGCGCGCTCCGCGCCATATCGACAGTACGAAGCCCGCGGTCGACCCCGCGTCCCATGTAGTTCCTGTAGGTCGCGCGTCCCCGCGTGGCGGCGTTCGTGGAGCGAACCCCGACCGACGAGACGGAGATGCGATCAAGGCTGTCGAGATACTCGCCAATACGCTCCGGGCCAGCGAGTTGCGCGACGTTCTCAAGCCCCAGAATCGCCTCGAAGCGCGCTTGGAGTCCATCGCGCTCGAGATTGAGAAGCACGAGTCCTGGCAAGGTCACGCGCGGCGGCCTCCGATGCGCAACGACGTGCAGCTCGTATGCGACGTTGGCGAGAGCGGGATCGGTGCTCCATTTGGGCCGCTCGATGTACCGCACAACCACTACCAGCAAGCGCGCATCAGCGTCGGCACCCACGTACAGCACGGACCCGCCGGCGAATGGTGCGCCCTCGACGAGCTCGGGCGGAAGGGCCTCGAGGAAGCTTGGCTCCCAATCGGCCGGCACCTCATACACAAGTGCGCGCTTGGTTGGTTCGAGGTGCGTCGGGTCAAGTTCCGTTCGCGAGGGCGGCAGGCGTTCCGCGAACTCGCGGTCGAGTCGCTCTCGCTGAATGTCCGCATCGAGTATCCCAGGCAATACCTCCGCCCAGTCAGCGTCTTCGTCGTAGAGCTGTCGCAACACTCCCTTGAGTTCTGGGAAGACGTCCGCATCAGCGACCGCGATGAGGGAAGACGGCTGCGGGAACTTCTCGTCGACGCGGGCCAATCGGCCAATGAGTTGGACCGTGGCGGGCACAGACCGGTGCTTGTCGTGGTACGCGACGATCCGCAGCGACGGGAGGTCGAAGCCTTCGCCGAGCATGCCGACGACACCGACCGCCTGAGTGGTTCCTGCTTTTAGACCTTCTACGACCGCGGTCCGCTTCTCGTCAGACATGGTGTTGTACAAGAGCGTGAGGTCGATGCCAGCCTGCTCGTAGATACTTCGCAGCTCCCGCAGACGGGCCACCGTCGCGCCCCGAACGAGCAGTGTGCTCGTGCTGTGCTCAGCGTCTGACAGGAGTTCGGCTGCTCGGGCTGCGATTGCGCCGTCGGACTGTGATCGGTCGGTGGGATCAGACGGCGTCAGCAGCACCGGCTGAATGGGCTTGTACAGACCCTCCTCGAGCCCGGTCCTGTGTGCCGAGATCTAGGGTCCGTGGTCCACCCTCCCCCAGAATGAGGCCAGCCACTTCCAGATGTCTCTCAATCTCCGTCAGCGTGTCGCCGATTTCGTCCACATCGAAACCGTATGCGTCGCCGTTGGGAAGCGTCCGCACAGGCCGCCCCGAAGCGCGGGCCGCCGTTGACAGCTGTCGGCGGCAGCCTTTCAGGTACCCTTCCAGCAAGCGGCGCGGCATAGTCCCATCATGGATGCATGCGTTGGGACGATGCCCAGGTTGTCATCCTGGAGTTGCTCTGCACACCTGCGCAGCAGTGGGTGCTCCTCGATGACGTGGCGGCCGCGCTGCGAGCGATCGATGACAAGAGACCGATCGAGCCGGGGCGGTGGTCCACATTCGGCGTCCGACTCCGCAAGCCGAGAAGTCCCGATGAGGATGCTTACCTCCGTGAATCGCTGGCCCAGCCCGACGACCCGCTGGCCGACGAGCGCGAGGCCATGGTGCTCGAGGTCGGCGGACGCGGGTCACGACGGAGCGCCGAGGAAGCGGCGCAGGTCCTTTGCCGAGCGCTCTGCCCGGAGGAGTTTCATCCCGGTCCATGCCCGATCCCCTGGGGCGAGATGAACTGGGGCCTACGGAACGCGTCGAGAGACGAGAAGCGCTTCTACCGCGACCTGTTTCCGGTGGGGAGGGCTCGATTGGCGAAGGATCGTCCGAGTACGCCGAGACCCTCTCCGTTCTCATTGCAGGGCGACGGGAGCGAACGCGCTCCGACCGCGGCGGCCGACCGGCCGCCTCTACCTGACCCCCAACGTCCCCGCCCTAAGCCTCATGCCCGTGCCCCAGACCGCCGGTCGGGGGCCACGCTTCGTGACTACGAAACAGTGCCCGCGGGCAGGATCCACTCGGTCGGCTGGCGGGTGATCCCAGCGATGAGGTCGAAGTCGTGGTCGTAGTGAAGGACGACCAGCCCAGCAGCCTCCGCTGCTGCGGCGATCAACAGGTCGGCGATCTTCGCCCCTCGCTGTTGGCTTCCTTCGGCGAGCGCGTCCTGGACGGTGACGGCCCGGCTCAAGGTTTCCTGGGTCATCTCCACGAATGGCCACGCCGAGCGTTCCGCTCGCATGGCCCGGTGTGACGCCGGGCTCGTCGAGGAGAAGCCGGCTTCGAGGTCTGTGGGGGTGCAGCGCGCGACCAGTGCGCTCTCCAGGAGCGGCACCAGCCGAACGGCGACCAGGGGGTGGCCGAGACGAGCAAGCGCCGACGTGTCGCCGAGGTAGTAGGGCCTTAGCCCCACGCGTCGCGCCGGGCCGCCGGATCGGCGAGGGCGTCGGTGTCGACTCCGTGGTCGGCCAGTAACGCCCGCCGACGCTGCGCAAGGGCAAGGACCTCATTGAAGGCATCGTCAACCGTCGCCTTCAGCGTCCGCGTTCCGAGCAGGGCGCGCACCGCCTCCAACTTGTCGTCGTCGACCTCGATCAGTCTCTTCGTCACCCGCCTAGGATATCTCGGGAGCAGGAGATAGATAGCTTCGCTTCCGCCCCGCCGTGGGCGCCCGCTATCCCATGATCCGGAGGGCCAGATCGGCGACAGACGATCCCGGTACGCCGGCGAGGTGCCGCGCCCCGGACTGGTCGTCTCGGTGCACATGGACGCGAACGGTTTCGCGTCCGCGCCTCTTCCAGGACGACGGCTCTGGGCGCGCTCGGCTGGAGCCATGTGTCCTTCGGATGTGTCCCCAGAGCGTGCGTCGCGCTCCATCCGGGTGGGGGCGTGTCGGCGCCGGACGGGTCGAGACCCGTGGTCGCCATGAGCGCATCGAGGTTGCGCTCCTGTCCCGAGACGACGCTCGCGACGGGGCTCCATGCGTATTGGGCGAGTCTGCTCGTCGGGCCGTTTCCCGTGCCGACAGAGCGTCATACGCCCTCCCGCGGGACTAGCAGAGGCGCTCCATCGGGCGCCCGGCACCCGTCCGCCCGGAGGGCCGAACGGAACCCGAATACCACTCAACGTGGTCACTCCGAGGACCCCCTGGAGCACCCTGTTGTGCATCGGTGTGGGGTGCGAAAGGGGTGCGAGCGTCGCGCCGCAAGCGACGTCGCGCAGTCCGCACCCCCTCTGACCTGCACTTTCGCGCCCATCTAGACGCCCCAGGAGCCCTCCTTCGACGGTCTCGAAAACCGTTGTGGGGGCAACTTCACCGTGGGTTCAAATCCCACCCCCTCCGCCAAAAGCTCCGCTTTCAAACCCGAGGCACAAAGAGACACCCCGGCCGAACCGCCGGGGTGTCTCCGTTGCCCAGCGCTGGAACCCACCCCACTGTCCCTCTCTTCGCAGGGTTCCAGCTCCACCCCTTCTTCCGGCATGCCGTACGAACCAGCACCGTGGGCAGCCATCAGCGCAGCGAACGGCTCGCTGTACTCCCAGCCGACAACTCCATCCTCGGTCACAAGAATCTTCTTGAAGAAGGCGTTGTTCATCAGTCGACGTGCCGCAGGCGCCGCCGCCAGGTAGGTGGCGTGGCAGTTGGCAGCGAGGCGCACCGCTGCCTTGGCCGTCTCCTCCAGCCGTTGGCTGCTAGTCACTGAGACCTCAAGGAGGGCTCGGGTGCTGACCAGCTCCTGTCCGATGCGAACCTGTTCCCGCTTGAGAAGGTCGACCGGGATGGCGTCGGCGTAGTGGGCGTGAAGCAGCTTCATCTGTTCGTCTTCCAGCTGCCGCAGCCGCAGCGCCTGGCGCTCACGCTCGTCCTCGATGGTGGCCTGCTGGTCTAGGAGCGCATCGAGCACGTCAGCTGCGGTCAGCTCCAAACCCTCGGCGCTCAGCTGGACCTGCTTGTAGTGGTCTTCGATCTGGTGCTCGACCAATTCGATCGGCCGGTGGCGCAACATGCACGTCGTGCGCTTCTGGTGCCGCCCAAGGCAGAAGTAGTAGGGGTAGGTGCCGCCCCTACCCTTCGCGTGCGTAACGCACAAGGGGCTGCCACAGTGTCCACAGAAGATGGTGCCCTTCAAGTAGTGATGGTGCGTGCGCTGCTTCAGGCCGTTCGCCTTGGAGCTCAATGTGTCCTGCACACGTTGCCATGTGTCCTCATCAATCAGCGGCTCATGCTTGCCCGGGTACTGAACCCCGTTATAGGTGACTTGGCCCTTGTAGTAAGGCTTCGCCAGGATGCGATGCATCTGCGCAATCGAAAGCACTTTCTGGGGCGAGTTCGGTCCACCTCGGCTTCGCAGGCCCCGAGCGGTAGCTTCAGCCAGCAGCGACTTGACGCTCCAGTCACCGGTGGCGTAGGCCTCAAAGGCCCACTGAATAAGTCGAGCCGGCTCTGGATCGATGACGACATAGCGAACCCCTCCCTCACCGACGTTCTTGTAGCCCAGCGGCGCCGGCCCAAGGCTTCCACCGTTGAGGACCTTCTGGAAACTCTTACGCTTGATCTCGTCACCCATGTTGCGGGAGTGGTACTCGTTTACCGATGCCAGCATGCTGTGCAGGAGTCTGCCAGCGGCGCTTCGGTCGATGCTCTCCGAACAGGAGACGAGTGCACACCCGGCTACTTCCAGGACGAAGTCAGATACCAAGTCCTCACGGGTATTGCGTGCCCACCGGTCAAGCTTGTGGACTATGACGTAGTCAATATCTCGTTGACGCTCGATCCGCTCCAGTAGACGTTGCATTGCCGGCCGCTTGTTGACTGCCGTACCAGTATCCTTGTCGATGTACTCGTCTTCGTCGATGACAGCCGACAGTTCTTTGGCACGGGCCAGGCAAGCGGCTCGCTGCGTAGGCAGCGAGTAGCCCTCCGGGTTGCCGTCACGCACAGCCTGTTGCTTGGTGCTGACCCGGATGTAGATGGCGGCACGCTTCAGATCGTTCGGCGCTGTCACCGCTTCGGTTGACGTTCCCGCGGGTTCAGCGACCGGATCAGCTATCGCCTCCTCCATCGACCTGCTTGGTTCGGGGAATGCAACAGGGACCGCGAGCGGTCCCTGTTGATCGGTCGGTCGCGCCGCGCCCGCGCCGCGACCATTGGTCAGGGCGGGGCGGCTCGTGGGCTTCATGGCATTCGACCTCCATGGACTAGTGCCTTGCGGCGGTAGGCAGACGGTGCACAGCGGGGCGTAGGTTCGGTCAAGCCGAGCTGCCAGAGGCGTACCTGCATGGCCCGAGGAGACACCTCGAACTGCTCGCTCAGGGCCGAAAGCCGTTGGACCCCATTACCCCAGGACCGAACCACCCACTTCTTGGGCATCAAGAGGCAGGCAGCGAAGTAGTCGGCGATCCGCTCAGCCTGCTCGCTGGGGGTGCCAGGGCCACAGGAGTAGATGACATCCCGGAAGGGGTGGTCGATGACGTGCTTGAACTCGTGGGCCAGCGAGAAGCGCTGGCGGGCCTCATGCTCGCCAGCGTTGAGCGACAGCAGCCATTGCCCGCTCACCCACTGAGCCGTTCCGGACACCGGCAGGTCGACGACGGAGACGACCCGGATGCGGGGCAGGTCGCTGATGATCTGACTAGGCACCGCCGGCGCATTGAGGCCGGCCAGTTCCAACAGCCGGTTGGCTTGCAGTTCGGCCACCCGCTCCAGCTCAAACATGCGCAGCGGTCGACGGGGCATGACGGAGCGCAGGATCGCCAGGACGCTTCGCTCCTGAGGCCCCGAGCTGCGAGCCGTCGGGAGGCGCGTCTCATTGTCTTGGGTTGCTGTAGTCGTTGTCATGGCGCACCTCCCTTCGTTGTTTTGTTGATCCATATCTACTGGTGGCTATTCGTCCTCGTGCTTACGTGGTCCCGATCCTGAGCCACCATATTCCTTCTGCACCCGGACGAAATACTGGCTCAAGCGATCTTGGGCTTCCGGCGGCAAGTCGCCGTATTTGGCTCGCAGGTATGGCTGGAACGATGGCAGGAGGTCCCCCGTACCGCTCAGCCCTGAATCACCGAACAGGTCGGCCAAATCGAGATCAAGCACCCGGGCCAGCCGGACAAGCTTGTCTCGCTTCGGTGAATTCGTCTGACCTGACTCAATTCGGTTGAGTACCGCCGGAGCGATCCCGGTCGATTCAGCCAGCTCCTTTTGCGTAAAGCCAAGCTGGTGACGCCGTTCCCGGATGATGTCCCCCAATGTTGGGGTGTCGGTGGCGTCATTGTCAGGAATTCCGGTCATACACTCAATTTTGCCAGACCGATTCCATTAATGCAATCCCAATTGTCCATTCCACAACGGCAATTGTTTTTCGTATTCCCATTTCCCTGGACTCCTATCCCATTTTCGCGCCGACGATCCCAACGAGCAATAGCCTTATGCACATATACCGCCCCCTATTTGGCAAAGTGGTTTCGGACAAGACAACCTCGGTTTTTAGATGTGGTGTATCGGGGCTCCTGCAAAGACGTATGAAACGTCAAGTGCAGGAGCCCCATTGGGCCGAAGGGTTTGGAGTAGACGAAGTCAGCTGGTGCTGTCCTCATCCCCCTTTGGCCGAGTCCGACGACCAGTGCTGGTGCCAGCGGCGGGAGCGGGCGGCTCGTCGCCGAACAAGGCGGCGATGGTCGAGCGTCGAGCCTTGGCTTCGCGCTCGATGTCCTCGAGCACCGCTCCGGCCTTGGCAGCCAGGTCACCTTCTGAGCGCTTGCGCTCGATGTGGGCCTCGATGGCCTGACGAATCTCGTCAGTCACCGTCGAGTCCTCCAACTGGGCAATGACGCTCAACCTGGCGTGCAGGTCGTCGTCCAGGCGGATGGCCAGGGTCTTGTGACCCGGACCTTCGCGCCCGCTTCGGGATGTACTCATCCCGATCACCTCCTCGGTGTTGGTGCGGCCGGCGATCCCGGTTGGATCACGGAAACAGCCGCACGGCACCCACGAGGCCTCATCCATGGACTGAGCAGGCCGGCTCATGCCGACGCCCGCCGAGTCCGTTCCGCCGCCAGCCTCTCCTCGGCCAGCTTGGCAAAGCCAGGATTGATCTCCACGCCCAGCCAGTCCCGGCCGTGCCGCTCGGCGACCAGCGCCACGGTGCCAGCCCCCATGAACGGATCGAGCACCAACCCCGGCCGGTAGCCCGTCTGGCAGGCGCAGCCCGGTCCGAGCTCACCGCGAACGGCCAGCCGACCAACGATCCGAGCCCGCTTCCGCCGCCAGGGCTCACCGCAGGCAGCGCAGACACGCTCCGGACAGCTGGCGAGTAGGGGTCGCTCGACCAGCGCCTCAGGGAAGGTGGCGAAGTGGGCGCCGCGGTAGCCGCTCGCCGGCAGCCACCACACATCGCCCGGGTTCTTGCCCAGCCGATGGCCAACCTGCCCAGCTGCTTTGAGCCGCGACAGCCCGGAGTGGTCGCCGGCCAGCGGCCCGGCCCAGGTCGGCCGACCAGCGCCGGGCGCTGAGCGTCCTCGACGCTGCCGACCCGGTGCCGAGCGGTGCGGCACCCGGATGGCGTCCAGATCGAAGAAGTAGCGGCGCTGCCGAACGAGCAAGTAAAGGGGTTCCCAGGTGCAGGTCAGGCGGTCGCCCACGCTGGCCGGGCGGGGGTTGGTCTTGGCCCAGGCGATTTTGTTCCGAATGATCCAACCATCGGCCGAGAGTGCTAGCAGCAACCGTTCCGGTCCGAGCAGCAAGCTCTTGGGTGGGCCGCCGTAGCGAGTATGGCGGGAGTAGCTGTCGCCCAGGTTGAGCCACACGGTGCCGTGATCGGCCAGCACTCGACCGACCTCCGCCATGACGGCAGCCAGCTTGTCGACCCACAGCTCAACCGTCTGCTCCAGGCCGATCTGACCGTGGGCGTCGTAGTCCCGCAGCAGGAAGTACGGCGGCGAGGTGATCACGCAGTTGATCGACCCGCTCGGCCGCATCCGGAGCTGCTGGCCGGCGTCGCCCACAAGGATGACGTTGCGACGGAGGCCTGGCATCACTCGGCCCTCCCGGTGGCTCGACCCGGCGCAGGCCGAGGGCCGTCGCGCAGCTGCTGGTGAAACCGGTAGGCGCTGGGACTCAGCCGGGCGGCCTGGCGCTCGGGCAGCAGCGGCAGTGACCGCCGCACGCCCAGCGCTGAACCTTGCCAACGAGCGACATGGAACTGCGCCAAGCGTCCCAACGACCGCATGAGCGGCGAGTGGCGACCAAGACCCTGTCCGATCCCGAGGCTGACGGAGAGGTCCGCCAGGTCGACCGGCACAGTCTCGTCCTCGATCTCTACCCAGCTGCCCAGCCGCCGGTAGAGCCAGGTAGCGGTCGGCCCGAGCACCGGCAGCCAACAGACCTCGACGTAGGGCGAGCGCGGCCCGAAGCCGTGCGCCTCGACCAACGGGTCGATCCAGGGCTCGATCGCGAGTTCGGTGAGCAGCTCCTCCCGGCCGGCTGCCTGTTCGCTTGGTAATGGAGGTTCTCCTCCTCTCATGACGTGCCTCCTTCCTTGTTAGGTGTTGCGTTGCTCTTGTCGTACTCGGCTGGCTCCCTGACCAGCGTCAGGACGACCTCGTCGAGCAGGCCGACGCTGAACAGTCCCTGCATCGCCGCGGCGGCGACGCTCCGGAGCACCTCGGCCCGGGCGGCGCTGGGCACCAGCCAGGCCACGCCGGGAAAGACCCCCAGGTGCTCCTGCTCCCTCCCTGAGCGCAGGTAGCGCTCGTACTGGGCGACCTTGCGTTCCAGCGTCGGCCGATGCTCACTGGCCAGGTCGACTTCCACGAACCAGTGCTGCTCGATGTCGCCCAGGCCCAGCACGACGTACAGGTCGGGTTTGAGCAGCTCGCTGGCCCCGCCCACGCCGTAGAACCGCCGCCAGCAGGCCGGCTCAACTTGAATGTCGAGCAGCTCCAACGCGCTGGCCCGAGTCGCCTCGGTGATGGTCACCACCACCTCGGCGACAGCCAGGCTGTGCGCCAGGAAGGCAGTGCTCGGCTCCCGGGCGATAGCCCGCCGACGTCCGGCATTGACCAGCCGAACACCTGCCGGCCCCAGGCAGTAGACGAAGCCAGCCGAACCGGCCCGAACACCGCCGATCCGGCGCTCCAGTCGACGCAGCACGCCGTGCCGGGTGAGCCGTTCCAGGCTGCGCCGGGATGCTCGCACCGCGCCGAGCGGCGTGTGTGCCTCCACCGGGAAATGCAGCCGCTCGATTTGGGTGGCGCTTAGGAACCGATAGGCAGCCAGCGAACCCACGACGGCCATATCCCGATCGGACAGGCGGGACGCCAGCCGAGTCAGTTGGTGTCGGCCAAGCGGCCTGGGGGCAGCCGGCCCGGTCATGACGTGCTCTCCTGGACGAGCGAGTCAGTCCGCGACAGAGACGAGCGGCCCGACACCGCTGAACAGGTCAGATGCCCCGGGCTCGACCACCCGACCGGACAAGCGACCGGACGCCCGCCCAGGCCGCTCACAAGGCCTCCTGGCCAGCGCCGGGCCGCCGCCGGCGCTGGCCGATCGGTGCCGCCGGCACGGCGTTGCCCTCGGAGAACGACCGGAGCTCGGCCTCGACGCTTGAGCGGTCGACGCCGTACCGGGCCCGGCTGGCGGCGCGGATAGCGGCGGGATCGCTGCTTACCGGGGGCGCCGGCACAGTCCGGACTGAGGCGAACGGCATGAGGGCACCTTCCGCCATCAGGCTGGCGTAGGCCTCGAAGGCGGCCAGTTCCGTGAGGTCCTCGGGCTCGATCTCCTGTCGAGACCGAGCCAGCACGGCAGCGTCCTCGTGGCTGGTCTGGAAGACGACCTTGGAGCGGGCATTGGCCAGCACGGCTGAGCGCAGCTCGGGTGGCAGCTGGTGGAGATGCTGATGGGCCAGCGTGATCGAGGCACCGGCCGAGCGGGCTTGGGTCAAAACCTCCGCGAAATCTGTTGGCAGAGCGAGGTAGTCCTGAAACTCGTCCAGATGCAGGCAGACCAGTCCGCGCCGCTCGGTCGGCAGCGCCTGTCGACCCTGGAGCGCCTGCCACAGCTGAGAGACGAACAAACCGCCGAAGAGCTGGGCGGCCTCCGGTCCCAAACTGCCCTTGGCCAGGTTGACGAGCACGACGGCACGTGAGCGCAGGGCGGCGTTCAGATCGAAGCGCGGGCGGGTCTGGCCCAGGACGCCCCGCAGGCTGGGACGAAGGACGACCGAACGCAGTTTGTTCATGACCGGTGCCAGCACGGTGGCCCGCTCGGCGCCCGACATCGACTCGAACCAAGCCCAGAAGGGGCCGAGGGCGGGGTCGTCAGCCACCGGGGCGACCAGGCGTCGGCGCAGGCCGGCGTCAACGTAGAGCAGCGGCAGATGGCAGAGCGTCAGGTCGGGTCGGACCGCGATAGTCAGGAGGCCTGCGTGCAAAATCTCCTGCAACCGCGGTCCCCAGCTACCGGCGTAGAGGCGCTTGAAGACGGACAGCAACTGGTCGGCCACCAGTTCACCTGAGCGTTCGCTGCCGGCCAGGGGGTTGAGTCCGACCGGACGGTCGCTGTCGGTCGGGTCGAGGACTACGACGTCGCTCCGGTGTGATGGCACCCGCCGGAGCACGTCCTCGACCAAGTCGCCCTTCGGGTCGACGAGGACCAGGCCGCGGCCGGCGTCCATGTCCTGGACGATCAGGTTGAGCATCGTCGTGCTCTTGCCGGTGCCGGTCGGCCCGAGGAGGTGCAGGTGCCTAGTGCTGTCAGCCTCAGACAGTGCAAGGGGTCGCTCTCGGCCCGGCGCCGACGAGACAGCCACGATCCGTCCCCGGCTGGGGATGATCCGGGCCGGCTGGACCGTTCGGGTCCGCAGCCGGTCGACGGGCAGGCTGGGCAGCGGACCGCTCGGCCAGCCGGAGATCACCACTGCCTCGGACAGGTTGAGTGTCAGGTTGAACAACCATGGCCGGGCGGTCTCGGCCTGCTCGGGCGGAACCGTGTGGAGCCGAAGCCGGACACCGGGAGCTTCGAGCGTGCGCAGGGCAGCGCCGACCCGCCCGACGAGGAACCGTCCTCGCGATGTCGTCTCGGCCTCGGCAGCGACGTAGACCACGGCTCGCCAGCCGGCTTCACCGTGCTTGTCGCCGTAAGCTCGACGAGCGTCAGGGGCAGCTGCCGGCGCTGCACCGCTCAGAAAGGAGCGCAAGGTCGGGACGGGCGCAATGGCGGCAGGTGTCACCAAGGGGCGGCGGACCGGTCCGAGGACAACCTGAAGCAGGACCCGCTCGCGGCTGGACTCGGGGATCAGGGATCGGAGCAGGCAGGCGGCGGCTCGCTCCGGCTCGGAGGTATTCAGGACCCGACTGGTTGACGATGACGACAGCCGGGCTGCCGCGGTGAAGGCCGATGAGCTTGCCGCCTCAACCTGAACGACGGAGCAGCCGTGGACGGCCTGACGCAGCTGAGCGACGATCGCCTGGACGGCCGGAGTCGGGACGCCCAGGAAGTGGCTGAGCCCGTCCCGCCGGCCGACGACCCGCAGCACCGGGGGGTCGCTGGTACCGGGCGTCGACAGACCGTGTAGAGCTGCCAGCCCAGCTCGAATCTGGGTTGCCTCAACCTGGCGGGGCCACCGCAGCGACAACCAGGTACGAGGCCGGGCGGCAAAGAGGCTCGTCACTTCTTTTCCTCGCCGCTTGGCGTCGGGTCAGACTTGGCCCTCGCCTCAGCGGCTTCGTGTTGGGCTGCCGCTTCCTTCTCGGCCTGCGCCATGGCGACGGCAATGAGGGCTCGACTTAGCTTGCGCAGGTCCGGGATCGGTCGCCTGACTGAGCGAACATGGATGTTGCGCTTGGCGTGCATGTATCTTTCCTCCCTTCGTCGTTAGTTTCGGCTCCTCTACGGAGCAGTGTGAGTCAATGCATAACTGTGCGATTCGTCGTACGACGCGATTCCACAAATGCAATTGATAGCGATCAGTGTGATTGCATTTGTGGAATATGACAAGACCAATTGTCTATTCCACAGCACCGACGTGACGTAGATTGTCGGGAGTAGGACGACTTACCAGCCGCGCCCACGTCGGAGTGCCAGCGGCGCTATAACCATCACGGCGGCGATGATCAGGAGCAACGGCAGTAGTGGCCGCAGGAGCCGCCAAGCCCAGCTGAGGGCCAGCGCTGCGATAAGAAGGCCCACGGCCGTCTCGACCAGGCGACTCAGCCACGACGAGCTGTTCATGGGCAGGGTGTGTTGGCATCGCGGCCGAGCGACTGCAGCAGGAGTTGGATACCGGCGAGCAGCACCGCGTTCTCCTCTCCCGTCACCGTCGACACCGACGCCGATAGCGCCGGTCGTACGCCTAGCAGCCGGACCGGAGAGGCCGGAATGGGCGACTCTGCCGCCAAGCGCTCAAGGACCTGTTGGGCACGGATGGCCTCATTGACGGGTCTTCGGTACTCCCGGGTGCCCTCGACGTCAATGTCCTTGACGTTCGTGCCTGGGCTGACCAGGCGTCGGAAGCTACCGTGCATGGCTGTCCTCCCAGGCATCGTCATCGTCGAAGTCCTGGAGGTGGTCGGCGGCGAAGCGTGCTGCGCCGGTAACCCGGCCGGCGGCCCGGATGGCACTGGCCTGGGCATCGACGATCTTGGCGCAGTTGGGGCAGCCCTTGTCCTTCTTGCGCTGCTCGTCACGCTCGGTGAGGCAGCCGACTGCCAACCCGATGAGGAAGACGAGCACGATGCCCAGGGAAATGAGCATCGCCAGACCGTCCGACGGCGGGTTCACCAGGCCATCCGGGCGATCTCGGCCGCAGCCACGGTGGTGTAGCCGTCGACCAGCAGGCGGGCCCGGCTCTCGGCCTTGAGCCGGCCGTTCAGGTCCTCCATTGGAACGGAGTTGATGAGCTGCCCTTCCAGGCGGGACAGCGTGGCGAGCTGGGAGAGAGCCACGTGGGTGACGTAGCCGGCGGCCTGGACACGGACACCGGTGATGAGACCGTCGTAGGCCTCGCCTTCGGCTCGGCGCACCACCGCCCGGGGTACGGGCCGGCGGCCGAGCACGCCACCCCGGCTGGCAGCGTCGAGATTGGACTGGGATTGGCGGATGAGGTTGGACACATGATTCCTTTCTCGTCGAGCAACTAGGTTCGGCATTCACCGGCTGCGTCATGGAGACATCCAGTTTCAGACTGATAGCGCGGTTGCCTTTGAGCTGTACATGCAGCAAAATGGAGCTGGTAATGAACAAATTCAATACATTTAGTGACGCACCCGTTGACGCGGAAGTGTCAGCTCATTGGTTCTGCCGATCAGATCATCAGCCGGACCTCCACGGAGACATCTTTAGTGGCCCGTCCAAAGCCTCGACAAGAAGTGGGGAAAACTGGGGATGAGTCCTCGACGGGCAGGTGTCGCTGACTGGACCGATTCTCGGCTGAACGATCTCGAATACCTGCGCAAGGGAGCCGGCGCGGCGCCTCATAAGCTCGCTCAGCGCCCGGCACTCCTTCGGCTGCTCGGCTCGCTCGACCCTGTGGTGGCGCTTGACAGACTTCGGTCCACCGTGAATGGCTTACTGGCGAATCGCGACTTTGCAGCGCTCGCCAATGCCTTTGGCTTCAGTGGCTCGCCGCACAGCCTCCTAAAGGACCGTCGCGCTGGCTTTGCTTCTAGTCACCGCAAGTCTCCCGACACAATTCGGGATTGGGAAGACAGGGCTATCGGCGAACTTCTTCTATTGCTGCTGTCGCAACAAGAACTGCCTGATCTCCCGCGCCCGAGCTATCTCATTGAGGAGTTGACGATCTCGTATCTCATTAGAGATCGTCATTTCGTCCAGGCGATCCACCAGCGAGATGTTCTCGTTCTGGCGAAGGAGGCGAATCACTTTCGCTACGGTGTGGACGAAACCGTAGCGCTAGAGGACGTCTCAGGCGGTCACTCAAGCGTCGACGAGCGCACCGCGAATGGTTTCATCTATCGCATCACGTTTCCACGGATGATGTTTTACGGCGAACGCCACTCATTTGGCTTTACCGAACGCCGGCCTCCAGGGGTGCCTTCTCCTCACCACGAGATAACGATCGACTGGGCGAGTCAAATCTTTAGTATGCCCGCCCGTCGATTCCGTGTCGACGTCACCTTCCAAGGGGAGATGCCACGGGCGATATGGCGCTTCCAGCAGCTGCCGCCGGCGGTTCGACCGGGAAAGCCTACGAAGGCGAATACATTGACTCGTGACTCCAATAACCGGGTGCATGCCGAATTCGAAGGTCTACACGGTGGCTTTTGTTCCGGAATTGCGTGGAGATGGGTCATATAGGGTAATACTGGCTTCCAAAGGGAGACACCATTGGGGCTAGTGGTCTCTCATCAGAGGGTAGAGTGCTGGGCGCGCCCATAGGGCGCTCAAGAAAAACTCTCTTGATATAATGAAGTGGTGTGGAGGAGTTCCGGTTTTCAGCCGCTCCTTAAACGATCCGGAGAGATGCCGGCCATCCACACACCTTGGCGTTCGAAAGCATGGCCGCCAAGGCTAGTGTCAGGGCTCGTCACGACTTACGGAATCTCCCATCGGGACCTCTTTCGGACTCAACTTCCTTAACGACATTGCCGTTGGCATCGTAAACCGTCGTCATCTTGTGGGTCTCGTTCTGCTGAGATACAAATGCAGTCGCGCCACCTCGGGGGTCATCAGCGCTACCGACAGTAACCCTGTGACCGCCGCTCTCGTGCTGGTCTTGTCCGGGCATGAACACACCTCACTGGTTCAGTCGAACGGCGCACCTTGAAGCGCCGTCGGCAAGAATATGTGTCGGATCGCCGACAGTCCACTGTCCGCAAGGAAGGGCACTCGCCGACACGCAACCTCTCACCGCTTTCCCTCGAACAGCGTCACCAGGTCCCCCAGACTGGAGCCGACCGCCTCGCAGATCGCCCTCAGCTCGATCAAGTCCAGCCGTCGCTCACCCGTCTCGTACTTGCTGACGTAGGACTGCGGCCGGCCCAGCCGTTCGGCCAAGTCGACCTGTCGCAGGCCACTGTCGAGCCGGAGCTGGCGGAGCAGCGCGGTCAGGTGTTCCTGTTCCGGGCTGTGGATCGACTTGGGCACCGGCCCGAGTAAGAACCCTCTTGTGGGATATCCCAAAGCGGGATACGGTCGCCCTTCGTTTCGGGGCGTCCTGGTCGGACCATCGCCGGACGGCGGATTCCTCTCCTAGGGGCCGCCCATGGGGTTGTTCGGCCGGGCCGGATCAACCACGGGGAAGCAGGGGGACGATGGACCAGGCGGAAGACCGACGTTGTTCGACCACACAAGGGCATCGGAGCGCGCCACGCCGGACCACGGCCCGGCTACTTGCAGCGATGGCAGTCCTGGTGCCGGCGCTGGCGGCCCTCCTGCCGGCCTCACCCGCCTCGGCGGTGTTTCCGGGCCTGAACGGCAAGATTGCCTTCGCCAGCTCACGAGACGGTAACAGCGAGATTTACACCGTCAACCCGGATGGCTCAGAGCTGACACGGCTGACGAACAATGCTGCCCGTGACGATTCGCCGCAGTGGAACCTGACGGGAACCAGAATTGCCTTCAGCAGCACGCGGGACGGGCAGAGCGACATCTTCGTCATGAATGCCGATGGCACGGCGGTGACGAACCTCACTCCTGACGAACATTCCGGCTCCCGTCCGAGCTGGTCGCCGGACGGGAGCCGAATCGCCTTTGGTAGCGGACGTGATGGTAAAGGAAGTGAGGTCTACGTCCTGACTCTTGCAACTGGCGTTGTCAGTCGTCTGACAACTGACTCCTGCATCCGGTTCTCGGCTCCAGGAGTGCTCGCGGACGAGTCATGTGAGTATGGCCACATAACGAACTACGGACCGAGTTGGTCACCTGACGGTCGATTGGTTGCCTTTTTGAAGGGTGCCGGCTCATCGAACAGCGTCCACGTCATGAATGCCGACGGCTCCAACCAGCGCATCCTCACCGAGCACGCCTCACATGCCAACCACATCGATTGGTCACCGTCCGGACAGCAGCTGGCCTACAGCGACCACAGCCAGAGCATCCAGGTTCTCAACCGTGACGGCAGCGGTGAGTACGTCGTTCCAAATACCCGCCAGTGCCCGAGTAGTGGCAACTGCTTCATCCTGCAGATGCCCGGCTGGTCACCGGACGGCACCAAGCTCGTGGCAGCTACGGCTATCAGCTCCGGCCCGACCCCCGGCCTCTTCACTTTCACTCCAGATGGCGAGAATATGATCCAGATTCTCGCCGACGACACCATCAACAGCGCTCGGCCAAGCTGGCAGGCCAGCCGTACACGCCTTGCGGTCTCGTCGAGCAGTACGACGAGCACAAGCTCCAGCACTTCGACCACGACCACGACCTCGACCACGGCGACGACTACGACAACCGTCGTCGTGCCGCCGACGAGCACGACGATGCCAACAGGCCAGAGTGAGGCATGCGTTGAGCTAGCACGGCTCTGGACTTCCATGGAGAGCCCGCTGGGCATGCAGTTGAGACAGGCTCTGGCCGCAGCGCTGAACTGCTCGGCACCGTAGCGGCCGACGGAGACAGGGGCTCTTGAGACCATGTGGACACGTCTTCCCGGCCTGGTCCTGAGCATGGTCGTCGTTGCCGGCTGCGCCGACGCTGATCGTCCGAGCACGGCGGTATCGCAACCCGCGATTACCGAGCAACCGGCTCCTGCGGTGACGCAGGCGCGTGCGCCTGAGACGACACGCCCGACACAAGGTCCTGGCCAGGCGCTTGAGACGTGGATGTTCACGCTGTCATTGCGCGATGGCTCGACCCTTGCAATCAAGGTTGAGCAGTTCGTGCCCGGGATGGTCGGTGAGCTGGGGCGACGGCTCGGCCAGACCATACCGACAAGGTTCAACAGCGAGGGTTTTCGAGGTCAATGCCTCGGCGTCAATACCGAGCGCGATCTCTTTGTGCCGATGCGGCTAACCGTTCGAAACACTACGCAAGGCCTCGCCGTACCAATCGCTGTGCAGCTCGACTTCGACGCCAAGACAAACGGAAACATTTTCTCCGGCAACAGCAAGGGCCTATGTTCGATACGAGTAGACGAAGTTGGGCTCGCCGCTGGGCGCGAAGTCTCCGAGTTCGGCTTCGTGGTCATCCCAGGCTACGTGACCCCGGCTCTGCCGCAGGGTGATCCCGTTCTTGCGCAAGGCGTCCGAATGAGTCTCATTGCAACGACTCCTCGCACCAGCATCGCCGACTTCACACGAGAGTCCGGTCCGCAGCTGCAGGACTGCAGTTCCTTCACGCGACCAGCCCCGTACCGGTGCCTGCCGCTATCGCTTACATGAACCGAGTGTGGTCGAGCACGCCCATTCGACGCACCTGGCGGGGCGGGCAATGCTAGGAAGTGCAAGCAGTCCCGGGCTCCACAGCGGAGCCCGAGGAGGGGGAGGCGTGAGGCGAGGCGGGTATCGGTGGCCGCGCATTGGCCCGGTCTTGGTAACGGTCGTGCTGGCTACGGTCATGGCGGGAGTGACGCCACTGGCGCCGCCAGCGTTGGCCCGAGGGCAGCGGTCCCCAGCGTCCGATGCCGGCGTGCTGGTGTGGGGCTCTGACCAAGTTGGACAGCTTGGTGACGGTGAGGCCGGCGGCTTCCGGGTGCAGCCGGCAGCCGTGCCGGGTCTAAGCGGCATTGTCGAGCTGGCTGCCGGGACCAATGTCTTTGCCGCTCGGGACAGCGATGGAGGCGTGTGGGGTTGGGGTGAGAACGAAGGCGGGGTGCTCCTCCTTGGACACCGCATCGAGTGCGGCTCGAACGTCATGGAGACAGTCGTCGCGAGGCCCCGCCAGCTTCCACTGCCGGGCAGCGCCACGGCCATTGACGTGGGCCGCTATCACGGTCTGGCAGTGGTTGGTGGACAGGTTGTCGAGTGGGGCGACAGCGGGTACCGGGGCTGCGAGGACACCGAGTGGTACAGCCAGGCCGTCACGCATCCCTTCCCCACCAATGTCATCGACGTGGCGGCCAGTGTGGACACCAATCTTGCCCTGACAGCAGATGGCAAGGTCTATTCCTGGAATAAGTCAGAGACTCCGGAACTTCTCCCCGAGCTCAGTAACATCGTCAGCATTGATGCCGGAGTCAGAAGTCAGGTTGCTCTGGCTAGTGATGGCACTGTCTACACCTGGACGAACAAGTACGATTCCGCCTTCACCGATTCCGACTGTCTCCTCGGCATGTTCGGGGCCATCCCCAACCGGCCGACCGCACTGCCGATGACGGGCATCTCGGCGGTATCTATGTCATTCTCACATACGCTTGCGCTGAAGCGGGATGGGTCGGTGTTCGCGTTCGGTTTGAATACCGGCGGGCAGCCGAATAATTCTGACCGTGTGCTGTGCGTACCGACGCTGATGGATGTTGCCGGGGTAACGCAAGTAGCGGCCGGAGGTCAGCACAGCCTGGTCGCCTTGTCGAATGGTGATGTTGTTGGCTGGGGCAGCAATGCCAAGGGCCAACTAGCGGTCGAACCGGTTGAGCTTGACCGGAAGCTCCCACCAACAAGGCTGCCGATTTCGAACGTTCAGCTCTTGGCGGCAGGGAATGAGGTTAGTGCCGCGGTTACTTCTAACACACCTGACGTACCGGACACGCGCCGCATCCGGCTGACGTTGCGGGAGCAGTGCAACAGCGTCAATTGGCAAGGCACGATCACCAGAGAAGGCAGCCGATCCGAACTTGCCCTTACAGTAACTGTGCGGCTTTTCGAAGCTGACTCTCAGGTCGGTGAGGTTAGGCTCGCCCCGGGTCAGACAGCGCTCGATATACCAACGTCGATTCTTCTCAGTGGAGAAACCAGGGCTCTCGTCGAGTGGGGCACCCAGCCGCTCGCTGCCAGTAGATCACATATTCTGGCAACGGACTGCGACAGATATGTGTATGTTGCTATGGGCGACTCGTACTCGTCCGGCGAGGGTACATTCGACTACGATACTGACTCAATCGGGAGCGCCTGCCATCGAGGCCCGCTCGCCTGGCCACGGCTCCTTCAGCAGGCGGCAGAGAGCGGCGTTGATGCCGTCCACCACCTAGCATGCTCCGGCGCTGTCACCCGCGACCTTTTTGAGAACAACACAGAGACGGGTGCAACTGCCCAAGTACTTGAACTTGAGCGGTTGGCCTCAGAATCTCCGATAGGCCTGGTCACCCTGACGATTGGCGGCAACGATCTCGGGTTCTCAGACATCATTGCTGCCTGCCGGTTTACTATTGCGTCACGTGACTGCACCGATGGATTGTTTATGTATGAGATGTACCACAAGACTGAGATTCTCCGGCGCCAACTTGCGACAGTGGTCTATCCTGCGATCAAGCAAGCGGCTGGTAGCGCGAGGGTTGTTGTGGTCGGGTATCCTCGACTATTTCCACAACACGACAGCGAAGTGGTCAACTGTGAATGGCTCACGAGTCGTGAGCGTTCGAATCTCAACCTACTAGCCGGCCTTATCGACGCCCAACTCCTTCGTGCCACTCAACAAGCAGGAGCGGAATACATATCGGTGTTACATTCACTAGATGGGCACGAGCTGTGTACCCCGCAAAGTTGGGTCGCGCCTATTCTTGCCCCTCCTTCGCTCATAGGTATCGAGTTGGGTGGTACTGAGCAGGGGCATCCGATCTTTCAGGGCCAGGAAGCCATCAGCGAGAAGGTCAGATCGACACTTCTTCGATGAGGACTCATTTGAACGGCTATGTCCCAAACAGAAAGATCAGGCCGTAGATCAGCAGCACTGACAGTACTGCCACGCAGCAGTCAATGACCGTACGAGGGCGACCAGATACGAAAGTTCGTAGGACAACCAGCGCAACTATCAGCCCTCCTTCGACTAGTAGAAATAGAGAGCTAGGAAGGAGGACGAATGCGAGTTCCGTGTATTTCATATTGACGTAGAATCAGAATAGCATTAAGCCAACAACTTAGATACTATAGGTGCGTAGATGAAGCCTTAGCGGCACATCAAGCGATTGTTACTCGCTAACAATACTTGAGGGAGCCGACAATCTAAGTGAGACGCAACCTAGCTGCTGTCCACGAGACGGCGGAACGGTTCGGGCGGGTTCGAAAGAGCCTGTATGCTCTCCGCCGCTCGGACCAGGGCTTTCCACGCGAAAGCCCTGGTCAGACGGTGTGCGAGGCACCTGGCGACGGCGTTCTCGGCCGAACTCGACGGGGAGGCCGACCCGCGGCGGAACGCTCTCCCCGGCTGGCGGGATGGGCGGAGATGTGGGAGGTCCACGTCGAGCCCGCGTTCCGGCACCGCGGCGTCGGCACCTGGCTCGTCCGTACCGCCGTCGAGTGGCTGTGCCCAGGAGGATCGACCGCATGCTGGCCACTGCGGCACCCGACCTGCCGGCGCCGGAGATGGAGCGCTTCTCCGCCCGCTTCGGCTGGTGGGAGATCAGCCGGTGCCGCCGCGGGTGGCGGCGCCCCGGCCCCAGTAAGGGCCGCCAGATCTAGGCCCGGCCCGCCCACCAGATGGCGGCGACCCGGTGGTCCTGGGGTTGGCGCGTGCGCAGGAACTCCTCGATCTCCGGGTCGCGCTCGGGGCCGACGTAGAGCCGGCGGCGGGCGAAGGCCACCATCTGGGGCGTGACCTCCTGGACCTGGGCGGGCAGGACGATGTCCTCCCGCTCGGCGGCGATGCCCAGCTCGGCCAGGACGGCCTGGAGGGTGTCGGGCACCGCCCAGTCCGGCCGGTCGAGGCCGTGGAAGCGGGCCATGAGCGGGTTGAGGGCGACGAGGGGCGAGTGCTGGGAGACCTCGACGACGACCCGCCTGCGAGCGTGGCCGGTCAAGGCGGTCAGGAACTCCTCGATGCGCTCCACCCGGTAGATCACGTGGTGGCACACGGCGACGTCGGCCGCCGCCACCTCGTCGGCTGCGTCGGGCCAGTTCCCGAGCACCGTCTCCACCGCCACACCGGCCGCTTCGGCGCTCTCCCGGAACGACGCCAGCATGCCCTCCAGGGGGTCGACGCCGATGATGAGCCCCGGCTTCGGCACCAGCCCCAGGCTGGACGCCCCGCCACCCACGCCGATGTCGAGCACCGACCCACCCTCGGGCAGCGCCTCGAGGGCCCGCCGCCTCGACGGCCGGACCGGCTGGGTGGCGTCCTGTTCGGGCTTCCACCGGAACCGTTCCGGTTCCAGGGTGAACGCGGGCTCGGGGGCGGCGTCGAGGACGGCCTGCGGCACCTCGGTACGGCGGACGTGCGCGCGCCAGCGCTCGGCTGCGGCTGCGGCGGGGGGTTCGGCGGTCATGGCCGGGAATGCTCACAGACGGCGGCCCGGCGTCGCACACCCGCCCGCCGGTAGTCTCGGTGCCCATGCCCGAGGTGCGGCTGGCGGAGGCGGTCGCCGCCCTGTCGCTCGCCATCGACATCGGCATGGGCCAGCCCCTGGAGCAAGGGCTGCGCACCTGCCTGATCGCCACCCACCTCGCCCGGACGGCCGGTATCGACGACGAGGACGCCGGCCGGGTGTTCTACCTGGCCCTGCTGCGCCACGTGGGGTGCACGGCCGAGTCCGACATGGCGGCGTCGTTCCTCGGCGACGAGATCGCCTTCCGGGGAGGGGCGGTGACCCTGGATTTCACAAGGCCGGCCGAGATGCTGCCCTACATGGTCCGCCATGCCGGCGCGGGGAAGTCGGTCGTCTTGCGAGCCCGCCACGTCGGGCGGATGCTGACCCGATCGAGGACGTTCCTCGGGTCGATGGACTCCGTCTGCGAGACGGCCCAGCTGCTCGCCAGCCGGCTGGGCTTCGACGCCGTCGTCCAGCAGGCCCTGTGGCAGATCTTCGAGCACTGGGACGGCGGCGGGCTCCCGGGTCGCGTCGGTGGTGAGGAGATCGTGTTGCCCGCCCGGTTCGTCGCCATCGCCGAGCTGTTCGAGGGGATGTGCCGGCTCCGCAGCCCCGAGGAGGCGGTCGAGGCCGTCCGGGCCCGGCGGGGGACGGCGTTCGCCCCCGAGGTGGTCGACTGCCTGTGCGCCGAGGCCTCCGCCCTGCTGCCGGTGTTCGAGCGCACGTCGGTGTGGGACGAGGTCGTCGCCGCCGCCCCGGCGGCTCCCGGCGACCTCACCGACGGCGAGTTCGACGGCGTGCTCGCCGCCATCGCCGACTTCACCGACCTGAAGTCGACCTACACCCTGGGCCACTCCCGCGGCGTGAGCGAGCTGGCCGGGGCGGCGGGAGAGGCGGCCGGGCTGCCCGAGGCCGACATCGCCACCCTCAGGAGGGCCGGGCTCGTGCATGACGTCGGCCGGGTGGGCGTCTCCGCCGCGGTGTGGAGCAAGGGCGGGCCGCTCAGCCGCGACGAGTGGGAGCGCGTCCGCCTGCACCCCTACTACACCGAGCGGGTGCTGACGCGGCCCACGGCCCTGGCCCGCCTGGGCCAGCTGGCGTCCACCCACCACGAGCGGCTGGACGGAGGCGGCTACCACCGGGCCGTCCCCGGCTCGGTCCTGTCCACGCAGGCCCGCATCCTGGCCGCGGCCGACGGCTACCGGGCCCGCATCGAGGACCGCCCGCACCGGCCGGCGATGCCGCCCGGCAAGGCGGCGGCGTCCCTGCGGGAGGAAGTACAGGGCGGCCGGCTCGACGGCGACGCGGTCGACGCCGTCCTGGCCGCGGCAGGCCACGGCGGCGGCCGCCGGCGCCGCAGCCGGGTCGGCGGCCTGACCGACCGCGAGGCCGAGGTGCTGGCCCTGGTGGCCAAGGGCCAGTCGATCAAGGAGATCGCCCGCGCGCTGACCATCTCGCCCAAGACGGCGGACAGCCACATCCAGCACATCTACACCAAGCTCGGCGTGTCGACCCGGGCCGGCGCCACCCTCGTCGCCGTCGAGCACAACCTCGTCGACCGGTCGGAAGATCGGGAAACCTCCCGATGACATCCGGCGGCGGAAGGCGCATGCTCGTTCCCGGAACCGACAAGGGGAGGGAAGAGAGCGATGGCTGACAACAAGGCGACGATCCGGCGAATGTTCGACGAGGTGGTCAACCTCGGCAAGGTGGAGCTGATCGACGAGCTGTTCCACCCGGACTTCCAGACGGTGACCCCGCAGGGGCCGCTGGACAGGGAGGCCTTCAAGGACTACGTGCGCACCTGGCGCACCGGCTTCCCCGACGTCCACTGCGAGATCGGCGACCTCCTCGCCGAGGGCGACCTTGTCGCCTGGTCGATCAGGGCCACCGGGACCCACACGGGCGACTTCATGGGCATCCCGCCCACCGGCAGGTCGGTGGACTTCGACAGCCTCAACATCGCCGAGTTCCGCGACGGCATGGCCTACCGTCACACGGTGATGATGGACATCCCGAAGATGATGGGCCAGCTCGGAGTGGGGGGCTGAGCTCCGAGCCGGAGTACGTCGAGTTCTCGCCCGACCGCCTCGACGAGGTCGTCGCCACGATGGCGGCGATGACCGAGGCCCACGACGGGTGGGTCAACTTCGAGCCGTCGGTCCACGTGGAGGACGTGCCTCCGGCCGGCAGCGGCGCCTTCTCGCTGTTCTCGGCCCGGGGGCCGGCCATCCCCCTTGCGACGTGGACGCCGCCGCCCGCACCGAAGCGCGGCCGGGTCCAGCCGGCGATGGTCGGGCTGCAGCACGGCGTCGGGGCCAAGGTCAAGGGCCGCCTGGCCGAGCTCGGCCATCCGGTTCCCGACGATTGGGTGGCCGTGCAGGACTACGCCAAGAAGGGCCTGGTCGTTGCCGTCCCTCCCGCCGCCGACCACGCCGAGGTCGTCCGGTGGCTGCTGCGCGCCGCCGCCCTCCTTACGCCGATGCCGCTCACCGGGTGGAGGATGGCGGTCTACGGCCGCCCCCGCTGAGCTGGGTCACCCGCGGGCGCCCTGCCTCCAGAGCGCCACGGTGCCGAGGCCGGCGACGAGGGCCAGCGCGATGGCGACGCCGGCCAGCAGCGGGTCCAGCTCCTCGCCGTCATCGCCGGCGCCCCTCGGGGCGGGCGCGGCCGTGCCGGCAGGCGCGACCGTCGTCGTGGCCGCGGCGGCCACCGCGGCCTTCACGTCGAGCCGGCCCCGGCACCCTGGCCCGCACGACGTCGACGTGTCGAGGGTGGCCAGCAGCCGGTCGACGGCGGCCGTGGGGCCGAGGCCCTGGGCCAGGAGCAGGGCGAGGGCGCCGCTCACGTGGGGCGTGGCCATCGACGTCCCGACCGTCCACTCGTAGCGGCCGCCGGGGATGGGGGCCAGGATGTCGGTTCCCGGGCCGCCCCCCGAGCCCCCCGGGGCGACGAGGCCCCACATGGCGTTGCCCAGCGAGGTGGAGTAGCTGGGCACCCGGCCGCGGTTGTCGGTGGACCCGACCACCAGGGCGTGGAGGTCGCCGTAGTTGGCGCTGCCCCGCCCGTTCAGGTCGTCCTCGTAGTTCCCCGAGGCCAGCACCGGGATGGCGCCCCGGCTCCACGCGTACTCGATGCCCGGACGGATGGGCGTGCCGAGCCGGGAGACGATGAGCAGGTCGGGCTCGCCGAGGCTGAGGTTCACGACCCGCGCCCCCTTGTCGACGACCCACTGGATGGCCCGGTTGATGTCCTCGGTGACCGCCGTGCCGTCGTCGCCGAGGACCCGGGCCACGACGAGCCGGGCGTCGGGGGCGACGCCGGCGACGCCGGCCCCGTTGTCGGTCCGGGCCGCGGCGATGCCGGCGACGACCGTCCCGTGCCCGTCCCGGTCGCGCGCGCTGCCTTCCCGGCAGGTGCCGCCAACGCAGTCGGCCTGGGCCTCGATCTTGCCGGCGAACTCGGGGTGAGTGGCGTCGATCCCGGAGTCGACGATGCCGATGAGGATGCCCTTGCCGGTGGAGGTCGCCCATGCGTCGGCGGCCCCGATCTGGGCGAGGTTCCACTGCTGGGCGAAGTACTGGTCGTCGCTCGCGCCGGCGGCCGACATCCCCGCCGCGGCCAGGACCAGCACCCCCGCCAGCACCGCCCGCAGGCCGACACCGCGTCCCAGCCGTCCCACAGCACCGTCCTCCTTGGTCGACGAGTCTGTCGAGCTTCGCATCTGCGCCGGCGTTGGGTAGCGCGACGAGGGCCCTCGCGGTGTCTCCTAGGCTGCGTTCGTGGCAGAGCGGGTCTTCGGGGACCGGTATCGCATCGTCCGCCATCTGGCCAAGGGCGGGATGGCGGAGGTCTACGTCGCCGAGGACCAGCTCCTGAACCGCAGCGTCGCCCTCAAGGTCCTGTTCCCGCAGCTGGCCCAGGACGACGCCTTCGTCGAGCGGTTCCGGCGGGAGGCGCGGGCCGCGGCCAGCCTGAACCACCACAACATCGTCTCGGTCTACGACTTCGGCGAGGACGACGGGTCGTGGTTCATCGTCATGGAGTACGTGGACGGGCCGACCCTGCGCGACATCATCCGGCGCGAGGGCCCCATGGACCCGGCCCGGACGGCGGAGATCGGCGCAGAGGTGGCCGCCGCCCTCGCCGCGGCCCACGCCCAGGGCATCGTCCACCGCGACGTGAAGCCGGCCAACGTCCTGATCGCCGAGGGCGCCGGGACGGTGAAGGTCACCGACTTCGGCATCGCCCGGGCGGCCAACGCCCGCCAGGGCCTGACCATGCCCGGGACGGTGCTCGGCACCGCCACCTACCTGTCGCCCGAGCAGGCCCAGGGGGCGGCCGTCGACCACCGCACCGACCTGTACTCCCTCGGCATGGTGCTCTACGAGATGCTGGCCGGGCGGCCGCCGTTCGTCGGGGAGAGCCCGGTGGCCGTCGCCTACCAGCAGCTGAACCAGCAGGCCCCGCCCCCGTCCACCCACAACAAGCGGGTCCCGCCCGCCCTGGACGCGGTGGTCATGAAGGCCATGTCCAAGGATCCGGCCGGTCGCCAGTTCTCCGCCGAGGAGATGCGGACGGAGCTGCTCGCGCTCGACCGCGCCGTCGGCAGTCCCGACGCCACCGCAGCCGTCGCTCCGCCGACGGTCGGCGCCACCGCGGTGTTCGAGCCGTCGACCTCGGTCATGCCGCCGCCGCCCCCGGCCCCGCCGCCGGTGACGGCCCGGCCGTCGCCGGCCATGGCGGGCCCGGACGACGCCGACCGGCGCCGCCGGGCCACGGTGATCGCCGTCCTCGCCCTCGTCGCCCTGGGCGTGGTCCTCGCCCTCGCCCTTCGCGCCGGCGACGAGGACCAGGGCACGGTCACCGTGCCCAACGTGGTCGGCCGGAGCGTGGACGACGCCACCAGCGCCCTGGAGGACGCCGGCCTCGAGGTCCACGTGACCGAGCGGGCAGGCGGTACCCCCGGCCAGGTGAGCGACCAGGATCCCGACGCCGGCGCCGTCGTGGCCCGGGACACGACGGTCACCCTCTTCGTGCCGCCCGCCACCCCGACCACCACGGCGCCGACGGCCACCACCGCGCCGGCCACGACCGCCCCGGCCACCACGGCCACCACTGCGCCCCCGACCACCGCGCCTCCCACCACCCAGGCGCCCACCACGACGGCGGCGCCGTCGACCACGGTGGCGCCCACCAGCTCCATCGTCCTGCCCACGGTGGTGCTCCCCACCACCCGTCCCTGAGGAGGAGACCGATGAACGTTCCCGCCGGCTACCCGCAGGTCACCCCGTACCTCTCGGTCGACGGTGCAGCCGCGGCCGTGGAGTTCTACACGGGCGTCTTCGGCGCCACGGAGCGGATGCGCATGCCCGGGCCGAACGACACCATCGGCCACGCCGAGCTGCAGCTCGGCGACTCGCTCATCATGCTGGCCGACGAGGCCCCCGACATCGGCTTCCGCAGCCCCAGGGCCCTGGGCGGGAGCCCGGTGACGATCAGCGTGTACGTCGACGACGTGGACGCGGTGTTCGAGCGGGCGGTGGCCGCCGGCGCCACCCCGCTGCGCCCGGTGGAGACCCAGTTCTACGGCGACCGCTCCGGGCAGTTCGAGGACCCGTTCGGCCACCGCTGGAGCGTGGCCACCCACGTCGAAGACGTCTCCCCGGAGGAGATGGCCCGGCGGGCCCAGGAGGCCATGGCCGCGGGCAGTTAGGCCCCATGTCCGGCGCCCGTCGCCGGCCGGGCTAGCGTTCGGCCAGGCAATGGGGAAGAACGCACCGTTCGGCCGCCCCGGAGCGCTCGACCGGCTCCGCCTGTGGTGGTACGCCAAGGATCGGTCCTTCCGGGCGAACAGCCTGATCGGGCTGGCAGTGGGCGGGGTCGCCGTGGGTCTCGTCGCGGCGGCGGTGTCCCGCGAGCCGCCGCCCAGCACGGGGCTGGCCAGCGCCGCCCGTCCCTACCTCACGACCGGCAGCCTCCCGAACCCGCCGCTGACGGTGGACATCCGGGCCGCCGGCGTGGCGAGCCCCCTCGGTCTTCCCGACCAGTCCTCGACGACCTCCAGCACGGTGGCCACCGTCCCGGCGCCCGCCTCCACCACGACGCTGCCGCCGAGGCCGGCGACGACGGCGGCGACCTCGGCGCCCGCCGTCGCCACCACCACCCCCAGCCCGGCGTTCGTCTACACCGAGG
>Ga0247708_1000036_pt1 | contig 36147 bp, 35 predicted proteins | sample 42W_NmetaG_FD_189040 | JGI IMG/M metagenome (GOLD analysis project Ga0247708, IMG submission 189040) | Soil microbial communities from hillslope of Landscape Evolution Observatory, University of Arizona, Oracle, AZ, United States - 4-2-W_N | ecosystem: Engineered > Artificial ecosystem >...
CGCCCACCCCGCCGCCCGCCCGGCGCCGGTGGCCTCGGCCGACGGCGGGGTGGGCGAGGACCCGCTGGTCTGCACCCTGCCCGGCCTGGTCGTGGGTCCGTCGCTGGCCCTCGGCGTGAGCGAGGCCCTCAAGCGGGCCGCCCTCCGGCGCCGTCGCCGGCGGCGGGCCAACCGCCCGTCGCCCGGGCTGCACCGGCGCGACCCCTTCGCCACGCCGGTCACCCGGCGCATCGACCGCTACGGCCGGGCCCGGGCCGACCTGGCCGCCGTCCGCCCGCCCGCCCAGGGCAAGCCGCCGGCCCTCCCGCCGTCCACCGTGGCCATCGGCTACCGGGACGCCGAGGAGGTCACCGTCGATCTGGCCCAGCTCGGCCGCATCGCGGTGCTGGGCCCGGCCGCGGCCGACGTGGCCCGCTTCGTCGTCACCTCCTTCCTCGCCGCCAGCGGGCCGGCCGGCGGCGAGGCCGTGGTGGTGGGCGACCTGCTCCCTCCCGCCCAGGCCTTCCCGGGGCTGAGCCAGCCCCGCGACCTGGCCGCCGCCGCCCGCCAGCTGGCCGAGGACCGGGCCGCCCGCCCCGCCGGCGGGCCGGTGCTCCTCGTCGCCCGGGAAGCCTCGCCCGAGGACCTGGCCGAGCTGACCCGGGTGCTGGCCGAGACCGAGGGGTCCCCGGTGCTCACCCTGCTGGTCGACGCCACCGAGGAGCGCGCCCCCACGCTCCGGCTGGAGGCCAACGAGCGCGTGGCCGAGGTGAGCGACGAGGCCCTGGCCGCCCGGCTGGCCGGCGCCCGGCTCTACACCCTCGGCCGGGAGGCGGCCAGCGAGCTGCTGGCCGTGCTGGCCAGCGCCCGCACCGACGACGACGTCATCACCCCCCTCATCGAGCAGGCCGAGCCGTTCGAGGTCACCTTGGCCGCCTCGCCGAGCGTCAACGTCCAGCTCCTCGGCACCTACCGGCTCGACGTGGGCGGCGTGGAGATACGGGCCGGGCTGCGGGCCAAGGCCCGGGAGCTGCTGGCCTTCTACCTGCTCCATCCGGCCGGCACCACCCTCGACGCCGCCGTCGAGGCCCTCTGGCCGGAGGCCGACCCCGGCCGGGGCTCCGAGTGGTTCTGGACGGCCCTGGGCAACCTCCGCAGCCGCCTGCGCGACGCCACCGGCGAGAAGAAGCTCAAGGTCATCGAGCGCGACGGCGAGCGCTACCGGGTCGAGCCGCTGTTCGACGTCGATCTGTGGCGGCTCGAGCAGGCCTTGAGCGACGGCGGCACCGGCTCCGACGACGGCGTGCGGGCCGGGGCCTACGACAAGGTGGCCCAGATCTACGCCGGCGACCTGCTCGCCGGCCAGGACTGGGCCTGGGCCGAGACGCCCCGGGAGGACCTGCGCCAGCGGGTGCTCGACGTCCTCGTCTGGCTGGGCGACGTCCGCTGGGCCTCGGGCGACGCCCGGGGGTCGTGGCAGGCCCTCCAGCGGGCGGTGGAGGTCGACCCCTACGCCGAGCAGATCTACCGCCGCATCATGCGGCTCCAGTCCAAGCTGGGCCGGCCCGACGACGCGGCCGCCACCTACCGGCGCCTCCAGGCCCGCCTGGTCGAGATCGACCTGGAGCCCACCCCCGAGAGCGAGAAGCTCCACGCCGAGCTCTGCGGCGGCTGACCCCGGCCTACGCGGGGCCTACGCGGCGATCAGCACCCGGAGGACGTTGGCGGCCAGGTTGACCAGGGCCGGGCAGCCGCCCGCCCGCTCGGGGACCATGGCCGACAGCAGGTAGCGCTGGCCCCGGGCCTCGATGAGGGCCACGTCGAGGCAGTCGTTGCCCCCGACCCACCCCGGCTTGCCGTAGATCCTGGCCCCGGGGCCCAGGACCCGGGCCACCGCCGGCTCGAACCACCCCTCGGCGCCCAGCAGGGCGTCGGTGAGGGCGGCGGCGTCGACCGCAGAGATCCGGAACCGGTCGGCCTCCGGGATCTCGTTGTGGAGGACCACCCGCCGCACGGACTCGCTCATCTCGATCAGGCTGGAGCAGTTGACCTGGGCGCAGTCGGTGTCGCGCCCCGCGGGCCGGGCCGGGATGGTGGCCGTCCGCCCCGCCTCGGCGACGGTCAGCACCGGCGTGGCCCGCACGTTCCCGGCCGCGGTGTAGGACTTCTGGATCACCGTGACCGGGAACCCCCGGGCCGGGGTGAGGAACTGCTTGTTCAGCCAGTCGACCCCGGCCAGGCGGACGAGGGTGTCGTAGTCGTCGTTCGAGCTGATCCGGATGGCCCCGTCGTAGATCGACCGGACGGTGCGGGCCGCGCCGCCGCCGAACCGGACGGTGGCCGCGCCGGTGAACCCCTGCTGGCCGAGGAACTCGAGGGCGCCGACCGCGGCCAGCAGCTTGATCGACGACGCCGGCCAGAAGTTGGAGGCCGTGGCCCCGCCCCCGGCCTGGTAGTCGTCGTAGGACAGGCCGCTTCCCTCCTTGGTGATCCGGGCCGCGTACACCGCGGCGCCCGCCGGCAGCCGGTACCCGAGGGCGTTCAGGGCCGGCTCCAGCTGCCGCGGGCTAGACAGCGGGAGCGCGGTCGGGCCGGACACCCGGGTGGCCGGGGCGGTCGCCGAGCCGGACGAGGCCACGGGCGGCGCAGGTCCATCGGCCCGGCCGCCGGCGATGAAGGCCAGCGTGGAGGGCGGCGAGGCCGACGAGCGGGCGACCACCACTCCTCCGGCGGCGATCAGCAGCGCCACCACCGTGCTGGCCAGCGCCAGCTGCGTCCTGGTCACCCCAGCACGTGGATCCGGGTGACCACCCGGCCGCCGTCGATGTCCAGCGTCCCCAGGGTGTGGTGCGGCTGCGACCGCCGTTCGGTCGGGGAGCCCGGGTTGAAGAGACGCTGGCCGTCCACGCCGTCATCGTCCCACGGGATGTGGCTGTGGCCGAACACCACCACGTCCGCATCGGGGAAGCGCCGGCGCATCCGCCCCGCCCGCCCGGTCGAGGGCCCGCTGTCGTGGATCATGGCGATGCGGGCCCCGTCGAGCTCGATGACCTCCGTCTCGGGAAGCACGCCGAACAGCTCGTGGTCGTTGTTGCCCAGCACGGCGTGGACCGGCGCGAACCCCCGCAGCTCGTCGAGCACCTCGCCCACCACCACGTCGCCGGCATGGAGGATCACGTCGGCCCGGTCGAGGTGGGCGTAGGCGGCATCGGGGAGCCTGCCCAGAGCCCGAGCGGCCCCACGGGCGGGGTAGAGGCCACCCCGCCGGATGTGGGTGTCGGACAGCACCACGACATGGCTGGCCACCCCCGCGAAACTAGGCTCTGGCGCCTCTGGATCCAGTGCAGGCCCTCCAGCGCATCGCCTACCTCCTCGAACGGTCGGGCGCGCCCACCTACCGGGTGCGGGCCTTCCGCGGCGCGGCGGCCACCCTGGCCAAGCTCGACCCGGCCGACCTGGCCGAGCGGGCGGCCACCGGCCGGCTGCGGACCCTGCCCGGCGTGGGCCAGACCACCGAGGCCGTGGCCATGGAAGCCCTCGCCGGCCAGACCCCCGCCTACCTGGCCAAGCTGGAGGCCGAGGTCGGGGCGGCGGCGGCCGACGAGGGGATCGTGCTCACCGGTCGCAGCGCCGAGATCCGGGCCGCCCTCCGGGGCGACTGCCACACCCACTCGGACTGGTCCGACGGCGGCAGCCCGATCGAGGAGATGGCCCTCGCCGCCCGCGACCTGGGCCACGAGTACGTCGTGCTCACCGACCACTCGCCCCGGCTCAAGGTGGCCAACGGGCTGACCGCCGAACGCCTCCGCACCCAGCTCGACCTGGTGGCCGAGATCAACGAGCGGGTGGCCCCGTTCCGGATCCTCACCGGGATCGAGGTCGACATCCTCGACGACGGCGCCCTCGACCAGACCGACGAGCTGCTGGCCCGCCTCGACGTGGTCGTGGCCAGCGTCCACTCCAAGCTGCGCATGGAGCCGGCGCTGATGACGCCCCGCATGATCGCCGCCGTCCACAACCCCCACGTCGACATCCTCGGTCACTGCACCGGCCGGATGGTCATGGGCAAGGGCCGCCCACCGTCCACGTTCGACGCCGACGCCGTCTTCGCCGCCTGCGCGGCCACCGACACCGCGGTGGAGATCAACTGCCGCCCCGAGCGCCTCGACCCGCCCCGGGCCCTGCTGCGCAAAGTGGTCGCGGCCGGCTGCCTGGTCTCCATCGACACCGACGCCCACGCGCCGGGCCAGCTCGAGTGGCAGCCCTACGGCTGCGTCCGGGCCGCCGAGTGCGACGTCCCCATTGCGCGGATCGTCAACGCCTGGCCGGCCGACCGTCTTGTGTCCTGGGCCGCCGCCCACGACGAGGGCAAGGCAGGCTGAGGCGCTTTCTCAACTTTTGCCCAATTCGGGCCTCAGGCCTTGCCTTCCTTCTCGGGCGGGACGAGCTGCCAGTCCACCACCACTTCCCGGTTGAGGGCGCGCAGCCATTCGGCCGGAGGGTACGAGACGCCCGGACCGACCTGTCCGGTTCGTCCATCGCTCTGCTCGTGAGTCACCGTAGGGAACGGGGCCATGCGCACACCCCCTGGCGGGCCGCCATCGACCCGAACCCTGGTTACACCCCCCGTAGGACGCCGTCAAGAGGTGCGAAGAATCGTCACACTTTCCGGCAAAAGGCGGCCGCCGGCGCCGTTGCCTTCGACCGACGTGAGGAGGACATCGCCGGCCGGAATGGGGGCGTCCACCGGCTCGGTGCCGAGGTTGCATGCGACGGCAACCGTCCCGTGGCGCAGGACCAGCCACCGGCCGGCCTCGTCGTGGTCGACCTGCACCCGGTCGAAGCGGCCGCCGGTCAGCTCGGGGGTCGACCGGCGGAGGGCGATCAGCCGCCGGTGCCACTCGAGGAGCCCGGCGTGCGGCGGCCGGTCCAGCTCGGCCCAGTCCAGCTTCGAGCGGTGGAACGTCTCGGGGTCCTGGGGGTCGGGCACCTCCTCGGGGTCCCACCCGAAGGAGGCGAACTCCCGGCGGCGGCCTTCGGTGACCGCCTTGCCCAGGTCCGGGTCGTCGTGGTCGGTGAAGTAGAGGAACGGGGTGGAGGCGCCCCACTCCTCGCCCTGGAAGAGCATGGGCACCGACGGCCCGAGCAGGACCAGGGCGGCGGCCACCTTCAGGAGCCCGGTGCTCATCAACATCGAGCTGCGCTCGCCCCTGGCCCGGTTGCCGACCTGGTCGTGGTTCTGCAGGTAGGCCAGGAAGCGGGTGGCCGGGATGCCCTCCGGGGCCCGGCCGTGCAGGCGGCGGCGGTGGGGCGAGTAGCAGCCGTCGTAGACGAAGGCCTGGCGCAGCGCCTTGGCCAGCTGGCCGATCTCGCCGAAGTCGGCGTAATAGCCGGCCCGCTCGCCGGTCAGCACGGTGTGGAGGGCGTGGTGGAAGTCGTCGCTCCACTGGGCGTCCATGCCGTAGCCGCCCCGCGACCGCTCCGCCACCACCCGGGGGTCGTTGAGGTCGCTCTCGGCGACCAGGTACTTCCGCCTCCCGAGCTGGGCCTCCAGCTCGTCGACCCGGGCGGCCAGCTCCTCCAGGATGTGGGTGGCCGAGGTGTCGACGATGGCGTGCACCGCGTCGAGGCGCAGCCCGTCGGCGTGGTAGTCCCGCAGCCACATGAGGGCGTTGTCGACCACGAACTCCCGCACCGCCACGCTGTCGGCCCCGTCCAGGTTCACCGCCTCCCCCCAGGGGGTGCCGTAGCGGTCGGTGAAGTAGGGCCCGTACTCGCCCAGGTAGTTCCCCGACGGGCCGAGGTGGTTGTACACCACGTCGAACAGGACGGCCAGGCCCCGGGCGTGGCAGGCGTCGACCAGCCGCTTGAGCCCCTCGGGGCCGCCGTCGCCCGAGTTGGGGGCGTAGAGGTCGACCCCGTCGTAGCCCCAGCCCCACCGCCCGGGGTACTCGACCACCGGCAACAGCTCCACGTGGGTGACGCCGAGGCCGACGAGGTGGTCGAGCCGGCCGATGGCCCCCTCGTAGGTCCCCGCCTCGGAGAAGGTGTCGACGTGCAGCTCGTAGACCACCGCCTCGGCGAGGGGCACGCCGCCGTCCCACCCGGGGTCGGTCCAGGCGAACGCCGAGTGGTCGACCAGGCGGGACGGGCCGTGGACCCCTTCCGGCTGCCACGGCGACCGGGGGTCGGGGCGCGGGGGCCCACCGTCGAGGGAGTAGGCGTAGCCGTCGCCGGGCCGGGCGCCGTGCACCTCGGCGGAGAACCAGCCCAGCTCGTCGGGGCCGTCGAGGGGGTGGCGCTCGTCCCCGCGCAGGACCAGGTCGACCCGCTGGGCTCGCGGCGCCCACACCCGGAAGGAAGTCACCCGGTGGTTCTCACCAAAAGGGCCACGGGGAAACCGGCCAGCAGCCCGGCCAGGGCCACCGGGCCGCCCTCCACCGTCCCGCCGCCCAGGGCGTTCGTCCACCCCCCGGCGGGGAGGTCGACCGCGGTGTCCCCCCAGCCGTCGCTCAGCCCGAGCACCAGCCGGGGCACCACCACCGCCACCCGGCCCCCCCGGAGGTAGGCCACCACGTTGCCCGCCCGCTCGCCCCGGGCTTCGACCGCCCGGTAGTCGCCCCCCGGCGCGAAGGCGGCGGGGACCTGGCGCCGCACGGCCAGGGCCTTGTGGGTCAGCCACAGCTTGGGCGCGCCCTCCTCGTCGAGGCCCAGCACCTCGGCCGGCGCCGCCCCCCGCACCTTCTCCAGGAGGGCCCGGCGGGCGTCGTAGTCCACCGGCCGGCGGTTGTCGGGGTCCACCAGGCTGAGGTCCCACAGCTCGGTGCCCTGGTACAGGTCTGGCACCCCGGGGGCGGTCAGCTTCAGCAGCAGCTGGGCCAGGGAGGTGACCCGGCCGGCCTCGACCAGCGGCGCGGTGAAGGAGGCCACCTCGGCGGCGAACCGGGGGTCGGCGAGCACCCCCCGCACGAACCCGGCCAGGGCCTCGTCGTAGGCCTGGTTCGGGTCGATCCACGACGTGTGCTCCTTGGCCTCCCTCGACGCCTTCTCCATGAAGGCGACCGCCCGCTCGGCATCCAGGGGGTGGGCCCCGACCAGCACCTGGTACAGCAGGTACTCGGCGTTGCGGTCCGGCATCCCGGCCCGCTTGTGGTGGTCGTTCATGTGGGTCCACCGGCGCACGGCCCGCCCCCACTCCACCGGCATCTCCGAGAGGAGGGCGATGCGGGCCCGCACGTCCTCGCTGCGCTTGGTGTCGTGGGTCGACGTCGCCAGCAGGGAGCCCGGCCACTCCACCGACATCCGCTCGTTGGCCTCGTGGAACTCCTCGACCGACAGGCCGAACCGACCCGGGTCGCCCCCCACCTCGTTCAGGGCCACCAGCCGGTTGTACTGGTAGAAGGTGGTGTCCTCGACCCCCTTGGCCATCACCGGCCCGCTCAGCTGCTGGAAGCGCAGGGCGAAGTCGTCCTCCTGCCAGCCGGGGACCCGCAGGAGCAGCAGGTCGCGCAGGAATCGGAACAGGTCCTCGTCCACCTCCGGCCGGCGCTCCTGGGCCCGGGCCACCGCCGCCTTCACCCGGGCCACGTCGTCGGCCGAGGGCTCCACGCCGCCGGGGCGCACGTAGGTCCGGTACACGTCGAGGCCGGCCAGCACCTCGCGGACGGCCCGGGAGAGGTCCTGGCGGGTGTGGTCGCGGTGACGCCGGTGGCGGTCGCACACCCACACCAGCAGGTTGGTCAGGCGGTTGACGTCGGCGGCCAGCACCTCCCGCATCACCAGGTGCTTGTTGCGCAGGACGGCCGCCTGGTAGTCCGCCGGGCCTTCGGTGAACGCGGTGTAGAGCTCGGTGAGCGGCGCCTCCCCCCTGGGGTCGACGAACAGGCCCCCGACCCGGGCCGCGAAGTCGTAGCCGGTCGTGCCCTCGACCTCCCAGGAGGCCGGCAGGGCCTCGTGGCCCTCGAGGATCTTCTCCACGACCAGGTAGGTGCCGGGGCCGGCGGCCTGGCGCAGGAGCCGGAGGTACTCGGCCGGCTCGCGCAGGCCGTCGACGTGGTCGACCCGCAGGCCGGCGACCTTCCCGTCCCGGACCAGCTCGATCATCTTCTCGTGGGTGTCGGCGAAGACGAAGAGGTTCTCGCTGCGCAGGGCGATCAGGGTGGTGATGTCGAAGAAGCGCCGGTAGTCCAGCTCCTGGCCGGCCACCCGCCAGTACGCCAGCCGGTAGTTCTGGCGCTCCAGCAGGGCGTCGAGGGCGTCGGGGTCGGCGTTCAGGGCGGCCACGGTCTCGTCGACCGCGCCGGCGACGGCCGGCTGCTCGCCGAACAGCTCGGCCAGGTTGGCCCGCAGCACCTCCTTGTCGCGGTGACGCTCGGCCACGCTGTCGGGGTCGGTGGCCACCGCCGGCGGCAGCCGGCCGAGGGCCACGGCGATGCTGGCCAGGGTGTCGCTGCCGATCCGCTCGGCCACGTGGCCCAGCAGGTCGTCGAGCGACCGGGGCGAGACCGGCGCCGCGTGGTCGAAGTACCGGAACTCGAACGAGCCCCCGTCCCGGACCAGCTGCAGCTCGCCGCGGTCGATGACCCGGCCCACGTGGTCGCCCAGGATCGGCAGCAGGACCCGCAGCCGCATGCGTTCCTCGGGCGGGTCCCAGTCGATGTCGAAGTAGGACGCGTACCGGCTGGACGGCCCGTTCTCCAGCACGTCCCACCACCAGGCGTTCTCCCGGCCGCTGATCGCCATGTGGTTGGGCACGATGTCGACCAGCTGGTGCATGCCCCGCGCCTCCAGGGCCCGGCACAGCCGGTCGTACGCCTCCTCGCCGCCCAGCTCGGCGTTCAGCCGGTGGTGGTCGACCACGTCGTAGCCGTGGGTGCTGCCCGGCGCGGCCTGCAGGAACGGCGAGCAGTACAGGTGGCTGACGCCCAGGTCGGCCAGGTAGTCGACGATCCCGGCCGCGTCGGCGAAGGTGAAGCCGCCGTGGAGCTGGACCCGGTAGGTGGCGCGGGGGGTGGCCATCGCTCCTCCGCAGGCTACTGATGCCAACATGGCCCCCGATGCAGCTGCCGGTCATGCCCCCCGTCAAGCCCATGCTGGCCAAGCTCGCCCGGGAGATGCCGGCCCCCGACGGGATGCTCTACGAGCCGAAGTGGGACGGCTTCCGCTGCATCGTGTTCCGCGACGGCGACGAGGTGGAGCTGGGCAGCCGCAACGAGAAGCCCCTCACCCGCTACTTCCCCGAGCTGCCCCCAGCCCTGGCGGCCAACCTGCCCGAGCGCTGCGTGGTCGACGGTGAGATTGTCATCGCCGGGCCGGACGGGCTCGACTTCGAAGCCCTGCTCCAGCGCATCCACCCGGCCGCGTCCCGGATCAACATGCTGGCCCGCACCACCCCGGCCTCCTTCGTGGCCTTCGACCTGCTCGCCCTGGGCGACGACGACCTCCGGCCCCGGCCGTTCGCCGAGCGCCGGGCCGCCCTCGAGCACGCCCTCGCCGGCGCGCAGCCCCCCGTCCACCTCACCCCGGCCACCACCGATCCCGTGGTCGCCGCCGAGTGGTTCGACCGCTTCGAGGGCGCCGGCCTCGACGGCGTGGTGGCCAAGGGCCTCTCGCTGCCCTACCGGGAGGACGAGCGGGTGATGCTCAAGGTCAAGCACGCCCGCACCGCCGACTGCGTGGTGGCCGGCTTCCGGGTGCACAAGGACGGCGCGGGCGTCGGCTCCCTGCTCCTCGGCCTCTTCGACGACGACGGCACCCTCCACCACGTGGGCGTGGCCTCGGGGTTCTCCGTCGCCCGCCGCAAGGAGTTCGCCGAGGAACTAGCCCCCTACCGGGAGCGGGCGCTCGACGACCATCCGTGGCGGGACTGGGCCGAAGCGCAGGCCGCGGCCGGTGGCGGGGGCCGCATGCCCGGCGGCCAGAGCCGGTGGAACGCCGGCCGCACCATGGACTGGGAGCCCCTCCGCCCCGAACTGGTGGCCGAGGTCGCCTTCGACCACCTCCAGGGCGATCGCTTCCGCCACGCCACCCAGTTCGTACGGTGGCGCCCCGAACGCGAGCCGCGCTCGTGCACGTACAGCCAGCTCGAAGCCGCCGTTCCCGAGGAGCTCGAAGCGGTCTTTCGCGCCTGAGCACGTTGGCTCTTGCCCCTACGTGGGAAGGAACGACCCGAGATGGTCGCGACGTCGCTCGCCCGTCCGGTCGAGCTGCCTCCACAGCCGGCGGCGGCCCGCCGGGAACTGGCCCGGATGCTCGGCGACGCCGAGTGGACGGGGAACACCGACGCGGTCGTCCTCGCCGTGCACGAGGCCATGGTCAATGCCCAGCGCCACGCCGGTGGCGTGGCCCGCGCCGCCGCCGGCTTCGACGGCCAGGCCCTGGTGGTGGAGGTGGCCGACCGCGGCCCCGGATTCCGCATCCCGACGCCCTGCGGGGTGCCCGACGTGGACGCCGAGCGCGGCCGGGGCCTCTTCCTGATCCAACAGCTCGCCGAGGAAATCCAGATCGTGCGGGACGGCTCCGAGGTGTGCCTGCAGCTGAGATTCGAGACGTGACCGGGACACGCACATGCCGCCTCTGCTAGCTTGACACCCGCTGTACCAGGAGGCGTTCTTTGACCAAGGGGCGCGGTAGAAGCGACGAGGAAGATCTCCTCCAGCTCTACCTGAACGACATCGGGAAGTACCCCCTGTTGACCAGGGACGATGAAGTGCGCCTCGGCACCCTCACCAGGCAGGGACAGCAGGCGGCGGCGGCGCTGGCCCGGGGCGACGTGCTCACCGGGGCCGCCCAGGAGGAGCTGGAGGAGCAGGTACGGGCCGGCGAGGACGCCGCCCGCCGGTTCGTCCGCTCCAACCTCCGCCTCGTCGTCTCGATCGCCAAGCGCTACCAGGCCTCGGGCCTCCCTCTCCTCGACCTCATCCAGGAGGGCAACTTCGGCCTCATCCAGGCCGTGGAGCGCTTCGACCCCCGCCGGGGCTTCAAGTTCTCCACCTACGCCACCTGGTGGATCCGCCAGACCATCGCCCGTGGGATCGCCAACACCGCCCGCACCATCCGGCTCCCCGTGCACGCCGGCGACCAGCTGCTGGCCATCCGCATGGCCGTCTCCGCCCTCGAGGTCCGCAACGGGCGGCCCCCGAAGGCCGAGGAGGTGGCCGACGCGGTCAGCATGCCGTCGAAGAAGGTGGAGGAGCTCCTCCCGTACCTCGGCGAGCCGTCGTCCCTCTCCGAGCGCATGGTGGACGGCGAGACCGAGGTCGGCGACATGGTGGAGGACCTCACCACGCCCGCACCCGACCAGGCCGTCTTCCAGGCCATGCTGCCCACCCACGTGGCCCAGCTGCTGTCGGTGCTCGAGCCGCGCGAGCAGGAGGTGCTCTGCCTCCGCTACGGGCTCGACCGGGGCCGGCCCCGCACCCTGGAGGAGGTCGGCGAGCACTTCGGGCTCACCCGGGAGGGCGTCCGCCAGGTGGAGCTCAAGGCCATCTCCAAGCTGCGCCGCTCCTCCTCGGCCCGCAGCGCCCGCGACCTGCTCACCGCCTAGCACCGCTCGTCGACCGCCCACCCGCGGGGTAGGCGAAGGGGCAAATAGCGATCGCGACAAGAAGCTGGCGGACCAGGAGCGGTCGGCCACTCAAGCCCCGCGTCGCGGTGACCGACAACACGGGGTGTGCACGGTTCGCGCGCCGTCCGAGCCCTCGCGGCTGCCGCCGTCCTGCTGCTCGGCACCGCGGTCATCGCCGCCGCCGTCGAGCGCCCGGGGACCGGCGCCCCTCCGACCCAGGTCGACGCCGCCAGCCTAAGCCAGTCGGCCCTGCCGGACACCACCGCGCCGGCCAGGGTCACGGCCACGACGGTCGTCACCACCAGTCCGGCGCCGACCACACCGACCACGCCCACCACCCGGACCGCACCACCGCGGCCGGCCACCACCACGCCGACCCTCCCGCCCGGCGCACCCATTCCGCCGACGACGCCCGCCACCGGCATCCCCAACGGCCCGCCGGCCAGCTCCTGGCAAGCAGAGGGCCAGGGCATCACCGTCCGGCTCCGGGTGGACCCGGCCACGCCCCAGGCCGGGCAGCCGGCCCGGTTCGTCGTCGACGTGTCGACCGTCGACGCCTGCTGCACCGTGCTGCTCGACTTCGGCGACGGCACGAGCGGCTGGTCGCTCAACAACGGCCGGGCGTGCGAGACGTCGCCCCCGCTCAAGGCCGGGCCACTGAGCACCACGACCACGCACACCTACGCCGCCCCCGGGGCCTACAAGGCCTCGCTCGCCGTTTTCACCGGCGACTCGTGCGCCAACTCGCCGCTGGCGCCCGGCGCCGCGCCCCCGCCGCCGTTCCTCGGCGCGGCCCACATCACCGCCTGCGTCGGTATCGGCCCTGGCACCGCCGCCCAGCAGGGCTGCTCGCCCTTCCCCACCTTCGGCCCCGACTCGATCATCTCGCCGGTCCTCGACCCCTTCTGCCAGGTCCGCAGCGACTGCACCCAGGCCTCTCCGCCCAGATAGCTACCTGGCGGCGAGCCACCCGGCGACGAGCAGGACGAGGGCCAGGCCCGGGAGGAGGCCCAGGGCGACGGCCGCCACGCGGACGGTGGACCGGCTGGGTTGCAGGGCGGCTACGGCCAGGCCGGCCATGGGGACGATGACGAGGGTGAGCACCACCGCGCCGATCGCCTCGTCGCCCATGTGAGCACCATCGTCGCAGGGCGCGCCCTCAGCGCGCTCGCCGCCCTGGCCTGCTGGCGGTCGTCGTGCTGAGCGTCGTCCCGGCCCACGCCACGACCCTCGACGACCGAGCCCGCCGGGTGAGCTGCGGCACCTTCCTGTTCCCCAGCGACTACCGCTACGACGACGCCTGCGAGGACGCGACGGTTTCCCGCCTTGTCGCCTCCATGTTCCTCTGGCTGGCGGCCCAGCCGGTCGGCGCCACGGGCCTGGTGCTGCTCTCCCGGGCCGCCCGGTACGACTGAGGCTCACAGGCGCCGCCAGTAGACCAGGGCGTCCTCGCCGTCCACCGCCTCCGGGATGCGGCCGACCACGGTGAACCCCAGCCGCTCGTAGAGGCGGCGGGCCGGGTTGGACTCGAAGACCAGGTTGAACTGGAGCGCGTCGAACCCAAGCGACCGGGCGACCGAGAACGAGTGCCGGACGAGCGCCCCGCCGATCCCCCGCCCCCGCAGCGGCGCGACGACGAAGTAGCCGGCGTTGGCGATGTGGGCGGCCCGGCCATGGAAGTTCGGCTTGAGGTAGTAGGACCCGGCCAGCCGCCCCTCCACCCGGGCCACCACGACGGCGGACTTGTGGGCCAGCCAGTAGTCGTCGAACTCCTCCACCGCCAGGGCCGGGCGCCTGGGGATACCCCTCCCCGGCGGCGACGATCGCGGCGAACGCCGCGTACAGCTCGTCGTGGTCGGCGGGCCCGGCCTCGGCCACGACCAGCCCGGGCACGGCGTGGTCGGGCTCCGGCTCGGGTAGGGACCTGTCCATGAGCGAAACGACCGTACCCAAGGCCGTGCGTCCGGAGCCGGTGGAGACCGACGAGGGCGTGGAGCAGCCGGCGCAGCAGCCCTCGGGCCCGGGCAACCGCCAGGGCGGCGGTGAGTGGCCCGACCCCGGCACCCCGCCCCGCGGCGCGGCCGAGTACGACACCCAGCGGGTGCCGGTCAACATGTACGAGACCGAGGGGGCCCTGGTGCTGGTGCTCCCGCTGCCGGGGGTCATGGCCGACGACGTGTCGATCGACATCCAGGACGACCGGGTCCACGTGAACGCGGGCCAGCGGACGCCGGCCGAGAAGGACTACATCGCCCACGAGTGGCACTACGGGCCCTACGAGCGCATGATCTCCGTGCCCCCCGGATTCGACGGCGAGGCCTCGGCCACGTTCGGCAACGGCCAGCTGGCCATCCGCATCGAGCGGGGCGACGACCGCGGCAAGGGCCGCGGCGGCAAAGTGGTCATCCAGCCCAGCACCGCCGGCGGCTAAAGCCCGACGGGCAACCAGCCCAGGCCGGACGAACCTGTCCGAGGCCAGGGTCCTACCCCGCTGAACCTGCCGGACCGGTCCGTACCGGGGCCGGAGCTACCGTGGCCGGGTGAGTCGCCTCGCCCGGCATGGGATCGCCCTGATCGCCGCCGCCCTGCTCGTGGCCACAGGCTGCTCGGAGAGCGACTCGACCGCCGGTTCGGCGGAGACCGGGCCCACGTCGACCATGGCGTCGCCGGATACCTCGACGACCACGACCGCCTCCAGCACGACCACCACCGGCCAGTCGAACGCGCTCGTGGCGTCCGCCGGAGGCTGGCGCCTGGCCGTCAGCGCGCCCCCGGGTGGAGCGAGGGTCGGCTCGACGATGACGGTCTGCTACGAGATCACCGGCACCAGCCGGGAGCCGGTGCTCGTCCTCGAGGTGACCGCCCTCCCGGCGGGGTCGGCCACCGGCGCGGTGCCCATCCGCGCCGACGCCGCCGTCGGCCGGGGCTCGGTGCGGGTGCCCATGACCAGCGTCCCGCCGGGCGAGTACCACCTGCGGATCCAGCTGCTCCTCAACGGCCAGCGCCTCGAAGGCGTCGCCGTCACCGTCCCCTCGGTCACGCTCGCGCCGGACGGTCCTGCCGGGACCTGCCCCTGACTCCGGCGTCGGCCGCGCTCAGGCGGCTGCCGGCTCCTCGGCGGTCAGCAGCGCCATCAGCCGCTCCTGCACCATCCGGAAGGCCGGCTCGTCGATCACGCTCGTGCGGTCCCGCGGCCGGGGAAGGTCGACCGGGATGACGTCGAGCACCGACGGGCTGGGCGGGTTGGCCATGACCACGATCCGGTCGGCCAGCAGGATGGCCTCGTCGATGCCGTGGGTCACCATGAGGACGGTCTCGGTCTCCGACTCGTGCTGCCACAGCTCGATCAGCTGCTGCTGCAGGCGGGCCCGGGTCAGCGCGTCCAAGGCGCCGAACGGCTCGTCCAGCAGCAGGAGCCGGGGGCCCACGGCGAAGGCGCGGGCCACCGCGGTGCGCTGCTGCATGCCGCCGGACACCTGGGCCGGCCGCTTGTTGCGGTGCTCCCAGAGACCCACCGCGGTCAGGTAGCGCTCGACCACCTCGTCGTTCACCGCCGCCTTCCGCTCGGGCCGGGCGGCCCTGGCCGCCTCCCGCACGTTGGCCAGCAGGCTGAGCCGGGGCAGCAGGGAGTAGTTCTGGAACACCATGGCCCGGTCGGGGCCGGGGCCGGTGATCGCCCTGCCGTCCAGGCTCACCTCCCCGCCGTCGGCCTCCAGCAGCCCGCCGACCACGTTGAGCAGGGTCGACTTGCCGCAGCCCGAGTGGCCGATGAACGACACGAACTCGCCCTGGCTGACGGCCAGGTCGACGCCCCGGAGGACGTCCTGGCCGTTGAACGACTTCCACACGTTGGTGAGCTCGAGCATTACGCAGCCGCCTTTCGGGCCAGTCGCATGAACACGGTGTCGAGGGCGACGCCGACCGTGCCGATCAGCACGATGGCGGAGACCACGTAGGAGAGGCTCCCGCCGTTGTAGGAGTTCCAGACGAAGTAGCCGATGCCGGTGTTGCCGGCCAGCATCTCGGCGGCGACGATCACCATCCAGGCGATGCCCATCGACAGCCGCATGCCGGTGATGATCGACGGGAGGCTGTGGGGGATCACCACGTGGCGGATGTAGGCGACGCGGCTCAGGTTGAACACCCGGGCCACGTTGCGCTGGTCGACCGGCACCGAGGCCGCCCCGGCGGCGGTGTTGATCACCGTCGGCCAGAGCGAGGTCACGAAGATCACGAACACCGCCGCGCTGCGCACGTCCTTGAGGACCACCAAGCCGATGGGGAACCACGCCAGCGGCGACACCGGCCGCAGGATCTGGACGATCGGGTTGACCGCGGCCCAGGCCCGCCGGCTGCCGCCCATGAGGAAGCCGAGGGGCACACCGATCACCGTCGCCATGGCGAAGCCCGTGAACACCTTGACCAGGGACACGCCGAGTTGGCGGCCGATGCCCTTGTCGTTCGGCCCCAGGTCGTAGAACGGGTAGCGGAGCAGCTCCCGCAGCGCGGTGAACCCCTCGCCGGGGGTCGGCAGGTCGGGCGCGCTGCGGGCCACCAGCGCCCAGAGGGCGACGAAGGCGGCGAGGCCGACCGAGGCCCAGCCGATGCCGGCGACGAACCGGATGACCCGACCGCTGCCCTTGACCTTGGCGGGCGGGGGATCGGTCGCAGGCCGGCCGGACAGTTCCTCGGCCTCGGTCGGAGTGGGGTGGACGATGGTCATACGCGGGTGGCCTCCTCGAGCGGCTTCCTCGGGTCGAACGTCGTGTTGTCGAGCTGGATGTGGAAGGGCGCCATGTCGTCGTCCGGCACGTCGATGCCCTCCTTGGCCGCCACCTTCTCGTAGAGGCCGCGCAGGACGATGGTGTCGGCCAGCTCCTGGTACGCCGGGTCCTGCTTGAGCAGCCCGAAGCGCCGGTACTGCGACATGAACCAGATGGCGTGGCCCCGGCGGGGGGCGTTCACCTGGCCGCCCCGGTGGAACACCATGTAGTCGTCGGTGTAGGTCTTCGGGCCGATGTTCGGCCCCAGGTCGTACTGGCCCAGCATCCGGCCCTCGATCTCCGCCGGCGGCGCGTTCACGTACGACGTGGCCCCGACGGTCTCGGCCGCCTTCTTGCGGTTGGCCAGGTCGTCGAGCCACTTGGAGGCCTTGAGCACGGCCCCCATCACGTCCATCAGCACGTCGGGTCGCTCGGTGGCGAACTTCTCGGTCACGACCAGGGCCTTCTCGGGGTGGTGCTTCCAGATGTCCTGGGTGTTGATGTGGGTGAAGCCGATGTTCTGGGCCACGGCCTGGGCGCCCCAGGGCTCGCCCACGCAGAAGCCGTCCATGGCCTCGACCTTCATGTTGGCCACCATCTGGGGGGGCGGGATGGTGATGATCTTCACGGCGTTGGCGTCGACCTTGGCCGCCTTCAGCCAGTAGCGCAGCCACGTGTCGTGGGTGCCGCCGGGGAACGTGCCGGCGAGGGTCGGCGCCTTGCCATGGAAGGCGGCCCGCACCTTGTCGAGGTCGCCGTAGCCGACGGCCGCGTAGTCCTTCGACAAGGTGATGGCCTGGCCGTTGTTGTTCAACATCATGGCGACGCGCAACGAGCGAGCCCCGTTGCCGCCGATGCCCGTCGCCACGGAGTACGGCATGCACGACAGCACATGCCCGCCGTCGATCTCGTTGTTCAGCAGGTTGTCGCGGGTGGCGGCCCACGACGCCTGCTTCTCCACCGACACGTCGAGGCCCCGCTCGGCGAAGTAGCCGAGTTCCTTGGCCATGACGATGGACGCGCAGTCGGTCAGGGCGATGAAGCCGAGCCGGACCTTGCGGTTGGTGCTCCCTCCTGCCGGCGCGCCGCCGGTCTGGGCCGCCGGCTGGTCGGCAGTGGGGGGGTTGCCGCACGCCGACAGGAGGGCCCCGGCCGCGGGCGCGGCCGCCGCCATGCCGGCCAGCCGGAGAAAGGTTCTTCGGTCCATGGCCGGGACCCTACGGGGGCCCGGCAAAGGGGCAGTTTCGTCGCCGTGTCCCGCTCGTGACGTTCGGCGCTCGCCCCGCCCGCGGCCTGAGAGCGGGCCGTCACGCGCCATTCACACGGGCGCAGGCTTTGGTACAGGGACTCTTCTCGCGGCTTCCACGTGGAGAAACGGCCCCGACATACCGGCCCGGCATCCTGGCGGGTATGCAGCAGGACTCCCTCGACGGCTTCGTGGTCGGCATCACCGCCGACCGGCGCGCCACCGAGCAGGCCGAGCTGCTGCGGCGGCGAGGAGCGGCGGTGCTGCACGGGGCGTCGATCACCACCTCCTACCTGTCGTGCGACGCCGTCCTCCGGGAGGCCACGGTCCGCCTGATCGACGAACCGCCGGACTACCTGGCCGCGACCACCGGCATCGGGATACGGGCCTGGTTCGAAGCGGCCCAGAGCTGGGGGCTCGCCGGCGCCCTCACCGGCGCGCTGGGCACCACCGCCATCGTCGCCCGCGGGCCCAAGGCGGCGGGGGCGGTCCGGGCCGCGGGGCTGCCCGTCTGGCGCAGCGCGGCGAACGAGCAGATGGACGAGGTGCTCGAGCATCTCGCCGGCGAGCCGCTCGCCGGCGCCCGCGTGGCCGTGCAGCTGTACGGCACGCCCGCCCCCGCGCTGGCGTCGGCCCTGTCGCGCGCCGGCGCGGAGGTGATCGAGGTGCCGGTGTACGAGTGGCGGAGCCCGGACGACCCCGGCCCCGCGCTGCGCCTGGTCCAGGCCGCCGTCGACGGTCGCCTGCACGCCGTCACCTTCACCGCCGCCCCGGCGGTCACCAACCTCTTCGCCCTGGCCGCCGGGGCCGGCCTGGACACGGCCCTGCGCGCCGCGTTCAACGAGCGGGCCGTCGTGGCCGCCTGCGTGGGGCCGGTGTGCGCCAGGGGCGCGACCGACGCCGGCGTAGACCACCCACTCGTCCCCGAGACCGGCCGGCTCGGGCTGCTGGTCCGGGCCCTGACCGAGTGCCTCGCCGGCCGGCGCCGGACGGTGCCCATGGCCGGCGTCGACGTCGTGCTCCAGGGCCTGATCGCGGTGGTCGGCGAGGAGCGGGTGCGGCTGAACTCGCGGGAGCGGGCCCTGCTCGACACCCTCGCCGCCCGCCCGGGCACCGTGTTCTCCCGCCCGGCGCTGATCCGCCAGGTCTGGCGCACCACCGGGGCCGATCCCCACGCCGTCGAGGTCGCCATCGCCCGCCTGCGGCCCCGCCTCGGCGCCGCCGGCGCCGCCCTGGTCACCGTTCCTGGCCGGGGGTACCGGCTCGAGCCCTGAAGACGGGTGCCACCACCCTTGTCACGCGCCCGCCGCGGCCTCACCATGAGCCCATGGGGCGCGGGTTGTGGATGGCGGTCGGGAGCTCGTCAGCGCTGCTCGCCTTCGCCTGCGGCGGCGGCGAGGCCGCCCAGACGGCGACCACCACGGTGGTCGAAACCACCGTCACCACGCTGCCCCCGGCGACGAGCGCGCCCACCACCACCGTGGCCCGGGCCACGAGCACCACCCGCTCGACCGTGCGGGCGACGACCACGTCGGCCCGGCCGGCCACCACCGTGGCGACCGTGGCCGCCACCACCACGACCACCCGGGCCCTCACCAAGGCCGAGGCGACCCAGGCCCTGTGCCGCGAGATCGAGGCGTCGGTGAAGCTGGTGACCGGCGGCAACACCATCGGCGGCGGTCTCCGGCTGACCCGCGCCGTGAGCACCTACGAGGGGGCGGCCGACGCCACGGTGGTGTCGCCCGCCCGGCGGATGCTCTCGGCCGCGCTCGGCGGCGACCTCGAGGCCAGCGCGGCGGCCACCCAGGAGGCGGCTACCGCGTGCAGCCGCCTCGGGTTCCCGATCAGCGTCGGGGTCCAGTGCGTCACCGCGCCATGCCCGTGATCAGATGGCGCCATGCGCGCCTTCGCCACTGACCGCTTCGGCGGCAACGACGTCCTCCGGCTGACGGACGTGCCGGACCCGATCGTGGGGCCCGATACCGTCCTCGTCCGCACGAAGGCGGTGGGCGTCAACCCGGTGGACTGGAAGTCGGTCCGCGGTGGGCTCGAGGCCCGCTTCCCCAGCCACTTCCCGCTGGTCCCCTGCTGGGACGTGGCCGGCGTGGTGGAGCGGGTAGGACCCGCGGTCACCGAGTTCTCCCCCGGCGACGAGGTCATGGCCTACGACCGGGAGGACCACGTGCAGTGGGGGACGCTGGCCGAGCTGGTGGGCGTGCCCATCCGCGGCGTTGCCCCCAAGCCGCCGGAGCTGAGCTGGGCCGAGGCCGGGGCCCTGCCGCTGGCCGGGCTGACCGCCTACCAGTGCGTGCTGGCCGCCGGGATCGGCCCGGGCGACACGGTGCTCGTCCACGCCGCATCGGGCGGCGTCGGCACGTTCGCCGTGCAGTTCGCCTCGTGGGCCGGCGCCCGGGTGATCGGCACCGCGTCGCCGGCCAACTGGGACTACGTGCGGGCCCTGGGCGGCGAGCCGCTGGCCTACGGCGACGCGCTGGTCGAGGAGGTCCGCGGGATGGCGCCGGACGGCGTCGACGTGATCATCGACCTCGCCGGAGGCGATGCCCTCGACGCCACCCCGCAGCTCGGCACCCGCGCCGTCCGCCTGGTCAGCGTGACCAAGCCCGAGCGGGTGCACGAGCTGGAGGGGCGCTACATCTTCGTGCGCCCCAACGCCGACCAGCTGGCCGAGCTCGGCCGCTTCGCGGCCGAGGGCTCGCTCCGCATCCACGTCCGGGAGACGTTCCCGTTCGAGCGGGCGGTCGACGCCCTCGCCCGGGTCGAAGAGGGCCACGGCCCGGGCAAGGTCGTCGTGCTCGTCGACAAGTGAGCAACATTCGGTGCCAGAGACCGAATGTTGCTCACTCGGGGGGCTACCTCTCGATCGGCGCCTTGACCAGGTTGCCCCACTCGGTCCACGAGCCGTCGTAGTTGCGGACGGTGGGGTAGCCGAGCAGCTGCTGCAGCACGAACCAGGTGTGGCTGGAGCGCTCGCCGATGCGGCAGTACACGACCACGTCGTCCTCGGGCGTCAGGCCGAGCTCGCCCTCGTAGATGGCCCGCAGCGCGTCGGCGTCCTTGAACGTGCCGTCGTCGTTGGCCGCCATCTTCCACGGCTTGCTGGACGCCCCGGGGATGTGGCCGCCCCGCAGGGCGCCTTCCTGGGGGTAGTCGGGCATGTGCAGCAGCTCGCCGGAGTACTCGCCGGGCGAGCGGACGTCGACCAGGCGGCCGCCCTTGCCGATGTGCTGGAGCACGTCGTCGCGGAAGGCACGGATGGGCGGGTCGTCGCGCTCGACGACGGGGTACTCGGTGGGCGAGGGCTTGGGCACGTCGGTGCTCAGCGGCCGGTTCTCCCCCAGCCACTTCATGCGACCGCCGTTGAGCAGCCGGACGTCGGGGTGGCCGAACAGCCGGAAGACCCAGAGGGCGTAGGCGGCCCACCAGTTGAAGTTGTCGCCGTAGAACACCACCGTGGAGTCGCGGCTGATCCCGCTGCGGGAGCACAGGTCGGCGAAGGCCTGCCCGTCGACGTAGTCACGGGTCACCGGGTCGTTCAGGTCGAGGTGCCAGTCGACCTTGATGGCGCCCGGGATGTGGCCGGTGTCGTAGAGCAGGACGTCCTCGTCGGACTCGACCACGACCAGGTCGGGATCCTCGAGATGATCGGCCAGCCACGCGGTGGTCACCATCATCTCCGGCTTGGCGTACTGCTTCAGCTCCGGGGAGTCGTCGGGAGGTACCGAGGGCATAAGAGCAGGCCTCCTTGAAGGTGTCGTCATGTGCGCGCCAGCCTAGTCGGGAATCCCGACTTCGGCGGTCAAGAATCGGCTCCCGTGGGAACATGGTGACCATGAGCACCGCAGCCCCGCCCAGCCTGCAACGCATCGTCGACCTCTTCGGCGGCGCCCCCAAGGAGCTGCGGCTCCAGGCCCTCCTGGAGTACTCGAAGAAGGTGCCGCCCCTGCCCGAGGAGCTGGCCGGGCACCGGGAGCTGATGGAGCACGTGCCCGAGTGCCAGACGCCGTTCTTCCTGGCCACCGAGCTCGACGACGAGGACCGGGTCCACCTCCACTTCGACGTGCCCGACCAGGCCCCCACCACCCGGGGCTTCGCCGGCATCCTCCACAGCGGCCTGGAGGGGGTCAAGGCCGAGGAGGTCCTGGCCACGCCCAACGACTTCTACATCAAGATGGGGCTGGCCGAGGCCATCTCGTCCCAGCGCCTGCGGGGCATGTCGGCCATCCTCGGCCGGCTCAAGCGCCAGGTGGCGGCCCACCTGGAGGCCCGCAAGGCAGCGTCGGGCTAGGCCCGCAAGGCAGTGTCGGGCTAGGCCGCGCTGGCCGCCATGGAGGCCACCAGGCCGTCCATGGCCGCGATCACCGCGACGGGCACGGGGTTGCTGTTGACGACCAGGGAGAAGACGACCCGTCGCCCGCCGGCGGTCGTGAGGTAGCCGGAGAGCGCTCGCGCCTCCCTGACCGACCCGGTCTTGGCCCGGACGTTGCCCGCCGCCGGGGTGCCGAGGAAGCGGTTGGCCAGGGTGCCGGTGCGGCCGGCGACGGCCAGCCCGCCCAGGAAGGAGTCGAACCAGGGCTGGTCCCGGGCCACGGCCAGCAGCTCGGCCCACTCCCGGGCCGGGCGGGAGTTCTCCCGGCTGAGCCCCGACCCGTCGGCCGCCCGCCCGGTCAGGGCCACGCCCGCCTCCAGGGCCAGCTCCCGCACGGCGGCCACCCCGTTGTCCCAGGAGCCGAGGCCCTTGGCGTAGTAGCCCACCGCCTTGAGCAGCATCTCGGCGACGAAGTTGTCGCTGTTGGTGAGCATCTGGGCCACCAGGCCGGCCACCGGCGGCGAGCGCAGGGCGGCGATCACCGGCGCCGGCTCGGGCGCGGGGCCGGCCCGCTCCCCGCCCGCCACCGTCACCCCCCGCGCCTGGAGCGCGGCGCGGAAGAGGTTGAGGTTCCCGAGCGCAGGGTGGGCCAGGTACTCGGGGTCCGTGCGGTGCACGTTGAAGTCCACCGCCACCGCCGACAGGGGGCCCACGAAGTTCGGCACGTGGCGCTCGGTCCAGCCGGGGGCCTTGCGCTGGCCGTCGAACCTGGACTCGTCCACCACCAGGTCGCCGGTCACGTAGGTGATCCCCGCGGCCCGCACGGCCTGGGCCAGGCGGTCGAGGGAGTGGGGGCCCGTGCTGCGCAGGGTCGGGTCGCCGCCGCCGACGAGCACCAGGTCGCCGGCCAGCGTGTTCCCGGCGACCTCCCCCGCGGCACGCACCTCGGTGAGCAGCGCGCCGGTGGCGCCCAGCACGCCGTAGGCGCCCCACGCCACCAGCAGCTTCTCGTTCGACCCGGGCCGCAGCGCCATCTCCGCGTTGTGGCTCACCACCATGCCGAGTCCCTCGACCCACACGGCCAGGCCCACGGTGGCCGCCTCGAAGCGGGGATCGGCGAGGGCGGCCTGGACCGCCTCCACGAAGCCGGGCGGCGCCGGGGCCAGCGGGGCGACGGTGGTGGTGGTCGTCGCCGGGGCGAGGGTGGTCGTGGTCACGGTCGTCGACGTCGACGAGGTCGTGGGCACGGTCGACGTGCTCGGGAGGGTGGCCGGCAGGGTGGCGGTGGCCGCCGCCTCGTCCTGGGGCCGGGCTTCGACCAGGGACACCACGGCCCCGCCCACGAGGGCGAGGACCAGCGCCAGCCGGCGGACCGTCAGAGGACGGGATCGTCGCACGGGTCCTCGCCACCGCCGCCGCCCCGGGGGCCGGTGCGGGGGCGGGGCGGCATCTGGCCGCCCTCCACGTAGCCGGTCCCGGGGTCGCTGGTGGTCAGGAAGCGGATGATGCCCCGGGCCACCGCGTCGCCCTCCACCTTCTGCACCTCGGGGTCGGCGAGGAGCTCGGCCTCGGCCGGGTTGCTGATGAAGGCCAGCTCGGCCAGGGCGGCGGCCACGCCCTTGGGCTGGCGGACCATGGCGTACCAGTCGTCCCCGTTGGCGCGGGTGCGCCACGTCACCCCCGCCCCCGAGGTCACCCACGGCACCGGGTAGGCGCTGAGGGCCTCGACGATCTCCTCGTAGATGAGCCCGGCCAGCCGTCGGGACTCGTCGGAGCCGACCTGGTGGTACATCTCGCTGCCGGGGATGGCGCTCGGCGCCCACGCCGCCGCGTTGTGGTGAACCGACACGAAGGCCCGGGCCTGGAGGCCCACGGCGAGGCGGGCCCGGTTCGTCAGGTTCATCCCGTGGTCGCCGTTGCGGGTCAGCACGGTGGGGAACCCGGCCGCCTCCAGGGCGGCGGCCGCGTGCTTGGAGACGGCGAGGTTCAGCGTCGACTCGGCCAGGCCGTTCGGACCGACCGCGCCCGGGTCGTAGCCGCCGTGGCCGGGGTCGAGCACGACCGGCCCGGTCGCCACCAGCGGCGTGGCCGACGCCAGCACCGCCTCCCGCCCACAGGGGGTGCTCACCTTCCACCCCTCGGCCTCCCGAGCCAGCACGGGCACGACGACCCCCGAGGCCGAGAGCACGGCCGGGGCGTCGATGCGCTCCGGTGGGGGCGGGGCGGTATCGGGCGCCCGCAGCTCCTCGAGCAGGGCCGCAGTCGTCGGAGGGGCGGCCTGGGCCTGCCGCGCCGGGGTCGCCGACGGCGGGGACGCGGCCGTGCAGGCGGTCGACGCCACCACCATGGCGACCGCCACCCCCCGAGCCACGCGCCAGCGCCGCACGCCCGTAGTGTCGCAGACGGCCGGTTCCGGGCACCGTCGACCCCTCGGCGTGACTCTGGGAGCGATCGCTCCTAGAATGATCGCTATGAGGATGCGGGTCGAGGAGCTGGCGCTGGCCGCCGACATCTCGGTCGACACCATCCGCTACTACCAGAAGCAGCGCCTGCTCCCCCCGCCCGGGCGCGACGGCCGGCTGGCCTTCTACGGCGACGAGCACCTCGACCGCATCGCCCGCATCAAGGAGCTGCAGCGGCGGGGGTTCACCCTGGCCGTGATCCGCCGCTTCCTGGCCGGCGAGCTGGACCCGGCCGACGAGCCGCTGGCCGCCGCGGTGGCCGGCACCGAGGCGGCCGAGGGCGGCGAGGAGGAGCTGTTCGGCGTCGAGGAGCTGGCCGATCGGGTCGGGGTGCCCCAGGCCATGCTGGACTCCCTGGTGCGGGAGGGGTTGATCATCCCCCGCACGGTCGGTGGGGAACCGGGCTTCACCCAGGCCGACGTGAGCACCCTCAAGGGCGGCATGCGCCTCCTGGAGGCCGGCCTCCCCCTGCCCGAGCTGTTCGCCCTGGCCCGCCACCACCACGCGGTCACCCGGGAGGTGGCGGCCGAGGCGGTCGAGCTGTTCGACACGTGGGTGCGCAAGCCGCTGCGGGCCTCCGACCTGCCCGAGGACGAGAAGGCCGAGCGGCTGGTCGAGGCGTTCCGGACCCTCATGCCCGCGGTCACCGCCCTGGTCGCCCACCACTTCCGGCGCATCCTCCTCCAGGTGGCCCAGGAGCACCTCGAGTCGGTCGGCGACCGCAGCGAGCTCGACGCGGCCTCGGCCGACGAGGCGTGGAGCGCATGATCGACCTCCCCCAGGGCGAGGAGAAGGTCAAGGCCGTCGACGACATGTTCGACGCCATCGCCCCCCGCTACGACCTGCTCAACCGGCTGCTCACCTTCGGCATGGACGTCGGCTGGCGGCGCAAGACCGTGCGCTCGCTCCAGCTGCCGCCTGCCGCCCGCGTCCTCGACCTAGCCTGCGGCACCGGCGACCTGTGCCGGGAGCTCGACAAGCGGGGCTACCGCCCGATCGGCGTCGACCGGTCGGCCGGCATGCTGGCCGCCCAGCGGCCTGGTCCCCGCTCAGGGGGCCGCTCGGGCCCTAGGTCGCCGGTGGTGCGGGGCGACGCCCTGCGCCTGCCGTTCCGCACGAACGCCGTCGACGGGATCGTCTGCGGCTTCGCCCTGCGCAACTTCGCCTCCCTCAAGCCCTTCCTCACCGAGTGCGCCCGCGTGCTCCGCCCCGGGGGCCGGCTGGCCCTCCTGGAGGTGTCCGAGCCGGAGAACGCCGTCCTGCGCTGGGGCCACGGCCAGTACTTCGGGAAGGTCGTCCCCCTGGTCGGCGGCCTGCTCTCCGACGCCGACGCCTACCGCTACCTGCCCAAGTCGGTGGCCTACCTCCCCCCGCCCAACCGCATGGTGGCCATGCTGAGCGAGGCCGGGTTCGGCGCCGCCACCCGCCGGCCACTGTCGACGGGCATCGCCCAGCTCCTCACGGGGACCCGCCGGTGAGCCCCGTCCGTACCGGGCTGTGCAGCCGGACCCAGGTGCTCGACGCGGCCGTCGACCCCCTCACCGCCCTCGGCCCCGGTGGCTTCGCCTGGTTCGCCGGTGGCTTCGGCCTGGCCACCGCGGGCGTGGCCGCCCGGGTGGAGGCAGGCGAGGCGGAGCGGGTGCTGGCCGAGATAGCCGGCGACGACCCGCTGGGCCTGCCCGGCACGGGCCCCCTGGTGGTGGGCGCCCTGGGCTTCGACGGCGACCGGCGGCTGATCGTGCCGGCCCGCATCGTCGGCCGCACCGAGGAGGGGCTCGGCTGGATCACCGAGATCGGCCCGGCCGACGACGGCGCCGAGGGCTGGCCCGCCGCCGGGCTGCCCACCCCCGCCCGCTCCGACCGGGGGGCGTGGACGGCGGCGGTGGCCGAGGCCCTGGCCCGCATCGGCGACGGCCGGCTGGCCAAGGTGGTGCTGGCCCGGGAGGTCACCGTCGACCTCGACCGCCCCCTCGACGTGGCCACCCTGGTCGACCGGCTCCGCCACCAGCAGCCCTCCTGCTTCACCTACGCGGCCGGGGCCTACGTCGGCGCCAGCCCCGAGCTGCTGGCCCGCCGGCGGGGCCGCCAGGTCGTCTCCCGCCCCATGGCCGGCACCGTCTCCCAGGGCGGGTCGCCGGGCGAGGACCACCGGCTGGTGACCGCCATGGCCGCCTCGGCCAAGGAGCAGGCCGAGCACCGGCTGGTCGTCGAGTGCGTCCGGGCCACCCTGGCCGGGCTGTGCGAGGACCTGGAGGCCCGCCGGCAGCCGGAGGTCGTCCGCCTGTCCACCGTGGCCCACCTGGCGACGACGGTTGCCGGCCGGCTGCGGCGGCCGTCCGCCTCCGCCTTGCAGGTGGCCGCCCTGCTGCACCCCACGCCGGCCGTCGCCGGCGTCCCCGAACGGGCCGCCCTGGCCGCCATCGCCGAGCTGGAGGACTTCGACCGGGGCCTATACGCCGGCCCCGTCGGCTGGGTCGACGCCCGGGGCGACGGCGACTGGGCGGTCGCCCTGCGCAGCGCCACCCTCGACGGCACCCGGGCTCGCCTGGTGGCCGGCGCGGGCATCGTCGCCGGCTCGGACCCCGATGCCGAGTGGGACGAGACCGAGGCCAAGCTGGCCGCCGTGCGGACCGCTTTGGCCGGGTAGGGAAATCCGGGCTACATCGCGGCGCCGCGCGTGTCGATAGTCGAGGAGTGGGAGGCTCATCAGCAGGACTTCGCGACCGGTGGCTCGCTTGCGGGCACTCGACAGAGGCCGACGCGCGCACCGCGGGGGCCACGGCCACCCGGTTGGCCGTCCAGGGGCATGACGACGCCAAGCTGCTCGTCGTCTTCTGCTCCGAGGCCTACGACCTGGCGGCCCTGCTCGAGGGCATCGGATCGGAAGCGCCCGACACCCCGCTGATCGGGTGCTCGACCGCGGGCGAGATCGCCACCGCGGGTCCCTCCGACGCCAGCATCGTGGTCGTCGCCATCGGGGGTGAGGGCTTCTCCGTCGCCACCGGGGTCGGCACCGACTCCTCGGGCGACCTCCGCCAAGCCACGACCACCGCGGTGGAGGCGTGCATTGCCGGCGTCGAGCAGCGGGCGCACTCGGTGGTGCTCCTCCTCACCGACGGGCTCGGCGGCGACCAGATGGAGGTCGTGCGGGGCGCCTACGCCGTGGTCGGGGCCGAGATCCCCCTGGTGGGCGGCTGCGCCGGCGACGACCTGAAGATGAAGGGCACCTTCCAGCTCTTCGGCGACCGGGCCCTGCGGGACTCCGTGGTGGCCGCCGCCCTCTCGTCCGACGCGCCGATCGGCATCGGCGTCCAGCACGGCTGGCGGCGGGTCGGCGAGCCGATGCTGGTGACCAGCAGCGACGGCAACCGGGTCCAGGCCCTCGACGACCAGCCCGCCCTCGACGTGTACCTGCGCCGCCTGGGCGCCCCGGCGGAGGCCCACCACGACCCCGACGCCTTCACCCGCTTCGCCCTCACCCACCCCCTCGGCATCAGCCGGCGGACCGGCGAGGAGGTGCGCTTCGTCGCCGGGGCCGACTTCGAGGACCGCTCGATCGCCTGCATCGCCAGCGTCCCCCAGGGAGGGCTGGCGTGGATCATGGAGGGCGACGAGCACTCGGTGCTGGAGGCCACCGACGAGGCGTGCGCCGAGGCCGTGGCCGGCCTGGACGGCGCGCCGCCGCTGGGGTTCGTCGCCTTCGACTGCATCGCCCGGCGGGGTGTCCTGGGCGAACCGGGCATCCGGCGGGAGATCGAACGGATCGCCGCCTACGCCGGTGGGGCGCCTGTCGCCGGCTTCTACACCTACGGTGAGATCGCCCGGACCAGTGGGATGCGGGGGTTCCACAACCAGACGCTCGTCGTGCTAGCCCTGGGCTGAGACCGCCGATGGTGCCGCAGAGCCGCGCCGTCCAGCAGCTCGCCGAGGTGTTGACGACCCTCGTCTCCTCCTCCACCGAGGCGGCCGCCACCCAGGGCGCGGTCGAGCGGATCAGCGAGTGCTTCGACTCCGAGGTGGGGGCGCTGGTCAGGGACGGGGCGCTGGTGGCCTCGGTCGGCTTCCGCGCCGACGGCCCGGTCCCGACCACCATCGTCGACGTGGCCGCCGGGCACGCGGAGGACCTGCTGGTGCCGGGCGCGGGGCGCTGCCGCTCGGTGGTCGTCACCGTCCCCTCCGACTCGCCGTCGCAGCTGGTCCTGGCCCGCTCGGGTGAGGACGGGTACAGCCTCGAGGAGGTCAGCCTCCTCCGCAGCATGGGCCGCATCCTGGCCAACGCCCTGGACATGCTGCGACTCGGCGACCGCGTGGCGGCCAGCGAGGCCCGGTTCCGCCGGATCGTGGAGACGGCCAACGAGGGGATCTGGCTGCTGAGCGTCGACGGGGCCACCACCTTCGCCAACGACAAGACGGCCGAGATCCTCGGCTACCCCCCCGAGGAGATGGCCGCGGTCACGCTCTTCGACGTGCTGGACGAGTCGGGGAAGGCCCAGGCGGTCAGGAACCTGGAGCGCCGCCGCCAGGGCATCAGCGACCAGCTCGAGTGCGCCTTCTTCCGCAAGGACGGCTCCCGGGTCTGGGTCCTGCTCAACGCCAGCCCCCTCCTGGACGGCGACGGGGTGTTCATCGGCTCCCTGTGCATGATCAGCGACATCAGCCACCGCAAGGCCACCGACGAGGCGCTGCGGCAGACGACGGCCCGGCTCCAGCTCCTCCAGGCCATGGCCACCGCGGCCAACGAGGCCTCGTGCCTCGACCAGGCGCTGGAGGTGGCGGTCAGGGAGATCTGCGCCCACACCGGGTGGGTTGCCGGCCATGCGTACCTGCCGGCCGATGAGGACGGCTCGGTCGTCCCCCTGGCGATCTGGCACTTCAACGACGAGCCGCGCTTCGACGGCCTTCGCGGTGCCCTGACCCCGGGCCGCGCCATCCCCGCCGCCGGCCTGGTCCGTCGGGTCCTCAGGAGCCGGGCTCCGGTCTGGTCCGGCGTGCTGGAGGGGGCCGACCTCTCCGACGTCGAACGGGCCGCGGCCGGCATCGGCCTGCGCAGCACCTTCGCCTTCCCGGTCTGCGTCGGCACCGAGGTGACCTGCATCCTGAAGTTCTTCTCGACCGCGCCCATGCGCCCCGACCCCCTCCTCCTGGAGACCATCGGCCAGGTGGCGACCCAGCTCAGCCGGGTGGCCGAGCGCCAGCGGGCCAGCGAGGAGCTGGCCACGGCTCGGGACGCGGCCATGGAGTCCTCCCGGCTCAAGTCCGACTTCCTGGCCACCATGAGCCACGAGATCCGCACGCCGATGAACGGGGTGATCGGGCTCACCGGCCTCCTCCTCAGCACCGAGCTCGACGAGCGCCAGCGCCAGTACGCCGAGGGCGTGCAGACGGCCGGCGAGTCGCTGCTGGCGATCATCAACGACATCCTGGACTTCTCCAAGATCGAGGCCGAGCGCCTGGAGCTGGAGGTGATCGACTTCGACCTCGTGCAGGTGGTCGAGGAGGCCTCCGGGCTGGTGGCCCAGTCGGCCCACCGCAAGGGCCTGGAGCTGGTGACGTGGTGCGCGCCGGGCCTGCCCAGCGACGTGCGCGGCGACCCGGCCCGCATCCGCCAGGTCCTCCTCAACCTGGCGTCGAACGCGGTGAAGTTCACCCACCGGGGCGAGGTCGTCATCCGCGCCGCCGTCACCGAGGACGCCGGCCGCCACGTCACCGTCCGCTTCGAGGTGGCCGACACCGGCATCGGCATCCCCGAGACGTACCGGGATCGGGTGTTCGAGCCGTTCTCCCAGGCCGACGCCTCGACCACGCGGCGCTTCGGCGGCACCGGCCTCGGCCTCGCCATCTCCCGCCGCCTCGCCGCGGCCATGGGCGGCCACCTGGATTTCTCCAGCGTTCCCGGCGAGGGGAGCACCTTCTGGTGCACGGTGCCCCTCGAGCGGCAGGCGCGCCTCTCGGGGGAGGCCGCGCCGCTGCCCGCCGCCGCCCGCGGGATGCAGGTGCTCGTCGTCGACGACAACGACACCAGCCGGCTGGCCCTCCGCGACCAGCTCCGGGCCTGGGGGCCGACCGTCGACCTGGCCCCGGACGGCCCGGCCGCGCTCGCCATCCTGCGCGGCGCGGTGGCCCGCGGCCACCGGTACGACGTCGCCATCCTCGACGCCGGCATGCCCGGGATGGACGGCGTCGAACTGGCCCGCCGGATCTCGGCCGACCCCGCCCTGGCTGTCACCAGGCTGGTCCTGCTGACCTCCGGGCCGGCGGCCGGCTGGAACGGCCCCGGCGCCCGCCTGGCCGCCACCCTGGCCAAGCCGGTGCGCATGTCGCAGCTGTCCGAGGCGCTGGTCCAGGCCGGCCCGGTCACCTCGGCCGGCCGGGCGCCGGCCCTGCCGCACACCCCTCCGCCCGAGACCCGGGGCCACGTGCTGGTCGTGGAGGACAACGCCAGCAACCAGCTGGTGGCCGTCGGCATGCTCCGCCTCATCGGCTTCCGGGCCGACGTGGCCTCCGACGGCGTCGAGGCCCTCGACGCGCTGGGCCGCACGGACTTCGACGCCATCCTGATGGACTGCCACATGCCCGAGATGGACGGCTTCACCGCCACCCGCGAGATCCGCCGCCGGGAGGGCTCCGGCCGGCACACGCCCGTGATCGCCATGACCGCGGGCGCCACCGAGACCGACCGCCAGCGCTGCCTGGCCTCGGGCATGGACGACTTCCTGTCCAAGCCGGTCAAGGCCCGGGAGCTCGACGCCACGCTGACCCGCTGGGTGGCCGGGCCGGTGGCGGCGTCGGAGGGCCCGGTGCTGGACATGGAGCTGGTCGAGGAGCTGCGGAGCCTCACCCCGGACGGCTCGCTGCTCGTCCAGATCGTCGACACCTTCCTCCTGAGCGCGGCCGAGCACGTGGCCGAGCTCGCCGCCGCGGTGACCGGCGGCGACCCCACGGTCGTCCGCCAGCAGGCCCACCGGCTCAAGGGCGAGTCGGGCGCGGTCGGTGCGGTCGAGGTCGCCCGCCTGAGCATGCAGCTGGAGGAGGCGGCTCTCACCGGCCGGCTCGACGGCGCGCCGGCCCTGGCGTCGGCCGTCGACGCCGCCTTCCAGCGGGCCGCCGCCGCCCTCAGCGCGACGGCGGGGCGGGCCTCACTCTCCCGCCGGGGCTGAGCGGGCCCGGCGCAGGGCCACCACGGCCAGGGAGAAGGCGACGCCGGCGCCGAAGACCATGCCCCCCAGGATGCCGAACCCCACGTCGCTCGACCGGTAGGCCCCCGGCTCCCGGAACGCCATGTCGACCACGCTCGACGCGATGTCCTGGGTCGAGTTGTCGAGGTTGCCGTTCCTCGTGTCCGACCAGGCGAGCACGCTCCAGTCCGGCCCCGCGCCCACGGCCAGGGGGACCTGCACGAAGAACTGCGGGCCCGCGGTCCCGAGCGTGCGGTCGTTCGGCACGTCGCTCACGCGGAGGTTCTTCGACCAGGTGGCACCGGCGTCGCTGGACGAGGTCATGTAGACGGCGTCGAACTTGCCCACGTCGGTGGTCAAGCCCAGGTAGGGGGCGGTCGCCGTCGGCGCAACCGTGGGCGCGGGGAACGGGTCGTTGCGGAAGTCGTACCAGGCCACGTCGATCCGCCCGGTCGGGGCCAGGGAGATCTTCGGGTAGAACTGGCCGATCCTCGTGCCCTTGGGGTCGTCGTTGAGCTGGCGGGGCTCGCTCCAGGTCGTGCCGTCGGCGGACTTCGAGAAGAAGATGTCGAGGTCCTGGTTCCGGTTGTCGTGCCACACCAGGTAGAAGAGCTTGCGCTTGGCGTCGTAGAGCGACACCGGCTCGCTGGCGTCGCGCTGGGCGGTGACCTCGGAGTCCTTCCAGGTCTTCCCGCCGTCCTCGGACACCGAGGCGACGATGGACGTCAGGCGGGGTTCGGGCACGCCGGCGCCGGCCGCCGGGGCGTTGAGCCGGTAGAAGGCGAACATCTTGCCGTCGCGGATGACGAGCCGGGGGGCCTCGAACCCGGTGGCCTTGTCCATCAGCATGACCGGGGTGCCGAAGGTCGCCCCGCCGTCCTCGGAGACGGCGAGGAACGCCCGCACCGGCCGGGAGGGCGCGCCGGCGGGGACCTGGAACGCCCGCCGCCACGTCACGTAGATGCGCTGCTCGTTGGCCGGGTCGATGGCGATGTGGGCCTGCCAGTTGAGCTCCGTGGCCTCTTCGGTGCCCGCCGGGGCGACGTGCACCGGCGAGGTCTTCCAGCTCAGGCCGCCGTCGGCCGACCGGCCGAGCAGCACGCTGCGCGCCCCGCCGGCCGCGGGATCCTGGGCGTGGAAGAGGTAGTAGATCGTGCCCTTGGAATCCTGGTCGAGCTCGGTGCGGATGTTCTTGGGGTTGCCGGCGCCCAGGCCGCCGTCGGTGAACGGCGCAAGCCGGGGCCCCTCGGACTGCTTCCACGTCGCCCCGCCGTTCGACGACACGTAGAAGCGGTTCTCCCCGGCCTGGAGCTCGACCTCGGCCAGGTAGACCGTGTTCGGGTCCTTCCGGTCGACCAGGAGGCTGGGCGCCTCATGGGTACGGGAGAGCCGCTCCTCCTCGGTGACCACCGTCGACCTGCCGACCATCACCGAGGTCGAGCCGTCCGAACAGCCGGTGGCCAGCACCCCGAAGGCTGCCGCCAGGGAACACAGGCGCGCCGCACGCCGCAGTCGGAACCTCACGGTCATACCTCCCCCACTGCCGAAGGCGCGCATCGTAGCCACCGCTGGGTCGATCGGCCCGAGCCGTTCAAGGAAACCGTCCCGCCCGTCGAAGAGCGTTCTGATGCGCGCGTCGGAGAGCCTGCTGGACCTCGCCTTCGTGGCCCTCGACCACGCGGTCGACACGGTGCGCCACGGGGACCAGCTGGCCCCGTTCGCGCTGGTCGAGGCCGAGGTCGGGCGCGACCTGGCCCGGTTCGTGAACGGCACGCTCGAAGCCTCGATCGCGGAGGCCCGCCGCTACCTGTGGGGGCGGCCCGACGCGATCCGGGCCGCCCTCGCCTACGACGGCTTCATCACCCTCGACGGCACCCGGTACGACGCCGTGTTCGTCGAGGCCCAGGAGGCCGGGCAGGACTCGGCCATCGTCCTGTGCCAGCGCTACGAGCCCAAGCGGCGCCGGCGGGCGTTCCGGACCATCGGCAACCCCGGCGACGCGGGCGACGCCGGCCCCCTGTTGGGTCAGAACAGCAGGACGGCCGGGTAGATCACCCCGGTTCGCAGCGGTCAACGAGCACGGTCCCTCCGTTCGAAATGGCGGACGAGCTCGTTGGCGTAGCCCGTGCCGAGGTCGGCGCCGTCGGCCGCCAGCCACTCCGACAGGCGGGTGGGTGCGGTGGCCTCGCCGTCGGTGTCGGCCAGGCCGCCGGCCATGGCGAAGTACTCGTCGCGGGTCAGCACGACGTCGGATACGGCCAGGCCCACCACGGAGGCCAGGAGCGGGACGGCGAGGGGCGGGACCGGGACGATCGGGCGCCGGTGGCCGATGGCGTCGCCGATCATCTCGACCATCTGGCGGAACGTGGGCCGGTCCGGCCCGACCGCGTCGACCACGGTGTCGGAGGACTCGGCGCCCAGGCGGACGCAGAGGCGGGCCAGGTCGTCGACGTGGACCGGCCGGAGCCGGTAGCCGCCGTCGCCCCCGACCGGGAAGATCGGGAACCGGCGCAGGAGCCAGGCGATGTTGTTCAGCAGCACACCATCGCCTCCGAAGATGACCGCCGGCCGCACGATGGCGAAGGAGCCGGCCGTCTCGGCCAGCGCCCGCTCCACCATGGCCTTGCCCCGGAAGTAGGGGAAGGGCGACTCGATCGACGGGTTGGTGATGCTCACGTGCACGATCCGCCGCACGCCGGCCCGGTGGGCGGCGGCGAACAGCGTCCGGGAGTTGGCCACGGCCACCTCGTGGTCCGCCCGGCCGTGGGCGAAGCGGATCCAGTAGGTGTTGTAGAGGGTGGTCACGCCCTGGAGCGACGCCGCCAGCCGGACCGGGTCGTCGAAGTCCAGCGGGCGGACCTCGATGCCCGTGCCCTCGGGCGCCCGCTCGGGGTGCCCGGTGAGGGTGCGGATGCGCCGGCCCTCCCCGGCCAGGGCGGCGGCGATGGCCCGCCCCGAGTAGCTGAAGGCCCCGGTCACCGCGTCGAGGCCGGTGTCGGTCATCGTCCCTGCTCCACACCGGTGAAGCCCAGGCGGACGTCCTCCATCAGGCCCACGACGTCGTCCAGCAGGTTGCGCATCACCGGCAGGCGGGCGACGTTGACGGCCCGGACCACGAGGGGCGCGGTGCGGGCGACCACGCGGTGGGTGGCGGCCGCCTCGGGGGTCGGGTCGTGGACCCAGAACAGGACCACGCCCATCATGTAGAGCCAGAGCAGCTCGGGCAGGTGCGGCCGCAGCCGCTTCGGCACCTTGGCGTCGGAGCCCTCGAGGACCTCCCGCCACAGGTCGATCGCCATGGCCCGGGCCGGCGCCGACTCGGCGCTGAACGGGCTCAGGGGGCTGGTCGGCTCGGCCGCGTTCTTGAAGAACTTGCCGGCGAAGGGCCGGTACGGCGCCATGGTCGCCAGCCAGGCCTCGGCCACGCCGGTGATCCGGGCGCCGAGCTCCCGCTCCCTCTCGAGCACGGGCCGGGCGGCCTCGGCGTGGTCGACCTGGGCCCGGTCGTAGAAGCCCTGGATCAGCTGCTCCTTGGACTCGAAGTAGTAGTAGGCGTTGCCCACCGAGACGCCGGCCTCGGTGGCGATGGCCCGCATGGTGGTCGCCTCGTAGCCCCGCTCGCGGAACAGCTTCAGGGCGGCGTCGATGATCGCCGATCGGGTCCGGGCCGACTTGGTGGCCGCCTCGGGGGTCATGCGGGCACGGCCGGGGCGGTTTCGGCCCGGACGGTGGCCCGGCGCCGCAGGGCGTTGAGGCACCAGACGTTGGCGAAGTGGACCACGCCCACCACCACGGCCACGCCGCCCGCCTTGGTGGACACCGACTCCATCAGGGCCCGCCCGGTCGCGATGTCGGCCGAGGTGGCCATGAAGAACGAGAGGTACCCGAAGTTCAGCAGGTAGAAGCCGATCACCAGCAGCTGGTTCACCGCGTGGGCGAGGCCGGTGTCGCCCCCGAAGACGTCGACGAGGAAGACCTCGCCGTGGCGGCGCAGGGCCCGCCCGACCCACACGGTGAGCGGGATGGTGAGGGCCAGGTACAGCAGGTAGGCCAGAACGGTCAGATCCACTGCGACTCCTCCTTGCAGGAGTTGAACATGTTCAAGATGTACTCCTTGCCGCCCCCGGCGTCAAGGAGTTCCTGAACATGTTCAACTCACGATCACCGTGGATCCCGGCCAAGTCGTGTGCAGGCGCGTGGATCGGGCGGAGGGATGAACGGGCGACGTACACGGGGTGGACGGATCGCGGCCGCAGTGGCGGGGCCCGGTGCTGGCCACGACCGGGGCGTCGGTGGCGGCGCCGTCGGTCTCGGGGTCCCGGTTGGAGGACGACGGCCAACCCCAAGGCGGCGGGCACCATCCCCAACCGCACGGCACCTACGCCGGCGAGGGCTCCCAGGTCCTCTCCCGCAGAACCGGCGCCTTCACCGGCGACGAGTGCCGCGTCCTGTCCTACTCGCGCAAGGGGCTCACCGAGGTGGGGGCGTTCAGCCGGGGCCGGCGCTCAGCCCGCGACCACCACCGTCACCGTGGCGGTCGCCGAGCTGGCGTAGGGCCGGTCGCCCCGGCCGGTGGCGTGATCCGTGCAGCCGAAGGGGCCGGCTTCGAAGGTGAACGCGGCCGAGTAG
>Ga0247708_1000039_pt1 | contig 34949 bp, 37 predicted proteins | sample 42W_NmetaG_FD_189040 | JGI IMG/M metagenome (GOLD analysis project Ga0247708, IMG submission 189040) | Soil microbial communities from hillslope of Landscape Evolution Observatory, University of Arizona, Oracle, AZ, United States - 4-2-W_N | ecosystem: Engineered > Artificial ecosystem >...
CCCGTTCCCCGAGCTGTTCGGCACGTGGGGCGACGGCGCGCCCCGACCGGCGGCCGTGGGCGACGTGGTGCGGGGCGTGCGGGACTACGTGCCGGGCGACCCCGTCCGGCGGGTGCACTGGCCGACCACCGCCCGCCGGGGCGACCTGGTGGTCAAGGAGGTCGAGGAGCCGGGCGCGCCGCGGCTGGTCGTGGTCCTCGACCTCGGCGGCGGCGCCGCGGCCGGCGAGGCGGCCGCCGGGCGGGCGGCCTGGTACGCGTACGAGGCCCTGCGCCGGGGCTACGAGGTGGTCCTGGCCACCGCCGAGCCCGGGGGGCCGGTCACCGGGCCGCTCGGGCCGGCGAGCGACGTCAACCAGCGGCTGGCCCGGGCCGCCCGGGGCACGGGCCAGCCGCCGCCCCTGCGGCCGGGCCGGGCCGCGGTGGTCACCGTCACCCCCGAGGGCGACTCGTGGCCGTCCTAGCCGCCGCCGCGGTGGCCATCGCCACGTGGTGCGCGGCCGCGGCCCTGGCCGGGGCGGGCGTGGGCGGGGTCGACGTGCCGCTGCCGCTGGTGGCGCTGGGCCTGGCCGCGGGCGTGGCCGGCGCCGGCGCCCGCCGGTCGGCCCGGGTGCTCCCGCCCGGCAAGGACGTGGTCGTGCTGACCGCGGTGACCGTCGCCGGGTTCGTGGGCCTCTACCTGGCCGGGTGGACCGGCCGGGAGCACGAGACCGAGATCGCCCGCCTCCTCCCCCTGGCCGTGGTCGGCCTCGGCGTGCTCTGGCCGGAGCCGAACGTCCTGCGCTACTGCACGCTGCTGGCCGCCGGCACCCTCCTCGGCGCGGCCGGCGAGCCGGTGGGGTCGCGGGCGGCCGTGGGGATCGCCCTGGTGGCGATGGCGGTCGCGGTGGTGGCCACCAACCGCCTGGTCTCGGCCGGCGCGGCCCGCCTCGGCGGGCCGGACCGGGCCCGCGCGCGCCGCCTGGCCGGGGAGGCGGCGGCCGTCCTTGCCGTCGTGGGCCTGCTGGCCGCCCTCGCCGCGTCGCTCCTCCCGCTCCCGCCGGGGTCGGGCGGTGGCGACGGGGACGGCCGCGACGACGGCCGCGGGCGACCGCAGCTGCTCGACCCGGCCGCAGCGGGCGTCGGCATCGGCGACCGGCTCGCCGTCGGCGGGGGCCGGGGACCGCGGGGCGACGAGGTCGTCTTCCTGGTCGACGCGCCGGCACCGGACGTCTGGCGGGCCACGACCTACGACCACTGGGACGGTGCCGCCTGGACGCGGTCGCCGGAGGCCCGCCAGCCGGTCGAGGACTTCGTCCTCCCGGGGATCGGCGACCCGGAGACCGAGCTGGGTCCCGAGCAGTTCGTGCAGGGGGTCACCGTCCAGGCCCGGGCCGCGTCGGTGCTCGTCGCCGCCCCCCGGCCCCTGTTCCTCGTCTCGAGCGGCCCGGTGAGCCAGGGTGACGACGGCTCGCTGCGCGCCGACCGCCCGCTCGTCCGGGGCCAGCGCTACGTGGTCGCCAGCGACCGGGCCCGCCCGGGCGCCGAGGCCCTGCGGTCGGCGAGCGGGTTCGTCCCGCCCGACGTGGCCCGGGTCTACCTGCAGCTGCCGCAGGTGCCGGCACGGGTGCGGGGGCTGGCCGCCGAGATCACCGCCGAGGCCCCGACCGCCTACGACATGGCCCGGGCCGTCGAGCGCTGGCTGCTGGACAACACCACCGTCACCGACGACGCCAACCCCGTGCCCGCCGGCGCCGACCCCCTGGAGTCGTTCCTGCTCGACACCCGGCGGGGGCCGCCGGAGCGGGCCGCCACCGCCATGGCCGTCATGCTCCGGGCCGTCGGCGTCCCGGCCCGGATGGCGGCCGGCTTCCTGCCCGGCACCCGCACCGGCCCCGACGGCGCCTTCGTCGTCCGCGTCCGCCACACCCACGCCTGGGTGGAGGTGTGGTTCCCGGGCGTTGGGTGGCAGCGATTCGACCCCACGGGCATGGCCCCGCCCGCCGAGGGCGAGACCGAGTCGGTCTGGGACCGCCTGTGGCGGTTCCTGGAGCGGCTGCTGGTCGTCGTCCTCCTCCTCGCCCTGGCCGCGGGCGGCTGGCTGGCCTGGCGCGGCGTGCGCTGGTGGCGGGAGCGGGCGGCCCGGCCCTGGGCCAGCCGCTTCTTCGCCCGGCTGGAGCGGGCCGGGGCCGCTCGGGGCCGCCCGCGCCAGCCCGCGGAGACGCCGGCCGAGTACGCCAGCGGGCTCTCCCGCACCGTCCTCCCCGACCCCCGGCTGGAGGAGGTGGGTGAGCTGGTCACCGTCGGCGCCTACAGCCGGCGCGAGCCGCCGGCCGAGGACCGCCGGCGGGCGGAGGCGGTCCTGCGCCAGGCGGCGAAGGCGGCGCCCGCCCGTCGCCTGCGACGGCTTCGGCGCTCCCGGCCGGGTCCTGGGCCTACAATCCGAACGCCGTGAGAACCAGCGTCGAGCCCCTCGAGGGCAACAAGGTCAAACTGTCCGTGGAGCTCGACGAGAGCGAGTTCGGAACGGCGATCGACGCCGCCTTCCGCAAGATCGCCAGGGAGGTGCGCATCCCCGGGTTCCGGCCCGGCAAGGCACCCCGCCGGCTCGTCGAGGCCAGGGTCGGCCTCGACGTGGCCCGCCAGGAGGCCATCCGCGACGCCCTCCCGGGCTACTACGAGCGGGCCCTGCGGGAGAACGACCTCGAGCCGATCGCAGCCCCGGAGATCGACATCACCTCGGGCGACACCGACCCCAACATGGCCTTCGACGCCGTGGTCGAGATCATGCCCACCGTCCAGGTGGCCGGCTACGGCGGCCTCCGGGTGGTGCTGCCCAGCTTCGAGGTGGCCGAGGGCGAGGTCGACCTGCGCGTCGACCAGAGCCGGGCCGCGTTCGCCGAGCTGGTGTCGGTCGACCGCCCGGCCCGGGACGGCGACTTCGTCCTCATCGACCGCACGATCTCCCAGGGCGAGGAGTCGAGCGTCGTCGAGGACTTCTCCTACGAGGTGGGCAGCGGCGGGGTCACTCCCGAGCTCGACGACAACCTCCGGGGGGCCAAGGTGGGCGACATCCTCACCTTCGACGTCCACCACGAGCAGCTGGGCGAGGTCAACTTCCGGGTGCTGGTCAAGGACGTCCGGGAGAAGGTCCTGCCCGAGCTCACCGACGAGTGGGTGGCGGCCGAGACCGAGTTCGAGACCGTCGAGGAGATGCAGGCCAAGTACCGCCAGGAGATGGAGGCGGTGCGCAAGCTCGAGGTCGCCCTCCAGACCCGCGACAAGGTGATCGAGGCCCTCATCGAGCTGGTCGACGACGAGATCCCCGAGTCCCTGGTGGGCTCGGAGATGGAGCGGCGCCTCCAGTCGCTGGCCCACCGGCTCAGCCACCAGGGGGTCGACGCCAACAGGTTCCTCCAGTCCCTGGGCGACCAGCAGGAGGAGTTCGTCGGCCAGCTCCGGGCCGAGGCGGTCAGCGCCGTCAAGGCCGACCTGGCCCTGCGGGCCGTAGCCGAGCTGGAGGGGGTCGAGGTCACCGAGGCCGAGGTCGACGCCGAGATCGACGACATCGCCCGCCAGCGCCGGAAGAACCCCAAGGCGGTGCGCAAGGAGCTCGAGAACGAAGACCAGTTGCCCGCGGTACGCTCGGGAATCAGGAAGACCAAGGCCTTGGAGTGGCTGATCGCCCACACCGAGTTCGTCGACGAGGAGGGTCAGGTCATCGACCGATCCGATCTGCTACCCCCCAGCTTCGACAGCCCCAGCCCTGACATCGAGGCGGCCGGAACCGGCAACGAGGACGAGGAGTCCGAGTGATCGAACCGATCTACAACTACATCGTCCCCACGGTCATCGAGCAGACCAACCGCGGCGAACGGGCGTTCGACATCTACAGCCGGTTGCTCAAGGACCGCATCGTGTTCCTGGGCACGCCGATCGACGACACGGTGGCCAACCTGATCATGGCCCAGCTGCTGCACCTGGAGTCCGAGGACGCGGACAAGGACATCAACCTGTACATCAACTCCCCCGGTGGAGAGATCACCGGGTTGTTCGCGATCTATGACACCATGCAGTTCATCAAGCCGGAGATCGCCACCTACTGCATGGGCCAGGCCGCATCCGCCGCCGCCGTCCTGCTGGCCGCGGGCACCAAGGGCAAGCGTCACGCCCTGCCCCACGCCCGGATCCTCCTGCACCAGCCCTACAGCGGCGCCGGCGGGCAGGCGTCCGACATCGAGATCCAGGCCAAGGAGATCAACCGCATGCGGGAGCTCCTGGAGCATGTCCTGGCCCACCACACGGGCCAGAGCGTCGAGAAGGTCCGCAAGGACACCGATCGCGACTTCATCATGAACGCCGACGAGGCCAAAGAATATGGCATCGTCGACGAAGTCATCCTGACCCGCGAGCTGGCCCAGGTGCCGCAGGTCGCGGGCGTCAGCTGAGGGGAGCAGGGAGGCCGTGGCGAAGTTTGGGGATGGCGGGGAGCTGCTGAAGTGCTCGTTCTGCGGCAAGTCGCAGAAGCAGGTCAAGAAGCTGATCGCGGGTCCAGGTGTCTACATCTGCGACGAATGCATCGATCTGTGCAACGAGATCATCGAGGAGGAGCTGTCGGAGACCTCCGAGGTCCGCTTCGACGAGCTGCCCAAGCCCCGTGAGATCTACGAGTTCCTGAACGACTACATCATCGGCCAGGAGCACGCCAAGAAGATCCTCTCCGTCGCCGTCTACAACCACTACAAGCGCGTCCAGGTCGGCGCCCACTCGGACTCCGAGGTGGAGCTGGCCAAGTCCAACATCCTGCTGCTGGGCCCCACGGGCTGCGGCAAGACGCTGCTGGCCCAAACGCTGGCCCGCATGCTCAACGTCCCCTTCGCCATCGCCGACGCCACCGCGCTCACCGAAGCCGGCTACGTGGGCGAAGACGTCGAGAACATCCTGCTGAAGCTGATCCAGGCCGCCGACTACGACGTCAAGAAGGCCGAGACCGGCATCATCTACATCGACGAGATCGACAAGATCGCCCGCAAGAGCGAGAACCCGTCGATCACCCGCGACGTCTCCGGCGAGGGTGTGCAGCAGGCGCTGCTCAAGATCCTGGAGGGCACCACCGCCTCGGTGCCGCCCCAGGGGGGCCGCAAGCACCCCCACCAGGAGTTCATCCAGATCGACACCACCAACATCCTCTTCATCTGCGGTGGTGCCTTCGCCGGGCTCGACAAGATCATCGAGAGCCGCATCGGCCACAAGGGCGTGGGCTTCGGCGCCGAGCTGCGCCGCTCCAACGACAAGGACGTGGGCGCCCTGCTGGCCCAGGTCTTGCCCGAGGACCTGCTCAAGTTCGGCCTCATCCCCGAGTTCGTGGGCCGGCTGCCCGTCATCGGCGCCGTCTCCAACCTCGACCAGGAGGCGCTGGTCCGGATCCTCATGGAGCCGAAGAACGCCCTGGTCAAGCAGTATCACCGCATCTTCGAGCTCGACGACGTGGAGCTGGAGTTCACCCCAGACGCCCTGGAGGCCATCTCCGAGCAGGCCCTGCTCCGGGGCACCGGCGCCCGGGGCCTGCGGGCCATCCTCGAAGAGGTGCTGCTCAACGTGATGTACGACCTGCCGAGCCGCCAGGACATCGGCAAGTGCGTCATCGACCGGTCCGTGGTCATGCAGAAGGTGAACCCCACCCTCGTGCCCCGCACCGAGCCCTCCCGCCCGGCCAACCGGCCGCGCCGGGCCGCCAGCTAGCGCGACCCCTCCCGTTCTTGGCGCGCCTATCCGTGCTCTGCACGGATAGGCGCGCCAAGAAAGCCGGGGGCGGGCTGCGCTCGGGGGCCGGGCTAGGCTCGGCGGTATGCGCAAAGCGATGAAGTTCGCCGTTCTCGGTGCCGTCGTAGGCGCCGCCGCAGCCGCGGCAAAGGCCAAGGCGGGCGACCAGCCGGCAGACCTGCCCGTGCAGGCGGCCATGGGGGCCGGCTGCGGGGCGCTCACCGGCGGCCTGCTGGGATTCGGGCTCGACCGCCGGAGCCGGCGCAAGCTCAAGCGACGCATGAAGCTGGCCTCCGTGGTCGGTGCTGGCGCGCTGGCCGAGGCCGCCCGAGCCACCAGGAAGCAGTCGCGCAAGGCCCGCAAGGCCGCCATCAAGGCGGCCGTCCGGGCCGCGGCCGAGGCCGAGAAGGGCGCCAAGACGGCCCGCAAGAAGGCGGTCCACGCCGCCGAACTGGCTCGCATGCAGGCCGACCAGCTCGTCGAGGCCGGTCGCCACCGCCGCGCGAGCTGACCTGAGCCGGTTCCGGCCGGATCGCCGGACCGCGCCCCCGGGCACGACCGCATGATGGAGCTCGACGAGGCGCTCGACTACCTGGCGGGGCACGTCAACCTCGAGCGCGACGTCGCCCCCCGGGCTGCGGCCCGGCGGCTGGACCGGGTGCGCCGGCTCATGGAGCTGATGGGCGACCCCCAGACCAGCTACCCGGTCATCCACATCACCGGCACCAACGGCAAGGGCTCGGTCGCCCGCATGGTGACCGCCCTGCTCACGGCCCGGGGCCTGCGGGTTGGTACCTACACCAGCCCCCATCTCGAGCGCCTCAACGAGCGCATGGCCCACAACGGCGAGCCCATCCCCGACGAGGACCTGGCCGAGGTCATCGGGGCGGTCGCCGACCTGGAGCCCCTGCTCGAGTCGGCCCCCACCTACTTCGAGATCCTCACCTCGGCCGCCTTCCGCTGGTTCGCCGACGTGGCCGTCGACGTGGCCGTGGTCGAGGTCGGCCTGGGCGGGCGCTGGGACGCCACCAACGTGGCCGACGGCCAGGTGGCGGTGGTCACCAACGTCAGCCTCGACCACGCCGAGACCATCGGCCCCGGCCTCACCGACATCGCCCTGGAGAAGGCGGGCATCGTCAAGTCCGGGTCCATCCTGGTGCTGGCGGAGACCAACCCGTCGCTGCGTCCGATCTTCGAGGGGGCCGGCGCGGAGGAGGTCTGGCACCGGGGCACGGAGTTCGGCTGTGGCGAGAACCGGCTGGCCCACGAGGGGCGGCTGGTGGACCTCTCCACCCCCGGCGCCGCCTACCCCGGCGTCCACCTGCCGGTCCACGGCGCCTACCAGGGCGACAACGCCGCGGTGGCCCTGGCCGCGGTGGAGGCGTTCTTCGGCGCCCCGCTGGCCCCCGACGTCGTCCAGGAGGCGTTCACCGCCGTGCGGCTCCCCGGACGGCTGGAGGTGGTCAGCCGCCACCCGCTGTGCGTGCTGGACGGCGCCCACAACCCGGCCGGCGCCCTGGCCGCCACCGAGGCGGTCGACGAGGCCTTCGGGCCGGTTGTCAGCGGCCGCATCCTGGTCATCGGCATGCTCCAGGGCCGTGACCCGGTCGAGATGCTCCAGTGCTTCGGCGCCGGCCGGGCCCGCCTGGTCGTCGCCTGCCCGCCGCCGTCGCCCCGTGCCCTTCCCGCCGCCGAGGTGGCCGCCGCGGCCCGGATGCTGGGCACCGACGCCGAGGAGACCGACTCGGTCCCCGAGGCCATCGCCACCGCCCTGGCCCTGGCCGCCGAGTCGGAGCTGGTCCACGTCACCGGGTCGCTGTACGTGGTGGGGGCGGCGCGGGCCGCCCTGCACGCCGCCCCACCGAACTGGTGACAGATCCGGGGGTCTTGGCCCCCAGATCTGTCACCAGTTCCCGGGCCCGGGCGAAGACGGCGTCGAAGGCCGGCTCGGTCAGGGTGCCGGTGAAGGTGTTCTGCTGGCTGGGGTGGTAGGAGCAGAGCAGGGTCCGGCCGTCGGGCAGCGCCACCTCCACCCCGTGGCCGAACCGGGGACGGGGGCGGACGGCGCAGAGCCGGCAGAGGGCGTCGTAGGCGAACTGGCCCAGGGCCACCAGCACCCGCACCTCGGTGAGCAGGGCCAGCTCGCGGACCAGGTACGGAACGCACCGGTCGCGCTCCTCCGGCGCCGGCTTGTTGGCCGGCGGGGCGCAGCGGACGGCGGCCGCCACCCAGGCCCCGGTCAGCCGCAGCCCGTCGTCGACCGAGACGCTGGTTGGCTGGTTGGCGTAGCCGGCCCGCCACAGGGCCCGGTAGAGCCAGTCGCCCGAGCGGTCGCCGGTGAAGACCCGGCCCGTGCGGTTCCCGCCGTGGGCCGCGGGCGCCAGCCCGACGACCAGCAGGGACGCCGCCGGGTCGCCGAAGCCGGGCACCGGGCGGGCCCAGTACTCCTCGTCCCGGAACGACGCCCGCTTCTCGGCCGCCACCAGCTCCCGCCAGGCCACCAGCCGGGGACAGGCCCGGCAGCCGACGATGTCCGCCGTGACCTGCGCCAACGTGTCCACGGAGCGTCAGAGTAGGTTGGCAGGACCTGATGGCCCGTTCCGCGCCCCGGCCGCGTCCCACCGTCGTCCTGCTCGTCCGTCACGGGCAGACGCCGACGACCGGCACGCTGCTTCCCGGGCGCGCCCCGGGCCTCCACCTGTCCGACGTGGGCCAGGCCCAGGCCAAGGCCGCCGGCGAGCGCCTGGCCGCCCTGCCCAAGGTCCATGCCGTCTACGCGTCGCCCCTGGAGCGGACCCGGGAGACCGCGGGGGCCATCGCCGCGGCCGTGGGGCTCAAGGTCAAGGTCGACAAGGGCCTGCTCGAGGCCGACATCGGCGACTGGACCGGCCAGGAGCTGAAGACCGTCCGCAAGGCCCCCGAGTGGAAGATCGTGCACTCCTACCCCAGCGGCTTCCGGTTCCCGGGCGGCGAGTCGTTCGTGGAGATGCAGACCCGGATCGTCTCCACCCTCGAACGCCTGCGCCGGGCCCACCCGGGGGAGACCATCGTGGCCGTCTCCCACGCCGACGTCATCAAGGCCGCGGTGGCCCACGCCCTCGGCACCCACCTCGACCTGTTCCAGCGCATCGTGATCTCGCCCTGCTCGGTGACCGCCATCGCCTACGGCGACGGGGGGCCCACCGTCCTGTCGGTCAACACCACGGGCGACGGCCCGGCGCCGGCGCCCTCATGAGCTCGTCGTTCGAGATCCCCGAGGTCGACCACCTGACGGCCGGGGCCGTCGGCCCCCCGGGCCAGCGGGTGTTCTACCTCCAGGCCGGCCACGGCGAGCAGGTCGTCTCACTCCGGCTGGAGAAGACGCAGGTGGCGGCCCTGGTGGCCTACCTGGCCGGCATGCTGGCCGACATGCCCCCGCCGGCGGAGATCCCGTCGACGGGCATGGACCTGATCGAGCCGGTGGTCGCCGAGTGGGTGGTGGGCTCGCTCGGCGTGACCTACGACGAGGACGCCGACCGGGTGGTGATCATGGCCGAGGAGCTGGTGGAGGAGGGCGAGGAGGCAGCCCGGCTCCGCATCACCGCCACCCGGGAGCAGGTCGCCGCCCTGTCGGTCCACGGCGCCGAGGCGGTGGCCGCCGGCCGGCCGCCCTGCCCCCTGTGCGGGCAGCCGCTCGACGCCGAAGGCCACACGTGTCCCCGACTGAACGGCCACCGGCCGCGGTGACGCCGGCGCAGGGAGCACCCGCCGATCCGGCAGGGGTGCTCGACCTGCTCCGGCGCGGCGACATGGAGCTGAAAGGCCGGCTGCCCTGGAGCTCGAACGGCACGTTCCTGGTGGAGCTCTGCCTCGGCGACGAGCGCCGGCCGGCCGTCTACAAGCCCCTGCGGGGCGAGCGGCCGCTGTGGGACTACCCCACCGGCCTGTACCGGCGGGAGGTCGCCGTGTACCTGGTGTCCGAGGCCCTGGGCTGGGGCCTGGTGCCGGAGACGGTGGTGCGGGAGGACGGGCCCTACGGGGAGGGCTCGGTCCAGCGCTTCGTCCCGTCGCACTTCGAGGAGCACTACTTCACCATGCTGGAGCGCCCCGAGCTCCACGACGCCCTCAAGGCCATCTGCCTGTTCGACGTACTCGTGAACAACGGCGACCGCAAGAGCGGCCACTGCCTGCGGGGCGAGGACGGGCGGGTGTGGGCCATCGACCACGGGCTGTGCCTCCACGACGAGCCCAAGCTGCGCACGGTGATCTGGGACTTCGCCGGCCAGCCCCTGGCGCCTGCGCGGCTGGACGACGTGGCCCGGCTGGCCGCCGAGCCCCCACCGGAGCTGGCCACCCTGCTCGAGCCGGCCGAGGTCGACGCCCTGGCCGCCCGGGCCAACGCCGTGCTGCGCCGGCCGGTCTTCCCCTCCGTCCGCTCGGCCCGGGCCTACCCCTGGCCCCTGGTCTGAGGGGCCGAGTTCCCACCGACCGGGCGCGGCCAACTACGGTCAACACGATGGCAACGGGAGAGGTCCGACTTGAGGTCCCGGCCGCGCCGGAGTACCTGCGCATCTCGCGCATCATGGCGGCCGGTGTGGCCAGCCGGGTCGGCTTCACCCTGGACGAAGTCGAGGACCTGCGCATCGCCATCGACGAGGTCTGCTTCTCGATGGTCGGCGCCCGGGGCCGCACCGGCACCATCACCCTGCGCTACCTGCTCGACGCCGACCGGCTGGTCGTCGAGGGCAGCGGCCGTTTCTCTGACGGTCTCGGCAACGAACCGACTGTCTCCGCCTTGTCGAACCAGATCCTCGCAGCCGTGGTGGACGAATGTGAGCTGTCAGCGGGCGAGGAGGGCCCGCGTTTCCGGCTGGTCAAGCGACACAGGTCCTCGTAGGCGGGCACGCAGATGGCATTCGACAACAAGGAGCGGGACGAGCTCCGTCGCAAGTTCCACGAGTACGCCCAGTCGCGCGACCGCGCCCTGCGTGACGACCTGGTCACCGCCCATATGGGCCTGGCCGAGTACCTGGCCCGGCGGTTCACCAACCGGGGCGAGCCCCTCGACGACCTGATCCAGGTGGCCGCCCTCGGCCTGCTGAAGGCGGTCGACCGCTTCGACCCCGAGCGGGGCCTGGAGTTCTCCACCTACGCCACGCCCACCATCGTGGGCGAGCTGAAGCGCCACTTCCGGGACAAGGGCTGGGCCGTGCGGGTCCCCCGCCGGGTCCAGGAGCTCCACCTGCGCCTGGGGAGCGTGGTCAGCGTCCTGTCCCAGGAGCTGGGCCGCTCCCCCACCATCGGCGAGATCGCCCAGGCCGCCGCGGTGTCCGAGGAGGAGGTGCTGGAGGCCATCGAGGCCGGCCACGCCTACCGGTTCACCTCGCTCGACGCGCCCGCCCGCGAGGAGGACGAGATGTCGCTCTCCTCCGAGCTGGGCGCCGAGGACCAGGGCCTCATCGACAGCGAGCACCGGGTGACGCTGTCGCCCCTGATCGCCCAGTTCCCGCCCCGGGAGCGGATGATCCTGCACCTGCGGTTCTTCGAGGGCATGACCCAGTCCGAGATCGCCGGACGGCTGGGCATCAGCCAGATGCACGTCTCCCGCCTGCTGGCCCGGGCCCTGGCCCAGCTCCGATCCCAAGCCGAGGACGACTCGTGAAAGTCATGCTGCTGGTCAACCCCTACGCCTCCGGCGTGGACTGGAAGAGCCGGATGCAGGCCAACTCGGCCCTGCTGGCCGGCCACGACCTGACCACGGTGGAGACGACCAAGCGCGACGACGCCACCGGCATCGCCGCCCAGGCGGCCGAGGACGGCTTCGACGTGGTGGCCGTGCTGGGCGGCGACGGCACGCTCAACGAGGCGGCCAACGGCCTGGCCGGCTCGTCCACCGCCCTGGCCGCCCTGCCCGGGGGGTCGACCAACGTGTTCGCCCGCACGATCGGGTTCGCCCCCAAGGTGGGCAAGGCCGCCCCCCAGCTGGCCGAGGCCCTGGGCCGGCCCGACAGCATCCGCACGTTCGGGCTGGGCACCGTCAACGGGCGGCACTTCCTCTTCCACCTGGGCGTGGGCTACGACGCCGAGGTGGTGGCCCAGGTCGAGCGCCGGTCCGACCTCAAGCGCAAGCTGGGCCAGGTGGTGTTCGTGTACGCCTCCTTCGCCACCTACTTCAAGCACTACGACCACCGCCGGCCGAGCTTCGCCGTCGACTTCCCGGACGGCACCAGCGTGGAGGACGGCTTCTTCACCATCTGCCTCAACACCAACCCCTACACCTACCTGGGGGCCCGGCCCCTCTACGTCACCCCCGACACCGGCCCCGAGCGGGGCCTGGTCACGGTGACCACCCGCAAGCTGAAGGTGCGGACGCTGCTGACCCTGTTCGGGTCGGCCCTGGGCAAGGGCAAGATCCTGCGCCGCAGCAAGAGCGTCGACTACCACACCGACCTGCCGTCGCTGGTCGTCCGGGGCCACAAGCCCTTCCCCCACCAGGTCGACGGCGACTACCTCGGGCGGGCCGAGGAGCTGCGCGTGAGCCACGGAGAGGCAAGCATCCGGCTCGTCGTGCCCTGAGAGGAGTTTGGGAAAAGTTTCACAAACCCTTGTCGCCGGCGGAGGTCGCCGGTATCCTTCCGGGAGGAGCCCCGCCGCAGACTATGCTGCCTTGCTTGGCTCCCAAGTTTGTGAATCCTTTCACAAGGTCGAGCCGCGAAAGCGGAGGAGGCGCTGTGGCCCTCATCTGGAACCGCCCATACGAGTGGGATGTCGACGACTGGCGTCGTCGGGCGTCGTGTCGCGACACCGACCCCGACCTGTTCTTCCCGGTAGGCACCACCGGTCCCGCCCTGGACCAGATCGAAGCGGCCAAGGCGGTGTGCCGGGCCTGTGAGGCCCGCGACGAGTGCCTGGAGTTCGCCCTGGCCACCAACCAGGAGGCCGGCGTGTGGGGCGCAACTTCCGAAGAGGAGCGCCGCAAGCTGCGCAAGGCCTGGCTGGCCCGCCGCCGCCGGGCCAGCTAGGAGATCCGGCGCCGGCGGGCTCTCTGTCGACGTGACCACCGCTGCGGTCGTCACGTCGACAAAGGCGGCTAGACGTTCTCCATCTGGCGCTCGAGCTCGGCGTCGGCCTGGCCCTCGACGTGGATCTTGGGCAGGATCCGGTCGAGCCAGCGGGGCAGCCACCAGTTGGAGTCGCCCAGCAGCTCCATGGTGGCCGGCACCAGCAGCATGCGGATGATGGTGGCGTCGAGCAGCACGGCGACGGCCAGGCCGAGGCCGAACAGCTTGATGAGCCGGTCCGGCTCCAGCAGGAAGCTGCCGAAGAGGAGGACCATGATGGCGGCCGCCGCGCTGATGACCCGGGCGGTGGCGGCCAGGCCGTCGGCCACCGACGTGCGGCTGTCGCCGGTGCGCAGCCACTCCTCCCGTACCCGGGAGAGCAGGAAGACCTCGTAGTCCATGGAGAGTCCGAAGACGATGGCGAAGAGCATCATGGGCACGAACGGCTCGATGGGCGCCGGCTCCACCCCGGTGATCACGCCCAGCCAGCCCCACTGGAACACGGCGACGACCACCCCGTAGGCGGCCCCCAGCGACAGCAGGTTCATGAGCACGGCCTTGAGGGGCACGAGCACCGAGCGGAACACCGTCATCAGCAGCAGGAACGACAGGCCGAGGACCACGGCGAAGAAGAGCGGCAGGCGGTCGGTCAGGTAGGTCGAGAAGTCGACCTGGACCGGGACGCCCCCGGTGAGGGCCACGTCGAGCCCGGTCTGGCGCTCGAGCGGCGGGATGACCTCGTTGCGCAGCCGGTTCACGGTGCTGGTGGTGGCCGCGTCCTGGGGGGCGGTCCTGGGCACCATGCGCCACAGGGCGGCGTCGGGTGCGTTGGGGTCGTTGGTGATGGCCGGGGACACGAAGGCGACGCCCCGGTCGGCGGCGACCGAGTCGGTGATCGACTTGAGCGTGGCCTCGTCGGTGCCCGGCGGCAGCTCGGCGGCGAGGATGAAGGTGCCGTTGAAGCCGGGGCCGAACCCCTCGGCCAGCAGGTCGTAGGCCTTGCGGGTGGTGGTGTCCTCGGCGTAGTTCCCCTCGTCGGAGAACCCGAGCCGCATGCTCAGCACGGGGACGGCGAGCAGGGTCAGGGCCAGGGCCCCGCCGATCGCCATCTGCCACGGCCGGCGCTGGATGAACCGGCTCCAGCGGTAGGGCAGGGTCTCGCGGACCGGCCGGTGCTTGAAGGCCTTCACCTCCTTGCGCAGGGGGGCGTAGGCGAAGCTGGCGGCCAGGACCACCGCGGCCAGCGGCAGGCCGACCAGCAGGGGCGACACCTTGAGCCCCACGCCGGCCAGGGCCACCGCCACCAGCCCGGCGGCGATGAGCCCCCGCCGCCGGGTGACCTCCAGGCGGTGGCCGGCGAACCCGAGCAGGGCCGGCAGCAGGGTGAGCGAGGCCACAACCGTGACCGCCACCACGGTGGCCGCCCCCACGGCCAGGCCGCCCACGAAGCTGACCTGCATGGTGAGCATGCCCAGCAGGGAGATGACCACCGTCGTGCCGGCGAAGGTGACGGCCCGGCCGGCGGTGTCGAGGGCGATCGCCGTGGACTCCTCGATGGAGTGCCCGATGTGGAGGTTCTCCCGGTAGCGGGTGACGATGAACAGGGCGTAGTCGATGCCGACGCCCAGACCGATCATCACGCCGAGGACGGTGGCGAAGTCGGGCAGGGTGAGGACGTTCGACAGCAGGGTGACGAGGATCGTCCCCACGCCGATGCCGGCCAGGGCGACGCCCACGGGCAGGCCCATGGCCAGCACCGACCCGAAGGCGATGATCAGGATCACGATGGCGAAGGCCAGGCCCAGCACCTCGGAGTTGGGCTCGGCGAACTCGGCGAAGGCCGCCCCGCCCACCTCCACCTGCAGCCCGGCGATCTGCGGGGTCGCGGCCCGGATCTCCTCGGACACCTTCAGCGTCTCGTCGAACGGGGTGTCCATGGGCATCTCGAGCTCGGCGTAGGCGATGCGGCCGTTCTCGGCGATCTGGCGCTCGCCGCCCGCGGCGTAGGGGCTGGTGACGGTGACGTCGTCCCGGGCGTCGACCTTGGCGAACAGGCCCTCCATGGCCGTGCGGATCTCGGGGTCACGCACGCCCCGGTCGGTGCGGAACACGATCGTGCCGGTCACGCCGGTCCCCTGGCCCCCGAAGTGCTCCTCCAGGATGTCGAAGCCGGTGCGGCTCTCGACGTCGGGCAGGGTGAACTCGTCCTGGAAGGCGCTCCCCACCGCCCCCTGGACGGAGCCCAGCACCAGCAGGGCGACGAACCACCCCACGGCGACGAGCCGGCGGCGGCGATGACAGAACGAACCCAGACGTGCGAACACCCTCGTACCTCGCGATCGTGAAAAACCCCGGCCCCTGGGGGTCGATCGTACTTAGTACGCCGGAACTTCGCCGCCTGTCCGGTGCTACAGCGCGGTGGCCGAGGGCTCGACCGGCACCCTGATCTCCACGATCGTGCCGCCGTCGGTGTCCATGGCGATGATCCCGTTGAGGTCGGTGGTGACGAGGGCCCGGACGATGGTGAGCCCGAGCGTGGATCCGTCGAGGGCGAACCCCTTCGGCAGGCCCACGCCGTTGTCGGCCACCCGCACCAGCAGCTGGGTGGTGTCGTTGGCCAGCGATACGACCACGCGGGCCGGATCCGTCCGCTCGGCGAAGCTCCACCGGGGGAAGGCGTGCTCGAGGGAGTTCTGGAGCAGCTCGGTGAGCACCACCGCCAGGGGGGTGGCCACCTCGGCCCTGACCTCGCCGGGGTCGCCCTCGACGGTGAGCCGCACCGGGTGGTCGTCGGAGCTCAGCCCCTCCCCCACCATCCGGACCAGCTGGCGGACGATGTCGCCCAGGTCGACCTCCTGGCTGGCGCCGGCCGACAGCGTCTCGTGGACCAGGGCGATGGAGCGGATGCGCCGCACCGACTCCTCGATGGCCTCCCGGGCCTCGTCGGAGCCCAGCCGCCGGCCGTGCAGGCGCAGCAGCGAGGAGATCGTCTGCAGGTTGTTCTTCACCCGGTGGTGGATCTCGCGGATGGTGGCGTCCTTGGACACCAGCAGGCGGTCACGGCGGCGGAGGTCGGAGACGTCGCGCAGCAGGACGATGGCCCCCGTCACCCGCCCGTGCTCGAGGAAGGGGATGCAGCGCAGGAGGACGACCACGTCCTTGCGCTCGATCTCCTGGGTGATCGGCAGGCCGATGGCGAAGGCGGCCCGCACCGGCGACTCGTCGAAGCCCAGCTCGCCCAGGCGGGCGCCCTGGGTGTTGCCGTGGATGCCCATGCGGTGAAGGGCGGAGACGAAGTTCGGGGAGGCGAAGTCCACCCGGGCCGATCCGTCGAGGCGGGCCACCCCGTCGCCCACCCGGGGGGCCTCGTCGACCTCGGTCTCCTCGGCACCGAACGGGAAGTCGCCCACCATGATCATGCGGGCGAAGTTGTCGAACATCTCGACGTAGACCCGCTCCAGCTCACCGGGCCGCCGGCCGACCGACGGGGCCTTGACCCGGGCCAAGACGGCCAGCAGGGAGTCCTTCCAGCGCACCGGGATGCACTGGATGGTGGCGATCTCGCCCCGGGCCTGGACGCTGGCCTCGCCGTCGATGATCTCGCCCAGCTGCCAGGCCCGGGCCACCAGGGGGACCTCGGTGGCGCACACCTGCCGGCCCACCTCGTCGTCGAGGTACAGGGTCTGGCTGGTGGTCGGCCGGACCTGGCCCAGGATGGTGAAGGTGGAGGTGTCGCCCGGCTGGGTGGGCGCGTAGAGGAGCAGGTCGGCGAAGCAGAGGTCCGAGAGCAGCCCCCACGATGCCACCAGGCGCTGCATGTGGGCGATGGCGGGCGTATCGAGGCCGATCGATCGGGCCAGGTCAGGCAGCGTCGCCATGTCAGATCGACTGTAGGCGCGCCGAAGGCCTAGGAGCCGTCCCAGAGGGCCCGGCCGAGGCGCAGGAGGCCGGCCAGGTCGTAGATGTCGGTGTCGAAGAAGGGCACGGTCACGACCACGTCGGGCCGGGCCGACAGCTCGGCCCGCTGCTCGGCTTCCCGCTTGGCCACCACCCCGAAGTTGAGGAAGCTCTCCCCCACCTCCCGGAGGACCCGGGCCACCGTTGCGGGGTCGACGGCGTCGGCGCCCAGGCCGGCCGCCAGCGCCGGCCCGTCGGCCCGCAGCCGCTCGGCCACCCGGGTGGCGCCCTGGTCGAGGAAGTAGGGCGGCAGGACCTTGTTGAGCACGAGGGCGCCGGGGTGGAGGCCCATGCCCACCAGGGCGTCGATGAAGAACTCGGCCTCCCGCAGGGGCGCCGCCTCCAGGGTGCTCACCACGAGGAACGTCGTTCGCCGGCCGTGGACCAGGCGCTTGACCGACTCCGCCCGCTCCACGAAGCCGTCGTACATGGTCTGGAACAGGAGGAAGAACTCGGCGATGTCCTGGAGGAACTGGGTGCCCAGGACCCGGTCGGCCACCTGGTAGAAGGGTCGGCTGGCCAGGGTCAGCATCCGGGAGCGGGCCGGCGCGGTCAGCCAGCGCAGCAGCCGGCTGGAGAAGAACTCGGCCATCCGGTCGGGGGCCTCGAGGAAGTCGAGGGCGTGGCGGGTGGGCGGGGTGTCGACCACGATGAGGTCGTAGGCGCCCGTGCGGTGGATCTCGTACAGCCGCTCCATGGCGATGTACTCGTGCCCCTGGGCGAAGCGGCCCGAGATGTTCTGGTAGAGCGGGTTGTCCAGGATCTTCCGCTCGGTCGACCGGTTGGGCGCGTGGCGGCGCACCAGCTCGTCCCAGGACTGCTTGGCGTCGAGCATGGCCGCCCACAGCTGGCCCCGGGGCTCCACCCCGGCCGCCTTCATGACCGAGTCGGGGACCCGGACCTCCACGTTGCCCAGCTGCTCCATGCCGAGGGCGTCGGCCAGCCGGCGGGCGGGGTCGACGGTCAGCACCAGCACCTTGCCGCCCAGGGAGACGGTGGCCATGGCCGCCGCCGCCGCGGCCGTCGTGGTCTTGCCCACCCCGCCCGAACCGCAGCAGATGGCGATCTCCTTGGCCGCCAGCAGCTGCTCCAGGGAAAGCGTCACCCGTGGGCCCTCCTCTCGTTCTGGCTGCAGTTGACCGCGCATGCGCGGCCAACTGCAGCCAGAACGGGGAGGGAGGTCAAAATCCCAGCTCCTCGCCGAGGGCGGCGGCCACCTGCTTGGTGGTGCGCAGCCCCAGGCCCCGCCCGAACAGGTACGGGACGTAGAGCAGCGGGACCGAGGGGTCGATCGAGGAACGCAGGTGGTCGAGGTGGCCGGCGCGGGTGCGGCGGAGGGTGACGGCCAGCCGGGCGGCCTCCAGGACGGGCCCGACCGGGCCGTTGGTGGCGTCGGCCAGCCGGTCCGACATCGCCGGCTCGCTCAGCCGCTCGAAGACCTCCTCGTCGACGCCGCTGAACAGCTCGGGCAGGACCCGGTTCACGACCACGGCGGCGACGTCGACCCGGGTGTCGTCCCGCACCCGGTTCACCAGCTCGATCGTCTCGTTGACCGGCATCTCCTCCGGCGTGGTCACGATGACCAGGCCGGTGGTGGCCCGGTCGGCGAGCAGGTCGGCCAGCCAGCCCGTCTGCTCCCGGATCTGGCCCACGTGGACCAGGTCGTTGATGGCCTGGGGCGCGGTCAGCTGGCCCACGATGTGGCCGGTGGCCGCGGCGTCGACCACCACCAGGTCGTAGTGGTTCTCCTTGACCTCCCAGCCGATCTTGCCGACGGTGAGGATCTCCCGCACGCCGGGGGCGGCGGTGGCCACGAAGTCGAACACGCGAGCCAGGGGCCCGAGCCGGGCCATCGACGGGAGGTGGAGCTGGAGGTGCAGGTACTCCCGCAGCGAGGCCTCGGTGTCCATGGCCATGTGCCACAGGTCGGGGGCCAGCCGCCGGGCCTCGAACCCCGGGCGCGACGTCTCGAAGAAGTCGGCCAGGTCGCCCTTGGCGTCGACCTCGCAGGCCAGGGTGCGCCGGCCGTGCTGGGAGCCGAGCAGGGCCAGGGCGGCGGCCACCGTGCTCTTCCCGACCCCCCCCTTGCCGGTGACGAAGAGCAGCCGGCGGTCGAGGAGGTCGAGCGTCACCTGGCCGGCGCCGGCGTCACGACGACGTGGTGGCCACGCCGGGGCTGAACCCCACCCGGTGGGCGCTGCGGGGGGCGCCGATCTCCACGTAGGCCAGCTTGGCCGCGGGGATGCCGACCCGGCGGCCCTTCTTGTCGGTCAGCCAGAGCATCGTGCGCTCCTCGCCGACCGAGGCGCTGATCTGCTCCATGAGGGCGTCGCCCGTCATGTCGTCGGCCAGCTCGATCTCGATCTCCTTGGGCGATTGGGTGACCCCGATCCGAATCTCCACGACGCGCTCCTCTACTCAGTCGACTCAGGCTCAGGGCCCTGTTCCTCGGATGTCACGGTAGCTGCGGGCGCGGGCCGCTCGTCCCAGCGGCCCCAGCGGGGCGTCCGGCGCAGGACGGTCAAGGTGTACAGGCAGAGCGAGAGGGTGGCGAGGGCCGTCCACTGGCTGGCGGTGAGACCCAGGCGGCGGACGTCCTCCCGCAGGAAGTCCTCGATCACCCGGGCCATCCCGTAGCCCATGGCGAAGACCAGGATGAGGAACCCGTCGTAGCGGTCCTTGCGCCGCAGCCGGACCAGGACGAGCAGGAGGACGAGGGCCAGGATCTGGTCGTACAGGGCGGTCTGGTGGACCACCGCCCCCACCGTCCGGCTCACCAGCTCCGTGGGGGCGCACGGCGAGCCGGTCTCGATGTGCGCCGGCGGGCATCTGTAGCCCAGGAAGAACGAGGTCACCTTGCCCAGGTGGTCGGCGATGATGATGTCGCCCGTGCGCCCGATGACCACGCCGAGGGCCATGCCGGGGGCGGCGGCGTCCATGACCTTCCAGAAGGACAGGCGCTCCTTGATCATCCTGGGCACGGCGGCGATGACCGCCCCGAAGAACCCGCCGAGCAGGGAGATGCCGCCCTCCCAGACCAAAAGGATGTCGAGGGGCGAGTCGGCGTAGTCGCCAATGTGGTTGATGACGTAGGCCACCCGGGCGCCGATCAGCGAACCGATGGCCGCCCGGGTGAACAGGGGGTACACGACGTCGTCGGGCATCCCCCGCTTGCGGGACTGGGGAAGCATGAACCAGGCCCCGACCATGAAGCCGATGGCGATGAACAGCCCGTGGGGGGAGATCGACAGCGGACCGAGCTCGATCCGCACGATCGGGTTGTAGGAGATGGCGCCCAGCACGGTCCCTGTCTAGCCGGTGGGCCCGCCGCGGCCGGGCCTGGCTGTGTGGCCGGTCAGTTCCTCGTACCACTTCGGCCGGTGGCGGCGGGCCCAGATGGTGGGCACCCAGCCCTGGGTCATCGAGCGGCGGGCGTCGGCGTCCTTCAGGGCCATGCGGACGTGGCCGGCCACCACTACGGCCAGGAGGATGGCCAGCCAGTCGTGCACGAACGTGGCCCCGGTCCGCCAGTCGACCGGGAAGAAGCGGAACCAGTACATGATCCCCCCCGTCGCCAGCAGGACGATCATGGCGCCCAGGGTGAAGGCCGCGTTCAGCTTCTGGCCGGGGTGGAACTTGCCCATGCGGACGTCGGTGGCCCGCCCGAGCGAGCGGAGCCAACGCCGGTCGTCGTCGTCGAAGCGGGCGAGGGCCCGGACGTCGGCCACGAACGCCCGCCGCCAGGGGCCGAACCGGGCCACCAGCAGGGGGAACGGCAGGGCCAGGCCGGTGCACACGTGGGTCAACCGCACCAGCTCCCGCCGCCCGACGAGGCCGCTGAGGGGGCCGATGTACAGGATGGCCGCGGTGGCGACGAGCACGCCCACCAGCAGGGCGTTCACCCAGTGGAGCGCCTGCTCGGCCACGTCGAACCGCTCCAGCCGGGCCCGGGCGGGAAGGTCAGACCGGCTTGTCGTCACGGCGGTTGGACCTTCCGATCCAGGCGTCGGTGTCGTAGCCCCGGACCTCCCAGTAGCCCTCGGGGGGCATGGCCTCGCTGACCTCGACGGTCTCCAGCCACTTGATCGACTTGTAGCCGTACATGGGGGCGACGTAGAGCCGGGCCGGGCCGCCGTGGGCCGAGGTCACCGGCTTGCCCTCCATCTCGTAGGCGACGATCACGTCGTCCCGCCGGGCCTGCTCCATGGTGAGCGTCTCGGTGTAAACGCCGTCGAACGACAGGAAGCGCACGCCCTGGGCCCCAGGCTTGACCCCCGCCCGGTCGAGCAGGTCGGCCAGGCGGACGCCGGTCCACTTCACGTCGTGCACCCGCCAGCCGGTGACGCACTGGAAGTCCTTGGTCATCCGGGTGGCGGGCATGGCCTTCAGCTCGTCGAGGGTGAGGGTGAACGGCCCGTCGACGAAGCCGCCGACGTTGAGCCGGTAGTCGGCGTCGGAGCGGCGGTGGATCCGGCCGGTGACGGTGTAGATGCGGAACCGCCCCACCGGGAGGAGCGACAGGAGGCCCGTGCCGTCCCGGGAGGCGATCGGGGCGACGACCCGTCCGAGCAGGTCGGCCGCCTTGGAGCCGAACACGATGCCGGCCAGCCCCGTGCCCATCATGCCCAGGACGACGCGCCGACCGACGGGGGTGCCCTCCATCGCCCCTCAGGCTACGGCGGTTCGGGGACGTATCGTCGGCGGCCCTTGACCTCACCTTAACTTGAGCTTGTACGGTCCGGGGCCATGAGCGACGTGCACGTGTGGATGGCCTTGCAGAGCGCCATGCAGGGCGACCAGCCGAGGCGGTCGGTGGGCCGGGAGACGCTGCGGCGGGTGGGCCGCTTCGCCCGCCCGCACCGGCGGGCGCTGCTGGGGTTCCTGCTGCTCAGCACGGCCGGCGCCGTCCTCGGGGTGGCCACGCCCGTGCTGGCCGGCCGGGCGGTGGACACCATCGTCGAGGGTCGCCGGCTGGGCACGGTGGTCGCCCTGGCCGCCCTCATCGCCCTGGTCGCCGTGCTCGACGCCGCGGTCGGCATGCTCGGGCGCCTCCAGTCGGCCCGCATCGGCGAGGGCCTGATCCTCGACCTCCGGCGGGCGGTCTACGACCACGTCCAGTCGATGCCGGTCGCCTTCTTCACCCGCACCCGCACCGGCGCCCTGGTCAGCCGGTTGAACAACGACGTCATCGGCGCCCAGCGGGCCTTCACCTCGGCGCTGTCGGGCGTGCTCACCAACCTGATCGCCCTGGGCCTGACCCTTGCGGTAATGGTCCGCCTGTCATGGCAGATCACCGTGCTGGCCCTCGTGCTGCTGCCGATCTTCGTGATCCCGGCCCGCCGGGTGGGGTCCAAGGTGGGCCGCCTCGAGCGGGAGGCCGCCGACCACAACGCGGCCATGACGTCGCAGATGACCGAGCGGTTCTCGGCCGCCGGCGCCGTCCTGGTGAAGCTCTTCGGCCGCCCGGCGCAGGAGTCGGCCGAGTTCGGCCACCGGGCCGGCCGGGTGCGCGACATCGGCGTCCGCTCGGCCATGGCCATCGAGGTGTTCATGCGGGCCCTGGTCCTCGTCTCCGGCCTGGCCCAGGCCCTGATCTACGGCCTGGGCGGCTACCTGGCCCTGCGGGGCGACCTGGCCCCGGGCACGGTCGTGACCCTGGCCCTCCTGCTCACCCGGCTGTACGCGCCGCTCACCGCCCTGGCCACGGCCCGCCTCGACGTCACCACCGCCTTGGTCAGCTTCGAGCGGGTCTTCGAGGTGCTCGACATCCGCCCGCTGATCGCCGAGCCGGCCCACCCCAAGCCGCTGCCCGGCGGCCCCGTGTCGATCACCTTCGACAGCGTGCGCTTCGCCTACCCGGCCGCCGACAAGGTGTCGCTGGCCTCGCTGGAGGACGTGGCCGTGCTCGACACCCGCCAGCCGAGCGACGTGCTCCACGGGGTGTCGTTCACCGTCGGGCCGGGCCACACCGTCGCCCTCGTGGGCTCGTCGGGGGCCGGCAAGTCGACCCTGGCGTCCCTGGTCCCCCGCCTGTACGACGTCGACGCCGGCGCGGTGCGGTTGTCGGGCGTCGACGTCCGGGACCTGGCGTTCGACACGCTGCGGGCCACCGTGGGCATGGTCACCCAGGACGGCCACCTGTTCCACGACACCATCCGGGCCAACCTGGCCTACGCCGACCCGTCGGCCGGCGAGGCCGACCTGTGGGACGCCCTGCGCCGGGCCCGCCTCGACGACCTGGTCGGGTCCCTGCCCGACGGGCTCGACACCGTCGTCGGCGAGCGGGGCTACCGGCTCTCCGGCGGCGAGCGCCAGCGGCTCACCATCGCCCGCCTCCTCCTGGCCCGGCCGCAGGTCGTCATCCTCGACGAGGCCACCGCCCACCTGGACTCGGGTTCGGAGGCCGCGGTGCAAGAAGCGCTGGCCGAGGCCCTGCACGGCCGCACCGCCCTGGTGATCGCCCACCGTCTGTCCACCGTGCGCGACGCCGACCTGATCGTCGTGCTGGAGGCCGGCGCGGTGGTCGAGCAGGGCACCCACGAGGATCTGCTGGCCCGGGGCGGGCGCTACGCCCACCTGCACCGCACCCAGTTCGCCACCGAGCGGGCGGTCGCGGTGGCGTCCGGGAAGTAGGGACTTTCGGCCCTATTCGGACACCATTTCCGCTGCCACGCTGCGGGTGTCAAGGTCGGGTTCGGCGGAAGCTTCGGAAAGCTGGTGCGAGTCGTTATGGACGTCCCCATCCACCACCTGCTTCGCCAGCTGCGCGATACCGGCTGGGGCTGGCAGGAGATCGCCGTGGCGTTCCCCGAGCTCGGGCTCGACCCCGCCGCCGACTACGACGGCATCGCCGCCGCCGCCCGGCGCGACGTCACCCCTGCAGCAACCGCTCCTGAGGTCTCGGCGTTTCGTCCGGTCGCCCCACCGTCGGCGCACCGGCGCCGGCCCGCCGGAATCCGGTGGATGAGCTCGACCCTCGCAGTCGGGCAATGACCACCACGGCGACGAGCACGAGGTAGGGGAGCACCAGCAGCCATCTCACGTGGATCACGCCCCGAAGCGTAAGGCTTGCGTCTGCAAAGGCCTCCCAACGAGGGGACAACTTCGGGCCAACACCTGACCAGGTGCGGGGCATGATGTCGGCGTGACGGAGTCGGCCATGTCCGAGGCGGCCGACCGCCTCTACCGGCCGCTGGCCGAGGTCGACGGGTGGCCGGGCGCGGCGGTCGACGAGGCCGCCTTCGCCGAGGGCGTGGCCCGGGTGGAGGCCGTGGGCGGCGACGTGGGCGACATGGTCCGCCGCGACGTGCTGCTAGCTGCCGCGCAGCGGTCGGCCGGCCTGGATGCGCAGGAGGGTCCGGCGCACGTGCGGTCGAACTACGACGCCCTGCTGCTCGCCCGGGGCCTGCAGGAGCTCTCCGAGGCGGCCATCCGCCGGGTCCACGAGGTGGCCTGCCGACCCCAGCCGACCCATCGGGTGGTGGTGGACGGCCGGGTCCAGGACCACGTGCTCGCCGCCGGTGACTACAAGCACCACCCGAACCACCTGCGCCTCCCCTCCGGCGAGTGGCGGGCCAGGGCTCCCGTCGCACTGGTCCGCCCGGAGATGGCCCGGCTGGTCGAGGCCGCGGCCGCGGCGGCGAACGTGCTGGCGCGCGCCGAGTTGCTGCTGCGGGCGCTCGTGCACGTCGCCCCCTTCGAGGACGGGAACGGCCGGCTGGCCCGGGCCCTGGCCGGCGGGCTCGTGCTGCGGATGGCGCCGGTCCCACCCTTGTTCGCCGAGGGCGGCGGCGTGGTGGACGGCTTCCTGGCCGCGGTCGCCCGGTTCGAGGCCGGGTGCGCCGACCCGGACGCTGCGGCCCTGGCCCGCTGGCGGGTGGAGTGCGAAGCCGCCGACCGGCTGCGGTCGGGCCTCGTGCCTGCGGTCGAGCGGGCCGTCGAGCGGTACATGGCCCGGCCGGCCGGCGAGCGGCGGGCCGACCTCTCGGGCACCACGGTCGAGCGGGGCGTCATCCGGTCGGCGGCCGGGGTCGAGGAACTCCTGGAGGTGGACGCCCACCCCCTGGACGGGGGCCCGGTGCTGGTGCGGGCGCAGCAGGCGGGGCTGACGGTGCCCGCCGGTGCCGACCTGGACCCGTGGCTCGACCGGGTGGTGTCGGTCCTGGCGCTGCGGGTCGCCGCCGAGGTGGGTTGAGACCTGGATCGACATGGCGGTGCGGCCCGAGCGGGCCCGGTCGCGAGCCGAGGCGGCGTGCTGGCCGCCGACGACGAGGTGGGCGGGCCAGGGAGACCCGAGCCATCCGCGGCGTCGACCTGGACCGGCCGGTGGTGGTGCCCAAGGGCGGGCCCCGGTTCCCGGCCGGGGCCGAGGGGTGGCCGGAGACCGAGCGGCCGGCGCTCCCTTCCGGTTCTGGCTGCGCTGGGCAGCGCATGCGCTGCCCAGTGCAGCCAGAACGTTGGGGAGGGGCCGGACGTCAGCGGATGGTCAGCTCGGGGTGGGCGATGCGGCCCCGGCCCAGCGACACCACGTTCCGGGCCAGGGCGTCGAAGGCCATCGATGCCTCGCCGGTGGGCTCGGTGAGCGTCACCGGCGTGCCCACGTCGCCCCCCTCTCGCAGGGCGGTGACCAGCGGGACCTGGCCCAGCAGGGGCACGTTGAGGTCGTCGGCCAGCATCTGGCCGCCGCCGGCGCCGAAGATCTCATAGCGCGTGCCGTCGTCGCCGGTGAACCAGCTCATGTTCTCGATCACGCCCCGCACGGCCAGGTTGACCTTGCGGGCCATGAGCGCCGAGCGCTGGGCCACCCGCTGGGCCGCCGGCTGGGGCGTGGTGACCACGTAGACCTCGGTGCGGGGCATGAACTGGGCCAGCGACAGGGCCACGTCGCCCGTCCCGGGGGGCATGTCGACGAGGAGGTAGTCGGGCTCGCCCCAGTAGACGTCGGTGAGGAACTGGTTGAGGGCCTTGTGCAGCATCGGCCCCCGCCAGATCACCGGCTGGTCGTCGGCCACGAGGAAGCCCGTCGACATCACCGCCAGCCCGTGGGCCACGGGCGGCACGATCATCCCCTCGATCACGACCGGCTGCTGGTCGAGGCCGAGCATCTTGGGGATCGAGAAGCCGTAGACATCGGCGTCGAGGATGGCCACGCTGTGCCCGAGCCGGGACAGGGCGACGGCCAGGTTCACCGTCACCGACGACTTCCCCACGCCCCCCTTCCCCGAGGACAGGCCGAGCACCCGGGTCGTGCTGGACGGGTCGGCGAAGGGGATGACCTCGCCGTCGCCCCCTGCGGCGTGGGCGTGCCCGGCATGCGAACCCGCACCGGCCCCGCCGCCGGTGGGGGCCAGCTTGTCGCGCAGGGCGGCCCGCTGGTCGTCGGTCATCACCGTGAGATCGACGTCGACCCCGGTGACCCCATCCAGCGCCCCGACGGCCCGGGTGACCCGGTCGGTGATCTCGGCCCGCAGCGGGCATCCGGCAACGGTGAGGGCGATGGTGACGGCCACCCGGCCGTCGGCGCCCAGGCCGATGTGGCGGACCATGTCGAGGTCGACCACGCTGCGGTGCAGCTCGGGATCCTGGACCGGCCGCAGGGCCTCGAGAACCTGTTCCTGAGTGGGCATGCAATTTCTCCTATGGACATAGGTAGAATACCGGTATGGAGCAGGTGCCCCTCTCGGCGGAGGCGTTCACCGCAGGCGTGGCCGCCGCCACCTCGGCGTTCGGCGACGCCACCCGGCGAGACATCTACCTGTTCGCCCACGACGCGGCCGACGGGGTCACCACCGCCGAGGTGGCCCAGCGCTTCGGCCTGCACCCCAACGTGGCCCGCCACCACCTCGACAAGCTGGCCGCCGGCGGCTACCTCAAGGTCGCGGTGGGCCGGGCCGGTCGTCCGGCCTCGCCGGCCTCGCCGGCACAGCCGGCACGGGCAGGCGCCGGCCGCCCGTCGAAGCGCTACCAGGTGACCGACAAGGCCTTGGCCCTGGAGTTCCCGGTCCGGCGCGACGACCTGCTCATCGCCCTGCTCGGCCGCATGCTGGCCCTGGTGCCCATCGAGGCGGCCGAGGCCATGGCCGAGACGGTGGGTGAGGAGTACGGGCGGTCGTTGGCCGCCTCGATGGCGCCCGGCGAGGGCCACCGGTCGCTCCAGGCCGCCCTGCACGCCGTCGCCGACGCCCTCACCGCCCACGGGTTCGCCTCCCACACCGAGTCGCGGGCCAACGGGCTGGCCATCATCTCCGAGCAGTGCCCGTTCGGCGGGGCGGCCGTACAGCACCCTGTGATCTGCGCCGTCGACCGGGGCATCGTCAAGGGCATGCTCGACACGCTCTACGGGGACACCGTGCCCGAGACGTCTGCGTCCCGGCCCCGGGGCGACGACATCTGCATCACCCTGGTCTAGGGCCGGGTGGCCCGGCACTACCTCGACCACGCCTCGACGTCGCCCGCCCGGCCCCAGGTGGTCGAGGCCATGCTCCCCTGGCTGTCCTTCGCCGCCGACCCGGGGCGGGTGCACACCGACGGCAAGGTGGCCCGGGGCGCGGTCGAGCAGGCCAGGGAGCGGGTGGCGGCCCTGTTCGGGGCCCGGCCCCGGGAGGTGGTGTTCACCAGCGGGGCCACCGAGGCCATCGTCGCCGCCGTCTGGGGGGCGACGGCGCGGGGCCGCCATGTCGTCGTGCCCGCGGTCGAGCACTCCGCCGTGCGGGACGCGTCGGCCATGCTCGGCGAGGTCACCGAGGTCGGCGTCGACCGCCTCGGCCGCGTCGACCCGGACGAGGTGCTGGGCGCCGTCCGGCCGGGCGAGACCGGGCTGGTGCACGTCCAGTGGGCCAACCACGAGGTGGGGACGGTGCAGCCGGTGGCCGAGGTGGTCGCCGGGTGCCGGGAGCGGGGGGTGCTCGTGCACGTGGACGCGGCCGGCGCCGCCGGCCACGCGCCGGTCCACTTCGACGCCGACCTGATGTCGGTCAGCGCCCACAAGCTGGGCGGGCCCCAGGGGGTGGGCGCCCTGCTCGTGCGCCGGGGGCTCCGGCTGCGACCGCTGCTGGTCGGCGGCGAGCAGGAGCGGGGGCGGCGGGCCGGCATGGAGAACGTGGCCGGCATCGTGGGCTTCGGCGCGGCCTGCGCGTCGCTCGACCTCGCCGGGGAGGCGGAACGGGCCCGGCGCCAGACCGACGCCGTGCTGGCCGCCGCCACCGCCGTCGAGGGCGTGGTGACCTACGGCGATGTCGACGAGCGCGTGCCGCACATCGCCTGCCTCGGCGTGGAGGGCGTGGAGGCCGAGCCCATCCTGCTCGGTCTCGACCAGGCCGGGATCTCCGCCCATTCGGGCAGCGCCTGCTCGTCCGAGTCGCTCGAGCCCTCCCCCGTGCTGGCCGCCATGGGCGCGGCGGCCGACCACTCGCTGCGGGTGTCGGTCGGCTGGCCGACCACCGACGCCGACGTCGACGCCTTCCGCCGGGCCTTCCCGGCCGTCGTCAGCCGCCTGCGGAGCCTTCGGTCCTCGTAGCCGGCGGCACCGAACCGGGCGACGGCGACCACCCTCGGAACTGGTGACAGATGTGGGGGCCACGACCCCCACATCTGTCACCGGTTCAAGAAGGTGGGCGGCGGCCGCGGCCCGGGCTGGCCGGGCGCCTCGCCGCCCTCGTCCCCGCGGGCACGTCGTGGCCGGTCGGGCGCTCAGTCATCGCGCTCCTCCGCGTCCCAGGCCCGGAGGACCTCCCAGGTGTAGATGCCCGTGGTGTGGCCGTCGTTCCAGTGGAGGTTGAGGCCCCAGTTGCCGACCTCCTTGGCCGTCTCGATGCGCAGGGCGGGCGCGGCGAGTTGCTGCACCCAGGCCGGCCGGCCCTGCTCCCGCAGGCCGCGGCACTGGGCGCACAGGCAGTTGGCCCGCAGCTCCTCCAGGCCGAAGGTGCTGACGTGGCCGTCGTCCCACGTGATGGTGACGCCGCGCTCGCGCTCGACGTCGACGGTGACGGGCTCCACCGTCAGGCGAGCCGACCTTCCACCTGGATGTCGACGTTGCCCCGCAGCGCGTTCGAGACCGGGCAGGAGCCCTCGGCCGCGGCCAGCCCCTCGCGGAAGGCGGCGTCGTCCGCCCCCGGGACTTCGGCGGTGACGTCGAGGGCCATGGTGGTCACGCCCTGGCCGGGGATGAACGTGGCCGTGGCCTGGACCTCCAGGCGGGCCGGCGTGTGCCCGAGCTTGCTCAGCTCGTTCGACAGGGCCATGCAGAAGCAGGCGGCGTGGGCCGCGGCCAGGAGCTCCTCGGGGCTGGTCTTGCCCCCCGGCTCCTCGGTGCGGGCCGGCCAGCTGACCGGGGCGTCGGTGAACAGCCCGGTCGACACCGCGCTGACCGTGCCGCTCCCTTCGAACAGATTCCCCTGCCAGACGGCGCTCGCAGTGCGGTCGGCCATGGCACCTCCTCGGTGGTGGGTGAGCACCAGACCCTATTCGGGGCAGGGGCCTCCCCTAGGTCTGGCCCTAGACGCGCGGCCCGACGCCCCGCCGCTGCATGAAGTAGACGATGCCGGCCGCCCCCAGGACCTGCAGGATCAGCAGCAGCCCGAGCGGCGCACCGAGCACCGCGCCGACGAGTGTCCCGAGGATCGCCCCGCCGATGCCGACGAGGATCGTGATACCGATCGACATGGGGTTGGGGCCCGGGATGGCCAGGCGCCCGAGAGCCCCCACGATGAGGCCGGACAGGACGAGGCTGATGATGGCGCGGATCATGGGGCTCAGTCTGCCCCCGCTACGCCGGTGGCGCGGCCTGCGCGGCGTCGGCCATGGCCCGGCGCAGCACGTCCTCGACCAGGGGGACCATCTCCTGGGGCGGGTTGTTGGACATGAACAGCCGGAACTCGACGACCGCGGCCGCCGGGTCCTTGCGGTCCTGGTACAGCACCATGCCCCGGAAGAAGTGGGCGTCGGGGAAGCGGGGGTCGATGGCGACGGCCTTGTCCAGCGACTCCATGGCCAGGTCCGGCAGGCCGGCCCGCTTGAGCAGCCAGCCCCGGTAGGCCAGGGCCTGGACGTTGCGGGGATCGTCCCTCAGCAGCTCGTCGTAGAGCTTCAGCGCCTCCGCGGCCTTGCCCTGGCTCTCCAGCTGGAGGGCCTGGGCCATCCGGCCCGAGGGGGTGTCGGGCAGGGAGCCGGTCATGGGCGCCCCGGGCTCCCGCTGGCCGGCGAACATGGCGACCGCCCCGCCGGCCATGGCCGCGATGGCGAGCACCACCACCATGGTGATGCCGAGGGACCGGCGGGTGCGCACCGGGATCGGTTGCTCCTTGGACCGCCGGTTCGACCCCTTCTCGAGGGCCCGCAGGACGACGGCGGCCCGGGCGGTGTAGTCGTCGTGGAGGGCCCGGTAGTCCCGCTCGGACAGCTCGCCCGCGGCCCGCTCCCGCTCGAGGTCGGCGATCGACGCCAGCAGGAAGTCCCGCTCCTCCTCCAGCTCGTCGCGGTCGCTGAGGGTCATCGGCGCATGGCCCTGGCCACGAGGGCCTCGTCGGCCGCGGAGGCCTTCCGGCCGGGCCGCACCCGGCGCCGGTGCAGGACCAGGGCCAGGCCGCCGACCGCCGCCACCCCGCCGATGACCGGCAGGGCCCACACCACGATGCCCACCCCGTCGGCCCCGGGCTCCAGCAGGATGTCCTCGCCGTAGCGGCTGACCAGGTAGGCCTTGATCTCGGCGTCAGACTCGCCGTCCTGCACCCGCCGGCGGACCTCCTCCCGGATGGCCTCGGCCGGCGGGGCGTCGGACTGGGCGGCCGAAAGCCCCCGGCAGGTCGGGCAGCGCACGACCGAGGAGATGCGCTGGACCCGCTGGTCCTCCGTTGGCGGGCCGGACTCCTTGCGCGAGCCGACGAACAGGGTGCCCGCGAGGACCAGGGCCAGCACCGCCCAGGTGAGCTTCCTGCTCACGAGGGCACCACCGCCGGCTCGGCCTGCCGGACGTCGCCCGGCTCGGTGACCGGCTCGGCGTCGGGCGCCGTGGGGCGGCGCCGGCGACCTGGCCAGGCGGCCAGGAAGGTGCCGAAGCCCATGATCGCCCCGCCGGTCCACAGCCAGGTCACCAGCGGCTGGACGTGCACGCCGATGACCACGGTGCCGGCGGGGTCGGCCGGCACGACAAGGGTCAGGTAGACGTCGGACAGGGGACCGGTGCGCACCGACGGCGACCCGATGGCCTGGGCCCCGAAGCGGAACTGGTGCAGGGCCGGCTCGTAGACCTTCCCCCCGTCGACCCGGACCTGGGCCTGGGTCGTGCGCTTGTTGGCCCGCTCCTCGGTGGTCGTGCCCAGGAAGGTCACGGTATGGCCGGCCAGCGACGCCGACTCGCCCGGCGCCAGCCGGAACTGGCCCCGGTGGCTGTACGACGAGGAGGCGGCGAACCCCACGGCCAGGATGACGACGCCCAGGTGGACGACCATGCCGCCGCTGGAGCGACCCAGCAGGCCCCGCCACGCCGGCTGGCCGTCGCGCCGGGCGGCCTTGGCCGCCAGGGCCAGCTGGCGGATGGCGGCGGCGCCGGCGAAGGCGGCCAGCCCGAACGCCAGCAGCGGCCCCAGCCCCTTGAGTCCGAAGGCCACGCACGCCACCACGGTCAGCGTCCCCGCCCAGGCCGGCCACAGCACGCGGCGGTGCAGCGTCTCGGCCGACGCCTTGCGCCACGGCAGGGCGGGGGCCACGGCCATGAGGAACAGCAGGGTGAACCCCACGGGGGCGGTCATCCGGTTGAAGTAGGGGGCGCCCACCGACAGCTGGTCGCCGTTGATGGCCTCGGCCAGCAGCGGGAAGATGGTCCCCAGGAGGACGACGAAGGCGAAGGCGGCGAAGGCCACGTTGTTGGCCAGGAAGGCGGCCTCCCGGGAGACAGGGGCGTCGATCGACCCGGGCGAGCGGAGCCTGTCGCCCCGCCAGCCGATGAGGCCGATAGAGACCGCGGTCACCAGGGCGAAGAAGGCCAGGATCCACGGGCCGATCGGCGACTCGGTGAAGGCGTGGACCGAGTCGAGCACGCCCGAGCGGGTGAGGAACGTGCCCAGGATGGTGAGGGAGAACGTCGCCACGAGGAGCGACAGGTTCCAGACGCGGAGCATCCCCCGGCGCTCCTGGACCATCACCGAGTGGACGTAGGCCGTCGCCGTCAGCCATGGGAGGAACGAGGCGTTCTCCACCGGGTCCCACGCCCAGTAGCCGCCCCAGCCGAGGACCTCGTAGGACCACCACGCGCCGAGGACGATGCCGAGGGTGAGGAAGCCCCAGGCGAACAGCGTCCACCGCCGGGCCTCCACCAGCCAGCCCTCTCCGAGCCGGCCGGTGATCAGGGCGGCCAGGGCGAAGGCGAACGGGATGGTGAAGCCGACGTAGCCCAGGTAGAGCATGGGCGGGTGGAAGGCCACCAGCGGGTGGTTCTGGAGCAGGGGGTTCGGCCCCGGCCCGTCGGTGGGGACGGCCCCCTGAACGACCTGGAACGGGTTGGCCGGGCCGGCCATGAGGGCGAAGAAGAAGGCGGCCACCCCCAGGGCGACGAGGGTGGCCCACGCCACCATGGGGTCGGCGGCCCGCTCCCGGAAGTGGCGGGCCATGACTGCGATGTAGCCGGCCAGCACCAGGGCCCAGAGCAGGATCGAGCCCTCCAGGGCCGACCACATGGTGGTGACGGTGTAGAGGAGCGGGGTGCTACGGCTGTGGTTGTTGGCCACGTACTCCAGCGAGAAGTCGTTGCTCAGCAGGGCGTACTGCATGGCCGCGGTGGCCAGCACTGCCCCACCCAGGACCAGCCAGACGTAGCGCTGGCCGGTGCGCAGCATGCCCGGGTGGTTGCGGCGCAGGCCGAGGGCGATCGTCGCCAGGCCCAGCACCGAGGCGGCCAGCCCCAGGGCGACGGCCGCCGTGCCCAGGACGGCACTCATGGTTGTCCTGCGGGCAACGTGCTCACTTGAGGGTCGTGGTGACCCGTTCGGGGTTCTTGGCCACGTACGTCTCGGAGTGCTTGACCATGATGCGGTCGCTCGAGAAGAAGTCGCCCTGGAAGCGGCCCTCGAGCACCACGGGGATGCCCGGACGGAACAGCTCCGGCGGGTCGCCCTTGTGGCGGACCGGCACCTGCACGTCGTTCTTGGTCAGGGTGAACGACACGTCGTTGCCCACCTGGCGGACGCTGCCGTCGACCACGTCGCCCTCGATGCGGAACCGGCGCTCGCCCAGCTCGGCCCGCTGGGCCACGGCCTCGTCGGCCGTGCGGAAGTACAGCGTGGCGTTGCCCAGCCCCTGGAAGACGAGGAAGCCCAGGGCGGCGAGCACGACGGCACCGGCGATCCACAGCCGGGTGCGGGTGCCGGTCACTGGTCCCCCATCCAGTGATGGTGGACCAGTGAATGCCGGCTGGACCGGCCTCCCGGGCCGGTCACTGGTCCCCCATCCAGTGATGGTGGACGAGTGAATGCCGGCTGGACCGGCCTCCCGGGCCGGTCACTGGTCCCCCATCCAGTGATGGTGGACGAGTGAATGCCGGCTGGACCGGCCTCCCGGGCCGGTCACGAGCCGTCCGGCGGCGAGAGGAGCCGGGCCAGGGCCCGCTTCCGGCGGACCACCCAGAGGGCGTAGGAGCCGATGATCCCGGCGGTGGCGGCGTACCCGGCGAAGATGTAGCCCGCGTCGGTCATCGGACGGCCTCCGGCTCTGCCGTCGCCTCGTTGGTCCCCCCGGTGCCCACCCCGGCCTCGGCCCGGCGCTCGTCGATGGCGGCCTGGAGCTGGCGGTCGCCCAGGCGGTCCTCCAGCCAGGCCAGCCGGAAGCGGTGGGCCATCAGCCAGGCGTACAGGAGGGTGAAGGCGATCACCCCCAGGAACAGGGTCCCGGCCATGGTGCCGGTGATCTGGGGGTCGAGCAGCCGCTGCGGGCTGCCCAGGCTGGCCGCCTGGTGGAGCGTCCGCCACCACTCGACGGCGTAGTGGACGATCGGCACGTTCACGAACGAGGCCAGGGCCACGATGGCGGCCCGGCGGGACTGGACCTCGGGGGTCGCCGGGACCTTGCGGACGGCCAGGTAGCCCAGGTACATGACGAACAGGACGGCGGTGGTCGTCAGCCGGGCGTCCCAAGTCCAGTAGACGCCCCACGTGATCCGGCCCCAGATGGCGCCGATCAGCAGGGTCAGGCCGAGGAACAGCACGCCGATCTCGGCCGAGGCGCCGGCGGTGAGGTCCCAGAACCTCGACCGGGTTCGCTTCCAGAGGTACAGCACGCTGGCCAGGGTGGTGATCCCGAAGCAGATGTACATCGACAGCCAGGCCGTGGGCACGTGCAGGTAGAGGAGGCGGACCGAGTCCTCCATGTTGACGTCGGGAGGCGAGATCACCAGGGCCATCACCGCGGTGAGGGCCAGGCTGGCCGCCGTTAGCCATCCCAGGATGCGGGTGGCCCGTGAACTGGTGGTGGTGATCAAGCTTCCTCCAGGAGGGGTCCGAAGGCGACGACCCCGAACGTCACGTAGATGGTCGCGAAGACTCCGAGCAGCCGCACCCACGGCCACCCCTCGGCCGGCGTGCCGGCCAGGGCCGCCTCGCAGGCCCTGGCCGCGGCCAGCAGCACGGGGGCGAGGACGGGGAGCACGAGCAGGGGCAGCAGGGTGTCGCGAACCCGCAGGCCGGCGGCGATGATGCCGTAGACGGTGCCGGCCGCGGCCAGGCCGATGGTGGCCGCCACGCAGGTCAGCAGCAGCATGACCGGTCCCCGGAGGGTGACCCCGTAGAGCACGACCACGCCCAGGGCGAGCACGGCCTCGAGGATGGCCAGCTGGGCCGCCACCGCCCCGGCCTTGCCCAGGAAGATGCCGGCTCCGTCGAGGCCGGAAAGGCGCAACGCGTCGCGGGCGTCGTCGTCGGACTCGATGACGAACGACCGCTGGATGGCCAGCAGCCCGGAGAACAGCACGGTCACCCAGAACAGCCCCGGGCCCACGGCCCTGAGGGTGTCGCGCTCGGAGTCGAGGGCGAAGGCGAACACGACGAGGACGAGCAGGGCGAAGGGGACGACCTGGTTGATCCCGACCCGCGACCGGGCTTCGATGCGCAGGTCCTTCCCGGCCACCAGGGCCGCGTCACGGAACAATGTCTGCCTTCCCCGCCGGGGCCCCAACCCCGGCTCCTCGCCTCGGCGGGGCCCCAACCCCGCCGAGGCGAGGAGCCGGGGT
>Ga0247708_1000040_pt1 | contig 34819 bp, 35 predicted proteins | sample 42W_NmetaG_FD_189040 | JGI IMG/M metagenome (GOLD analysis project Ga0247708, IMG submission 189040) | Soil microbial communities from hillslope of Landscape Evolution Observatory, University of Arizona, Oracle, AZ, United States - 4-2-W_N | ecosystem: Engineered > Artificial ecosystem >...
GGCGGGTGGGGTCGGGGCGGGTGCGCATGATCTGCATCGGCTTGGCCGGCCAGGGGTCGTCGGGCGCGAGGGGGATCTCGATCGGATCCTCGTGGGGGCTCTTGCCGTGGCTGAACCAGTCCCGGATCATGAACTGGAGCCAGCTGGCCACCAGGGCGTTGACGCCCGTGGCCGGGATCAGCTCCGTCCGGGTCATGACCGCCCGGCTGACCTCGCGTGGGCTGGGCGTGAGCAGGTCGGGCATGGTCTCGGCATAGGTGTGGTCGATGGGGACGTTGCGGCCGAAGCGGGACTCGGCCATCCCCATGGCCGGGTTCTCCAGGTCGTTGTACGTCCCGTCGGCGGTGCGGCGGGTGAGCACCCTGCCGTCGTACGGCTCGATCGGCGGGGTGTTCGCCGCCGGCTGGCCGGTGGTGTCGAAGAGGTTCCGCCGGCGCAGCAGGTCGCGGTTGCCGATGAGGACGAGGATGCCGAGGGGGACCGGCAGCCTGTCCCACCCCCAGCGCTGGTCGACCGCGGTGGCGATCTTGTCGTAGACGTTCCAGAAGGCGGTGTCGTGATAGCCACGGGTGACCGGCTTGGGCGCCTTGCGCTTCTTCCACCACATGACGATCGGCACGCCGATCGCCGTCGCCCGTACCGTGCGCTTGAACAGACGCTTCATGTCTCCCCTGTTCTCTCGTGAGCGGTCAGTGCGAGCCGACCTCCCCGACGGCCGGGACCTCGCGGGTCTCGGCCGCCCGGTGCAGCAGCGACTCCGTGTACTTCTTGGTCATGACCCAGGTGGCGAGGACCAGGGCCACGTTGGCCCCGACGACGACCCCGATCTCCCAGCGGGCGGGCACGTGGGGGGCGACGTCGTCACCGGGCACGTCGGCGAAGAGGATCTCCCGGTGGTAGACGGCGAGGAACGTGAGCACGTACAGGGCGGTGATCACCGCCCAGTTGAGCAGCGGGGCCCAGGGCCGGGCGGCCAGCTTCTCCGGCGTGTCGTAGAGCCGCTGGAGGGCCCGGCGGGGTCCGACGTCGAGGTAGCGGTAGGCGACGATCCACCAGAGGAGCAGGTAGTAGCGGAACCAGTTCACGGCCATGGCCGCGACCACCACGTGCAGCCCGTACTCGAAGAAGTTCCGCAGCACGACCCATCGCCCGATGAGCTTCCCGAACGACTGGGGGTTGCGGTTCAGGTAGGTCGCCAGCGGCAGTGACGACGAGAGCAGGGCGATCCGCCCGCCCCAGTACCAGAGCGGGCTCTTGTTGGCCACGGCCAGCGGGCCGATCACGAACAGGTCGGCCGACACCACCACGATGTGGAGGGTGAACAGCCGGATGGCGGCCCGGTTGGCGAACAGCGGGTTGAGCAGCTCCCCGGGCCGGCGACGGGCCTGGGCGATCTGGCGCACGCCCACGCCGAACCCCCAGGCGAGGAGGCCGGCGTAGGCGACGGTGATCAGCAAAGAGCCGGCGTTCACACCCCGCCGCCCTCTCGTTCTGGCTGCAGTAGGCAGCGCATGCGCTGCCTACTGCAGCCAGAACGGAGTTGGTGCCGGTTGTCCTGGTTGAGGTTGGCCACACGCCGCTCCCCGTCGCTCCGCCCGGTCCGACGCTACCCGTGCGGCGGCGGATCGGTGGCAAGGGCGTGGCAAGGGGCCGGCAAGGGGCGGGGCGGACGATGCGGTTGTCGGAACGACCGACCGAGACCACCGAAAGGGGAACCACCATGAAGATCCGCAAGCTCGCCGCCGCCGTCGTCGTCGCCGGAAGCGTCGCCCTCCTCGCCCCCCGGGCCGCCTCCGCCAGCACGGCGGGTTCGTTCACCCTGCCCCCCGGCAACCGGGTGTGCATCGACGACCCGGCCCTTTCCTTCACCTCGGCCCGGGCCACCGGCCAGGCGTCGCCCGGCGTGAAGTTCACCTTCCTCGTGCGGCCGTCCGGGGCCTACGGCTACACGCTGCTCAACGAGACCGGCAACAACGTGACCGCCTGGTCGGCCGAGAGCAACCGCTCCATCCACCCGTGGGCCTTCCCCGGCAACTTCCGGGCCTGCGCCCGCAACAACGGCACCACGTCGGCCCAGGTGTGGCTGAGCCTGACCAGCAACTGATCTGCTCGCCTCGAGCGTTCCGGGCCCCTCCCGCCAGCGTCGCCGGGAGGGGCCCTGGCGCGCCCGGGCCGGGGCCGGGTGGCAAGTGGGCGGCAAGGGCCCGGCAACCGGATCGGCGGATGGTGCAGGTGCCGGGACGTTCCCGGCAACCGAACCCGAAGGAGGGACATCATGTCCACGACCAAGCCCCGAGCCCCCCGCTGGCTCCTGCTCGTGATGGGCGCCGCCGCCTCGGTGAGCGTGCTCGTCCCCGGGCCGGCATCGGCGGCCGACAACCCCGTCACCGGCGTGCCCGAGCCCACCGCCACCTGCAAGTTCGTCGGAAGCGGCTTCCAGTGCGCCATCCCCGACGCCGACAGCGGCTGCACGAACTACTTCTTCTCCGACGGCGGCACGGGCTCGATCTGCCCCTCGTCCTGGTAGCGCAGCCCGGCAACCAGCCGAGCGCTGGGGCCCCTCCCGCCAGCGTCGCCGGGAGGGGCCCTGGCGCGGTGGGCGGCGGGCGCTGCCGTTCTCCACGCCGCGCTCCTCGACGTGATGCTCGAGGCGCTGCAAGCCTGGTCCCGCCGGGAGCCGGCGCTGGCGAGCGCCATGGGCGGGATGTGGTCGACCACGCCGGTCGCGCGCCATGCCCGCCACGACGCCCTCTTCGGCCCCCCTCGAATGTTTTCGCTGTATCTCTTGCGCCATCGAACGTATGTTTGGTACAAATGACTCCATGGAAGGCGTGGCGGGACGAGGTGCAAAGGCGGCGGAGCTGGAAGAGGAAATCGCCGAGGTGTGCGGCGTGATCAATGCCGCGACCGGGCACCTCGTTCGTCTGATCGCCGGGGTCCTGGAGACCGAGTCGTGGCAGGGCGCCGGCATCCGCTCGGCGTCACAGTGGCTGGCCTGGAAGTGCGGCGTGTCGCCGGCGCGGGCCCGCGTCCTGGTGCTCATGGCCAGGCGGCTGGCGGAACTGCCCGAGACCCGGGCCGCCTTCGAGGCGGGTGAGCTGTGCGAGGACCAGGTGGCGGTGGTGTGCGCGCACGCCCCCAGCTGGGCCGACGAGGAGGTCGCGTGCCTGGCCCGGTCCGCCACGGTGGTGCAGCTGCGGCGGGTGCTGGGCAGCTACCCCTTCGTCGAGGAGTCCAAGGCCGATCCCACCGAGGCCAGGGAGCCCCAGGCGCCGGCCGAGCCCCGGCAGGTGAGTTTCGGCACGACCGAGCGGGGCACCTGGCGGCTGTCGGCCGTGCTGCCCCCCGATGAAGGAGCGCTGGTCGAGCGGGCCCTGCTGGCGGCTCGCGACGAGCGGCTCCGGGCCGGCGAGCACGAGAAGGCAGCGGTGCCGGCTCCTTCCCACGTCGACTGGGCCGACGCCTTCGTCGCCATGGCCGACCGGTCCCTCGCAGGGGCGTCCCGTCCTCATCACGAGCGCCACCTGGTGCTTCTCCACGTGGGCACCGACGCCCACGGCGACGCCAACGGGCACCTGCACCTCGGGCCGGGGCTGGCCGAGGGAGTCCGCCGCTTCATCGGCTGCGACACCCGCATCCGGGCGGTGGTCGAGGCCGGCGGGCGGGCGGTCAGCGTGGGCCGTGCCTTCCGCACCGTGCCGGATCGCACCCGGATGGTGATCGAGGAGCGCGACCGAGGCTGCCGGGTCCCGGGCTGCGACCGCAGCCGCTGGCTCCATTGCCATCACATCCGGCACTGGGAGGACGGGGGGAGGACGGACACGGAAAACCTCATCGCCCTGTGCCATCGACATCATCGTCTCCACCACCTGGGCAAGCTCGGGATAGCCGGCAATCCCGACGATCCTGGGGGCATGACATTCACCGATGAAGGGGGCCGTGAGCTCGACGAGTCCGGCGACCGATCTCGCCCCGCCCGCCCTTCACTGTCGCGGCAGGCCACCTGGGCATTCCCGCCGGCTCCTGGTCGCATCCGACTGGGGAACGGCTCGATCCGCACGGCATCGTCTTCAACGAGCCCGCGGGCGTGGGCTAGGCCGGCTCCTCGCGGAGCAGGGCCGCGGCCTTCTCCACCGCCCGGCGGGCCCGGGTCAGGCGGCGCTCCTCGGCCGGGGCGCCGGCGTCGCCGTCGACCGCGGCCCGCAGGCGGTCGATGGCCATGTCGGCCAGTTCCTCGGCGATCCCCTCGAGCCGCTCCCGCACGTGGTCGAGGTCCGCTCGCACGCCGGTACCCTACGCCCGGTGAACCTCGTGCTGGGCGACTGGGTCGACGCCGAACGCGACCGGATCGTGGCCACGCTGTGCGACTGGCTGCGCATCCCGTCGATCTCCGCCCACCCCGAGCGGGCGGCCGACGTCCGCCGGTCGGCCCAGTTCGCCGCCGGGCTGCTGCGCGACGCCGGGTTGGAGCGGGTGGAGGTGCTCGAGACGGCGGCCGGCGGCGGGCTGCCCTCGGTCTACGGCGAGCACCTGGGAGCCGGGCCGGGCGCGCCCACCGTGCTCGTCTACGGCCACCACGACGTGCAGCCCGTCGACCCGCTGGAGGAGTGGACGTCGCCCCCGTTCGAGCCGGTGCTGGCCGGCGGGGAGCTGCGGGGCCGGGGGGCCATCGACGACAAGGGCCAGACCATGTTCCAGGTGGAGGCGGTGCGGGGCCTCCTGGCGGCCGGCCACCTGCCGGTGAACGTCAAGTTCCTGCTCGAGGGCGAGGAGGAGGTGGGCAGCCCCAACTTCGAGGCCCTGCTGGAGGCGGAGCGCGAGCGGCTGGCCTGCGACGTGGTCGTGGTGTCCGACACCGACATGTGGGCGCCCGAGGTCCCGTCGGTGTGCGTGGGGATGCGGGGCCTGATCGCCTACGGGGTGTCGCTGCGCACGGCGCCGGTCGACCTCCACTCCGGCCTCTTCGGCGGGGCCGTGCCCAACCCGGCCCACCTGATCGCCCGCATGGTGGCCGCTCTGCACGACGCCGAGGGCAGGGTCGCCGTGCCCGGGTTCTACGACGACGTGCGGCCCCTGACCGAGGCCGAGGAGGCGTCGCTGCGGGAGATCCCGGTCGACGAGGCGGCCTGGATGGAGATGGCCGGCGTGCGGCGGCTGGAGGGCGAGGCCGGGCGGTCGCTGCTCGAGCGGATCTGGACCCGGCCGACGTGCGACGTGGTCGGCATCGCCGTCGGCTACGCCGGGGCCGGCGTCAAGACCATCGTCCCCGCCCACGGCCGGTTCACGGCGACGTTCCGGCTGGTGCCCGACCAGTCGCCCGACGTGGTGGGCGCCGCCTTCGAGGCCTGGGTGGGCGAGCAGGTGCCGGAGGGCGTCGACGTGGAGGTCACCCGCATGGGCGGGGTGGCGCCCGCCCTCACCCCGGTCGACCACCCGGCCATGACGGCCCTGTGCCAGGCGGTCGAGCGGGTCTGGGGGAAGGCGCCCCTGTTCACCCGCATCGGTGGCAGCGGCCCGGAGGAGGCGCTGGGCCGCATCCTGGCCGCCCCGGTCCTGTACCTGGGGGTGGCCCTGCCCGACGACCGCTTCCACGCCCCCAACGAGCGCATGGTCATGGACCAGTTCTGGAAGGGGCTGCTCGCCGCCGGCGAGCTGTACGGGGAGCTGGGGCGGCGTGGGTGACACCGAGCGGGAGTGGGTGTCGTTCGAGGACCCCACCGAGGAGCGGACGTGGGTCTTCGACGTCACCTTCCTGCTCAGCCGGTGGGAGTGCCTCTTCGGGCGGGGCTGCCAGGGGGTGCTGACCGGCCCGGCGCCCGAGCTGGTGCAGGGGTGCTGCTCCTACGGCGCCCACTTCACCGACCCGGCCGATGAGTCCCGGGTGGAGGCGGCGGCGGCCACCCTGACCGCGGCCGACTGGCAGTTCCGCCGGGAGGGCCGCCGGCGGGGCGTGGTCAAGACCAACGCCAGCGGCGAGCGGGTCACCCGCATGGTGGCCGACGCCTGCATCTTCCTGAACCGCCCCGGCTTCCCCGGGGGGGCGGGGTGCGCCCTCCACCAGGCCGCGCTCAAGCGGGGCGGGCGGCCGCTGGACCTCAAGCCCGACGTGTGCTGGCAGCTCCCGCTGCGCCGGGAGGAGCGCGACGACGGCGGGGGCCACATCACCTCCACCATCGTGGAGTGGAAGCGGTCGGACTGGGGGGCGGGGGGCGAGGAGTTCCACTGGTGGTGCACCGAGGCCCCCGAGGCCTTCGGCGGCCCGAACGCCGTCTACCGGGCCATGGCCGACGAGCTGGTCGCCCTCTGCGGCGACGAGGTCTACGAGCGCCTCGCCGCCTACCTTGACGCCCGCGCAGGGGCCAGCGTGCCCCTCCCGCACCCGGCGGTTCGCCGGTCAGACCGCGAAGCCGTGCTCCCGTAGGCAGGCGGCCAGGGTGGGGGCGCCGACGAAGCGGTGGGCGGCGAACCCGGCGGCGCGGGCGCCGGCCACGTTGACCTCGGCGTCGTCGACGAACAGGGTCGCGGAGGGGTCGAGGCGGTAGCGCCCGGCGAGCCGGGCGAAGATCTCGGCCGACGGCTTGAGCACCCCCTCCTCGCCCGAGACCACCGCGCCGTCGAAGCGCCGGAGCACCTGGTAGCGGGCCCGGCGGGCGGCGAAGACGTCGACCGGCATGTTGGTGAGCAGGTAGAGCGGGGTGCCGGCGGCCCGGAGGCGGTCGACGACCGCCGCGGTGCCGGGGATCTCGCCGGCGATCATCTCGTCCTGGCGCTTCCAGGCGTGGATGAGCTCGGCCTGGTCGGGGTGGCGGGCGGCCAGCTCGCCGCAGGCCTCGTCGAAGGGGCGGCCGGCGTCGAGGGTGGCGTTCCAGTCCGGCGTACAGATCTCCGTCAGGAAACGGTCCAGCTCGGCCGGATCGGGGATGAGCGAGGCGTAGAAGCGCCTCGGATCCCAGTCGAGCAACACCCCGCCGATGTCAAACACGACAGCCCGCACGGGCGGCGCTACCTAGCGGTCGTCGTCGGCGTCGGCCTCGCCGGGCTCGAACTCGTCGTCGGCCTCCTCGTAGAGGCACCAGGAGGCGTGCTCGTCGCCGGGTACGGCGCCGCACTCAGGGCAGGGCTCGACCCTGGGCTCTGTGCTTCGCTTGAGGGCGCGGGCTTCCTCGAAGCGCCGGTGCCGTCCCTTCTTCACTGGGTGCTCCCGAACTCGTCCTGCCGACCGTGCCACTCTACAGGCGCGCCAGTGGCTAGCGTGATTCCCGAGATGGCCGGTTCCGAGAGCACGGGCGAGTTCGACGTCGACGCCATGGTCTCCCGCTTCCGCGAGCGGGCCAAGGCGGTTCGCAGCCGCGGCGTCCCACCGCTGGAGGGGGCCGATCGCCGGCGGTTCGTCGAGCGCATGCAGCTCGACTACCAGGACTTCGCCATGCTGGGCGACGCCACCGGCTCGCTGGAGGACGGGGTGCTCGTGCTGCGGGTCGACCTGCGGCCCAGGCCGTCCGGTTCCGGGGCCTGACCCGGACGGTTCCGCCGCTCGGGCGCCTTGCCCCGGCCGTGCTTCCGCGCGAGGATCTTCCTACGGTTGAGCCCTCAGCCGAGGCGAGTACGCGCTGGCCGTCGGCCCCGAGGCCGGGCCAGGCCGGTCGCATTCTTTCGGGAGGCCGAGGTTGCTGAGCTCCAGCGGGTCAGCGTCGAATCCCAGCCGGCCTCCGGGCGTCGGCTCGGGGACCTGCACGTGGTGGTGTCGAGCACGGACAGCGCCCATGAGGTGCGCCTGCAGGGTGAGCTCGATCTCGGCACCGCGTCGCAGCTGCGGGACGAGCTGGCCCGCCTGGCCGCCGATGGCGCCCGGCTGGTGACCGTCGACATGAGCGATCTGGCCTTCATCGACTCCACCGGGCTGTCCGTGCTCATCACCGCCCTGAAGCGCCTGCGCCAGCAGGGCGGCGACATGGCCCTGCGGTCGCCCACGCCGAGCACCCGCAAGGTGCTGGAGATCACCGGGCTGACCGAGGTCTTCTCGATCTCCTAGGGCGCCGGGTGGGCGGAGCACCGCCTCCCCGGGACCTGGACCCCGACCTTCCCTGTCGCACCGTTGCGCCACGGAAGGCCCCCCAGCCCGGCACCCGAGAGGCGGCACTCCCCTACCAGACGGCCGAGCGGGCGGATCGTGACGCGCCCGGCCCGAAAAACCTGCGGCTCGGCCGGGCGTGGCGGCTCGGGAAGCCTACGATCCCGGAATGGAGCCCTGGTGGAGGTCGGCGGTCTTCTACCAGATCTATCCCCGGTCCTTCGCCGACACCGGGGGCGACGGCGTCGGCGATCTGGCCGGTATCCGGTGCCGCCTCGACTACCTCCAGTGGCTGGGGGTCGACGCGGTCTGGATCTGCCCCTTCTACCGGTCGCCGATGACCGACTTCGGCTACGACGTGGCCGACTACTGCGACGTGGACCCCATGTTCGGCACCCTCGGGGACTTCGACCGCCTCCTGGCCGAGGCCCACGCCCGGGACATCAAGGTGGTCGTGGACTGGGTGCCGAACCACACCTCCGACCAGCACCCCTGGTTCGTGGAGGCCCGGCGCGCCCGCGACAGCCCGAAGCGGGACTGGTACGTGTGGCGGGACGGCCCGGGCACGGGCGCCGGCGGCCGGCCCAACAACTGGAAGGCCGCCTTCGGGGGCGACGCCTGGACCTGGGACCAGGCCACCGGCCAGTGGTACCTCCACCTGTTCCTCCCCACCCAGCCCGACCTGAACTGGCGCAACCCGGAGGTGGAGGAGGCCATGCACGCCACCCTGCGCTTCTGGCTGGACCGGGGGGTCGACGGCTTCCGGATCGACGTCGTCCAGGGGCTCACCAAGGATCCGGCCCTCCCGGACGACCCGCCCGGCCAGCTGCTGCCCCACGCCGCGGTGAACGACTGCGCCGACACCCACGCCGTGCTCCGGCGGCTGCGGCAGGTGGCCGACGCCTACGGGGGCGACCGGGTGCTGGTCGGTGAGGTCTACCTGCTGTCCACGCCCACGGTGGCCCGCTACGTCGGCAACGGCGACGAGCTACACCTCGCCTTCGACTTCACCCCCCTGTACGAGCCGTGGGACCTCGGCGCGTGGCGGGGCCGCATCGAGGAGGTGGAGGAGGAGCTGGCGCCGGTGGGCGGGTGGCCGACCTGGACGCTGTCGAACCACGACAACCCCCGCCACCGCACCCGCTACGGCGGCTCGGAGCGCCGGGCCCGGGCCGCCGCGGTCCTGCTCCTCACCCTGCGGGGGGCGCCGTTCCTGTACTACGGCGAGGAGCTGGGCCTGGAGGACGCCCTGGTGCCACCCGATCGGGTCGTCGACCCCGGCGGGCGCGACGGCTGCCGCTCCCCCATGCCCTGGGACGCCTCGCCGGGCCACGGGTGGCCGGGCGCGGCGCCCTGGCTGCCGTGGGCGCCCGAACCCGAGGTGCGCAACGTGGCGTCGCTGCGGGCCGACGAGGGGTCCATCCTGCACCTGTACCGGCGGCTGCTGGCCGCCCGCCGATCCAGTCCCGCCCTCCACGGGGGCGCCTGGCGGCCGCTGGAGGCGCCGGCGGGCGTGCTGGCCTACGAGCGGGCCGACGGCGACGACCGGCGGGCCGTGCTCGTCAACTTCGGGGAGGCGCCGGCCACGGTGGCCCTGGAGGGGCCGTGGGAGGTCGAGGTCGACAGTGACGCCGCGCTCGAGGGCACCCGGTTCAGGGGGCGGTTGGCGGGCGACGCCGCCATGGTGCTCCGGCCGGCCTGAGCCTCCATCCGCCGGCCGGCGCCGCTTGCTAGCCTCTGGCCTTCGAGGCGGGAGGACGGACGGTGGGGCTGCGGAGCCGGAGGCTGGTGGTGGCGGTGGCGGGCGTCGTCGCCCTGTGGGCGGCGGGCAGCGGGCTGTCGGTGGCCCAGATCACGCCGGCGATCACCAGCGCACCGCCGCCGGCCGGCGTGGTGGGCCAGAGTTACCTCCACCAGTTCACGGCCAGCGGCTTCTCACCCGACCCCACCTTCTCGGTGACCAGCGGCGCACTGCCGCCCGGGCTCACCCTCGCCCCCACCGGGTTCGTGACCGGAGCGCCCACCGCGGCCGGCTCCTACCCCGCCGAGGTGTGCGCCAGCAACGGCGTCGTCGCCCCTGCGTGCCAGACGTTCACCATCTCCATCGCCAAGCGGGCGTCCTCGATGCTCGCCAGCCTGTCGCCTGGCGGCCCCGTGGGCACCACGGTCACCGCCACCGCCAGCCTGGTCGGCGCCTACCTCCCCACCGGGTCGGTCACCTTCCGCCTGTACAGCGACGCCGGCTGCACGGCGCAGGTCTTCGAGTCCACCAACGTGCTCGCCGCCGACGGCACGGCCACGTCGAGCCCCTTCACCCCGGACGGCCCGGGCACGTACCGGTTGGTGGCCGCCTACAGCGGCGACGCCAACAACAACCCGGTGACCTCGGCCTGCGGGGCCGGCGAGGTGGTCATCACCGGCGGCACCACCTCCACCTCGTCGACGACCACCACCTCCACGGTGCCGCCGACCACGACCAGCTCCACCGTGGCGCCCTCGACCACGTCCACCGTCGGCCCCACCTCGACCTCGACCTCCACGTCGACCTCCACCTCGACCTCGACCTCGACCACCACGCCTCCCACGGGCACCACCAGCTCCACCTCCTCGACCAGCTCCTCCACCACGTCGTCGTCGCTCCCGCTCTCGACCACGTCGACGACCACGGCCTCGACCACCACCACGGTCGTGGCGACCTCCACCTCGTCGACCTCGTCCACGTCCACCACCGTGGGCCCCTCGACCACCACCACCTCCGTGGCCGCCACCTCGACCACCGCCACCACGGCGGCCACCACGTCCACGACGGCGTCAACCTCGTCGACGTCCACCACGGTGGCCACGCTGGCCTCGACCACCACGACGACCGTGCCGGCGGGCACCCCGAGCGCCCAGCTCAGCGCGCAGCAGGCGGCGCCGGGCGACTCGCTGGCGCTGACCGGGAGCGGCTTCCCGCCGGGCAGCTCCCTGGCCGCCCAGCTGTTCAGCGAGCCGGTGCTGCTGGGTACGACCACGGCCGACGCGGCCGGGGCCTTCGCCATGACGGTGACCATCCCCCACGACACGTCGCCGGGCCCCCACACCGTGCGGGTCGGCGTGGTGGGCGGAGGGCCTTCGGTGGAGGTCGGCCTGCTGGTGACCGCCCCGCACCACCGGGCGGCCGCGGTGACCACCGGCGTGCTGTCCCGGACGGGCGGGGCCTTCGGGCGGACGGCCACGCTGGCGCTGGCCCTCGTCGTCCTGGGCTTCGGCCTGGTCGGCCTGGCCTGGCGGGACGGCCGGGCGGCCGTGCCCGGCTTCGGGCGGCGGAACCGGTGGCCGGCCCGGCGCCGGTGGTGGTGACGCCGGCCGGGCGGCCTCAGGCCGAGTAGGTAGGCTCCCGCCGGTTGCCGGCGATGGCCCTGCGGGCCACCACCGCGCCGGCGGCGAGGAGCACGAGCACGGCGGCGCCGATCAGCCAGGGCGCCAGCGAGGCGTCGTCGTCGGTGCTCACCGCCGGGCCGGCGTCGGCCGCCGGGTTGTCACGGCCGCCCTGGGCGTCGCCGCCCTGCTGGGTGGGGTTGACGTTGTTGTCGGGGCCGCCCTGGCCGGCGGGGATCCCGGGAAGGGTGGTCACCGTCTGGGCGGTCGCCGCGGGGGCGAGCCCGAGGAGAAGGCTGAGGGTGGCGACGGCGAGTACGGCGGTCATTCTGCGCATGGGCGGCCTCCGGGTCGGTTCAGCCGGGCTGCCGTGGGACTACCCGCCGGTTTCCGGCGACAAACGGCGCTCAGCCGGGGAAGGGCCCGTGGGCCAGCTTGTGGCCGGCGTCGGTCCAGGCCTTGGTGCCGCCGTCGACGTTGTAGGCCTCGATGCCCCGGTTGCGGTAGAAGTCGGCGGCCCGCTGGCTGCGGGGGCCGGTGTGGCAGATCACGTACACCGGCCCCTCGCTGGGGATCTCGCCGGTACGGGCCACCACGTCGGCCAGGGGGATGAGCTTGGCGCCCGGCACGTGGCCGGCCTCGTACTCCTCGGGCTGGCGCACGTCGACCAGGGGGACGGGGCCATCGGCGATGGCCGCCGCCAGTTCTTCGATGGTGACGAGGGGCGCGATCATGGGTGGCTCTCCTGGGGCGGGCGAAGGTAGCGGAGGTCGGCGCCGGTCACCGGCCCGATGGCTGCGCCGGCCACGGCGGCCGACATCACCACCAGGCGGGCCCGGGCCTCGGCGCAGGGGTGGCCGGCGGCGTCGACGATGCGGGCCCGGGCGGTGACCGCGGTGTCGGTGCGCTCACCGACCGTGGCCTCGACGACGTGGTCCTCGTCGATGCGGACAGGCCGGTCGAAGGTGGTGGCGGTGGACTGGACCACGGCGAAGCGCTCGGCCAGGGCGATGGCGGCCCAGGCCATGGCCTCGTCGAGGATGGCCAGCAGCACGCCGCCATGCACGTAGTGGGGGGCGCCCGAGTGCTCGGCGCCCAGGCGGAACCGGGCGGTCACCACGCCAGCGTCGTCGTCGTGGAAGAACGGGATGCGCAGGCCCTGGGGGTTGTCCGGCTCGCAGACGAAGCAGTTCGACTCGAACCCCCACGCCGCGTTGGTCAGGGGGCGCCGGGCCATACCAGCCACGTTAGAGGAACTCCAGAACCAGGGCGCGATGGTCCGAGAGGGCCAGCTCGGGCGTGGAGACCGCCCGCACGACCGGGAGCAGGCCGTGGCCGAGGGCGTGGTCGAGCTGCATCGAGGGGCTGGCGCCGGGGAAGGTCCTGGCCCTGGCCAGCGCCCGCCAGCCGGTGGCGCGGGCCGGCAGCCGGCCGGGCACGTTGAGGTCGCCCAGGAGCACGCAGGGCAGGCCCAGGGCGGCGAGGTGGCGGGTGACCCGCCGGAGCTGGGCCAGGTTCCACCCGGGGACGAACGACAGGTGGGTGGTGGCCACGGCCAGCGGCCCGTACGGGCTCTCCACCTCGGCGGCCAGGGCGACGCGGGGCTCGTCGGGCAGCAGGATGAACCGGCCCCGCCCGCCGGGCACCGCCACCGGCGCCCGCACCTTGGCCGCCCGTAGCCGCACCACGTGCCAGGCCCGCACCGGCAGGCGGGAGACGAGGCCGACGCCGTAGCCGGGCTCCCCGGCGCCGTCGCCGTCGCCGGCCGCCCGCCAGGTGGCGCCGGGCTCGCCGACCAGGGCCGGCTCGAAGCGCCAGGCCGCGGCCCCCATGCCCTCGGCCACGGCCGCGGTCTGGTCGACGCAGCCCGAGCGGGCCTGGAAGCGGTCGATCTCCTGGAGGGCGAGCACGTCGGCCTCGAGCGACCGGCAGGCGTCCACCAGCCGCTCGGTCGACACCGTGCCGTCGGCCAGCGACCGGCCGTGGAGGACGTTGAAGGTGGCGAGGCGCGTGTCAGCCGCCGTAGTTCATCCGGGTGTCCTCCATGCGCAGCGGCGGGACGTCCTCGGCCTTCTGGAAGCCGGCGTCGGCCACCTCGCCCAGGAAGAGGGTGTGGCTGCCCAGGTCGACCTCGCGCTGGACCCGGCAGTCGACCCAGGCCACCGCCTGGTCGAGGATCGGGGCGCCCGTGGGGCCGTCGTGGTACGGGAAGCCGTTCAGCGTGCGGGCCCCGGCGTCGACCTCCACCGGCTTGGTGAACTTGCGGACGATGGCCCGGTCCTCCCGGTCGACCACGTTCACGCTGAACACCCGGCCCTCGGCGATCAGCTCGTGGGTGAGCGCCGGCTTCTCGACCGACACGGCCACCAGCTTGGGGTCGGAGCTGACCTGGGTGGCCCAGTTGGCCGTCATGGCGTTGCGCCGCTCGCCGGCCCGGCTGCCGATGACGTAGAGCCCCGAGGGCATGGTCCACAGGACCCGCCGCCGCAGCTTGTCGTACTCCTCGGGGTCGCGCCCCTCGGGCACGGGGCCGACGATTCCAGTTTGCAGGGGCATGGCGGCAACCTAGCGGCCGGGCGCCAGGTCCTCGATGGCCCGGGCCAGCTGGAGGTCCTTGGCCGTGACGCCGCCCTCGCTGTGGGTGCTCAGGGCCACCCGGACCTTGTCGTAGCGGATGTCGAGGTCGGGATGGTGGTTGGCCGCCTCGGCCGCGTACGACAGGCGGACGACGAAGGCGATGGCCCCGGCGAAGCCGTCGCGCCTGTAGTCCTTGGCGATCGTGTCGCCGTCGCGGTCCCAGCCGGGCAGCTCGGCCAGCCCGGCCTTGATCTCGTCGTCGGAAAGCGTTGCCATCAGGCTCCGTCCTCTCCCCTCCGAAAAGGGTTTGGAATAGTTCACCAAGCTAATTAGTTTGGGAAACCAATGGCGACCCCATCCGCTCCCCTGCCCACCGTCTCCGAGGCCGAGCTGGCCTCCCGGCTGCGGCTGGTGGTCACCCGGCTCTCCCGGCGCCTGCGCACCCAGCTCCCCGGCGACCTTACGCCTTCCCAGCTGGCCACCCTCTCAAGCGTCGACCGGCTGGGCCCGATCACCCTGGGCGAGCTGTCGGCGGTCGAGCGGGTCAAGCCGCCCACCATGACGAAGATCGTGGCCTGCCTCGAGGAGCAGGGCCTGGTGAGCCGCACCGTCGACCCCGCCGACCGCCGGGTGGCCCGGGTGGACGCCACGGCCGAGGGCAGCCGCTTCCTCGACCGCAGCCGCCGCCAGAAGGACCAGTACCTGGCCGAGCGCCTGCGCGACCTCGACCCCGCCGACCGGGCCGCCCTGGAACGGGCGGCCGGCGTGCTCGAGCGCCTCCTGGAGGGCGCCTAGTGACGGCGAGCGGCGCGGGAGGCCGGTCCAGGGGCGCAGCCGCGCTGCGGGCGGGGGCCGCCCGCACCTTCCGGTCGCTGCACATCCGCAACTACCGCCTGTTCTTCTTCGGCCAGCTGGTGTCGGTCACCGGCACCTGGATGCAGCAGGTGGCCCAGACCTGGCTGGTCCTGAACCTGACCGACAGCGGCGTGGACCTTGGGATCACCGTCGCCCTCCAGTTCCTGCCCATGCTCCTGTTCGGCATGTGGGGCGGGCTGCTGGCCGACCGCTCCGACAAGCGGCGCCTGCTGATCGCCACCCAGGCCGCGGGCGGGCTGCTGGCCCTGGCCCTGTGGGCCCTGGTGGCCACCGGCACCGTCGCCCTGTGGCACGTGTACGTCCTCGCCTTCCTGCTCGGCATGGTGACGATGGTGGACATGCCCACCCGCCAGTCGTTCGTGATCGAGATGGTGGGCCCCGGCGAGGTGCCCAACGCCGTCGGCCTCAACAGCGCCATGTTCAACACCGGGCGCATCCTGGGCCCGGCGGTGGCTGGCGTGGGCATCGCCTCCCTCGGCCTGGCCCCCGCCTTCCTGGCCAACGCCCTGTCCTACCTGGTGGTCATCGGCGCCCTGGCGGCCATGCGGCCCGAGGAGCTGTTCCGGAAGGCCCCGGCGCCCCGCCAGCGGGGCGAGGTCCTGGCCGGCATCCGCTACGTGTGGGCCGAGCCGACCCTGCGCTCGACGCTGTTCCTGGTGGCGGTCATCGGCACGTTCGGCTTCAACTTCATCGTCATCCTCCCCCTGCTGGCCAAGTTCACCTTCGAGGGCGGGGCCGGGCTGTACAGCGTGTTCACCTCGGTCATGTCGCTGGGCTCGCTGATCGGGGCGCTGGCCGCGGCCAGCCGGAAGGCGCCGAGCCGGCGGATGCTGGTCGGGGCGGCCGCCGCCTTCGGGGTGCTCATGCTGGCCACCGCAGCCGCCCCCACCGCCCTGGTGGCTGGCGTGCTGCTGGTGGGCGTCGGCCTGGCCGTCATGCTCTTCCTGGCCACGGCCAACACCATCCTCCAGCTGAACTCCGACCCGGCCATGCGGGGCCGGGTCATGGCCTTCTACGGCCTGCTCTTCCTGGGCAGCACGCCGGTGGGCGGCCCGCTGCTCGGCTGGATCGCCGAGCACTGGGGACCGCGGGTGGGCCTGGCCATGGGGGGCACCCTCAGCCTGGTCGCCGCGCTGGCGGCGGTGTCGGCCATCCGGATCCGCCGGCGCACCGGCCCCGTCGCCCCCGGCCCCGAGGCCGGCGAGGTCATCGTGGCCACGTAGCGTCGAGGACGACGACCTCGAAGGGGTCGAGCGCCGGGCCGGGCCGGCGGCCGAACACGGGGGTGACCTCGGCCTCCTGCCACCCGAGGAGGCCGGCCAGGTCGAGTTCCAGGGGCTGGGGCCGGTCGGAGGGGTTGCGCAGGCAGACCGTGCCCTCGTCGCCCCGCCGGGCCACGAAGCCGTAGACCTCGCCCGCCGCCGGGTCGCCCAGCACCATGCGGCTGCGGGCCAGGACGTGCTGGCGGCTGCGGGCCCAGGCCAGGGCGTCGGCCAGGACGGCCCACTCGGCCTCCGACAGCGAGTCGGGCGCCACGTAGAGGTCGTGGTGGAGGGTGCCCCGGCCCGCGGCCAGCCAGCAGTGGCGGGCCCAGCCGCGGGGGCCGCTGGCGTCGTCGCGGTAGCCGGCGGCGGCCGACTCCACGATGCTGAAGATCACCAGGGCGGACACCGGCATGGCCGCTGCGGGTCGGTAGGCATGGAGGCAGCGGTCGAGGTAGGTGTCGAAGCGGTCCAGGCGGGTGCCGGGCCCCTCGGCGGTGGTGTCGTCGAGGCCGCCCCGCCACACGAAGTCCACCGAGGACAGCCACCACGGCGAGGGGTGGGAGCCGATGGTGAAGGCCACCACCGCGTCGGGGCGCACGGCCCGGATGCCGGCCACCAGGTCGACGAAGGCGTCGGCCTGGGCGGTTCGGGCCCCGGGCCCGACGGGATGGCCGTGGCCGACCTCGGCGCAGTCGAAGCGGACGCCGTCGAGCTTCCAGTAGCCGACGCCGGCGGCCGTCCAGCGCCCGAAGGCCTCGGCCAGGTGGGCCCGGTACCTGCGGCCCGCGGTGCACAGCAGGCCGGCCCGCCCGTCGACCTCGAACCCGTGGCCCCCGGCCCAGGCCACCCGCTGGGTGCGGCGGTCGAAGTAGCCGCCGGCCGGGCTCAGCCACAGGCCGATGCCCCCACCCAGGGCCTCCATGCCGCCCGGGAAGCGGGAGGGCGCCATGCGCCCCCACAGGCCGGTGGCCGCCTCCCACTCGCCGTCCCACGGGTCGTCGAGGCAGACGAAGTCCAGCGGGAGGCGGTGGCGGGCGGCCACTGCGGCGAACCCTTCCACCTCGGCCCGCACCGTGGCCTCGTCCATGCGGCCGGCCTCGCCCAGGTGGTACCAGTTGTTCGACAGGGCGACGAGGCGGGGCGGGTTGGGGCGCAGGGTGTCGAGGTAGTCCCAGAACGCCTCCAGCCCCCCCACCCCCAGCACCGCGGCCGGCGTCCGGGCCGGCAGGTCGGCGGCCATCGGCAGGCCCAGGGTGACGCCCGTGCCGGCACCGGCCAGGTTCTCGGCCATGGGGTGCTCGACGCCGGCGAAGAACCCGGGGCCGAACACCGGCTGGCCCAGGCCGACGGGGCCGGCGTTGTAGGGGACCGGCTCGCCGGTGGAGGTGGGCCCCTCGGCGGCCAGGGCGGGCCAGCGGTCGAGCTCGACGTGCTCCAGCCGGCCCCGGCCGGTCACCTCGGCCCACTTGCGGACCACGCCGGCGCCGGCGTCGGCCTCGACGACCACCCGGACGGCGATCCCGGCGCCCTCCAGGCGCCAGGCCAGCCGCCCGGGCGCCTCCTCCACGCCGGTGGCGGCCAGGTCGCCGTCGGTCAGGCGCCGGCCGTCGACGGTGAGGGACAGCTCGGGGCCCCCGCCCAGAGCCACCTCCCGCCCGTCGACCACCGCCGCGGTGGTGCACGGGCGGCCGCCGTGCACCTCGAACACCCGGGCGATGCGGCCGGCGCCGACCCTCACAGCAGCTCGAGGAGGCGCAGCTGGTTGGCGGCCCGGCGCAGGTTGTGCCCGGGGCCGTCGACCCGGAAGTACACGTCGCCCCGGAGGTGGTCGGTGAGGAAGCGGGCCGCCGACTCCAGGGCCATGAGCGGCCCGGCCCTGGGCAGCAGCGCCACCTCGGAGGGGGTGAGCCACGCGGCCCCGGCCCGGGCGTAGCCGCCGAGCACGGCGTCGACCAGGTCGTGCCGCACCTCGAGGGCGTAGGGGTCGCCGTCCTCACCCAGGGCGGTGGCGCCCGAGCGGACCAGGTCGCCCACGTCGAACAGCACGGTGCCGGGGCCGACGGTGTCCAGGTCGACCAGGCACAGGGCCCGGCCGGTGGCCTCGTCGAAGAGGATGTTCTCGGTCTTGGCGTCGTTGTGGACGGTGCGCTCGGGGAGGCGCCCGTCGCCCCGGGCCGCGGCCACCTCCTCGGCCAGGGGGCGGTGGGCCAGGACGGCGTCGACCAGGTCGCCGCAGCCGGCGGCCCGGCCCGCGGTGTCGGCGGTACGGGCCGCCTCGAGGGCGTCGAGCCGGCCGGCCACGTCGTGGAAGCCGGGGATGGCCTCGGGCGGCGGCGGGTGGAGGTCGGCCAGGTCGGCGACCAGGCGGGCGGCGGCGGCCGCGGCCTCGGCGGCCTGGGCCGGGCCCTCGAGGTACTGGAAGGTCCGGGCCCCGTCGATGAAGTCGAGCGTACGCCAGGCCCCGCCGCCCTCGTCGAGGGCGAAGGGCCGCCCGTCGGCGGCCGGCCGCAGGCGCAGGGCCCGCCGGGGATCCGGCGCCCGGGCGGCCAGGTGCCCCGTGACCCGGGCGAAGCTGTCCATGAGCGCGTCCGGGTCGGGGAAGACCGAGGTGTTCAGCCGCTGGTGCACGTACCGGACGGCGCGGCCGCCGGGGGCGGCGTAGGTCGCCCGGAACGTGCGGTGGATGTGTCCCCGGCCCAGGGGGCGGAGGTCGACAAGGGCTGCCTGGATCCCGAAGCGCCGGCCGAGGCCGGGGGGAAGACCGTGGTCGCTCAGCGGCCTCCCGGCCGCCGGCTCCGGCGGCCGCCGCCCGGTGGGGGCTGCGGTTGCCGCATGATGGCCGTGGCCGCGTCGAGGGCGGCCGCGTCGAGGGCGCCGTTGGTATGGGCGGGCCGGTAGGCCGGCTCGACGATCCTGGCCTCAAGCACCGGCGGCGGGCCGGCCTCCGGCTCCGCCTGCGGGGGTGGCGCGGGCGGTGGGGCCGGCCGCGGCGTGCGATCACCGACCCAGTCGTCCCAGGCCAGGTCGATGTCGACCGGCAGCTCGATCACCCCGCCGCCGGAACCGCCCTGCGGGTACCTGGGGGGCCGGGCGGCCGCCCCGCCGTCGAACCAGTGGCCACCGCCGCCGCCCGGTCGGGACGGACCGCCGCCCGGCCCGGCGGGCAGGGGGAGCAGCCCAGGTCCACCGTTGCCGAACCGCCAGGTGGCGGCGATCAGGGTCATGCCCACGAGGACCAGGATGCCCGCCAGGCGAATCTGGTCGCCAGTGTCACGGCCGGTGCGGACCAGCACCTTGGGCTGGACGACCACCGGCGGGGGCGGCGGCGGCGGCGGAGGCTGGAACACCGGCGGGACCGACTTGGGGGTCAAGGTCACCGTGGCCCTGGCTTCGGCGGTGACCCGGGTGCCATCGTCGTCGACGCCGACCACGGTGACCGTGTCGGTCTGGGTGTCGCCGGCCCGGCCGAAGAAGTCGCCGTCGAAGGCGCAGCTGTAGCTGCCCCCGTTGGGGGCCAGGGTGATGCCGACCGCGCAGCTGCCCCGGCCGTTCAGGTCGCCGTAGATGTCGTCGACCAGGGAGACGATCGTCACCGGCTCGAAGCTGGGGTTGGTGATGGTGAGGGTGAACCGGAAGGTGCCGCCCGGCTCGGGCCGGCTCAGCGGGTCGGGCGTCTTGACGATGCGGATGGCCGGCGGGATGTCGGTGATGCGCACCGTGGCCTGGGCCTGCGACGTCACCGTCTGGCCCCGGTCGTCGACCGCGGTGGTGGTGATGGTGTCGGTCTGGGTGGCGCCCGCGTTGCCGAAGAAGTTGCCGGTGAACGAGCAGGTGTAGGTGCCGCCGTTGGCGGCCAGCCTGGCGCCGATGGCGCAGGTGCCCCGGCCGTTGAGGTTGCCGTAGACGTCGTCCACCAGCGAGGTGATGGTGACCGGCTCCGGCCCGGTGTTGGTGACCGAGTAGTGGAAGGTGAACGTGCCGCCCGGCTCCTGCAGGCTCGGGGGCGACGCCGTCTTGACCGTGGTGATCGTCGGCGGGACGGGGGTGATCCGGACGATGGCGTCGTCGTCGTCACGGACGGTGTTGCCCCGGTCGTCGGTGGCGGTGACGGTGACCACGTCGGTCTGGCTGGCGCCACCCGGCCCGTTGAAGTTGCCCTGGAAGCTGCAGGAGTAGGTGTGGCCCGGCCCCGGGCTGGGCTGGAGCACCGTGCCGATGGCGGTGGTGCAGGTGGAGTTCGGGCGCACGGTGATGTCGCCGTAGATGTCGTCGGTGAGCGTGCGGATGGTGAGGGCCACGTTGCTGGTGTTGGTGACCACCACGTTGAAGGTGAACGTGCCGCCGGGCACCGGCCGGCTCTCGGGGGTCGCCGTCTTGTCGACCCTGATCGTGGGCAGCGGGGAGACCACCGTCTGCTCGAGCGGGTCGGCGCAGGCGGTGACCGCCGGCGCGTTGTTGGCGTCGCCGCTGTAGCTGGCGATCCAACGGTAGGTGCCGGGCTGGCTGGCGGTGAACGAGGTGGACGGGTAGGAGCCGTTCCCGTTCACCGGCACCGTGGAGGTGAAGACCGGCGCACCGGTGCAGGTGTCGTTGTCGGGGCCGAAGAGGGTGAAGGTGAGCGTGCCGGTGGGGTTGAACCCGCCCGAGATGGTGGCCACGTCGTTGAACGGCGTGCCCACCGTGGCCGTCGGCGACGCCTGGGTGGTGATGCTGATGGCCCGGACGCCGGCGCCGATGGTCTCGTTGGGGTCGAGGCAGTCGGTGGGGCCGACCGGGTTGTTGTTGGCGTCACCGCTGTAGGTGGCGACGAAGTGGTAGATGCCCGGCGCCGGCAGGATGAACGGGTCGGAGACGATGTCACCGTTGCCGTTGACCGGCTTCACCGAGGTGAAGATCGGGAGCCCGGTGCAGGTGTCGTTGTCGGGGCCGTAGAGCTCGAAGGTGATGGTGCCGGTGGGGTTGAAGCCGCCGGACAGCGTGGCCGTGTCGAAGACCTGGCTGCCGACCGTGCCGGCCGACGCCGTGGTGACCAGCGTCGGCGTCACCCGCAGGCCTGCGGTGAGCTCGAGCGGGTCGGCGCAGGCGGTAGGCCCGGCCGGGGCGTTGTTGGCGTCGCCGCTGTAGGTGGCGATCCACCGGTAGGAGCCGGCCGCCTGCACGGTGTGGGACCCGGAGGTGTAGTTGCCGTTGCCGTTCACCGGGACGGTGGAGGTGAAGATCGGGGCGCCGCTGCAGGTGGTGTTGTCGGGCCCGTACAGGGTGAAGGTGATGGTGCCCGTGGGGTTCACGCCCCCACTGAGGGTGGCCACGTCGTGGATCTGGCCGCCAACCGGGACGGGCGGCGAGGCCTGGGTCACGATCGAGATCGGGGCGGGCACGACCGAGAACCGCTCGGCGGGCACGTTGCAACCCACGGGCGTGGTGATCGGCGCGTAGAAGGCGTCGCCGCTGTAGGTGGCGACGAAGTTGTAGGTACCGGGGGCGTTGACCGTGAACGACCCCGAGGGCTGGCCGACGGGGGCGGTGCTGGTGCCCACGATCGGCCCGGCACACGTGGGGTCGGGGTTGGGCCCGACCAGGGTGTAGGTGACCGTGCCCGTGGGCGCGGGGCCGCCGGGCGCCGGGGTGAGGGTGGCGGCGTCGGTGACGGTGGAGCCGACCGGCACGTTGGGCGCGTTGGTGGAGGCCTGGGTGGTCAGCGTCAACGGCTGGAGGGCGACGGCGAACCGTTCGTTGGGATCGCCGCAGCCGACCGGCGTGGAGATCGGCGCGTAGTTGGCGTCGCCGCTGTAGGTGGCGACGAAGTTGTAGGTGCCGACCGCGGTCACCTGGAAGGGGCCGGACGGCTGGCCCACCGGGCCGGTGCTCGTGCCCACGACCGGTGCGGTGCAGCCGGCGTTGGGGTTGGGGCCCACCAGGGTGTAGGTGACCGTGCCGGTGGGCGCCGGGCCGCCGGCGGGCGGGGTGAAGATGGCGGTGTCGGTGACCGTGGCCCCGGGAGCCACCGTGGTGCTGTTGGTGGACGCCTGGGTGGTGAGCCCGACCGGCTGGAGGGCGACGGCGAACTGCTCGGCGGGCACCCCGCAGCCGACGGGGGTGCCGATGGGCGAGTAGTTGACGTCGCCGCTGTAGGTGGCGACGAAGTTGTACGTGCCCACCGCGGTCACGGTGAAGGGGCCGGAGGCCTGGCCGACGGGCACCGTGCTGGTGCCGACGACGGGTGCCGTGCAGCCGGCGTCGGGGTTGGGGCCGACCAGGGTGTAGGTGACCGTCCCGGTGGGGGGCGGGCCGCCAGGGGGCGGCGTGACGGTGGCCAGGTCGGTGACCACGGTGCCGGGGGCGACCGTGGTGCTGTTGGTGGACGCCTGGGTGGTGAGGGTGACGGTCTGGGTGGCGACGGCGAAGCGCTCGGCGGGCACGCCGCAGCCGACCGGCGTGGTGATCGGGGCGTAGAAGCCGTCACCGGAGTAGGTGGCGACGAAGTTGTAGGTCCCTGGGGCGGTCACGGTGAAGGGGGCCGACGGCGATCCGGCGGCCACCGTGCTGCTGCCGAGGACGGGCGCGGTGCAGTTGGCGTCGGGGTTGGGGCCGACGAGGGTGTAGGTGACCGTGCCGGTGGGCACCGGGCCGCCGGGCGGCGGGGTGAAGGTGGCCAGGTCGGTGACCGCCGTGCCCGGGGCCACCGTGGTGCTGTTGGTGGACGCCTGGGTGGTGAGGACCAGGGTCTGGAGGGCGACGGCGAAGATCTCGTTGGGGTCGCCGCAACCGACCGGCGTCGTGATCGGCGAGTAGTTGGCGTCGCCGGAGTAGGTGGCGACGAAGTTGTAGGTGCCGGGGGCCGTCACCGTGAACGGGGCCGAGGGCGTGCCCACCGACTGGGTGCTGGTGCCGACGACGGGGGCGGTGCAGCCGGCGTCGGGGTTGGGGCCGACCAGGGTGTAGGTGACCGTGCCGGTGGGGGCCGGCCCGCCGGGCGGCGGGGTGAAGGTGGCGGTGTCGGTGACGGCCGTGCCCGGAGCCACGTTGGTGGCGTTGGTGGACGCCTGGGTGCTCAGGCCGATCGGCAGGGTGGCGACGGTGAAGCGCTCGGCAGGGTCGCCACAGCCCACGGGCGTGGTGATCGGGAGGTAGTTGGCGTCGCCGCTGTAGGTGGCGACGAAGTTGTACACACCCGGCGTGGTGACGGTGTAGCCCGGCGAGGGCTGGCCCACCGGGACCGTGCTCGGGGCGCCGACCACGGGCGCGGTGCAGGCCGGGTCGGGGTTGGGGCCGACGAGGGTGTAGGTGACGGTGCCGGTGGCCGCCGGGAACCCGGCGGGCGGGGCGACGGTGGCCACGTCGGTGACGACCGTGCCCGGGGCGACGGTGGTGCTGTTGGTGGACGCCTGGGTGGTGAGGGTGACCGGCTGGCGGGCCACGGTGAAGCGCTCGTTCGGGTCGCCGCAGCCGACCGGCGTGGTGATGGCCTCGTAGGTGGCGTCACCGCTGTAGGTGGCGGTGAAGTTGTACGTGCCCGGGAGGATGACGGTGAAGGGCCCCGAGGGTTGGCCGGCGGGCACCGTGCTGGTACCCACCACCGGGCCGGCGCAGGCGGGGTCGGGGTTGGGGCCGACGAGGGTGTAGGTCACGGTGCCCGTGGGCACCGGGCCGCCAGGAGGCGGGGTCAGGGTTGCCGTGTCGGTGACGGTGGTGCCGGACGGGACGTTGGTGGCGTTGGTGGACGCCTGGGTGGCCAGCGTGAGCTGGAGCTGGGTGACGGTGACGTTCTCACCCGGGGCGCCACAGGGCGTGGGCCCCGAGGCGGCGTAGTTGACGTCGCCGCTGTAGCTGGCGATGAACCGGTAGGTGCCGGCGGTGGTGGCGGTCACCGGCGCCGAGGTGGCGGTGGCCGTCGGGGGTGTGGGTGGCGTGGGCGCGGGGCCGCTGAGGGCCGAGGCACCGAGACTGGTGGAGGGGCCGCTGCAGGGCGCGGCCCCGGGCGGATCCCGGAAGACGGTGAAGGTGACCGTGCCGGTGGGCGTGGGGCCGTTGGCCACGCCGGTCACGGTGGCGGTGTCGGTGAAGCTGGTCCCGATGGGGACGGTGGGGATCACGCCCGGGGCCGGCGCCGGCACCGACACCAGGGTGTCGATGGACGGGGTGGCCTGGTTGACGACCACCGTCGACACACCCGTCTGGGGCACGCCGCCGGGGAAGGTGGGCGAGGTGGCCAGCACGGCGGCGGACTGGAAGGTGGCACCGTCGTTCGGCCTCTGGATGACGTCGAAGGTGAAGTTGATGACGCACGAGGCCGTGGGCGAGCCCACGGGGCCGAGGATGACCGGGCCGCCGGTGGGGGTGAAGGTGTAGTCGCCCTCGGCGTCGGGCCCGGTGATGGTGAAGGGCCCGCCGGGGCACGTGGTGCCGGCGGTGCTGGTGGCGTCGAGGGCGAAGATCGGCAGCGCCGGGTTGGGGCGGGGCTCGGGCGTGGGGCAGGGCGACGGCGCGTTGGGGTCGACGGCCGAGGTGGCGCACGACGGGTTGATGCGGATGTTGGTGAGGGTGACCGACTCGACCGCGGCCTGGGCGCCGAAGGAGTTGTTCACGAACTGGACGAGCGCCGGCCGGTCCTGCTGGCCGACGGTCACCGGGTTGGTGAACGCGGGCGTCACGCTGATGCCCAGACCGGCGACCTGTGCCGACACCAGGTTCGGCACCAGCGTCACCGCCAGGGCCAGCACGGCGACCGCCAGGCTGGCCACCTGACGCGGAGCGCGAGTAGCCGTCGAGTGTGCAACGCCGAAACGCCGTGAACCCACCGCTCCGCCCTTCCCCAAGCCCTACCGTTGAGATCGCCATTTCAGCCGTGTCTCTTGGTCTGAGACCCGCCTGCTTAACTGGCCCGAATGCTAGCAGGTGGAATTCCAGGAAATCACGCACTGCGTCGGCGTTCTCACCGGAAGGGGCCGGGACGCATCCTGAGGCGCGTGTCCTCGATGGCCGCCACCGTCCTGCTCGCCGCCTGCTCCCATCGCGGCGGCGCGCCCGAGCCGGCCAGCCGCCAGGGCGAGCAGGTCCTCGACCTGTGGCGGATCCTCCTCGCCGCCGGGGTGGCGCTCGGCGTGTTCGTCACCGCCCTCGTCCTGTGGACGGTCGTCCGCTACCGCCGGCCCCGAAGCGCCGCCCCGGGCGACCTGCCCAAACAGACCCACGCCAACGTCCCCCTCGAGGTCTTGTACACGGTTATCCCGCTGGTCGTCGTCGCCGTGCTGTTCGCGGTGACCATGCGCACCCAGGACCGGGTGACCGCCACCAGCGCCTCGCCGGACCTCGCCGTCGAGGTGACCGGCTTCCAGTGGGGGTGGCGGTTCCAGTACCCCGTCCAGGGGATAACCGTGGTGGGCGACGCCAACGATATTCCCACCCTCGTGCTCCCGGCGGGTGCCAACGTCCGGCTGCGCCTGGAGGCGGTCGACGTCATCCATTCGTTCTTTGTGCCCGCCTTCCTTGTCAAGAAGGACATGATTCCCGGTATGGACAATTCCCTCGAAGTCCGTCCGACGATACCCGGGCGATATCCCGGGGTGTGCGCCGAGTTCTGCGGCCTCGACCATTGGCGGATGACCTTCGACGTGGAGGTGGTGACGCCCCAGCAGTTCCAGGCCTTCATCACCGAGCAGCAGCAGATGCCCGGCGGCCGGGGGCCCGACGCCGACGGCTCGGGCGACATCGGCCAGCGGGCCCGCGTGGCCCGGCCGTGACCCTCCTCGAGGAGCGGCCGGCGCCGCCCCCGCCCAAGCCGGCCCGGCGGGGCCACGCCACCGGCCTGGTCGGCTGGCTGACCACCACCGATCACAAGAAGATCGGCATCCTCTACATGGTCACCGCCTTCGTGTTCTTCCTCTTCGGCGGGATCCTGGCCCTGCTCATGCGCTACGAGCTGGCCGAGCCCGGCCGCCAGCTGGTGGGCGAGTCGGCCTACAACCAGCTGTTCACCATGCACGGCAGCGTGATGATGTTCCTCTTCGCCGTCCCCATGGCGTTCGGGTTCGCCAACTTCCTGGTGCCCCTCCAGCTGGGGGCGCCCGACATGGCCTTCCCCCGGCTCAACGCGGTGTCGTACTGGCTGTTCCTGGGGGGCGGGCTCACCATGGTCTCGGGGTTCCTCACCGCCCGGGGGGCGGCCCAGTTCGGCTGGACCGCCTACACCCCCCTCTCCGACGCCATCCACTCCCCCGGCGCCGGCGCCGACCTGTGGATCATGGGCGTGCTGGTCACCGGCGTGGCCACGGTGCTCGGCGCGGTCAACATCATCGCCACCGTCCTCTGCCTGCGGGCCCCGGGGATGATCATGTTCAGGATGCCGATCTTCACCTGGAACATGTTCATCGTCAGCGCCATGGTGATCCTGGCCTTCCCGGTGCTGACCGCCGGGCTCTCCATGCTGTACGCCGACCGCCACCTCGGCGCCCACTTCTTCGAGCCCACCGACGGCGGAGAGCCGATCCTGTGGCAGCACATCTTCTGGTTCTTCGGGCACCCCGAGGTCTACATCGTCGCCCTGCCCTTCTTCGGGGTGGTCACCGAGGTCATTCCCGTCTTCGCCCGCAAGCCGCTGTTCGGCTACAAGGGCTTCGTGTTCGCCACCCTGGCCATCGCCTCGCTGTCGACCGCGGTCTGGGCCCACCACATGTTCTCCACGGGGGCCATCAACCTGCCGTTCTTCTCGGCCATGACCTTCCTCATCGCCGTGCCGACCGGGGTCAAGATGTTCAACTGGATCGGCACCATGTGGCGGGGCCACCTCACGTTCCAGTCGCCCATGCTCTTCTGCGTGGGCTTCCTGCTGGTCTTCCTCGTCGGCGGCCTGACCGGGCCCATGCTGGCCGCCCCGCCGGTGGACTTCCACGTGACCGACACCTACTTCGTGGTGGCCCACATGCACTACGTGCTCTTCGGCACCGCCGCCTTCGGCTTCTTCGCCGGGCTCTACTTCTGGTACCCGAAGATCACCGGCCGCCTGCTGAGCGAGCCGCTGGCCAAGCTCCACTTCTGGACGATGCTGGTCGGGTTCAACCTCACGTTCTGGCCCCACCACGTGCTGGGCCTGCGGGGCATGCCCCGGCGGGTGCCCGACTACGCCGAGGAGGCGGGCTGGAGCTTCCTGAACCTCCTCTCCAGCGCCGGCTCCGCCATCCTCGGCGTGGGGACGCTGTTCCTCCTCTGGAACCTGTGGTCGACGGCCCGGGGCCCTGTCAAGCCCGGCCGGGAGGCGGGCGACGACCCCTGGGGTGGGAACTCCCTCGAGTGGGCCACCTCGTCGCCCCCGCCCGAGCACAACTTCCACTCCCTGCCCCTGATCCGCTCGGAGCGTCCGGTCTTCGACGCCCGCCGGCGGCCGACCGCGGCGGGCACGGGGCGGCCGTGAAGGTCGAGTGGCGGCTGTTCGCCGGGGCCGCGGTGTTCTTCACCGTCACCACGTCGGTGTACTGGTTCGTCAGCTACGAGGACGCCGGCACCACCATGCTGGGCGCCTCCGTCCCCGCCTTCGCCTTCATCGGCCTGTGGCTGTGGTTCCAGCACCGCCACAAGAAGCCCCGGCCCGAGGACAGGGGCGAGGCCTCGCCGGCGGACGCGGCCGAGGACCTCGGGTACTTCCCGTCGTCCAGTGCCTGGCCGGTCGTGCTCTCGGCCGGGGCGGTGGTGCTGGCCAACGGGCTGGTGTTCGGCCTGCCCCTGGCCGTGCTCGGCGTGCTGCTCATGGTCGCCGGCGTGTTCGGCTACGCCCGGGAGGCCGACACCAAGGCCTGATCCCGCCCGGGCGACCGTAGGGTGGCGGCCAGGGCGGCCAGGGCGACGAGGACCAGCGGGTTGAACCCCAGGGCACCGGCCAGGGCGCCGCTGAAGGAGGCGAGATACAGGGCGAGCCACCCTGACCGGTCCCAGCGCCCACCGGCTGCGGCCAGGCCGGCCCCGGCGAGGACGAGCAGCCCGGCGTCGTAGAAGATCACGTGCGGGGGCACCAGCACGGCGGCCGCGGCGAGCGCCCCCACCGCCCGGAGCTGGTACGGCGCGTCGAGGCCCCGCCGGCGCACCCACACCACCAGGGCCGCTACCCCGCAGGCTGCAGCCGCGGCGACGGCCACCGCGGTCGCCGCGGCCCCCGAGCCCAGGAGCTCCTGGACGGCGTGGGGCAGCGAGGCGCTGCTCGTCCCCACCACGCCCTGCTCCATCGAGGGCAGGTCGACGGCGTGGGCGACGAAGTCGCCCATCCACCCCACCCCGGCGACGGCCGCGCTGGCCAGCCACAGGGCCAGGCCGGAGGTCAGGGCGCCGAGCTGGGCCGGCAGCGACCGGTCGAGCACGACCGCCACCAGGAACAGCACCGCGAACTGGGGCTTGTAGAGGAGGGCGCCGGCGGCCAGGCCGGCGAGGAACGGGCGCCCGTCCCACCGCCATCGCCACCAGGCGGCCACCGCCAGCACGGTGAGGGCCGTGTTCTGGCCCGCCCCGACGGCCCGGAACATCGGGTAGGCCGAAAGGGCCAGCGCGTACACCACCCACGGGCGCCGGCGCAGCGCATCCACTGCCGGGCTCAGGAGGCGGAGGGCCACGGCGAGGGCCGCCATCAGCAGCCCGGTGTGGACGGCGTAGGACAGCCGGTACGGCAGCAGGCTGAGGGGGGCGTAGGCCGCGGCGACGACCGGCGGGTAGGCGAAGTCGAGGTGGCCCGGCGGTTCGCCGGGTGGGAACAGGTCGCGCTGGGAGCGGGCCTGGATCACTGGGTCGTAGAGGCGGTGCCCGTCGCCCTGGCGGACGATGCGCCCGGCCCCGTGGAACTCCGGGTAGTCGCCCCCGAGACGCCCGCCGATGGCGGTGGCCCCCGACCCCCAGCCGGCGATGATGACCACCGAGAGGACCACGGCGACCACGACCGCCTTGGCCGCCCGGTCGAGCATCCCGTTCAGCCCGGGGGCGGCGGCGGCGGGTACTCCCACACCAGCTCGGAACGGCCGGCGCCCACCGCCGGCTTGGCCCCCGGCTCGCCGTCCTCCTCCTTCTCCTCCCCGACGGCCTCGTAGCCGCCGGTGGGCGTGCGCCGGACCCGGGTGCCGACCGAGCCCTGGAAGGGGTGGACCTCGTCGTGGGCCAGCGACCGGCACGCGCTGCGGGTGACTACGAAGGCGGCCACGGGCACCACGAAGATCAGCACCCGGAACAGGTTGGTGATGGACTCGGGCGCCACCTTGAAGAACGCGGCCAGCACGTCGTTGCCTCCGGCGATGAAGAGGATGGCGTAGAAGGAGAGGGTGGCCGCGCCCAGCGCGCTGCGGACCGGCGCGTCGCGTGGGCGGTCGAGCAGGTTGTGGGCCTCCCGGTCGCCCGTGAGCCGGCGCTCCAGGAACGGCCACAGGTACAGCAGGCCGAAGGTCACCCCGGGCAGGAGGGCGCCCGGGAAGAAGGGGTTGGCGACGGTGTGGCCGAAGGCCCGGATCTCCCACCCGGGGAAGAGCCGCAGCGCCCCGTCGAGCCAGCCCACGTACCAGTCGGGCTGGGAGCCGGCGGTGGCGGCCGACGCCTGGGCCGGGTCGTAGGGGCCGTACAGCCACACCGGGTTGATCTGAGCCAAGCCCCCGAGGGCGGCCAGCACGGCGGTGACGATGAAGAACAGGCCCACCGACTTGGCCGCGTACGACGGCCACAGCCTGGACCCCTCGATGTTGTCCTCGGTGCGGCCCGGGCCCCTGAACTGGGTGTGCTTCTGGCGCCAGAGGATGGCCAGGTGGGCGCCCAGGAGCCCGGCGATGGCGGCGGGCAGCAGCAGCACGTGGAGGACGTAGAACCGGGTGATGAACTCGGTGTTGGGGAACTCGCCGCCGAAGAACAGGAAGGCCAGCCACTCCCCCGCCACCGGGATGGACAGGGCGATCGAGTACCCCACCCGCACGCCCGTGCCCGACAGCAGGTCGTCGAGCAGCGAGTAGCCGAAGAAGCCGTTCATGATGGCCAGGACGAGCAGGGTCACCCCCACGATCCAGTTGACCTCCCGGGGCCGGCGGAAGGCGCCGGTGAAGAACACCCGGCACAGGTGCACGACCAGGGCGGCCAGGAAGACCAGGGCCGCCCAGTGGTGCATCTGGCGCATCACCAGCCCGGCCCGCACCTCGAAGCTGATGTCGAGCGTCGAGGCGTAGGCGGCCGACATGTGGGTGCCCTCGAGGGCGTGGTAGGCGCCCTCGTAGACCACCTCGTCGGACGCCGGCACGAAGAAGAACGTGAGGTAGACCCCGGTCACCACCAGGATGACGAAGCAGTACATGGCGATCTCGCCGACCATGAACGACCAGTGGTCGGGGAAGATCTTGTCGAGGGCGGTCCGGGTGAAGCTCGACGTCCCCAGCCGGTCGTCGATCCAGCGGAACAGCCGCTTGAACACCGTTAGGCCCGGTTCCAGAAGCCGGGGCCGACGGGCTCGTCGAAGTCGGCCTGGGCGATCAGGTAGCCCTCCCGGTCGACGGCCAGGGGCAGCTGGGGCAGGGAGCGGGTGGCCGGGCCGAAGCGGGGGCGGGCCCCGTCGAGCACGTCGAAGGTCGACTGGTGGCACGGGCACAGCAGCTCGTGGGTGTCGGCCTGGTAGAGGCCGACCGGGCAGCCCACGTGGGGGCAGATCTTGGAGTAGGCGACGTAGCCCCGGGGCGACCAGCTCTCCCGGCCCGGGCGGGGGGTCAGCCGGCCGTCCTGGACCCTGATGAGCACGACCGAGGAGTCGCCGGCCCGCTCCGCATTCTCGGGGAAGGCGGTGAGGGTGCCACCGACGGTCAGGGTGTCCACCCGCACCAGCCGACCCTCCTCGTCGACCAGGCGGGCGCCGGTGTGCCAGCGGGTGGTGAGCAGGTCCCGCCCGGGCGCCGGGCCCAGGGAGCGGATCGGGAAGACGGCGGCCAGGGCCAGGGCCCCGCCCGCGGCCCAGAACAGCCTGAGCACCGCCCGACGGCCGGGTTCGTCGGCCACCTCCTCCACCCGCTCCTCGACGGCCGCCCCGTCCTCGGGGTCGCCGCCCAGCTTGCCCCGGGAGCCCACCACCGCCCCCTCGGTGGAGAGGCCGCGGGCCCACAGGACGAGGGCGACGCCGATGCCTCCCAGGGCCACCGCGAGCAGTGCCCCCTCGGCCTGGGGCTGGCCGCCGCCCACGTAGACCGCGGCCAGGCCGAGGGCGGACAGGGTGCTGGCCACGAGGAGCGCGGCGATGCGGCGCTCGGCGGGCATCCCTGGTTCGGCCATACGCCCCCTAGTCCTTCGTCCCGATCCAGCGCACGGCCACCAGCATCGCTCCCAGCCCGAATACCCATGCCACAAACCCCTCGGGGATGGGGCCCAGGCGGCCGAGGCCCAGGCCGCCCCGGTCGTCGGGGTCCTTCAGGTACTCGACGTAGCGCACAATCGACGCCAGCTCCCCGTCGTCGATGGTGTCCGGGCCGAACACCGGCATCGACCCCGGCCCCACCCGGACGGCCTCCGCCACCTGGACGGGCGTCGCCCGGTTGAGGGGCGGGGCGTAGACGGCGTGGCCGAGGGCCCCGCCGGCGCCGGCCGAGCTGTGGCATGGCGCGCAGTTGTTGGCGTACAGGCGGTTGCCCTCGGGCAGGTCGCCCTGCTTCGGGTCCACGACCGGGATCGGTGGCCCGGGGCCCAGCGAGGCCACGAACGCCACCAGCTGGCGGATCTGCACCGGGTTGTACGCCACCCGCTTGCGCTCGGCCTGGGCGCGGGGCCGGTCGAGGGGCATGCGCCCGGTGGTCAGGTAGAAGTCGGCCGACGCCGCCCCCACGCCGATCAGCGTCGGGCCCCGGTCGGTCACGCCTTCGCCCTCGGCCCCGTGGCAGGTCGTGCAGGCCACCAGGTACAGCTGGCGGCCGGCCTCCACGTCGGCCGGCGCGGGCGGGGTGGCCGGCGGCCCCACCTGGGGGTGCTCGGCCGCCCCGACGCGGAGGACGCCGACGGCCAGGGCGCCGCCCACCAGGGCCAGGAGGACGAGGAGGCGGCGGGTCACCTGAGCAGGAACAGCGTGGCCCAGAGGGCGATCCACACCACGTCGACGAAGTGCCAGTAGTAGCTCACCACCTCCACCGCCGGGGTGTCGGCCGGGCCGAAGCGGCCGCTGCCGGCCCGGCCCAGCAGGAGGAGCATGGCCAGCATGCCGCCGACGACGTGCATGCCGTGGAAGCCGGTCATCACGTAGAAGGCCGAGCCGTAGGAGTGGGAGTCGATGGCGAACCCCAGCGAGGACCACTCGTGGACCTGATTGGCGATGAAGGCGGCGGCCAGGACCAGGGTGACGAGGAGCCAGCCCCGGAAGGCGGCCAGCCGGCCGTGCTCGATGGCCCGCACGGCCAGCTGCATGGACCCGCTCGAGGCGACCAGGCCGAGGGTGAACAGCCCGCTGGTGAGGACGTCGAGCTCGACGTCGTGCGGCGGCCAGTCACCCCCGGCGGTGGCCCGGAGGGTGAAGTAGGCGGCGAACAGCCCGCTGAAGAACATGAGCTCGGACGCCAGCCAGACGACGGTGCCCACTGTGAGCACCGGCGTCCGGTCGTGCGCCGGAGCCGCGACGGTGGTGTCCACCACCGCCTGTTCTACCCCAGAATCTCGATCCGCCCTTGCTCGCCCTCGGCCTGGTGGTACTTGCAGTAGAACGAGAAGAAGCCGTCGCGGGGGGCTTCCTTGACCGCCGGGATCTTCACCGACACCGTCTCGCCCGGCGCGATGTCCATGTCGATGTCGAAGGCGGGGATCACGATGTTGTGCCGGTCCTTGGCGTCGTTGAACACGGTGAAGGTGATCTCCCGGTCGAGCGGCATCTTCAGCGTGGAGTGGTCGTAGAACGGCGCCTTGTCGTCGGTGATGACCAGGTCGGCGGTGCCCCTGCCGCCGAGCACGTTGTCGTCGTCGCTGTCGCTGCCGCAGCCCACCAGGCCGAGCAGCATCACCACGATCAGCCCGCCGAGAACCGCCCTTCTTGCTCGCACGTTGCCCCCTTCGGTCGCACCAGAGGGCGTCACTGTATGCGAAAGCCCTCGACCGCGGTGGGACGCTCCTCGATCACTTCGACGCTCTCCACGCGAGCCCGCGGCGGCCCCTGTCGACACCATCTCACCAGCTTTTCCACAGCCTTGGGGTCGCCCTGGAGCCAGGCCTCCACCCGGCCGTCGGCCCGGTTGCGGACCCAGCCCGTCACCCCGTGCCGGCGGGCCTCGCGGGCGCAGCCGTCCCGGAAGAACACCCCCTGGACCACGCCGCCGACCACGACCCGGGCGGCTCGGGTGGCCACCTCAGGCGTCGGTGCCGTCCCACTGGGGGTCGAGCTGGGCGATGAAGGTCTGGCAGCGGCGGGCCTCCTCGTCCTCCCCGATCTCGCCGGCCACCCGGGCCAGGCCGGCCAGCGACCGCAGGAAGCCCCGGTTCGGTCCGTGGCGCCAGCGCACGTAGCCCTGGCCCCGCCACCCGGACTGGCGCAGCTGGTCGAGGCCCCGGTGGTAGCCGACCCGGTAGCAGGCGTAGGCCTCGGCGGGATCCCTGGCCAGCGCCCCCAGGCGGGCCCAGGCGTCGAGGTAGCGGGGGAAGCGGGTGGCGACCGCGGCCACCGCCTCCCGGCGGGCCTCCTCGGGGGCGGCCAGGGCCGCGGCCAGCGCCTCCCGGGCCTCGGCCGGCTCGGGGTCGAGGGCGGTCTCGGGGAGGCCGGTGGACAGGTTGACGGGGTTCTCAGGCACCGGATCTCCTTGTTTGCTGCTGCTGTTGTGGGGGCGGCGGGAGCGGCCACGCGAAGGTCGAGAGGGCGTTCCACTGCTCGCCGCCGATGGACTGCCACACCCAGAACGAGGCCCCCACCGCACCGTGGCGGCGGGCCACGTCGAGGAAGCGGACGGTCTCCTCGGCGCTGGGGGCGCCGAGGCGGCCCCCCTCGGGGTAGGCGTCGTAGCCCTGGCCGATGACGTGGACCGGCTTGAGGGTGGCCAGCCGCTGGATGGACTCCAGGGCCGCCCCGCCCGGCTCCACGCAGCCCCAGTAGACCATGGGGGCGAAGGCGTCGACGTAGGGGGCGATGGCCCGGTACGGGTAGGTGCCGTTCCAGCGGGCCTCGGTGGCCCGGTACACCGTGGCCACCAGCGGCATCTCGCCCGCCGCCGGGCGGACCAGCCCCAGGTACACGGTGATGCGGCGCTCGGTGAGGACGACGCCCTCGGAGGCCAGCTCGATGTCGGGGCTGAAGCCGTCGAGGCGGGCGCCGCCGGGGCCCCGCCAGGACACGGCGTCGATGCTCCAGGCCGCGTCGGCCATGGGGTCGTGCAGGTAGGGGAAGCCCCAGCCGATGACGGCCAGGCCGGCCTTGTGGGCCTTGGGCACCAGGGCGGCCAGGTAGTCGGCCGCGTAGAAGCCGTCCCGGGAGTCGCCCACCCGGACCCACAGCTGGCGCAGGCCGGCGGTGACGGCCTTGGAGACGACGGCGTCGACGTCGCCGCCCTCGGTCTGGCGGTGCTTCCAGATCCACATGCCCTTGCCCTCGAGGACCTTGATGTCGGCCGCCATGGCCGGGGCCGGTTTGGCCGCCGGCAGCTGGGCCTCGGGCACCAGCACCGGTGGGCGCCACGAGGGCGGGCCGGTCCCGGTCCCGGGGGGCCGGGGCGGCCCGCCC
>Ga0247708_1000041_pt1 | contig 34345 bp, 38 predicted proteins | sample 42W_NmetaG_FD_189040 | JGI IMG/M metagenome (GOLD analysis project Ga0247708, IMG submission 189040) | Soil microbial communities from hillslope of Landscape Evolution Observatory, University of Arizona, Oracle, AZ, United States - 4-2-W_N | ecosystem: Engineered > Artificial ecosystem >...
CCTGGAAGCGGCTCGCCGAGATGAACCCGGTGCTGAAGGAGCTCGAGCCGGACGCCGAGGCGCTGATCGTCAACCGCATGGCCGACGATCCGGCGTACGCGATCGCGCCGATCGACCGCTGCTACATGCTGGTCGGCCTCGTCAAGGCGTCCTGGGAGGGAATCTCCGGCGGCTCGGGCATGGAGGACGCGGTCGAGCGTTACTTCGACGACCTGCGGGCGGTGGCCGCATGAGCGTGCCGGAGGTGCTCGAGGTCCCCGTCGCGCCCGAGCCGGAGTTCCACGTCCTCGCCGCGACGGGCCGCCGCCACGCCGCGGTGCCCGCGCTCGACTTCGACGTCCAAGTGACAGAGCCGGGCGGGCGGCAGGTCTACGCGATCGCGCTGACCGTGCAGGTGATGATCGAGCCCGCGCGGCGCGCCTACGACGCCGAGACCCGCGAGAAGCTCGTCGAGCTCTTCGGCGCCCCCGAGCGCTGGGCGACCACGACGCGCAGCCTCGTCTGGCACCAGGCCGACGCGCTCGTCCCGGCCTTCACGGGGTCGACCACGTTCCGCGTGGCGCTGCCCGCGACCTTCGACATGGAGGTCGCCTCGACGAAGTACCTCTACGGGCTGCCGGACGGCGAGGTGCCGCTGGCGTTCAACTTCAACGGCACGGTGCACCACCGCGGCGACGACGGGCGGCTGCAGGTGTCGCTCGTCCCCTGGTCGTGCTCGGCCGAGTTCCGCCTTCCGGTCGCGACGTGGCGGGACCTGATGGAGCACTACTACCCCCAGACCGGGTGGATCCCGCTTCACGCCGGCACCCTCCAGGCGCTGCAGGCGGAGAAGGCCCGCCGCGCGCTGCCGACGCTCGACAGCTGCGTGGCCGAGCTGCTGCGGGAGGGCTCGTGAGCGTCGAGGCGCTGGTCGAGTCGCTGCTCTACGAGGGCTACGCGCTCTACCCCTACACGCCGGGCGCGACGAAGAACGCGACTCCGACCCCGTTCGGCATCGTCTACCCGCCCGCGTACGCGCGCGGGCTCGGGAGCGCGTTCGACCACCTCGAGCTGCAGGGCGTCGTCGACGGCGACGGCGAGGTCACCGCCGAGGTCCGGTTCCTGGCGCCCTCCGGAGAGCGCCACCGGGCCGAGCCGCGGCGGATCGACGGCGCCGGGAGCTTCCGCGTCGGCGGGCTCTCGGTCCGGACCCACATGTCGGCGGCCCCGCTCGAGGGCGGCCGGCGGCTGATCTCGTTCCGGGTCGAGAACCGCACTGACGCGCCGGCGGACATGGACCGCGCCGCGGCGATCGGCCGCTCGCTGATCTCGACCCACCCGATCCTCCGCGTCGCGGGCGGCCGCTTCATCTCGCAGCTCGACGCCCCCTGCGACAGCGTCAACACCTGGCCGGTGCTCGCCTCGCCCGAGGACGACGTGATGCTCGGGGCCGCGATCGTGCTGCCGGACCACCCGCAGATCGCCCCTGAGAGCCGCGGCAACCTCTTCGACAACACCGAGATCGAGGAGGCGCTGATCCTGCACGTGCAGGCGCTGAGCGACGAGGAGCGGGCCGAGATCGAGGCCCAGGACCCGGCGGTCAGGGAGATGATCGAGCGGGCGTGCGCCGTCACCCCGGAGGAGCTGCTGAGGCTGCACGGCCGCGTCGAGGTCCGCGATCCCGTCACGCGCGAGCCGCCGCGTCCGTCGGCCGACGTCCGCGACCCGACGCGCGGGCTGCCCGAGGTCGAGGTGGACGGCGTGGTGCTGCGCCGCGGCGCGCAGGTCGTGGTCCGCCCGGGGCTCGAGGCCGATCTGCAGGCGCGCATGCTCGAGGGCCGGACGGTGACGGTCGAGCGGATCTACCGCGACTACGACGGCAGGGTCCACCTGGGCGTAAGCGTCGATCAGCCCGGTCAGGAGATCATGCGCGAGACCGGCCGTTTTCTCTGGTTCTTCCCCCCCGAAGTGGAGGTCGTGCGATGAAGCGGATCCTCGTTGCCGGCATCGGAAACGCGTGGCTCAAGGACGACGGGTTCGGGGGCGAGGTGGTCAGGCGCCTCGAGCAACGTGAGCTGGGAGAGGGCGCCGCCGTCTTCGATTTCGGGACGGGCGGGCTCGACCTCGCGTACGAGGTCATGCGCGGCTACGACGCGCTCGTCCTGATCGACGTCAGCCGCCAGGGCGGCGAGCCGGGCACGCTCTACGTGATGGAGGCGACCGAGGAGGAGGCCGAGGCCGGCATCGAGGACGGCCAGATGATCAACCCGCACGCGATGGACCCGCAGACCGTCCTGCGGTTCGTGAAGACGCTCGGCGCGTGGCCCGGGAAGGTCGTCGTCGTCGCCTGCGAGCCCGCCCAGGTCGAGGAGATGGGGCTCGGACTCAGCAGTGAGGTCGAGCGGGCCGTGGACGGCGCCGTCGACCTCGTCGTCGAGACGATCGAGGGGCTGCGCTCCGACGCCGCCTACGCCGCCGACTGAGCCATGCACGAGCTGTCGCTCTCGAGCGCGATCGTCAACACCGTCGTCAAGCACGCGGCCGGACGGCCGGTCAGCCTGGTGAGCCTGCGGATCGGCGCGCTGCGCCAGGTCGTCCCGGACACGCTCGACTTCTACTTCGACTTCGTATCGCGGGGAACGGTGTGCGAGCACGCGCGGCTCGAGCACGAGCTCATTCCCGCGCGGCTTCGCTGCGCGGGCTGCGAGCGGGAGTGGGAGATCGAGCTGCCGATCTTCATGTGCCCCGACTGCGGCGGTGCCGGCCGTGTCGAGGTGGCGAGCGGAGACGAGTTCGAGGTGGAGTCGATCGAGATCGAGGAGGCCGGATGCATCGCACAAAGGTGAAGATCGTCGAGGAGGCGCTCGACGCCAACAACACGATCGCCAAGGCGAACCGGGCCGACTTCGACCGCGAGGGCGTGCGCGTCGTCAACTTCATGAGCGCTCCCGGCGCGGGCAAGACCTCCCTGCTGGAGCGGGTCGTCGCCGACCTCCCCGGCGTGCGCGTCGGCGTGCTCGAGGGCGACGTTCAGGGGTCCATGGACGCCGATCGCCTGGCCTCGCTGCACGTCCCCGTGACCCAGCTCAACACCGACCCGAGCTTCGGGGGGGAATGCCACCTTGACGCGAACATGGTGCGCTCCGCGCTGCCAGACCTGCCCCTCGGCGACATCGACCTGCTGATCATCGAGAACGTCGGCAACCTCGTCTGCCCGGCCGAGTTCAGGGTCGGGGAGGACACCCGGATCATGGTCTCGGCGATAACCGAGGGCGAGGAGAAGCCGCTCAAGTACCCGCTCATGTTCCGCGCCTGCGAGCTGGTGCTGATCAACAAGATCGACCTGCTGCCGCACCTCGACTTCGACCTCGACGAGTTCCTCTACAACCTCGACGCGGTCCATCCGGGGGTCGAGCGGATCGTGGTGAGCGCGAAGACGGGCGAGGGGATCGAGGAGTGGCGTGAGTGGCTGGCGCGGCGGGGCGCGTCGGTGGAGGCGCACGCTTGACCCAGGCGCTCGGCGGCGACGCGCTGACCCGCCGGCTCGAGACGGCGCTGGCCGAGCGCACGCGGGCGAACGGCGAGTTCTTCGAGGCCGAGGCCGAGCGGCTCGCACGGCTGTGCCACCGGATGGCCGAGCGGTTCGCGCGCGGTGGCCGGCTGATCGCCTTCGGGCGCTCGCCCGCCGCGCGCTCCGACGCTCGTCACGTGGCCGTCGAGTTCGTCCATCCTGTCATCGTCGGCAAGCGGGCGCTGCCCGCGATCGGCATGGCGGGTGAGGGCGGGGCGCTGGCGGAGCAGGTGGCGCTCGCCGCCGAGCCGGACGACATCGCGATCGGCTTTGGCGCCGATGGCGACGGGGGAGAGGCGGCCGCGGCGATCGCGCTTGCCCGGGAGCGCGGCTGCCTGACGCTCGCGTTCGCGCCCGCCGGCGCGGAGTGGGAATTCGAGCCGCCCGGCCGCGACGCCTCGATCCACCAGGAGCTCGTGGAGACTCTCTACCACGTGCTGTGGGAGCTGGTGCACGTGTTCTTCGACCACCGCGGGCTGCTCGAGGGGCGCAGTGCGAGGCCCACCCACGACACCGGGGCGTCGAGCTTCCTCTACCCCTTCCTCGGAGAGGGCGAGCAAGACCTCGAGGCGGTCGTGGGGGACGTGCGCCGCTCGGTGCACGCCAAGGCCGAGGAGGTCGGCGAGCTGCGCGAGCAGACGCTGACCGAGAACGGCGACGAGCTGATTGCCGCCGCGACGGGGCTGCGAGACGATCTCGACGCCGGCGGCTGCGTGCTCGCGCTCGGAAACGGGGGCTCCGCCACGGACGCGATGGACGTGGTCGCCGACTTCCGCCGTCCCCCGGACCCGCGCTGGCGGCCCCGGCGGGCGCTCGACCTGACCGAGGACCCGGCGATCCTGACCGCGATCGCGAACGACATCGGCACCGAGGCGATCTTCGCGCGCCAGGTGATCGCACACGCACGGGAGGGAAACACCCTGCTCGCGATCTCGACCAGCGGCAACTCGGCGAACGTGATCGCCGCACTCGCGGAGGCACGGGCGCGCGGCCTGCGGACGATCGCGATGGTGGGCTACGACGGCGGGCGGGTGGCCGCCGAGCGGCTCGCCGACCACGTGGTGGTCACGCGCTCCGAGCACATCCCGCGCATCCAGGAGGCGCAGGCGAGCGCCTACCACCTGCTGCGCGAGCTGGTGGAGCTGGCGCCGTGAACGAGGTGGCCCATGCCGCCGGCCGGGGAGCGGTGGCCGCGATGGCGATGACCGGCATGCGGGCCTTCACCGTGAACGTCGGGATCGTCAAGCAGCCTCCGCCGCAGGCGATCTTCAAGCAGAAGGCGCGCGGGCTGATGCTGCTCGTGCCGCGCAGGAGGCGCCGGGCGGCGATCGAGCTCTTCCACTGGGGCTACGGCGCCGGGGGCGGAGCCGCGTTCGCACTGCTGCCCGGCGAGCTGCGCCGGCGCCGGTGGGCCGGCCCTCTCTACGGCCTTGCGATCTGGCTGGGATTCGAGCTCGGGTTCGCGCCGGCGCTCGGGCTGAGCCAGGCGAGGAAGGTCCGGCCCGTCGACCGGGCCGGCCTGGCGGCCGATCACCTGCTCTACGGCCTCGTCCTCAACGAGATGCGCGAGCGTCCGCAGGAGAAGAACGCATGAGCCGCGTGCGTGCGCGCGTGGAGGGGACGGTGCAGGGCGTGGGCTTCCGCCCGTACGTCTACCGGCTCGCCGGCGAGCTGGGCGTGGCGGGCCACGTGCTGAACGACTCCTGCGGCGTCGTCGTCGAGGTCGAGGCGCCCTCCGAGACGGTGGACCGCTTCCTCGCCCGGCTCGCGGTCGAGGCGCCGCCGCTCGCGACCGTCGAGCGGATCACGGCCGAGCCCCTCGAGGAGCTCGGCGAGCGCGGGTTCTCGATCCGCGAGAGTCCGGCCGGCGGGGAGCCGCGCGCGGCGGTGACTCCCGACAGCGCGACCTGCGCCGACTGCCTGACCGAGCTGTTCGATCCCGCCGACAGGCGCTTTCGCTACCCCTTCACGAACTGTACGAACTGCGGCCCGCGCTTCACGATCGTGCGCGACGTCCCCTACGACCGGCCGAACACGACGATGGCGGCCTTCGAAATGTGCCGCGCGTGCCTCGCGGAGTACCGCGACCCGGGGAACCGTCGCTTCCACGCCCAGCCGAACGCCTGCGCGGAATGCGGGCCGCGACTGCGGCTCGTCCATGCGGGTGGCGGCGCCCTCGCCGATCCCCGCGCGCGGGACGCGCTGGAGGCGGCTGCGCGTACGCTGCTCGACGGCGCGATCGTCGCCGTGAAGGGCATCGGCGGCTTCCATCTCGCGTGCCGGGCCGACAACGAGAAGGTCGTCGCGGAGCTGCGGGCGCGCAAGCACCGCGAGGACAAGCCGTTCGCGCTGATGGCGCCGGATCTGGCCGCGGCGCGAGCGCTGGTCGAAATGACGCCCGCGGAGGAGGCCTTCCTGCTCGAGCGCGCGCGGCCGATCGTGCTCGCGCGCCGTCGCGCCGGTGCGCGCGTCGCGGCGGCGGTCGCCCCGGGAGCCGGCGAGCTCGGCGTGATGCTGCCGTACTCGCCGCTCCACCACGTCCTCCTGGCGGACGCCGGCGTGACGCTCGTGATGACGAGCGGCAACGTCTCCGACGAGCCGATCGCCTACCGCGACGACGACGCCCGTGAGCGGCTCGTGGGCATCGCCGACGTCTTCCTGCTCCACGACCGCCCGATCGAAACGCGCACGGACGACTCGGTGGTGCGGATCGCCGCCGGCCGCCCGCTGTTCCTCAGGCGCTCGCGCGGCTACGTCCCGAAGGCGACCGCCCTGCCGGTGAACTGCGACCGGCATCTGCTGGCGTGCGGCGCCGAGCTCAAGAACACATTCGCGCTCGCAAAGGGGGGGACCGCGTGGGTCGGGCACCACGTCGGCGACCTCGGCAACTACGAGACTCTCCTCTCGCTCACGGCGGGCATCGAGCACTTCCAGCGCCTGTTCGCGGTGGAGCCGGAGGTCGTCGCGCACGACCTCCACCCCGAGTACCTCTCGACCAAGCACGCGCGGGAGCTCGACGGCGTCCGGCTGATCGGGGTCCAGCATCACCACGCCCACCTCGCGGCGTGCCTGGCCGAGCACGGAGAGGCCCGACCGGCGGTCGGCGCGATCTTCGACGGGACGGGCCACGGCGCGGACGGGACCGTCTGGGGAGGGGAGCTGCTCTTCGGCGGGCTCGAGGGCTTCGAGCGGGTCGGCCTGCTCTTCCCGGTCCGCATGCCCGGCGGCGAGGCCGCCGTACGCCAGCCGTGGAGGATGGCGTGCGCGTGGCTCACCGCCTCCTTCGGCGAGTCGCCGCGGCCGCCGCGGGCGCTCCGGCGGCTGACCAGCCCCGATGCTTGGGGGCGGGTTGCCGAGCTCGCGCGAGCTGGAATCGCCTCGCCACTCACCTCGAGCGCGGGCCGGCTCTTCGACGCGGTCGCGGCCCTCTGCGGCGTCCGGGCCGAGGTCAACTACGAGGGCCAGGCGGCGGTCGAGCTCGCGGCGATACTCGACTCGGCGGAGCGGGGCGCGTATCCGCTGCCTCTCCTCGACGACGGGGACACGGTCGTAATGGACGCCCGGGCGACGATCCGGGCGGTGGTGCGGGAGCTCGACGACGGTGTCGACGTGTCCACGATCGCCGCGCGCTTCCACAACGCCCTGGCGGCGGCCACCTCCGAGGCATGCTCGCTCGCGGCCGAGTGCTGCGGGACGGACATCGTGGTGCTCTCGGGCGGGGTGTTCCAGAACCGGCACCTGCTCGAGCGCACTGCCTCGCTGCTCCGCCGCAACGGGGTCCGGGTCCTCACCCCGGAGCTGCTGCCGCCGAACGACGGCGGCATCGCGTACGGACAGCTCGCAGTCGCCGCAGCCACTGTCGCCGCGGAGGACCGGAGGCACGATGCTCGGACTTGACGGCTGGATCGCGGAGCTGGCACGCGGGGAGGCACTGGCGCTGGTCCTCGCGGTCGCCCTGCTGCTCGGCCTGCGCCATGCCGCCGATCCGGACCACCTGGCGGCGGTCTCGACCCTGATCGCGTCAGAGCCCGAGGACGGGATGCGGCGCGCGGGGCGGCTCGGACTCGCCTGGGGCTTCGGTCACGCGCTGACCCTCGCCCTGTTCGGGCTCCCGGTCGTCCTCTTCCACGCGCATCTCCCGGACACGGTCCAGCGGGCCGCGGAAGCGCTGATCGGCCTGATGATCATGCTGCTGGCGGCGAGGCTGCTCGTGCGCTGGCGCCGGGGCCATTTCCACGCGCATCCACACCGGCACGGCGACGAAGAACATCGCCACCTGCACCCTCACGGCGACCACGCGACGCGGCACGACCACGCACACGAGCCGGAGACCCGGCTCGGGCGGTCACCGCATCAGGCGTTCGCGATCGGCCTCGTCCACGGGCTGGGAGGGTCGGCCGGCGTCGTCGTGCTGCTGCTGACGACGATCCCGGGGCAGCCGGAAGCCGTGGCGGCGCTGATCGTCGTCGCGCTCGGCACCGCGATCTCGATGGCGGCCCTCTCGTCGGGGCTCGGCTACGTGATCACCCGGGGGCCGGTGCTCAGGCGGATGCTCGCCTTCGCCCCCGCCATGGGCGTCCTGACCCTGTCGTTCGGCGCCTGGTACGCCCTCGCGGCGGTGGGCGCCGTCCGGTACGTGCTGTGAGCGCCCGGGCGACACCCGACGCCCAGCGGGTGCTCGCGGAGCGGATCTTCGCGGGCGGATGCTTGAAGCCGTTCGCGGAGGTGACGGTCGACGAGGTGAAGGCGCGCGGGGAGGAGCTGCGGGCGGCGACGGGCTGGGGGCCCACCGCCAGGGTCGCCTCGGTCGCGCGCGCGTGGATGGAGCTTGCGCGACTGATGCACGAGGAGCAGGCGCGGACGGTCGCCGAGCTCGACCCCGAGGCCGTGGCGCAGCGGGCCGAGCAGCTCTGGGTCGTGCCGCCCGGCGGCAGCCTGCTGTAGCGGGCGGGACGGGCCGCGACAACCTCGTTTCCGTCCCGCGGCGGGCACTCCCGAGCAGTGATAGCGTCGCGCGGGTGAAGACGCCCCCGTCCTCGTCGCCGTTGTGGAGGCTGTTCTACGTGACGGTCGCGTTGGACGTCCGGCTCTACCGCCTGACCGGCGGCCGCCTGAGCATCGTCGACCGGGGGAAGCCGTCACTGCTCCTGCACCACGTCGGCGCGAAGAGCGGCGCGCATCGCGTCACGCGGGTGTTCCAGCTCGCTGACGGCGACCGTCACGTGATCGTCGCGTCCAAGGGCGGCACCGACCGCCACCCGGCGTGGTTTCACAACCTCAAGGCCAATCCGGACACCGAGATCGAGGTCGGGCGCGAGCGCAAGCTCGTGCATGCGCGCGTGCTCGATGCCGGCGAGCGCGACGAGCTGTGGCCGCGCCTGGACGCCCTCCAGCCTGTTTTCGCGGACTACCGGCGCTCGGCCGCGGAGGCGGGGCGCGAGATCCAGATGGTCGCGCTCGAGCCACGCGTCGCGGCCGCTGCGTCTGTCGGTCGCGGGCGCTGAAAAGCCCGGAGAGGCACGGCCGCTCTATAGGGTTGCGGCCGTGGCGATGCCCGGCGAGACCATCGAGAACCCCGTGACCGGCGAGCGTGTCACGTGGATCGAGACGGCGCACAGCACCGGAGGCGAACTGCTCGCCGCCGACATCTTCGTTCGGCCCGCTGCCGCCGTGGGGCTGGAACACCGCCACGCTCGCCAGGAGGAACGCTTCGCCGTGCGTTCCGGCACCGCCGGCTTCGAGCTGGCGGGAGAGGAGCGCACGGTCGGTCAAGGCGACGAAGTGACGATCCCGATCGGGGTTGCCCACCGCTGGTGGAACGCCGGCCAAGACGAGCTCCGGGTGCGCATGGAACTGCGTCCTGCGCTCGACACCGAGACGTTCTTTGAGACCTTCTTCGGCTTGGCACGCGACGGCAAGACAAGCGCGAAAGCAAAAGGCGTACCGGGGCTCCTGCAGAACGCGGTGCTGTTTCGCGATCTTGGAGATTCGTGCCCCCAGCTCGTCAAGCCGCCGCCAGGAGTGCTCCGCGCCGTGTTCGGCGTGCTCGCCCCGGTCGGCAGGCTCGCCGGGCGGCGGGCTGTCTACCCGGAGTACAGCCCTCGGCATCAGAGCCTGGCTCGCTAAAACCGCGCGTCGCGGGATGACGGACTCCGAGGCTGTCCGCGGCGCTTCGCGAGGCGGCGGCACGGCGGCGCGCACGCACCTCGATCCGCGAAGAGGTTCGGCGTCTGGCCTCCGACGACGCCGACCGCGAGGAGATGCGGATCGTCCGCGATCAGATGGCGGACCTCGCACCGCGGACCTCGGGCTGAAGCGTGGTCCGCGGCGAAGTGTTTCGCCTCCCGGCGCCCCGCGCCGCGCGGGGACGCGAGCAGCGGGGCGCGCGCTACGCGGTGATCGTCCAGGCCGATGAGTTCGTCGACTCGAGCACACGTTGGTGGCTCCCACCTCGACGAGCGCAGTGCCCGCGAGCTTCCGTTCCGCGATCAGGCTCGGTGGAGCCGAGACCCGTGTCCTCGTCGAGCAGACCACCGTCGTCGATCCGCAACGGCTCGGCCGATCGGCTGGACGGCTCGGGCCGAGCGAGATGCGCGCCATCGATTAGCGGTCGCGGCGACTGACCCACGCTTGGGCCGCGTCGACCCATGGGTATGGGTGTCCCGAAGAGCACGGGTCCGGGCGAATGGGCCGGACCGTCACCCAACACGAGGGAGAGCACGCTTTGAGACGCCTCAGCCAACACATCACAAGCACCGGGAGCAGCGGGAGGTATGCGCTCTTGTCGGCGATCGTCCTGGCGGTGTGCGTCGCGCCGTTCGCCGTCGCCGCCGACGGCGATGCGGTCCGCGCCGGCTCGCGCACGACGTTCACGGACATCACGAGGATCCTCGGCAACAACGCCGGATACGCCACCCAGCAGTCGAACCTGCGCAACGGCGACGGCGGAGCGGCGCGCTACGGCTGCCGCAGTGTCGCGGGCAAGGAGTTCTGCCTGCTCTCGAAGAACACGGGCGGCGGCGGGGCCTTCCGCTTCGAGGCCCAGAACAGCCTGCTCGGGGGCTCGATCGAGGTCGACGTGCCGACCGGCAGGACGGCCGACGACGCCAGGCCGTTCACCACGAACGCGACCGGAATCGCGACCGGCCTGAACGCCGACCGGCTCGACGGGCTGCACGCGGCGGACATCATCACCGCGGCCCGCGCGCAGAACCCGGCCGGGTCCGCGCCCTCGTTCGCGTTCGCGCGCGTGACGTCGGCCGGCCAGACCGACCAGTCCCGTAGCCAGGGCGTGACGGACGCCAACATCACCCACTCGACCGCGGGCGTGTACTGCTTCACGAGCCTCACGTCGCGGCCGAAGAACGCCACCGTCACGCTCGACGGCGTTCCGGGGGAGACGTCGGTGGACACGACCACGAACAACCCGGGCGCCGACTGCAACAACCAGACGAACGTCGAGCTGATCGTGCGCACCTACGACAGCGCCGGCGCCCTGGCCGACAAGCCGTTCTACCTGAGCATCACGGGGACGACCGGCTAGCGACCGAGCGGCACACGGAGGGAGCGGGCGGGGCCGATCCGCCCCGCCCGCATCCCTGCGCGGCGACGGCGGCGACGCGCTGACACTCGGGGGTACCGCCGTCCCCGCAGCGGGTTACACAAGCTCGATCGGGGTACCGCAGAGGGCGATGCCCCGATGACTCGCACGGCAGCGGCGCTGGCCCTTGCGACGGCGCTCTACGTGCTGCTCGCCTCGGGCGGGCCAGGCTCCGGGGCGGGGGGGCCCGAGGACGTGGCCATCGCGGGCGCGGCGGAGGCCGAGCCGCTCGAGTCGCCGCCGGAGCCGAATGTGGAGGGTGTCATCGTGCGCTTCGCGCCGGGCGCCACGCGGGCTGAGCGGGCGACTGCGCGGCAGGATTCCCGCACGGAGCTCGACGAGCTCCTGCCGGTGCCGGGGCTCCAGCTCCTCGACCCCCGGCCCGGGGTCTCAGTCGAGGAAGCGGTGGCCCGCCTCGAACGATCGAGCGCGGTGCTCTATGCGGAGCCGGACGTCGCGCGCTCGCTCGCCGTGCTGCCGAACGATCGCCACTTCGCATCGCTTTGGGGCCTGCACAACACCGGCCAGCTGCTCGGCGGGACGGGCGGGAGCGTCGACGCCGACATAGACGCGCCGGAGGCCTGGGACGTGGCGACGGGCAACCCCGGCATCGCGGTCGCGGTGGTGGACACGGGCATCGACGCGACACACCCCGACCTCGGGCCCAACATCTGGTCGAACGCCGCCGAGGCGCGCGGGACGGCGGGCGTGGACGACGATGGGAACAGCCTCGTCGACGACGTCCACGGCTGGGACTGGGTCGCGGGCGACAGCCTCCCGGCCGATGAGCACGGCCACGGCACCCACGTCGCCGGCACGGCCGGGGCCCGCGGCAATGACGGCGCGGGCGTCGCGGGCGTGGCGTGGCGGGTGGGGATCCTGCCGCTACGCGTGCTCGACGCTACGGGCTCCGGACGGGTGAGCGACGCGATCAGGGCCTACGACTACGTGCGCGAGCAGCAGATCCGGATCGTCAACGCGAGCCTCGGCGGCTCGCAGTTCTCGCGCGCCGAGTACGACGCGATCGCCCGGGCGAGCGAGACGCTGTTCGTGGTCGCCGCCGGCAACGAGACAAGCGACAACGACTCCCTGCCGACCTACCCGTGCAACCACCCCCTGCCGAACGTCGTCTGCGTCGCAGCGAGCGACCGCGACGACCGCCTCGCTTCGTTCTCGAACTTCGGGCTGAGCACGGTCGACCTCGCCGCACCGGGCACGTCCATCCTCAGCACCTGGCCGGGCGGCAGGTTCGCCTCGCTGTCCGGAACGTCGATGGCCACTCCGCACGTAGCGGGCGCGGCCGCGCTCGTGTGGGGCGGCGATCCCAGCCTGGGCGTCTCCGCCGTGCGCGAGCTGCTGCTGTCGGGCACCGACGCCGCAACCGGGCTCGCCGGCGGAACCGCTACAGGCGGCCGCCTGAACGCGTACCGCGCGGTCGCGGGCGGCCAGGGGGCCGCTCAACCGGGCGCCTCGCCGGCGGCCGACTCGCCCGCAGCCGAGACGTCCCCGCCACCGGCCGAGTCGCCTGCGGCGGGCGACCAGACCGCGCCTGCGCCGGCCGAGCCCGCGCCGCTCGTGCCTGCGCCTTCGCCCGCGCCGGCTCCGGGGCAGGCGGCCGCCGATGCCACGCCCCCATCCCTCGTGGTCACCGTTTCGAGCCGCCAGGCGAGCGGCCTGCTTGCACGGCGCGGGCTGCGCGCGCTGGTGCGCTGCTCGGAGGCGTGCGCGCTGCGCGCCACGCTCGAGGTGGTGCGAGCACGGGGCCTCCGGCGCGGCCGGGTCGTTGCTCGTGCCCGCGGCGGAGTGCCGGAGGCCGGCCGCGCGCGCCTCGTGCTGCGCATCCCTCTTCGGACGCTGCGGGCGCTGGCCGGCGCTCGGCTCCTGCTGCGGGTGCGGGCGGTCGATCCAGCCGGCAACACCGAGGTCCGGAGCAGGACCGTCCGGCTCACCCGCTGACCGCCCGCTCGGCAGCTCACGGGCGGTCGAGCGCGTTCGGCCGCGCTGCGCGGTAGAGAGGCTGCGACCCCGCGGGCCGTGCGCTCACCCGGTCCAGGCCGACGCGGGCTCCCGGGTCATTCGCGGGTTGCATTCCGCCGAGCCCGCCGTTTAGGGTCCGCGCCACTGGTTCGAACGCGCTGGCGCGCTGCGGCGCGCGGCGCCGGTTGTAGGGCGGGGGGAGACCGGACATGGAAACACGGCGGCGTCGGCGTGCGCTCTTGTCAACCGCAATGGCCGTCGCGCTCGCGGCGATCCCGGCCGGAGTGGCCCAGGCGGCCTCCTCCGATTCGCTGTGGACGCCCAGGGAGCTGATCGTCGCGTTCGACGACTCGGTCTCCGACGCGGCCGCCCGCACCGTGGTCGCCTCCGCGGGCGGTGAGGTGCGTCAGGCCGGCCAGCTCCTGCGGCTCATCGAGGCCTGCCGCGACCACGTCGAGACGCCGCGGATGTACCGAGCCGTCTTCAGCTCGGAACAGGCCGCCTCGGACGGCATGACGAAGCTCCAGGCCGACGCCTCCGTCGAGTGGGTCCAGCGCAACAACAGGGCCGGCCTGCCCAACGACCGCAGCCTCGACACGACGGGCGCGGTGAGCGGCACCAGCGAAGCGCCGGCGGTGAACGACCCGCGCTACCCGGAGCAGTGGGGACTCCACAACAACGGCCAGGTGATCATGGCGGGCTACCCGGAGCAGCCCTATCCCGGCAAGCCGGATGCCGACATCGACTGGCCCGAGGCGCTCGCGACCGGCGCGGACGGCGGGGGTCAGATCATCGCCGTCGTCGACACCGGCGTGACGCTCGACCATCCCGCGCTCGCGGCCCGCATCTGGACGAACACCGGCGAGACGCCGGGCAACGGCCAGGACGACGACGGCAACGGCTGGGTCGACGACATCCACGGTTACGACACCGGCGTGGGCGACCCCGATCCCTACTCGACGGCGTACCACGGGACCGCGGTGGCCGGCGTCGCCGCCGCCGCTGCGAACGACGCGATCGGCACGGCCGGCGTGGCGCCCGACGCCCGCATCATGGCCATCCGCATGATCGCCACCGATTTCGTGACCGACATCAACGCGCTGAACGTCGCCGAGTCGTTCGCCTACGCGATCAAGAACGGCGCCGACGTGATGAACAACTCGTGGGGCTGGTGGGCGCCCGGCGCCTTCGGCGATCCGCTCGTCGTGCTCGCCGAGGCATGCGCCAACGCGGCGGGCATGCTGGTCGTCTGGTCCGGTGGCAACGCCGGCCCGCTGTTCGACAACTGGCCCAACTACTACCCGGTCGAGAACGTCATCCGGGCGGGCTACTTCAACTGGGTCGGCGGCGACCCGGCGCAGAACCCCACGGTCGACATCCTCGCCCCGGGCGAGAAGGTGCTCGCCCCCTACTACGGGAGCGCCGCGAATCCGGAGGGCTACGGGCTCGTGGGAGGCAGCTCGTTCGCCGCTCCGCACGTGGCGGGCACCGCGGCGCTGGTGCGCAGCCTCTATCCGCAGCTGACCCCGGCGGAGGTGAAGCGGGCGATCAAGGCGGGAGCCACGCCCGCGCCGCCGCTGACACCGGGCTCGTGGCCGTACGGGAGCTACAACCCGACGATCGGGCGGCTCAACGCGGCCGGCGCCATCGCCGCGGCGCGCCCGCCGGACCCGTCCGGCTCGGGTGGCGGCACGGTGAGATCGCCGTCGCTGCAGACGGCTGAATGAGTGGCGTCAGCGCTTGATGGCGCCCGGGGGCATGCGGTCCTTGGTGGTCGCGGTCAGGGCACGCCGGGTGCGCTTCATGGAGGCGTTTCGAGCAGCCCATGAGGCAGGGACGATGCGGCGGGACCTCTGGTCCGGACTAACGTGCTCCGGTCGCCGGTCCCGGAGGACCCGCCACCGGTCCGCCCGTCTTCGCGTCGAGGCTCCTGATGTGGACGAGAGCCTCTCGCTGGATGCCGAGCGTCTCCTCCTGGATCTGCACGCTGCGGCGCTGGAGCTCGAGCGTCTCCCTCTGCGTGCGGAGGGTGGCCCGTTGGATGCCCACCGTGGTGCGCAGGAGGTCCACGATCTCGGGCACCAGCTCGAGGTCCCTGCGCGCGATCCGGACGAGGTCCTGCTCCTCGACGTCCTTGAGCACCGAGGTCGCCACCTCCACGAGAGCCAGCGGCTTCCCATCCAGGCTTTCGAGCAGTGGCTGGAGGTAGCGGATGAAGTCGGTGATGTCCCTGCTCGCACCGGTGAGCGGCTTCGCCAAGGCACGGGCGTCCCCGATGAGGGCACGGGTGTCGCCGATAAGGGGGCGAGCCTCGCGCAGCGCCGGCTTTGAGTCCTCCACGAGCCGGCGCACGATCCTCTCCTGCGAGGTCACCCGCTTCCGCTGGGACTCGATCGATGCGAGCTGTAACCCCAGGAGTACGAGCAGGAGCAGGATCGCGCCGCCGGCGATCGCCCAGGTGCGGGCGGAAAAGGTCACCACGCGGTGCGAATCCACGGCCGCTCCGTTGCCCATCCTGGGGCCTCTGAACCCCCGTTTCACCCGTCCCTCCGCCGTCTACCGCGGAGGCCGCGGAGCCGACCTCCGCTTGGGTTGGTGTCCGGCCAACTCGTGCGAGTACCCCCGGCCCCGGGTTTCGAAACCGCGCGCGAGGGGGAGGTCAGCAGGCGGAGGATCATCATCCATAGGGGAGGTCAGATGAGGAAGACGGCGCTTGCGCTGGGCGCGGTGCTCGCCGCGACGGCGCTCGGTGGAACGGGTGCGAGCGCGCACCCGGAGCAACACGGCCCCGACGAAGGTCACCTGCTCGGCAGCGGTGCGTGGGGGAACATGCACCTGCTCGACCGCGTCGACGTGACCGACACGCCGAACACGGTGGCCGACGTGGCGGTCTCGCCGGACGGCGACTACGCCTACGTCGCCCACTGGGGCGAGCCGGACTGCGCGGCAAACTCCGAGGCGGGCGGGCAGAACTCGCCTGACGCCGGAGCACACGTGATCGACATCAGGGATCCGTCGAACGCGCAGAAGATCGGCTTCATCCCGCACTCGCAGGACAGCCGTCCGGGCGAGGGGATGCAGGTCGTCGACATCGCCACGAAGGCCTTCAGCGGACGCATGCTCGTGATGAACAACGAGCAGTGCGGCAAGAACGGCAAGGGCGGCGTCTCGCTCTACAACGTCACGAACCCGCGCAAGCCGACCAAGCTCTCCGAGCACTTCGGCGACCGCGGCTTCGGGGACACGAACGACATCCACAGCTCGTGGGCGTGGCAGGACGGCGGTCGCGCGTATGTCGTGATGACCGACAACTTCGAGGCAGCCGACCTCGACATTCTCGACGTCACCAATCCGAAGCGTCCGCGCCTCATCGCCGAGTACAACCTGAACACCTACATCCCGGGCGGGATCGACCAGCAGTCGATCGGCCTGCAGGAGTCGTCGCTGCACGACATGGTCGTGAAGCGGATCGACGGCCGGCAGATCATGCTGGTGTCCTACTGGGACGGCGGCTACGTCCAGCTCGACGTGACCGACCCAGCGAACGCGCAGTTCGTCTCGGAGACCGACTACGCGAACCCCGACCCCGAGCTGCTCGAGTCCGCCGGCAAGGCGCTGCCGCCGGAGGGGAACGGCCACCAGGCGGAGTACACGCTCGACGACCGGTTCTTCATCGCGACCGATGAGGACTTCTCGCCGTACCGCTCGGTCTTCACGATCGACACGGGCGACCACGCGGGGAGCTACCCGGCCGGAGAGTTCGGCTGGACGGTCCCAATCCGGCAGCTGTCCGACGGCAAGCTCAACGGCCCGACGGTCTACGGCGGCTACGGCTGCCCGGGGGACCGCGCCGGCGTGCCATCGGCCGAGGCGGTGTTCCCCGTCGTCGCGCCGGGCGAGGAGCGCATCCTCGTGCTCCAGCGCGGGCCGGTTGAGGACCCGAGTGCGTCGGGTGGCGCCTGCTTCTTCTCGGAGAAGGTCGAGACCGCGCAGCTCAAGGGCTACGACGGCGCGATCGTGGCGAACCACCACGTCGGCGCCCAGAGCGGCTCGGCGCCCGACGCCTACATCTGCGGGAGCATGGGTCACGACTTCACGGTCGCGATCCCCGGCACCTGCATCGGGCACCGGTCGATGCACCTGATGTTCGACGACGAGCCGGCCTACGAGACGCCGTACGCGGGCAACGAGCCGGCGATCGGCACGGTGGGTGAGCGCGTCAGCTTCACGCCGGACTTCGACGGCTGGGGCTACGTGCACCTGTTCGGGCGCGAGTCCGCACAGGGCCTCGACACGTTCGCGATCGACGAGGCGCATCAGGAGGACAAGGCCTCCGGCTTCGGCGATCTGACGGTCCACGAGGTCGCAACCGACAAGGGTGACGCTTCGCGCGCGTACCTCTCGTACTACTCGGGCGGCATGCGGGCGATCGAGATCCAGTGCTCCGACCCGAGCGACGAGACGACGTGCGAGCTCGTCGAGACGGGCGGCTACCTGGACCCGGACGGCAACGACTTCTGGGGCGTGGAGACGTTCTCGAAGGGTGGCCGGACATTCGTCCTCGGTAGCGACATGGACGACGGCCTCTGGATCTTCGAGGCCGACGATCACGATCACGGCGGCTAGGCGCCGGGTCGCAGCAGGGAGCGGTCGAGGGGCCGGGGCGACCCGGCCCCTCGACACGCGGCCGGGATCCAGGCTGAGACCACGCGGATGGCCTTGCGGTCGCTGACGGGCCAGATCGCACCGCTACTGCGGCCATTCGGACAAGCCCAGGGCGGCGAGCGCGCCGGCACGATCTGCGAACTGCTCCATCCGTACCACCGTCCGTCCGCGGAAGGTCCAGACGGAGTAGTAGTCCATCTCGGCAGGGTGCCGCTCTCTCGCCCGACCGCCCGCTGGTGGACGGCCAGCAGGACGCTGTCGCCGACCTCGACGAACTGGTCGCCCGACATCGTGAAGTCCTGCCACGCAGAGACGAGAGCGCGTGTGTATTCCTTGATCGCCTCTGGCGCTGACCCCGCGCCGCTCAGGCGATCGCCGGCGTCTCCGGCAATCTCGCGAGCGCCGCGTCCATGTCGGCCTCGGAGAACTCGGGGTCGTCGAGGTCACCCGCCAGGTAGGCGTCGTAGGCGCTCAGGTCGAAGTGGCCGTGGCCCGAGAGGTTGAAGAGGATCGTGCGCTCCTCGCCCGCCTCGGTGGCCGCCTCGGCCTCGACGATCGCCGCGCGGATCGCGTGGGCCGCCTCGGGCGCCGGGATGATCCCCTCGGCGCGGGCGAAGCGGAGCGCCGCCTCGAAGGTCTCGTTCTGGCGGTAGGCCCGCGCCTCTACGAGGCCGTGCTTCACGAGCGCAGACACCAGCGGCGAGTCGCCGTGGTAGCGCAGGCCGCCCGCGTGCACGGGTGGTGGCACGAAGTCGTGGCCGAGCGTGTACATCGGCATCAGTGGCGTGAGGCCCGAGGTGTCGCCGAAGTCGTAGCGGTAGGCGCCGCGCGTGAGCGTCGGGCACGCGGCCGGCTCGGCCGCGACGAAGCGGATCTGGCGCCCGCCCCCGAGCACCTCCTCGAGGAACGGGAACGCGATCCCCGCGAAGTTCGACCCGCCGCCGACGCAGCCGATGATCACGTCCGGCTGCGCGCCTGCGAGCTCCATCTGGCCGATCGCCTCCTGGCCGATCACCGACTGGTGGAGCAAGACGTGGTTGAGGACCGAGCCGAGCGCGTAGTTGGCGTCCGGATCCTGGGCGGCCACCTCGACTGCCTCCGAGATCGCGATGCCGAGCGAGCCCGTGGCCTTCTCGGCGTTGTCGCGCCCGGCCTGCGTGCGCTCGCTCGGCGAGCGGTGCACGGTCGCGCCCCAGGTCTCCATCATCGAGCGCCGGTAGGGCTTCTGGTCGTAGCTCGAGCCAACCATGAACACCTCGCACTCGAGCCCGAACAGCGAGCAGGCGAACCCGAGCGATGAGCCCCACTGGCCCGCCCCGGTCTCGGTGACGAGCCGCTTTACGCCCGCCTCGGCGTTCGCGTAGGCCTGCGCGACGGCCGAGTTCGGCTTGTGCGAGCCGGCGGGTGAGACGCCCTCGTACTTGTAGAAGATCCTGGCCGGCGTCCCGAGCTCCTGCTCCAGGCGGCGCGCCCGGTGGAGCGGCGTGGGGCGCCAGAGCCGGTAGGCCTCGCGCACCGCGTCGGGGATCGCGATCCTCGCCTCGGCGGAGACCTCCTGCTCGATCAGCGCCATCGGGAAGATGGGGGTGAGGTCGGCAGGCCCCGCAGGCTCCATCGTCGCGGGGGACAGGGGCGGCAGCGGCTCGCCCGGCAGCGAGGGCATCAGGTTGACCCAGTGCGTGGGGATGTCGTCCTCGCCGAGGAGGTACTTCGTCGTCTCGTCGCTCATGACGCGCAAGATATGCGCTCGACTCTAGAGTCCGCGACCCCGGTCGGAGCGCGGACGGTGATCCGGCTCCGGCGCGACCCCCAGAAACGGTTTGGCCGGACTCTCCAGCGCAACCACCCTCAGGCCGCGCCTGCGCGCGCTCGCCCGCCGGCATCGAGTGCTGCTCACCGTCGCCGGATCGCTCGCCACGGCGGCGGTGCTCGTGGCCGTGCTGGCCGGACGCCGTGGCGAGTTCGAGGACGCGCTCGCCCAGGCGCCGCTGCTCGTGCTCGGCGCCACCGTCCTCCTGCAGGTCGTCGCGCTCGTCGCGCGCAGCGAGGCGTGGCACCTGACAATCGAGGCCGCCGGTGGCAGCGTGCCGCGGCGCGCGCTGTTTCGCGCGTCCAGCATGCAGGTCCTCGGCGGCGTGATCAACGGGCATTTGGGCGTCGCCGTCCGGATCGCCGCGCTGCGCCGATCGTCACCCGAGGTCAGCCCCCAGGTTCCGACGCTGATCGCCGCGGAGTTTCCGATCCTCGCCATCGAAGCGGCACTGGCGGCGCTCACGTCATTCACCCTGATCGGGCCCCTCGGGCTCCCGTGGTGGCTTCCGCTCGTCGTCCTCGGGGTGATCGGAGCGGTGAGCGCGGGGCTTCGCCACCTCGCGCTCCGCAAGGGCCGCGAGCTCTGGCGGGGCCTCGCGGTGCTCCGTACCCTGCGCGAGGGCAGCCGCGTGGTCGGCTTCGTGCTGGTGGCGGTCTTCGCCCAGATCCTCCGCAACTGGATGCTGCTCCACGCGGTCGGCGTGGACGCGTCCTTCTTCGATGCGATCGCCGTGTTGATCGCGCTCGTGACGCTCAGCCAGCTTCCCGTGGGTCCGAGCGTGGGCGCGGCCGCGGCGGTCCTGATCCTCGGCAGCGAAGGCGTTGCGGCGGCCGCCGCCGCGGGCGTTTTGCTGACCGTCACGGGCACCGCCGGCGGGCTCGTGTTTGCGGCCTGGGCGGGAGCCGACCGGCTGTGGGCGAGGGGCCGAGCGGGAGCGGCCGCCCGGCGCGCTCCCTAGGTGCCCTTCGGCTCGCCCTTCGCAGCCTCGGCTCGTTCGAGGCGCGCCTCCGCGCCATCGGCCGCGCGCTCCAGCTCCTTCATGCGTGCCTCGCTGGTGGCGCGGAGCCCGTAGGCCCTCGCCCGGTACAGGCGGTGCTTTTCGCGCCGGTAGCGCGCCTCGGCGCGGAGTTCCTCGATGTCGGGCTCCATGATCCGCCTCTGACACTAGTGGCTGGGCGCCGCGGGCGGCCGGCGCCCGCCGCCGCCGCTCGTCACGCCGCCCTCGAGCGGTCATCATCGCCCGGGATGCGCACGCCGATCCTCGCCCTGCTCGTGCCCGCCCTGCTCCTGGCCGCCTGCGGCGGCCGCGAGGAGGACCGGCGGCCGCCGTCCGCCGCCGACGCGGAGGCGGTCATCGCGCGCTGGGTCGAGGATGGAGACTGTGGCCTCTACACCGACCGCTACGTGGCGGGCATCTTCGGTCCCGGTCAGGCGGGCCGGCGGGCCTGCCAGAGAACGGCGGACGACACGCCTCAGGAGGCCTACCGCGTCCACGCGAGCCGCGTCGAGCACGGCGAGGCGATCGTGACGCTGGCGGTGGCGGGAGACAAGCGGTACACGTTCTGGCTCGTGCCCGCGGAGGGCGGCTGGCGGATCGACGGCTTCGAGGAGCGACGGCCCGGCGACGGAAAGGTGGGCCTCTCGGACGTGATCGCGGCGGTGGAGCGCCGCACGGGCGAGCGGCTCGACCGGCTGCCGGAGCTCTCGCGCCCCGACTACGAGGCACTCGGTCTCCGCGCGCTCGCCGGAGCAGGCGATGCGGAGGGCGAGGCGGCCGATCGCGCTGCGGCGCTCGCGGAACGGCTCGGAATCTTCACGATCCTGGTCGCCCACGACGCGGACCTGGCACGCGATTCCGTCCCGGGCGAGGGCCCGGACGAGCGCGGCATCCACTGGAGGCGGATCGGACCTCGCGCGGACCCGTCATGGCAGGCGAACAAGCGCTACGGCAACGTCGTGCTGTCCTGGGCCGGCGGGAGCAGGCGCACCGATCACACCTTCGACCTCCTGGATGGGATCCTCACGCGGGCGGCTCGCTCGGCCCGCTGACGAGAGCTCGCGTTCACGGGCGGGTGCGCGCGGGTATGGCGCCCGAGGTGAGCGCTGTGGACCCACGGAGGACCGAGTTCGAGGACGCCGAGGTCGTAACGATCACGCCCTACCGCGACGGGCCGCTGCTCGTGCGGGGTCCCTTCCGGATGCAGGACATGGAGGGACGCGAGATCGAGGTCGGGCGCGAGACGGTCGCGCTCTGCCGCTGCGGCAAGTCGCGGATCCGGCCTTTCTGCGACGGCAGCCACAAGCTCGTCGGCTTCCAGGCCCCGTCGGGGCCGGAGTACGAGCGCCGGCCGCTCGACCGCTAGACGGGCGCCGGCTCGGCGAGCGGCACTCGCAGCGAGCTGCGGCCCTCACTCCAGGCATCGAGCAGCGAGCGGGCCCAGCGCGACTCGACCGCGATGAGGGCGCGGGCGCCCCAGAGGATGTCCGCCGCGAGCTCCGGCTCCTGGCGCGCGAGCCCGCCCGCGAGGTCGACCGCGGCGATGTTCTCGTGCACCGCGTCGGCCTCCACGTGCTCGTCGAAGAAGGCGGTCGCGTCGCCGGAGAAGCCGAGCCGGCGCAGCCCGGAGGAGTAGCGGCCGTTCGGGAGCGACGACGTCATCTCGAAGAGCGCCAGGTGGCCGACGATCGCCCCGCGCCAGCGCCGGTGGAGGCCGAGGACCGACATCAGGTTGACGGTCGCGAGGGTGATGGCGGGGATGTGGTCGACGTAGGCCCCGTAACGGGCGTCAAGCCCCACCGCGCGCAGCGTTCGCGCGAAGAGTTCCGCATGGATCCGCTCCGGCCTCCCGCCGCCGTACTCGTCGGCCTGAATCTCGACGAGCGCCGCCTTCGGCGGGCCGCTGAGGCGGGGGAGGGCCCACGAGTGCGGGTCCGCCTCCTTGAGCTGGTAGGCCGAGCGGTGCACGAGGAACTCGAGGAGCTCCGGGACGGTCGCCTCGCGCTCGACGTAGCGGGAGAGCGACGGCCCGTCGTCGCCGTCTGCGATCGCGCGCAGCGCGAGGTCCATCTCCTCGGGCGCGGCGCCGTCCGCGGGAGGGCCGATGTCGTCGGTAAGCGCGTCGAGCAGCAGCCCTTCGAGCTTCCGCCGCAGCGCGAGCAGCGACGGCTCCCATTCCCAGTCGGGGTGCGCGCCGGGCAGGCCGCGGTAGTGGAGCTCGTACATGAGGTAAAGCGAGAACTGGAGGTCCTCGTCGGCAAGCGGATCGGACGGTTGCGGCGGCGCCACTTGTCCGAGCGGGCGAACCTCGTCGTCGAGTTGGGCGAGCAGCAGCTCGCTCAGCTGTCCTCGAGGATCGGGGCGCTCCACCACGTTGCGCTCGCGTTACCCGGCAAGGGCCGCCACGTCACCACTTCCCTTCGTCGCCGAAGTTCTCAGCCAGCCAGCGCGTCGCCTCCCGCGCGCCGACCGCGCCCCCCGCCCGGCGCTGGAGCATCGCGCCGTTCTCCCGCACGAGCCTGCGCGCCTGCCCGAGCTCGCCCGTGCAGCCGAGGCGCGCCGCGCTGCCCTCGATCTGCCCGACCAGCTCGCCGAGGCGCTCGCGGGTCGCCCGGCGGATGCCGGTCCCGAGGTCCGCCATCTCGCCCTCCACGCCGTGCGCACATGCCGAGAAGCGGTTCTCCTCGATGCGCCAGGTGGCGGGTGCCGCCAGAGCGCCCCGGTCGTCGAAGCGCTCGCAGAGCAGGCCGACGAGGGCGTGCACGAACGAGGCCACCCCGGCGACGTCCGACACCCGGGCCTGCGCGTCGGGGACCCGTACCTCGAGCGTGCCGTATGCGAAGTTCGGGCGCAGCTCCCACCACCAGCGGCGCGGCTCGGGAACGGAGCCCGCAGCGGCGCCCCACGCGAGCTCGTCCGCCAGCGCGCTCCAGCTGGACACGGCCGGCGGTACGCCCTGGCGCGGCAGGAGCTGCGAGATCGTCGGGCGCACGGAGGCCAGGCCGCTGTCCTCGCCGCGGTGGTAGGGCGCGGCGGCGGCGAGCGCGGCGATCTCGGGCAGGAACCCCCTCAGCGCGTTGTAGACGGCGAGCGCGCGCTCAGCGCCGCGGACCGCGACATGGATCTGGAGCGCGCAGACCAGCTGCCTCCGCGCGATCACCCCGTAGTCGCGCTGCATCTCGCGGTAGCGCTCGGCCGGGAACAGATCGCCGTGTTCGGCCGCGAACGGGTGCGCGCCCGCCGCCGCGGGCAGCGCGAGGCCGCTCGCGGCCTCCACGAGCCGCCGGCGCGCGGCGGCGAGCTCGCGGACGGCGTCGCCGGCACGCTCGTGGGGGCGCGTCACGATCTCGACGTGGGCGGCAGGAAGCTCCGGCTTGAGCGCGGGGTCACCCGCCAGGCGCTCGAGCACCTCGGCCGCCACCGGGGCCAGGTCGAGCGACTCCGGGTCGAGCAGCATGACCTCCTCCTCGATGCCGACCGTCAGATCGCCCTCCCCCTCGAAGCGCTCGCGCAGGCGCTCCGCGCTGAAAGACGTTGATGTCATGTCGTGGATTCGCTCATTTGGGCGGGGGGTACCGCGCCGTGCGTGAGGATCGTCGTCCCGCCAGGAGTCTTCCATCCGCGCTCCGACAGCTGGATGCTCGCCGAAGCCCTGCGCCGGGAGCCCGCGGTGAGGGGCGGCGACGTGCTCGACCTCTGCACCGGTTCGGGCGCCGTCGCGGTGGCGGCGGCGCTCGCGGGTGCACGGGGTGTCACCGCGGTGGACGTGTCGCGGCGTGCGCTGCTCGCCGCGAAGCTGAACGGCATGCTCAACGGCGTCCGCATCGAGGGGCGCCGCGGCGACCTCCTGCGCGTTGTTGCAGGCCGCTCCTTCGACGTCGTGACCTCGAACCCGCCCTACCTGCCGGCGGCGAGCGACGAGCTCCCCGAGCGGGGGGCAGAGCGCGCCTGGGACGCCGGGTTCGACGGGCGGGCGCTGCTCGACCGCATACTCGCCGAGGCGCCCTCACGCCTACGTCCGGGCGGCGCGCTCGTCGTCGTCCACTCGTCGGTCTGCGGCGAGGCGGAGACCCTGGAGCGGATGCGCGCCGCCGGACTCGATTCGGAGGTCGTCGCGCGCCGGCGCGGCCCGCTCGGGCCGCTGCTCGCCGGCCGCGCACTGGAGCTCGAGCGGCGCGGGCTGCTCGCTCCGGGCGCTCGTGAGGAGGATCTGCTCGTGATCCGCGGCAGGCGGCCGAAGGCGCCGGCGCATGATGCGCTCAGCGACACCTGGCTCGGGCACGCCCTGCACCCGCACCAGCCGGCCGCGGGGAGCGACCACCGTTGCATGTGTCGCATTCCGGGCCTCCGGGTAGGCGGGAGCAGACCATCATCGAGCGAGGATCTATGACACCGACAGAGAGAACATCCGGCGGCATCGCCGGAAAGATCGCCGGAAAGGCGAAGGAGGCCGTGGGCGAAGTCCTCGGCCGGGACGCGCTGGCGCGTGAGGGAAGGCTGCAGAGCGCCCAGAGCGACGCCGAGCTGGACGCGGCCGAGGAGCGCACCGAGGCCGAGCTCCGCGCGGACGAGGCCGAGCTTCGCCAGGAGCAGGTCGAGACCGAGGCCGAGGTCGAGCGCCTGCGCGGCGAGGTCGAGGCCGAGAGCGCGGAGCAGGCGGCCGAACGCGAGGAGGAGCACGCCGAGCGGCGGGCCGCCGAGCTCGCTGCCGAGGCCGACCGCGCCGAGGCGCGCGCCGACGCGATCGATCCGGAGGAGCGCGCATGAGCGTCCTCGGCATGGCAGTCGACACCTATCTGAAGATGCTCCGCGCGCCCGCGCGCCTCGCGGCCGGCAGGCTCGGCGGCGACGCGGCGGAGATCGCGCTCGACCGCGCCGACGCGAGGCTTCGCAACCTCGCCGGCGCGCTTCTGGGCGACGACGAGCTCACCTCGGACGCCATCCGCAGGCGCGCCGCGGCGGACGAGCGCGAGCGCGCCCTTCGGCTCGACACCGAGGCGGAGCGGGTCGCAGAGAGCGGTCGGCAGCGCGCTGAGCGCCGACGCGACTCCGCGCGCGAGCAACGGGCTCGGCGGACCGAGCGCGCGTCTCGGCGCGGCGGAGGAGAAGGCGAAGGCGCTCAACCACACCGAGGAGGCGCTCGAGGCCAAGAAAGAGGCCGAGCGGCTCGGCAAGGCGGCGGCCAGGGTGAAGGAGCAGCGCAAGCGCGGCGCGCGGACCTGACCCGGGCATAGGGCGACCCGGAGGGCGGCTCGGAGAGGAGACGCCCTCCGGGGGCCGCCGTCCCGGTGGAAGCCCTAGCTCCGCCGGATCGCGGCTTCGAGCAACGTGCGGGCAGAGGAGCGCATGAGCCGGACCGCCCTGGGACGCGACAGCCCGGCGACGTCCGTCAGCCAGACCAGCGGTTCGATGCCGCAGGCGGCGCGGATCGCGACGGCCAGCTGACGGACCTCTCCAGGATCCAAGCGATCGCCCAAGGGAGCGAGCGCCTCCTCGATCCAACCGATCGCGCGTCCCTGGCGCAGGGGCAGGTCCTCCTCTCCGCCGCCCTCAAGTGAGAGCCGCAGCTGTGCCCGCAGCTCGGGCTCGTAAGTCGTGAGCTGTCCTGTCATGCGCTCCAGAACGATCTCGAGCCGTGCCGCCGGATCCTCCGGAGCGTCGGAATCGAGCAGCGAGCGCGCCTCGATCTGCGGATACGTCGCCGCAACGAGCTGGCGCTGGTTCGCGAAGTACCGGTAGGCGGTGGTGCGCGAGATGCCCGCGCGGTCCGCCGCCTGCTCCACCGTGGGAGCGGGACCGCTTGCCAGCAGCTCACGCGCCGCCTGGAGGAGGGCGGCCCGGGTGCGCGCCTTCTGGCGCGTCCGACCGTTCGACTCGTAGCCCGTTGACATCGGCGTTATGGGACGATACTGTCCATCATGGACAGTATCGTTTCATCCTAGCGGACGGCCGGCGGTCGTCCCGGAAGGAGCTTCGATGAGCACAGCGGTTCCCATCGTCCGCCAGCGCGACGAGGGCGAGCTCATGTGGTTCGCCGGCGGTGGCGCCATGAGGTGGAAGGCCACCGGCGCGGAGACCGGCGGCGCGTTCCTGCTGCTCGACGACCACATGGAGCAGGGCAAGGTGACGCCGATGCACGTGCACCCGAACGAGGACGAGGCCATATACGTCATCGACGGCGAGCTGCTGGTCGATGTCGAGGGCGAGCGTCACCGAGTCGGTGCCGGCGGGTTCTTCTTCGCCCCGCGTGGGGTGCCGCACGCCTTCATGGTGGTCTCGGCGCGCGGCGCGCACGTGATCTCCTGGCAGACGCCCGCGAGCGGGGAGCCGTTCTACCGGCAGGCCGGCGAGACCGTGCAGACGGAGGAGGAGGCGGCCAGGCCGGCCGACTGGGCGCGCCTGCGGGCGGTCGCCGAGCGGTCGCCGAGCATCGAGATCGTGGGCCCGGCCCCGTTCGCGGACGTCGAGCTCGAGCAGACCGCACCGGCCTGAGATCAATCGTTTCGCTCGCGCTCGTCCCGCGGCTCCGGAGCCCCCGCCCGCACGGCCTCCAGCTGCGCCGCGAAGGCCAGTCCCAGGAAGAGCCCGATCGAGACGAGAAAGCTCCAGAGCAGGACGCCGATCGTGCCGGCGAGCGGACCGTAGGTGGCGCCGAAGGAGTCCGTCGCCTGGATGTAGAGCGCGAGGATTGCCATGAAGGCGAGCCAGAGGACCGCGGAGATGACCGCTCCGAAGGCGAGCCAGGACGCCTCTGGCTGGCGGCGGCGTGGGGCGTGGCGGAAGAGCATCGCGAGCGATGCGAGCACGAGAGCGAGGCCGGCCGGCCAGCGCAGGATCGCGAGCGTCAAATCGAGCCCCTGGCTCGGCCCGATCGCCTCGCGTAGCGCGCTTCCGCCGATCAGCACGACGAGGGCCAGCAGCGAGAAGGCTCCTGCGGTCAGCGTCAGGCGCAGACCGTTCGCGTATTTCCGCAGGAACGGCCGGTCGCGCTCCGTTCCGTAGATGCGGTTCGCCCCGCGCTCCACCTGTCCCATCGCCGATGTTCCGGCCAGCAGCGCTGCCAGCACGCCGCCGACAAGCGCTGCGGCGGCGCGGCCTTCGCGCGCGCTCGACGATCCCTGTTCGAGCGCGCCCGTGAAGAAGTCGCCCGCTGCTCCCGGCGCGAGCGCGTTTATCGTGCCCTCCACGGCGCGGCGCACGGTTCCCTGATCGAGTGCCTCGGCGAACCCGATGATCGCGATGAGCGCGGGGACGAGCGTGAGCGTGATCTGAAAGGCGAGAGCGCGCGAGTGGCTGAACCCGTCGCCCGCGCGGAAGCGCGTCACCGCGTCGAGCGCGAGGCGTCGCGGGTCGATCGCCCGCAGGGTCTCGATGGCATCGTCGCCCTCGAGCTCGTCGCGGGTCACGGGGACGGCGCGTGCGGTTGTCATCCGCGCAGTATGCGGGCCCGCGCGAGGGGCGGGGCCGCGTGCGACCCCGCCCCTCGCGCCGGATGGGATGGCGACTCGCTACGCGCGTCGCCACTGCGAGGTCCGGGCTTCGCGTTCAGCCCGTCCCCGTGGGGCCGGGTGCGTCCGAGTGCTGATCGGTCGCGCCGAGCGGCGTGTCCCCGTCACCGCCGGCCTCCTCCGGGATCTCTCCCGAGAGCTCTCCGGAGGCCTCGCTCTCCTGGCTCTCCGGCTGGCCCTGCTCCTCCTGCTCGCGGGCCTCGTCGTCGGTCATCTCTGCTCCTTTGTGGGGGACGGTCCGGGTCTCGTCCCCGCAAACGCAGGTCGCTACTCGCGCAACGCAGCCGCTCGTTGCGCCGGATCGACGCCATGCGCGCGCCTCCGCAGGGATCTCTCGCGCCGGCTCACCACCGGCGCGACGGGACACCCGCCCTGAGTGCTCAGCCTCCCTCCCGGCCCCCGACTGCGGCCGCCAGGTGCACCATGAGCGCCGCGGCGGTGCCGTCGTCGAGGCCCTCTCGGCGGGCGATCGTCTGCCAGGTCCGGAAGTCCACCGCGAGGCCGATGACCGCGCGCAGCAGCGGGCGGCGCAGGCCTCGTCCCGCCCAAGCCTCGAGTAGCACCTCCCTCGCGTCGGCCAGATAGGCGAGGCGCCGCGCCTCGACCATCTCCTTGACGAGCGGCTCGACCTCGGCGTCGCGCAGCACGTTCGCCCAACCGGCCTCAGTGCGGCGGAAGTAGTCATAGAGCTGGGTCAGTGCGACGCGCGTGCGCTTGCGGGGATCATCGATCCGGCGCCAGCCGGCGAGGTCCGGCGGCGGGTTCACGCGGTGCGAGTGCGCGGAGCAGGCCTCGAGCAGCGCGCGGGCGTCAGGGAAGTGGCGATAGACGGTCACGCGGTTGACCCCAGCGTGCTCGGCGATCGCGTTGATCGAGGTCCGCGCGGGGCCGCGCTCCAGGTGAAGGGCGACCGCCGACGCGATGATGCGCTGCCGGGTCTCCTCCTGGCGGGCGGCCCGTGCTTTCTGCCGGTAGGGCCGCGCCTCTTTTCGTGCAACAGGCATGTAACACCAACCTTGCGTTCGTTTCGTGCCCGCAAGCATACTAGTTCAAGCAACAATGGTGTTGCGCGAAATAAGGAAAGGGGTACCCGCATGACAACCGACCAGAAGCTCGTGGTGGAGGCGGGCGAGGGCGAGTCGGTCTCGCTCGGCGGTGTCGGCGTCGACTTCAAGATCCCGGCCGGGATGACCGGCAGGGCGTTCGCGATCGTCGAGCATCCGGTCGACCCGGGCCGGCTCGTCCCGCCGCACATCCACTACCGCGAGGACGAGCTCTCGTACGTGCTCAAGGGCGAGATCGGGGCGCGCATCGGCGATCGCGACTACGTCGCGGGGCAGGGCAGCTACGTGGTCAAGCCGCGGGGTATCCCGCACACGTTCTGGAACGCCGGCCCCGAGCCGGCGCTGCTGCTCGAGGTGATCTGGCCCGCCGGCTTCGAGAACTTCTTCGCGGAGTTGGGCGAGCTCACCGCCACCTCCCCGCCGGAGGAGCTGCCGGAGCGCCGGGCGGAGCTGGCGCGCAGGTACGACCACCACTTCGTGCACCCGGAGTGGGTGCCGGAGCTCAAGGAGAAGTATGGCCTGAGGGTGATCGGCGAGCAGTAGCCGGGAACCGGGTACCGGGGAGGCCCCGACGCGGGCCTCCCCGGGGCGCAACAAAGGTGCCAGGGACCAACGTTTCACCCGGCGGACCCGAGCCGCCGGTTAGGCTCGTTCCGTGAGTTCGGGCAGCGGCCGATCCGTGCTCGTAACCGGCGCGTCACGCGGGATCGGGGCCGCGGCTGCGCGCGCGTTCGCCGCGGCGGGCGACCGCGTGGCCGTCCACTATGGACGCCGTGCCGATCGGGCCGAGGAGGTTCTCGCATCGCTCCCCGGGGAGGCGCATGTGAGCGTCGGCGCCGAGCTCGCCGATCCGGACGCCGTCCGCCGGATGGTCGACGGCGCGGCCGACGCGCTGGGCGGCATCGACGTGCTCGTGAACAACGCCGGGATCTTCGAGGCGCATCCGGTCACCGAGACGAGCTACGACGATTGGCAGCGCGCGTGGCGAAGGACGCTCGACGTGAACCTCGTGGGAGCAGCGAACGTGACCTGGTGCGCGGTGCGTCACATGGTGGAACGCGGGGGTGGCCACGTCGTCAACGTCTCCTCCCGCGGGGCGTTCCGCGGTGAGCCGAGCCACCCCGCTTACGGCGCGAGCAAGGCGGGCCTCGTGTCGTTCACGCAGTCGCTCGCGCAGGCGCTCGGCCCGCACGCCATCTACGTGACCGCCGTGGCGCCCGGTTTCACCGACACCGACATGGCCGCCGAGTATTTGACCGGCGACCAACTGGAGCAACGACGCGCGGAAAGCCCGCTCGGCCGGATCGCGACCGCCGACGAGGTGGCCGCGGCCATCGTGTTCCTCGCGTCGCCCGCTGCGGAGATGGCGAGCGGAACGGTGCTCGACGTGAACGGCGCGTCCTTCCTGCGCATGTAGCGAGCCCGGCCGGGTGAAAACCTGGTCCCTGGCACCTTCCCTCCACGACCCCGTAGGGTCGAGAGCACCTGTCCACTGGAGGCCACCTTGGAATTCGAGACGCTGCTCTACGACGTCGAGGACCGGATCGCGACGATCACGCTGAACCGGCCGGAGGCGCTCAACACGATCGTCCCGCCGATGCCCGAGGAGTTCCAGGCGGCCGTGCACGCCGCGACGCGCGACGCTGACGTCCACGTGATCGTGTTTCGTGGCGCCGGGCGTGCCTTCTGCGCGGGCTACGACTTCGGAGGCGGCTTCCACCACTGGGACGAGCAGCTGACCACCGATGGGCAGTGGGACCCCGGCAAGGACTTCACGATGGCCACCTCGCAGCCGTCGTCGCCGACGCAGGCGTTCATGAGCACTTGGCGCTGCCCGAAGCCCGTGATCGCGCAGGTCCACGGCTGGTGCGTGGGCGGCGGCTCCGACACCGCGCTCTGCGCCGATCTGGTGATCGCCTCCGAGGACGCGCGGATCGGCACGCCGTACTCTCGCATGTGGGGCGCCTACCTGTCGGGCATGTGGATCTACCGCCTGGGCCTCAGCCGCGCCAAGTACCACGCTCTCACCGGCCGGCCGCTTTCCGGCCGCGAGGCGGCCGACATCGAGCTGATCAACGAGGCCGTGCCGTTCGACCGGCTCGAAACGACCGTGCGCGAGCGGGCGTCCGAGCTCGCCGCACTGCCGCCGGCGCAGCTCGCGGCGATGAAGTTGATGGTCAACCAGGCCTACGAGAACATGGGCCTCTCCTCCACCCAGACGCTCGGCCCGATCCTCGACGGGATCATGCGGAACATCCCCGAGGCGAAGGCGTGGATCGACAAGGGGGAGAGCGAGGGGGTGGGCGCGATCATCGCCGAGCGCGACGCGCCCTTCGGCGACTACAGCCAGGCGCCCGCGGAGGAGAAGCCCGATCCCCGCAACGTAATCGAGCCGTGAGGGGCCGGGTGAACGGTTCTCCGGCGTGAACTCCGGACCCTCGCCCTAGGCCCGCGCGTCGGCCAGCCGCTGGCAGGCGATGCTGTACTCGGCCGACTGCGCGAGCCCCTCGATCGACACGCCCGCCAGCACGGCCAGACGGCGCAGGTGCGACTCGATGCGGACGTCGAGGTCGGTGTCGCGGGGTGTCCCGTCCTCGCTCGGGAGCTCGTGGAAGCGCCCCGCGGAAAGCTCCTCGTCCAGGACGTTCGCGCCGATCGCCGCCAGTACGTCCCGCGCGTTCTGCTGCCCGCGCACCGCTCCGCGCCCGCCGGGGCTCGCGCCGATCACGGCCGCGGGCTTGCCCTTGACCGGGCTCGCGCCAGCGGGGCGCGAGGCCCAGTCGAGCGCGTTCTTCAACACACCGGGCATCCCGCCGTTGTACTCGGGCGTCGCCACGAGCAGGGCGTCCGCCGCCGCGATCCGCGCTCGCATGTCGAGCACCGCGGCGGGCGTCGCCTCGCCCTCGAGGTCCTGGCTGAAGAACGGGATGTCCGCGAGCCCGGTGAAGGTGTCGAACTCGATGCCCTCCGGCGCGATCTCCTCGGCGCGGCGCAGCAGGCGCCAGTTGAACGAGCCCTCGCGGAGGCTTCCAGCCGTGGCGAAGATGCGAGTCACGCCGTCGACGGTACCGGGGTGCACCCCGGCCGCATAGCGCCGGGGTAGCCTCGCGCACATGCGAGACCGCCTCACCCGCCGCAGCCTGCTCGCGGGTGCCGCCGCGGCGGCACCGATGTTCGTGCTGCCGCCCGGCGTCACGGCCGCCTCGCGGCGGCGCGTCGAGCCGGTGCGCGAGGCGGAGTTCGACTGCGGCGTGATGGCGGGCATCCCCGGCATGCACGCGATCACCCTGTGGACGCATCTCGAAGGGCTCGAGCGCCCCGGCTACGTGCGGCTCGAGGTAGCAGAGGACGAGGGCTTCTCGCGCGTCGTCCACCGCTCGCTCGTGCGGGCGGCGCCCGTGCGCGACTTCACCGCGCGCAGGACGATCCGCTCGTCCCGCGTCCTGCGGCCGGGCCGCCGCTACCACTACCGCTTCTCCACGCGCACCGGGTCGTCGCCGGTCGGTCGCTTCACGACGGTGCGCCCGCCGGACTCGCGCGAGCCGCTGCGGATCGGCTTCTTCTCCTGCCAGAAGTGGACGGCGGGTCTCTATCCGGCCCACCGCGGGCTCGCGGCCGAGGACGACCTCGACATGGTGCTCTGCCTCGGCGATTACATCTACGAGGGCGGCGGCCGCAACGACGAGATCGGGCGCGTGGACGACATCGGCCCCGACGGCCAGGCGCAGACGCTCGAGGAGTACCGCGCGAAGTACCGCCTCTACCTCTCCGACGAGAATCTGCGGGCGATGCATGCGTCGGCCGCCTTCGCCGCAATCTGGGACGACCACGAGGCCGAGAACAACTACACGGGCGACGAGCCGGGCACGATGCCCGAGTCCCGCAGGCGCGTGGACTTCCTCACGCGCCGCCGCAACGGCTACCTCGCCTTCTTCGAGTACGGGCCGCGCAACCGCATCCCGGCCGAGCCGATGCGCAGCTACCGCCGCATCCGCCTCGGTGGCATGGCCGACGTGCTGATGCTCGACACCCGTCAGTACCGCGACCCGCGGGCGTGCGAGACCGAGTTCCAGGCCTGCCCCGGGATCGACGACCCCTCGCGCACGATGCTGGGCGGCCCGCAGCGCGAGTGGATCAAGCGCGTCCTCTCCGGGTCGGGCGCCACCTGGAAGGTGATCGCGAACCAGGTGATGATGATGGGCCTGGACGGCGTTCCGGGCTACCCCGTCAATCCGGACCAGTGGGACGGCTACCCGGGTGACCGCGCCGAGGTGCTCGGGCATGTGCGCAGGGAGGAGATCGAGGGCGTGACGGTGATCACGGGCGACATCCACACGTTCATGGCGGGCGACGTCTACCCCGACGGCAGGTTTGACGGCGCCCGCCCACCGGCGACCGAGTTCATTGGCGGCTCGATTTCCTCGAACGGGCTGGAGGCGAGCTTCCCGCGCGAGTCGCTGCCGGCGGGCGAGGCCTACGTGCGCGCAGCCAACGCGCCGCACCTCAAGTACATCAACCTGCCCCGCCGCGGCTACGGCGTGCTGGAACTGCGACCCGACGAGCTCCTCGCCACCTTCCGCTCGCCCACGTCCGTGACCTCGCCGGACGCGCCGGTCGAGGACCTGGCCCGCTTTCGGGTCGGCCTGCGCGAGGGCATGGTCGAGCGAGCCTGAGCGGCGGCGTGCGCACCGGCGACGCCCTGTCGCGCATCGACCCCGGCGCGATCGCCGCCGACCTGGCCGCTCTCGTTCGCGTCCCGAGCGTGACCGGCGAGGAGCGCCGGGCCCACGAGCTGCTCGCGGAGATCTGCGAGCGCCGCGGCCTCCGGGCAGAGCTCCGCGAGCACGATCTCGCCGCGCTGCGCCGCCATTTCGGCCACCCGGGGGAGGAGGCGTCGCGCACCGAGCTCGTCGGCACCGTGGCCGCGATCGGGAGCGGCGAGTGCCGCCTCTGCATCAACGGCCACCTCGACGTGGTCGGACCCGGCGCGGAGCCCTGGAGCCGCGACCCGTTCTCGGGCGCCGTCGAGGACGGTTTCGTCCACGGGCGCGGCTCGCTCGACATGAAGGCGGGCGTCGTCGCGGCCGTCCACGCGATGGCGGCGGCTGCCGCACCGGGCGCGAGCCCGTGCGAGGTCGTGCTGCAAGCGGTCTCCTCCGAGGAGGACGGCG
>Ga0247708_1000042_pt1 | contig 33932 bp, 36 predicted proteins | sample 42W_NmetaG_FD_189040 | JGI IMG/M metagenome (GOLD analysis project Ga0247708, IMG submission 189040) | Soil microbial communities from hillslope of Landscape Evolution Observatory, University of Arizona, Oracle, AZ, United States - 4-2-W_N | ecosystem: Engineered > Artificial ecosystem >...
GCCGCCCCCCAGCATGCCGCCGAGCATGAGGCCGGTGAGCAGGCTGCCTCCGCCCCCGAACCAGCCGCCGCCGTACCACGGCATGCCGCCGTAGCCGGCATAGGCGGGCTGGCCGCGCGCGTCGAGCTCCAGGGCGGGCTCGTCGTGGCGCCCCGGCCGGGCCAGCTTCTCCGGGGGCGGAGGCGGCTCCCGGCCCGCGATGCTGGCCCGGGCCCGGTCCATGGCGTAGCGGCCCTCGTCGATCACCCGCTCGACGCGGACCAGGTCCACCTGGTCGTCCGCGTACTCCAGGGCGGCCTGGGCCGAGCGGTACCTGGTGACTCCGGCGTCGTAGTCGGGCCGGGCGTCGGGGTGCAGGGTGACGTGGGGCTCCAGCTCCATCACGTCGCTGCCGAGCACCGAGAGCTCGGCCTGGAGCAGCTGGCGGTCGGCTTCCAGCTCCTTGCGCTCGGCCTGGCGGCGCTGGCTCCCCTTGCCCCTCGACCACAGGTAGAAGCCGAAGGCGGCGATGGCGCCCAGGAGGAGGATCCCGGTGAGCGCGCCGCTCCCGCCGCCGCCCTCCGACGCGCCCTCCCCGGCGGCCTCGGGCCCGGGCGCGGGGGCGGCGGCCCCACCCCCCTGACTCGCGGCCTCGTTCACCCGGTCGACGAAGGTGGTGAGGACCGCCTCGGTGCCCGCGTCCCGCTGCGCCTGGACCGCGGAGGTGGCGACGGCCGCCGCCGAGCGCACGACGTTGCTCGACGCCCGGAAGCCGGTGCCGGTCACCACCGCGTAGGTGGCCTGGAGCCCGACCTTCTGGGCCAGGGTGGTGGGGAGGCGGTTGGCGTCGCCGCCCACCTCGTCGACCGCCGACGAGGGCAGCACGGCCACGAAGATGGGGGTCCGGCCACGCGAGATGCGCTGTCTGAGGCTCTCGGCCGCCGACGGTGAGAGCGACCGCTGGGGATCGCTGTCCGGGTCGACGTAGACCGAGCTCCGCCGCAGCTCGGCGGCGGCCCGGTCGAGCACGGGCGTCTGGGCCGCGGCAGGGCCGGCGAGGGCGAGGACGGCGAGGACGAGAAGGGTCGGGACCAGGGTTGTCCACAGGCGGCGCATGGCCCGTGTCTACCCCGCGCCGGCCCCCTGGACGCCGCGGGGCACGGCGGTGTCGTCCGGGGCCCGGCGGCGAGCCCGGCGGGAGAGCGCGAACAGGGTCACGCCGGCCACGCCGAGGGCCAGCCCGCCGCCGGCCAGCAGCAGGAAGCCCAGGCCGAGCGACTCGTTGTCCTGCAGCGGCATCTGGGCGGTGAACACGTCCTGCTTGCCGGTGTCGGGCGTGCCGTTGCGGGTGTCGGTCCACGTGGTGATGGCCCCGCCCCGCAGCGACACCACCGAGATGCGGCTCCCGAAGTCGGCCTCGGGGGCGTGGGGCGACCCCTCGGGGCCGATCCTGCGGTTGGACGGCTGGGTGCTGAGCCGGACGGTGATGGCGAAGGACGAGCCGCCGTTCGACGACGACGAGAGCAGTACGTCGGCCATCGGCCCCCGGGCGTCCACCGTCCGGTCGTAGTAGGCGACGTCGATGCGCCCGCCGGGGGCTATCCCGACCGCGGGCAGGTCCTGGGGCACGCCGTCGCCCGGGGTGCCCCGGTTCACCCGGGTCGGGCCCGACCAGGTGGCGCCGTCGTCAGTGGAGCGGCGGAGCAGGATGTCGGGGTCACCGGCGCGGGCGTCGGCCCAGGCCGCCACCATGTCGCCGTTCTTGGCGATGGCGAAGGCCGGGGTGGGCGGCAGGTAGACCGAGAACCGGCCGGTGGGCACGACGGCGTCGTCGACCACCTTGCCCGGCTGGAACCGGGCCCCGCGGTCGGTCGAGCGGGCCAGCACCAGGCTGAAGGTCCCCTCGTAGCGGCCGGGGAGGTTCTCCCAGTCGAACCGGTCGCCGCCGTAGTCCATGTAGAGGACCGACGGGTTGCCCTCGCCGTCGACGGCCAGCGCCGGCGCCCCCACCCGGGCCCGCCCCTGGTCGCTCACCTGGACCGGCGGTGTCCAGGTCTTCCCGCCGTCGTCGGAGCGGCTGAACATGATCGGCAGGCCGGTCTTGGTGAAGCAGAGGATGCAGGCGCTGCCCTCCAGGCTCGACTGGACCCACGCCATGTAGAGGCGCCCCCGGGGACCGGTGGCCAGGGTGGCCTGGTACACGAAGTCGCCGGCGACCCTGCTCGGCTCGTCGAAGGTCAGGCCGCCGTCGCCCGAGCGGGTGATCCAGAGGGCCTCGGGGTCGTTGCCGTTGCCGACCAGGGTCGTGAAGGCGACGTAGAGCAGGCCCCGGGTGTCGTAGGCCGCAGCCGGGGCGTAGGGCTTGCCGGTGCTCCCGGGGGGCCGGGGCAGGGTGACGTCCTGCCAGTTGGCCCCGCTGTTGTTGGTCACGTGCACGCCGAGGCTGTAGTCGGGCCGGTCGACGCGCTCGACCACGACCATGTTGGTGAGCTGGGTGGGGTTCACGGCCAGGACAGGGGAGTTGCGGGCCACGATGGGGTTGGGATCGAGGCTGACCAGGCTGTCGCCACCCGGCGCGGCGACGATCGCGCCCACCGGGGCAGAGCCGCCGGCGTCGCTGCACGCGACGACGACGAGCGCCAGCCCGACCGCTCCCGCGGCGGCCCTGATCCTGCGGCCCACGTTCCCCACGCCGGGCCACGCTACCGACCCCTGCGTATGTCGGCCGTAACGGCCCCGGCTCAGCCCATCAGGAAGTGCGACCAGTTGGCGTCCGGGTACGACGCCACCGTCCCCGGGCAGGTCCCGGTGATGTTCGTCGTGGTGGTGAGGGAGGACTGCGACGCCACCTGGCCGACGTAGCCCGTCGGCGCCATCCGGTAGACGTCGGCGTGGGGGTACCCGGCGCAGGTGGCGGGCGGGTCACCGAACCAGTCGACGTACAGGTAGGTCTCCCGGTCGATCGCCCCCCACTCGGCCGGCACGACGTGGCTGCCGATGTAGGTCGACGTGGCCGCGGTGAGGTCGTAGACGAAGGCGGCCCAGATCCCCTCGGCCGCCTTGTACACGAACGGGAAGTACCAGCGGTAGGGCTGCCACTCGAACGGCATGGTGGCCTCGAGGATGCGGCCGTCGTTCCAGTAGACGATGAACTCGGCGAACCGGGCCCCGCCGTCGATCCCCAGCATGACGAGGGCGTCGGCCTCCGGGTGGTTGATGAAGTCGAACTCGTGCACCATGGCGTAGGCGGGTGCCACCTGGCCGGCCCCGGCGGTCGGGACGTTGCCCAGGACCATCCAGCTGCCGATGCCGTCGTACGCCTGCGCGGGCAGGGTCCACGTGGCGATGGGCAGGTTCTGGCTCACCACCGCCGCCGCCACCAGGCCGCCGCGGGCCCCCACCGCCCCGTCGTTCGCCCTCCGGCTCACGTCGGAGGCCCCGGGGGCTGCGGGGACGAGGGCCACCATCCCCGCGAGCACCACCATCAATGCCAGCTTCCTGTTGCGCATGCCGCCTCACCCCTTCATGGGAACGCAGTGGCCACCGAGCCACGTGCTCGCCGTCCACCGTGCCGCCTGCCGCCGGCCATCGCCAGGGGCGATCGGCCTTTCTAGGAGCGGATGCGGATCATGCCCCGGCCCTCGACCACGGTGCCGATCACCGCTGCGGCGTGGCCCGAGGCCCGGAGGGTGGCGACGGCCTCGTCGGCCCGGGCCGGCTCGGCGCCGAACAGCAGGCCGCCCGAGGTTTGGGCGTCGGCCAGGACGAGGACGGTCGCGGCGTCCACGCCGTCGACCTCCAGCCGCTCGCCGGCCCAGTCCAGGTTGCGGCGGCTGCCGCCGGGCACCAGCCCCTCGGCGACCAGGGCGGGGACACCGGGCAGCACCGGCACGGCGCCGGCCCGCAGCTCGGCGTCGACGCCCGAGGCTTCGGCCATGCTCCGCAGGTGGCCGAGGAGGCCGAAGCCGGTGACGTCGGTGGTGCCGGTGGCCCCCGCGGCGAGGGCGGCGGCCGCCGCCTCCCGGTTGAGGAGGGTCATCGACGCCACCGCGGCCTCGATCACGTCCTCCGGCGCCTTGCCCGCCTTCATGGCGGTGGCGATGATGCCCACGCCGAGGGCCTTGGTGAGCACGAGGGCGTCGCCCGGGCGCAGGCCGGCGTTGGTGAGGATGCGGTCGGGGTGGACCTCGCCGACCATGGCCATGCCGAACTTGGGCTCGGGGTCGTCGACGGTGTGGCCGCCGACGGTGATCCAGCCCCCCTCCTTGGCCGCCTCCCCGGCGCCCAGCAGCACCTCGAGCAGGATGTCGGTGCCCAGCTCGTCGGTGTTCCAGCCGACCAGGTTGAGGCCGAGGATCGGCCGCCCGCCCATGGCGTAGACGTCGCTGACCGCGTTGGCCGCCGCGATCCGCCCCCACGCCCGGGGGTCGTCGACGATGGGGGTGATGAAGTCGGCGGTGACGACCAGGGCCCGGTCCGCGTCCAGCCGCCAGACCGCGGCGTCGTCGCTCGTGCCGGTGCCCACGAGCAGGTCAGGGTGATCGGGAAGCTCAAGGCGGCGCAGGACCTGCGCCAGCTCGCCGGGGGCGAGCTTGCAGGCTCAGCCCGCGCCGTGGCTGAACTGGGTGAGGCGCCGGGGGGTGGTGGCCATTGCGCCCGAATCTACCGGCGGGGTGCACGCTAGGTTGTCGGTCGTGTTTCGTGTGAAAGGAGGAAACATGCCGTTGCCGGCGCGTCGCTGAATCCGCGACGCCGGCGCCCGGTCGGGCGCCAACGACCGCAGCGGCATCCTCGTTCCCTGAGGCGTCCTCCCGCTGCGGTTGCACCCATCCCGCAGTGACCCATCACCGGAGGAACCTCCTTGCCTTCCCGTCTGTGGCGCCTCGCCGCCGTCATCCCCCTGCTCGCCCTCGCCGCCTGCGGCGGGAGCGACCCAACGACCACGGGCGCCCAGGCGCCTGATCCCAACCGGACGCTGAAGATCAGCGCCATCCCCGACCAGGATCCGGCCAAGCTGGCCACGATCAACGGGACCATGGCCGCCTACCTGGCGTCCACCCTCGGCGTGAAGGTCGAGTTCGTGCCGGTCACCGACTACGCGGCCTCGGTCAGCCTGTTCCGCACCGGCGACCTCGACATGGTGTTCTTCGGCGGGCTCACCGGCGTCCAGGCCCGGACCCAGACGCCCGGCGCCACCCTGCTGGCCCAGCGTGACATCGACGACGCCTTCCAGTCGGTGTTCGTCGCCAACGCCTCCTCGGGCATCGCCCCCGTGAGCGACGTCCGCCAGCTGTCGGTCCTCAAGGGCAAGCGGTTCACCTTCGGCAGCGAGTCATCGACCTCGGGACGCCTCATGCCCGAGTACTTCCTCGACCAGGCGGGCGTGACGAGCGGCCGCGACTTCTCGGGCCAGCCCGGCTACTCCGGCTCCCACGACAAGACGATCGACCTCGTGCAGGCCGGCACCTTCGACGCCGGGGCCCTCAACCTCCAGGTGTGGAAGACCCGCAAGGCCAACGGGTCGGTGGACCTGTCGAAGGTGGTCGAGGTGTTCGTCACGCCGACCTACCACGACTACCACTGGATCGCCGGGCCCCGGACCGACGAACGGTTCGGCGCCGGCTTCACCACCCGGCTGCGCGACGCCCTGCTGGCCCTCGACGCCTCGAACCCCGAGCACGCCAAGCTGCTCGAGCTCTACGGGGCCAAGAAGCTCATCGCCACCACCCCGGGCAACTACGCCCAGATCGAGTCGATCGGCCGCAAGCTCAACCTGATCACCTGATGGTGCTCGCGCTGCGCGGGGTGCGGGTCGTCTACGGCCGGCACCCCGCGCTCGACGGCTTCGACCTCGACGTGGCCGCCGGCGAGCGGGTCGCCCTCGTCGGCCCGAGCGGCGCGGGCAAGACCACGGTCCTGCGGCTGTGCACGGGCGGCGTCCAGCCCTCGGCCGGCCGGGTGGAGGTGCTCGGGCACGACCTGGGGACGGTCACGCCCGAGGAGCTGCGCGCCGTGCGCCGCCGGGTGGGCACCGTCTACCAGCAGCTCAACCTGGTCGGGCCGCTGCGGGTGGTCCACAACGTGAACGCCGGCCGGCTGGGGTGGTGGACCCGGCGGCGGGCCGTGCGGTCGCTGGTGAAGCCGGCCGAGGTCGACGTGGCGCGCGCCGCCCTGGCCCGGGTGGGCATCGCCGACAAGCTGCACGAGCGCACCGACCGCCTCTCGGGCGGCGAGCAGCAGCGGGTGGCCCTGGCCCGGGTCCTGGTCCAGGAGCCCGAGCTGATCCTGGCCGACGAGCCGGTGTCGAGCCTCGACCCGGCTCGGGCCGAGGAGGTGATGGACCTCCTGGGCGAGGTGGTGGCCGACCGCGGCCGCACCCTGCTCGTCAGCCTGCACGACTTCGGGCTGGCCCGCCGCCGCTGCGACCGGGTGGTCGGGATGCGGGCCGGGCGGGTGGTGTTCGACCTGCCCGCGGGCGACGTCACCGACGAGCTCGGCGTCGAGCTGTACCGGATCGGGTGACCGCCACCCGCGACTTGACCGACCTGACCTCCCGCGAGGTCGGGCTGCCCGTCGACGGGGGGCCCGGTGGCGACAGAGGCGCGGGCTGGTCGGGGCGGCGGTTCTGGGCCCTGCTCGCCCTCGTGGCCGTCGGCTGGACGCTGTGGTCGGCCGGGGTCGGCCGCCAGGAGATCGTCAACCCCGGCGGCTGGACGCTGCTGGCCCGGTTCTGGCGGGCCGCCCTCGACCCGCAGCTGTCCGGCGAGTTCCTGCGGAGGACCTGGGACGCCTCCCTCACCACCGTCGCCTTCGCCGTCCTGGGCACCGCCCTGTCGGTCGCCATCGGCCTCGTCGCCGGCGTCCTGACCAGCGAGACGTGGTGGCGCCGGACCCGGGGCGGGCGCCGGCCGGGCTGGCTCGCGGGGCGGGCGCTGCTCGGCCTGCCCCGCGGCACCCACGAGGCGGTGTGGGGCCTGTTCCTCGTGAACGTCCTCGGGCGCGACCCCATGGTCGGCGTGCTGGCCATCGCCATCCCGTTCGGGGCCATCACGGCCAAGGTCTACGCCGAGCTCATCGACGAGGCGGCGGGCGGCCCCTACGACGTCCTCCGGGCGGCCGGCGCCGGCCGGGTGGTCGCCCTGGCCTACGCCGTCCTGCCCCGCACCCTGCCGGACATGGTGTCCTACGCCTTCTACCGGTTCGAGTGCTCGATCCGCTCGGCCGTCATCCTCGGCATGATCGGCGCCGGCGGCCTGGGGCTCGAGCTGAACCTGGCCTTCCAGGGGCTTGCCTACCGGGAGATGTGGACGCTCATCTACGCCCTGGTGGCGGTGAGCGCGGTCGCCGACCTGTGGGGGGCCACGCTGCGCCGCCGGGGCACCCCCCGCCGGATCCGGACGTCGCTGCTGGCCGGTGGCGCGCTGGTGGTGGCGGGGGCCGTGCACCTGGGTCCCGACCTCGGCCGCCTGGTCTCGGCCCGCACCCGCTCGCTGCTGGCCGACGTGGCGGCCCGCGCCTGGCCGCCGCGCCCGCCGGCCGACGGCTGGGGCGGCCTGGTCAGCCGGTCCCTCGACACCGTCGAGATGTCGCTGCTGGCCGTCGCCATCGGCGGCAGCCTGGCCGTGGTCGCCGCCTTCGTGGCCGCCCGGGGCGGGGAGACGCCCGGCCGCCGGGCCGTGGCCCTGGCCGCCCGCCTCGCCCTCCTCGTCACCCGGGCCATCCCCCCACCGGTGTGGGCCCTGCTCGTGCTGTTCGTGCTCTTCCCCGGGCCGTTCCCGGGCGCGTTGGCGCTGGGCATCTACAACTTCGGCATCCTCGGCCGGCTGATGGCCGAGGCGGTCGAGAACCTCGAGCCGGCCCCGGGCGCGGCACTGGCCGCCCTGGGCGCCTCGCCGGCCTCGGTGTTCGCCTACGCCACCCTCCCGCTGTCGGCCGGCCGGTTCGCGGCCTACGGCCTGTACCGCTGGGAGGTGGCGGTCCGGGAGACGGTCGTGGTCGGCGTGGTGGGGGCGGGCGGCCTCGGCCGGCTCCTCGAGCAGCAGCGGGCCGCGTTCGACTACCAGGGGATGCTGGCCACCGTCCTGGCCCTGGTGGCCGTCTCCGTGGTGGTCGACCTGATCAGCGCCTCGGCCCGGCGGGCCATCCGCTAGCCGGGGCGCGCCGCGGCCTGGCCTTCCGCCCCTATCTGGCCGCCACGTCCGCGCCGGGCCGCACGGGGCGGCCCGGCGGCGAACCCCCCTACTTCTGGGCCTGGGCCCGGAGGTACTGGTAGATGGTGTCGGTCATGCCCTGCACGTTGTGCTTGCGGCGGGCGTGCTCGACGACCTTGGACTTCAGCTCCTCCTCGGAGCCGGCCCGGATGACCCAGCCGCAGCCGACGGCGCCCGCTTTTGCACAGCTGTGCTCGTACATCAGAAATGCTCCCCCTGGAAGTGGTCGTGCGGTGTGCTCCAGCGCTCGGATCGACGGCCGAAGGCGACTGAAGCATCGCGCAGCATCCCCATCGCCGTCAGGTCGATGAAACCGCTGGTCACACGAAGGCCACGGGGTGAACGGACGGCCGAGCGCGGCTTCGGCCTCGACGCCGATGACCTGCTCAGCGCTCCTCGTGTAGCCCACGTCGAACCGGTGACAGATCTGGGGGTCATGACCCCCAGATCTGTCACCGGTTCGACGTGGAGGCGCGACGCGCCTTGGCCACCCGGCCCAACCCGGCGAGCACGAAGGCCAGAGCCGCCTCCTCCGCGTCGATCCGGCCGTACGGGAGGAAGGCGCCGAACGGGGCGTTCCAGTACTCGCCGTCGAGCCCGGCGGTGTCGAACGGGCCGACGTAGGCGTAGGGCTCGGCCGAGAACGAGTCGCCGGGCGAGAAGCCGACGTTGACCTTGGCCCCGTTCGCCAGCTCGACGGTGACGGCCAGGTCGAAGTGCTCGGGCCACAGCTGGGCCTCGCTGATCGTGCCGTCGGCCCACCGGGCTCGGAGCAGGTCGAGCCCGCGCTGGGCGAAGGCGTACCAGGCGCCGAGGGCCAGGGACGACTCGGCGTCGACGGCCAGCGGCTCCTCGGGCTCGAACGGAGGGAGGTCGTGGCCCACGCCGGGATCGGGCGACAGGGTGACGCCCACGAACTCGGCCGCCGCCAGAAGCGTCGTGATGGGAATCGACGGGCCCGGTTCCCGCACCAGCCGGTCGCCCCGCACCAGCAGGCGGGTGCCGTCGTCGAGCGGGGGCGTGCCGAACCCGTCGCCCGTCGGGCGCAGCCCGATGCGGCCCGTCCGGGCCTTGCGGGCGGGCGAGATCACGTAGCAGGCGAGGGCCCGGAGCGACTCGCGGGTGGCGGCGAAGGGCGCGGGCAGCGGGGGGAGGGCCATCGCAGTGGTAGTCGGCGCCGCGACCCGGCGCGTTACGGCTTAGGGGTCGAAGCGGTAGCCGACGCCCCGCACCGTGCGGATCCAGCGGGGCCGGTCCGGGTCCTGCTCGATCCGCCCCCGGAGGCGGCGCACGTGCTCGGTCACGGTGGCCGGGCCGGGTTGCTCGGCTCCGCCGTCCCACAGCTGCTCGATGAGCTCTCCCCGGGAGAAGGCGACTCCAGGCGAGGCGGCGAGGAACGTCAGCATCTCGTACTCTCGGGCGGGGAGGTCGACGAGCCGGCCCCGTACCCGCACCTCCCGGTTGGCCAGGTCGATCTGGAGGTCGCCGTGGTCGAGCTGGGTCGACGTGGCCGCGGGACGGGCCCGGCGCAGGACGCTGCTGATGCGGGCAAGGAGCTCGGCATGCGAGAACGGCTTGGTCACGTAGTCGTCGGCGCCGAGACGGAGCCCGACCACCCGGTCGGTCTCGGTGTCCTTGGCCGTGACGAGGATCACCGGCACGTCGCTCGAACGGCGGAGCACGGCCAGGGCGTCGAGCCCGTCCTGGTCCGGCATCATCACGTCGAGCAGCACGAGGTCGGGAGGCGCGACCCGCACCCGCTCGAGGAACTGCCGCGCCCCGGGCGCGTCGTCGACCGAGTAGCCCTCCAGGTCGAGGAGGTCGCGCAGCATCGACCTGGTCGCGGCGTCGTCGTCGACGACGAGGATCCGGCGGCGGCGCGGCGGCCCAGTCGACCCCATGGACGGAGGGTAACCCCAAGACGGTCACAACTCGGGGTGTAAGTGATTCCCAACGAATCTCAACAGATCAACAACAAATCTCTAAAGCCTCGACGGAGCCGACCGATACAACCATTGCCGGGCAAACGAAAGCCCGGCGGACCCCCTCCCCACCGTGGGGAGGGACCACGTACTCACGGAGGTACACCCCCATGCGCAAGCTCATCCCTGTCGTCGGCGGCCTGCTCGCTGGTGTCGTTTCCATCATCCCCGTCGTCGGCCCGATCCTGGCCGGCGTGCTGGCCTGAGCGGCCACCTCCCCCACATGGACCACCCGACGATCAGGCTCCGGCTCGCCGAGCCGACTGCGACCGCCGCCACCCTGCTGCTCTGTGTGACCACCCGCCTTCCGGAGGCCATCCTCGGGGCGACCGGGATCACCAACTGGGCGCTGTCGTTGATCGTCGTTGTCATTGCCGTGAACGGCGCCCTGGCCGTCGCCCGGGCGCCGTTCACCTTCACCCGCACTGCGTCCCTGGCGGCCGGGGTGCGGGAGGAGGCCAAGCGCCTCCTTGCCGCCGCCACGGTGGGCGCCCTGCTCACGCTCCCGCTCTACGCCCTCCTCCGGGCCACCGCCGCCTGGTGGCTGCTGGCCTGGGCGCTGTTCGCAGCGGTCACCGTCCTCGGGCAGGTGGCCATGCCCCTTCTCCTGCGGGCCCAGTCCGGGCCCATCGGCGCCGCCCCGCCCACCCTGGCCGAGCGCGTGCACGCCCTGGGCCGGCGGGCCGGCGTCGACCTCTCGCGCGGCGTGGCCGTCGCCGGCGCCGAGGACAGCGCCGGCTGCAACGCGTACGTCGTCGGCCTGGGCCCGACCCGTCGCGTCGTGCTCGAGCGCGCCCTGGCCGCCTGGCCGCCCGCCCTCGTCGACCAGGTGGTGGCGCATGAGATCGGCCACTGGCGGCTCCGGCACGCGACCCGCCGCCTGCCGCTCGCCCTCCTCGCCCAGCTGGGGACCTTCGCCCTCGCCGGGTGGCTCCTCTCGCGGCCGCCGGTCCTCGAGGCCGCCGGCGTGGCCACGGCCGGCGACCCCGCCTCGTACCCCCTGCTGCTGCTGCTCACGCCCGCCCTCGCCCTTCCCGCCCGCTGCCTCCTCGCCTGGCGCGACCGGGCCCAGGAGCGGTCGGCCGACGAGTTCGCCCTCTCCCTGCTCCGCGACCCCGACGCCTTCGCCGCCATGCTCGACCGGGCGGCCGACGAGGGCGGCGCCCCCCGCGCCCTGCCCCAGTGGCGCCGGCTGACCTCCAGCCACCCCCCGATCGACGAAAGGGCCCTCGCGTGTACACGGTTCGCGTCGACCGCCTGACCAAGCGGTACGGGACCGCCGTCGTGCTCGACGGCGTCACCTTCGAGGCCGTCCCGGGCCGGGTCACCGGCTTCCTGGGGCGCAACGGCGCCGGGAAGACCACGACCCTGCGCATCCTCGTGGGCCTGGCCGCGCCGACCAGCGGCTCGGCCACCATCGGCGGCCTGCCCTACGCCGAGATGCACGAGCCGGCCCGCCACGTCGGCGCCCTGCTCGACGGCGCCGGATTCCACCCCGGGATGTCGGCCCGCTCCCAGCTCCAGCTGCTCGCCCACAGCGCCGGCGTCACCGACGCCCGGGTCGACCAGGTGCTGGCCCTCACCGACCTGGCCCACGCGGCCGACAAGCGGACCGGGAAGCTGTCGCTGGGCATGCGCCAGCGCCTCACCCTGGCGGCCGTCCTCCTCGCCGACCCGTCGGTCCTCATCCTCGATGAGCCGGCCAACGGCCTCGACCCCCCGGGCCTGCGCTGGCTGCGCGACCTCCTTCGCCACCTGGCCGACGACGGCCGCACGATCCTCGTGTCGAGCCACCAGCTCAACGAGGTGGCGGTGGTGGCCGACGACGTGGTCGTCCTCAACCGCGGCCGGGTGGTCGCCGCCGGCCCCGTCGCCGAGCTGACCCGGCCGTGCGTCTACGTCCGCAGCCCGGTGGCCGCCGACCTCGCCGCCTGGCTCGACCGGGCCGGCATGCGGGTCCGCCGGGACGGGACGGAGCTGCGCGTGCTCGACACCACCACCGACTTCATCGGCGACCTGGCCGCGCTCATGGCCGCGCCGCTGCACGAGCTCCGGCTGGAGACCTCGTCGGTGGAGGACCTGTTCTTCGCATCGATCGACGGTCGCAAGGAGGCAGCATGAGAACCAAGGCGTTGCTGGACATGGAGCTGGAGCGGGCGTGGCGCACCCGCACGACCTGGACGGTGGCCGGCGGCATGCTGGCCGTCGCCGTGCTGGTGGCCTACGGCGCCACCCACGGCTCGGCCGGGCCGGTGCCCGCGGCCCAGGAGCTGCGCGACGCCCTGACCGGCGTGGCCGCCCTGCGGGTGTTCGTCATGCTCCTCGGCGTGCTGGCCGTGACCTCCCAGTACCACCACGGCGACATCGTGTGGCGGTATCTCGCCGACCCGTCCCGCCGCTTCTTCGTGGCCGCCAAGGCCGCGGCCTCCGCGGTGATCGGCGCCTTCCTGGGCCTGGCCGTGCTCCAGGTGGCGGCCATCCTCGCCCTCCTCGACGCCGGCCCGGCCGGGGTGGGTGGCCTCGAACTCACCTCCGGCGACCTGGCCCAGAGCGTGGGGGGGACGGTGCTCGGGATGGCCCTGGCCGGCGTGGTGGGCGTCGGCATCGGGGCGGCCGTCCGCAGCCAGACCGCGGCGGTCGTGGGCACCCTGGTCGCCGTCCTCCTCGTCGAGCCCCTCATCACTGCGGTCGCCCCGGCCGTCGGCGCGCTGCTCCCCAGCGCGGCGGCCGCGGCGGCTGCGGGCGGGACGGCGCCCCTGGGCTGGGGCATGGGCATGGCGCTGACCGTCGCCTACGCCGCGCTGGCGGCCACCGCCGGCACGCTCCTCTGCGCCCGCCACGACGTGTGATCCGCGGCGCCGCCCGGCGTCGAACAACCCGGGTGATGCGATCAGCGCGGCTGGCCGGTGTCGCGGCCGTCGCCGTCCTCTGGACCACCCTGCCCGCGGGCACGGCCCTGTCCGGGTTCGACCTCCTCGGCCCCGAGCCGATCAGCTACCTCGGCACCGAGGCGGCGTCCGCCGCCCTCTTCACCGCCGGGCTCGCCGTCTCCGCCGTCCTGCTCGCCGCGTTCCACCAGCACGTCCGGGCCCGCTACCCCGTGGGCCGCGGCTTCTCGGCGGCCATGCTGGTCGGCCTGGCCGGCCAGGCGGTGGCCGCCTTCGTCCCCATCGGAGGCGACGCCACCGCCCACCGCATCCACACCACCGCGGCCCTGGTCCTGGGGGCGTCGCTCCCGGTGTTCATGTGGCGCTTCGCCGCCGGCCAGCCTCCCGGCTCGTGGCGGCGGGCGGCCTACGCCCTGTTCTGGGCCGAAGCGGCGGCCTGTGCCGCCGGCCTCTACCTCTCGTCGGTCGGCGTCGCCGCGGTGGCCGAGGTGCTCCCTGCCGTCGTGTTCCACGCCTGGATCGTCGTGCTCTCCGTCCGGGCCGCGTCAGAGGAGCGCGGCGGCGAGCTGGTGGGCCACCCACTGGCCGAACCGGTCGTCCGTCCAGCCCCGCTGGTTGACCAGGAGGTCCCACAGCTCGACGGAGTTGTGGGTCCACAGCACGTCGCGCGCCTCCTCGGCTGAGACGCCCGGGCGGAGGTGGCCCCCCTCGGCGAGGTGGGCGGCGAAGGCCGTCATGCCGGTGAGGCGCTCGGCTTGCAGCTGCTGCCACACCTCGGCGGCCGCCGGGTCCGAGGCGGCGGCGGCCCGCACGACCAGGAGGATGGGGCCGGTCCGGGGGGCCACCTCCGACAGGTGCCGGCCGTAGTGGAGGAGCTTGCGGCGGGGGTCGGGCTCGGCGCCGACCACGCGGACCAGCTCCCGCTGGAGCATGGGGATGTCCTCGTCGTCGCCCACGACGGCCACGTCGAACACGGCCTTGGCCAGGCGGGCCTTGGTGGCGAAGGCCTTGTAGACGGTCTCGACCGACACCTCGGCCTCGGCGGCGACCGCGCCCATCGTCGTCCCCGCGTAGCCCTCGGCCACGAACAGCCGGTGGGCCGCGGCCAGGACGGCCCGCCGGGTCTGGCGGGCCTGCTCCTGGCGGCGGGTCGAGTTGTAGGCCCGCCGGGGCTTGACATCCTCACTCATTCGGTACATAGTCCTGTATCAGTTCCAGTCACTTGTATCGATTATATCGGGAGGGACCCAGCATGACGTACGCATTCATCCAGGACGTGCCCGCCGGCGAGCGGATCTACCGCGAGGTCCGGGCCGGGCTCGGGCAGGAGGCGCCGAAGGGGCTCATCAGCCACGTCGCCATCAAGAAGCGCGGGGGCGGGCTGCGCTACGTCGACGTCTGGGAGACCCAGGCCGACTGGCAGCGCTTCCGCGACGAGGTGGTCGAGCCCACGGTGGGCGCCGTCCTCGCCAGCCACGGCATCCCCCACGACCACAGCCTGGTCGTCTTCGAGGACATCGAGGTCATCGACGCCTGGGTCGGTGAGGTCCCGGTCACGGCGCAGCCCTAGGTCGGCCGTCGAGCGACGCCGGCAGGTCGCAGTCGGCGAACCACGGCTTGATGTCCAGCACCGGGGTGCCGTCGAGGAGGTCGACGCCCCCCACGGTGAGGACGGTGCCGTCGACGTCGAGGAGCCGCACCAGGCTCAGCCCGATGGGATTGGGCCGGGCCGGCGCCCGGGAGGCGAAGACGCCCTGGACCTCGCCGGTGGCCTCGTTGGCCCGGGGCACCAGCCGCAGGGGGGCCTCAGCCGGCTGGTCGTGCAGCCAGGTGAGCACCCAGACGTGGGAGTAGCGGTCGAGCCCCAGCAGGGCGTCGGCATAGCGCCCGTCGACCACGATCCGGGCCCGGCCGCCGCTCTCCGAGGCCTGGGACGGCACCCGCCCCAGGTCGCGGTGCCCGCTCTCGACGTGGCCGATCGGCTCGAACACCGCCATTACGCTCGGCCCATGACCCCGACGGGGTTCCGGCTCGTGCTCCTCATCACCGGTCTGAGCGTCGCGCACCACGTCGACCATGTCCTGCGGGGGGTCACCGGATGGCCGGTGGAGGGCGGGTTCAACCCCTTCTCGGCCAGCCTCTTCGTGTACCCGGTGATCGGTGTGGGCCTCGTCCTCGCCCGGCGGGGCCGGGTGGGCCCGGGCTTCTGGGTGGCCCTGGCCGGGGGCGGCGCCCTGTTCGTCCTCGCCGTGCACGTGGGCCCGGCGGCGGGCGACTCCGTCACCGCCATCCCCGACCAGTACGGCTCGCCGGCGGCCGGCATCGCCGCCCTGGCCGTGCTCGCCGCGTTCCTCGGCGCCCTGGTCGCGCACTGCGTCCACGAGGCCCGCCTGGCGACGGGCCGGACGGTCAGGCGCTGATCCGGTCCAGCCGGTCGGGCCCCATGGCCGCATCGCCGCCCTGGCTCCCCGTCGCCGCAGCACCGGGCTGGACGACCGGGTAGCCGGTGGCGTCCCAGACCAGCGGCGCGTAGCGGATCTCCCGGTCGGCCCACCCGGGGTCGCCGCTGAGCTTGCGGTGGTACACGAGGTGGGCGCCGGCCGCGGTGTCGACCACGCACCCGTGGCCGCCGCCGACGAACCACGGCTGGGGCTTCTTCCACCACGACGCCGGATCGGTGACGTCGGTCCCGGTGCACTCCAGCAGGCCCATCTTGTAGGCCTGGGTCCAGCTGGCGTCGGCCGCGTACAGGATGAAGAGCCGGCCGGACTCGGGGTGGCGGACGACCTCGGGGCCCTCGTTGACGGGGGCGATGCTCATCTCCCAGTCGTGCTCGGGCTGGGAGATGCACCGGCGCTCGCCGCTGATCGTCCACGGGTCCGACATGGGGGCGATGTACAGGTTCTGCGGGAAGCCGTCGGCCGGACCCTCCCAACCCGACCACACCGCGTACAGCTGCTCCTCGTGGCGGAAGACGGTGAGGTCGATGGCCCACACGTCGTGCTTGGGGTCGCGGACCTGGCCCACCTCCTCGTACGGGCCCAACGGGTCGTCGGCCACCAGCGCGTACGTGCGGTGGTTCCCCATCCGGCCGTCGCTGGCCGCGAAGTAGACGTACCAGCGCCCGTCGATCCGGTGCAGCTCCGGGGCCCACAGCTGGCGGTTGTGGTTGCCGCCGCCGTTCGGCGCCCAGATGACGGTCTCGGTGTTGCGGTCCATGTGCTCGAGGTCGCGGAAGCGCTTGATCACGATCCGCCGGTTGCCGCCGGCGGACTGGGCCAGGAGGAGCCACCCCTCGTGCTCGACGACCCAGGGGTCCTGGCCGGGGAAGGGCCGGCGCTCGCGGAAGAGGTCGAGGAGGCTCATACCAGCCCCCCGAGCGGCTTGGCCACGCGGTCGTTGAGCAGGCCGAGCAGCCAGCCGGTGGTCAGCAGACCCCACACCGTAACGCTGGCGGTGATGAGGGCCACGCTGTCGTCGTCGCTCAGGTAATGGGCGACGGGGAACATCCAGAAGACGCTGCGCAGGATCCGGCGGGCCGGCTTGTTCTCGAGGTCGGCGGAGAGGGCGTCGACGCAGTAGACGACGAAGCCCATGGTCGCCTCGGCCACGATGAGGAAGGCCGGCATCGACACTCGGTCGAACTCCAGGGTGAGCAGCCAGCCGGTGGTGACCAGGAACCACACGATGGCGCCGAACCGGCTGAGCTTGACCACGTTGCGGTGGGTGAACCACCGGGTGAGGGTGACCATCCACAGCGCGGCCCGGACGGCCCGCTCGCCCCGCGGCCGGCGCTCCTCCTCGCCCACCGAGTCGGCGCAGAAGACCACGAAAGCCAACGTGAGCTCGATCAGGACCCAAGCCACCATCGGTCCGGTCATGACGCGGTGCCTCCGGCGGGCTCCCGCTGGTTGCTCCAGCGGTTCCAATCCCGGCGAACAGGGGTCACGCCTTCTGGATCGGCGTTCGCGACCACCGACTTGACACCAGGCAGTTGGACCGGAGTTGTGGCTGTCACCTTCGCTGCAACGTCGGGCGGCGCCGGTTTGTGCCCCCTTCCCGGCCGCCCGAACTGTCACCAGTTCAGCGGACCGAGGCGCCGGCGTCGCCGTCCTGGCCCCGTCCTGGCGTACCTTCTGCGCCGTGCGACGGGGGGTGAGCCGGGCCGGAGGAGCGCTCGCCGTCGGGCTCTCGACCCTCTGGGCCCTTCCGGCTGCCGGCTCCGTGGTCTTCGGCGTCCTGCTCTTCCTCTCCGGGCGTGACAGCGACGTGGACACCGAGGGCTTCGCCGAGTTCTTCGGCGGGAGCATGGCCGTGCTGGGGCTCCTCGTGCTGGCCGGCGCGGTAGGCGGCATCCTGCTCGGCATCCGGGTCCGCCGCGGTCGCGACGGGGCACGGGTCGGCCTCGGCCTGCTCTTCGCGGTCTTCGCCTTCGTCTCCGGCATGTTCCTGGTGTCGTCGTTCGCCGACGACTCCGGCGTGGACCCAGGCGGCGTGATCGGGTTCGGCCTGAACACCCTGGCGTGCGTCGCCATCGTCCTCAGCACCGTGGTCGGCACCGTGGAGGACTAGCGCCCGAGCGGGTGCAGTCCCCGGGCGGTACATTCGGCAGGCAGCGACCGAGGAGGTGCGGACATGACCCTGCGGCGTCGGTTCTCCGTGCTGGTGGCGGTGCTCGCCCTGCTCGGGTCGGCGTGCTCGGACGGCGACGGCGAGAAGCCCGACGCCATGGACCAGCGGCTGGAGAGCCTGGCCGGCGCCGGCGTGTTCATCGGCGGGGTGGCCATGACGAACACGCTCGTCGCCATCCACTACGAGGGCCAGGACAAGCCCTCGCCCATGATGCGCATCTACGTGGCCGACGGCGTGCCCGGCGGCGCGGCCGAGTGGTTCGAGGGGAGGGCCGACGGCCGCCGCTTCCGGTTCATGTCGGTCACCGGGCGGGCCGTCATCGAAGGCGAGATCAGCCGCCTGGCCACCGACGGGACGGTCACCTTCGCCGACGGGACCCGGCGCGTCTTCTTCACCCGCCCCGCCGGCCACGGGGCGGGCATCTTCGAGGTGACCGTCGACGGCGCCGGCATGTGGACGGGGAGGTCCCTCGACGGCTCCACCCTGGAGGCCGACCAGGACGGGGCGACGGTCGACGGCTTCGTCCGGTCCTCCACCGGTGAGATCCACCGCTTCAAGCACAACGACATCACCCGGCGCCTCGCCTACGCCCGCCAGGGCGGCCAGGCCGACAGCTACACCCTCATCGTCACCCGGCAGGCCACCGAGATGGTGGGCCGTGGCGGCAACGTGCGCCAGGGCCGCCCGAGCGAGAACATCGTCGCCCTCGACCTGGCCGCCAGCGAGCCCGCCACCCCGGGCATCTACTACGGCCGGGTGGCGCTCACCACCGACAAGCTGGCCTTCGACATCAACGACCTCACCGGCGGGGAGCGCCAGCTCCGGGCCTACGTGTCCGACGCCGAGCCCGAGCCCGAGGGCGACATCGAGTGGTTCACGTCACGCATCTCCGGCACCACGTTCGACCTCACCTCGGCCAGCGGCAACGCCCGGCTGGAGGGCACCATCGCCCCCGACGGAATCACCGGCATGATCACCCTTCCCGGCCAGCCCGCCCGCCGGTACTTCGCCGGCCCCGCCGGCGAGGGGGCCGGCATCTACGACGTCACCGTCCAGCAGGACCGCGGCCACACCGGTACCTCCGAGGAGGGCGGCAAGCTGGAGCTGACCTACAAGGACGGCATGGTGAACGGCACGGTCACCGCGCCCAACGGGCAGTCCGTCGACCTGCTGGGCGCCGACCTCACCCACGCCTACCGGATGGGAGTCGAGGGCAGCCTGCCGGGCACCTACGTGGCCTTCGCCGCCCCGCGGGGCCGGTTCCTCATCGGCCGCAGCGGCAACGTCCGGGGCGGCAGCCCCGGCCTGAACATCATCGGCCTCGACAAGAAGTGCTGACCGGCCCCGCCGGCTAGGTGCGGGCTGCGTCGGGGGCGCGCAGGTGGGTCAGCGCCCGATCGAAGCCGACGAGCACCCGCCCGAGCTCGTCGGCCTGCTCGGCGGACTGGTTGGCCAGGGCCGCGGCGGCCAGCCGTGCGCCGGCCACCAGCGCAGCCAGCTCGCCCACCTTGAGCGTGGCCCGGACGACCCCGGGCCGTTCCCAGTCCAGCTTCATCTCAGGCCGCCGTCGCCTTGACGTGGTCGACGACGCGGTCGACCTGGGCCTTGAACTCGGCGTAGTCGACCTGCATCCCGTTGAGGTAGGTGCTCCAGCCGCTGACGAGCTTGGTGTAGTGCATCGCCTCCTCGACCTCGGCGTCGGTGGCGCCGAACAGCTTGGCCGCCTCGGTGTGGAAGAGGGCGCAGTAGCGGCAGCGGGTGACGGCGGCCACCGAGAGGCCGATCAGCTCCTTGTACTTGTTCGGGATCAGGGTCTCGCCGAACTGGACCCGCTTGATGAGGTCCCACTCCGAGCCGATGTACTCGTCGGGGATCAGGTCGACGAACCCGATGACCTCGCCGAACATCTCCTTCATCTCGCGGTGCACGTCGGTGCGCGCCATGACATTGCCTCCTTGTGGATCGGGCCCCGTGTCGAGCCCACAGCCGCAACCTAGGAAGGACAACCTGCAGAACCCCTGCAGCCCGGCGGGAGGCCGGCGCCGCCGCGGCTGCAGGACGGCTGCAGGGCCGGCCCCGCACGATCACGCCATGACCGTGATCCATGCGACAGGGACCGAGGCCGGCACCGTCGGCCGCCTGCTCGCGGCTGCGTGTGCCGGGGCAGGTGTCCCGGCCGACCTGTTCACCCCCGACGCCGTCCTCGACGCCACCGTGCCGGGCTGGCGATTCTCGGTACGGGGCGCCGATGCCGTCGCCCGCCAGTACAGCGGCTGGTTCAACGAGCCGGCCGCCTTCGAGGAGCTGGAGCGGCTCCCCGTGCCTGGCGGCGAGGTCGTCACCTACCTCCTGGCGTGGGTCGAGCGGGGCGTGCCCCACGCCGCCCACCACTGCCACGTCCTGCGCTTCGACGCCGGCGGCCGCATCGCCGCCGACCGGTTCTTCTGCGGGGGCCGGTGGGATGCCGGGCTTCTGGCCGAGATGGCCGCCGCGAGCGATGCTGGCTGACGTGCACCGCCTCGCCCCCTCGGTCGACGAGTTGCTCGCGGCCGCCGAACGCCGGGAGCCGTTCGTCAACCCGGACGGCCGGTCGCACGCGCGGTTCGAGCGGGTGTGGATCGGCGGCGCGCCACATGTCGTGAAGTACGTCGACCTCGATCACGACTTCACCATGCGGGTGTCGGGCGACGTCGGCTGCCGGCCGGTCCGAGCGTGGGAAGCGGGGCTGCTCGACTCGGCACCGGAGCTCGTCGACCACGCCATCGTCGGGGCAGCCCTCGGCCACGGGCGCAACGGCTGGGGGGCGGCCCTGCTCATGCGGGACGTGTCCGGCGACCTGTTCCCCGCCGGCGACGACCCGATCCCGGCCGACCAGCACGCCATGTTCATCGACCACCTGGCCGGGTTCTACGCCGCCACCTGGGGGTGGCACGACGACCCCGTGTCCGGGCCCGGCCTGCTGCCGTACGCGGCCCGGTGGGCCTGGTTCGGGTACGCCGCCCTCGAGGGCGAGCGGGGGCTGGGGTGGCCGGAACGGGTCCCACGCGTCGCCGACGAGGGCTGGCGCCGCTTCGGCGAGCGGGCCCCGGCCGCGCTGGTCGCCCTGGTCGACGACCTGCGCCGCGATCCGGCGCCGCTGGCGGCCGCCCTGCGCCGGACCCCGTCGTGCTTCCTGCACGGCGACGTGAAGGCGTCGAACGCGGGCACGGCCGCCGACGGCCGGACGGTCCTCGTCGACTGGGCCTACGCCGGCGAGGGGCCGGCGTGCCACGAGCTGGCGTGGCACCTCGCCCTGGACCGGTGCCGCCTGCCGATCTCCAAGGAGGCCACCGCCGACCTGTTCCGCGCCGCCTTGGAGCGCCACGGCGTGGCCACCGGCGAGTGGTGGGACCGCCAGCTCGGCCTGTGCCTGCTCGGGGCCGTCGTGCAGTTCGGATGGGAGAAGGCCCTGGGCGACGACGACGAGCTCGCCTGGTGGTGCGATGCGGCCCAGGCGGGCGCGGCCTGGCTGTGACCCACGGGCCGGCGATCAGCCGCTGAACAGGCGGTCCACGAAGCGGCGGGCCACGTCGCCCTCGGCCCCGGCGGCCGACACCACGGTCGCGGCCCGCCGCTCGGCCTCCCGCCGCCACCGCTCCGACCGGCGCGCCGTCGCCACCGCCAGCACGAGCGGCCACCCGTCCAGCAAGGCGCAGCGCCCGAGGCCGTCGACGGCGGCGGCCAGCTGCTCGTCGGGCACCGACGGGTCGGCCAGGCCGGCGACGGCCAGGGCCAGCAGCTCGTAGCGGGCGGCGCCCCGCGCCGCGGCGTCGCCGGCGACGGCACGGGCGAGCGCCGCCGCGGCGGCCGGGTCGCCGCCGGCGAGGGCCAGCCTGGCCCGCAGGAGGCCGAGCCGGTGCCGCTGGTGCCACCCCATGGTTCCGTCCCACGCGTCCACGGGCGACAGCCGCTCGGCCAGGGCCGCGGCCTCCGCCGTGTCGCCCCGCAGCAGGCAGCCGTCGGCGAGGTCGAGCAGGGCCACGTAGTAGCCCTCGGCCATGGCATCGCCGGACGGACCGCGGTCGCCGCCGGCCGCCTCGACCGCCTGCCGGTTGTGCTCGTCGGCTTCCTCGGGACGTCCCGACCAGCGGAGGATCCAGGCCCGGACGTTGGCCGCCGGGCCGGCGAACCGGGCCCCGACGGACCCGGTCCGTTCGACGGTGGCGTCGAGGTCGTCGGCCACCGCGAGGCCCTCGGCCACCCGCCCGAGCTGCCCGAGGGCGAGGACGCGGCTGAACCGCAGGTGCAGCGGCGCCCACGGGTGGGCCAGGGAGTCCGGGTCGACCATGGGCCGGGCCAGGGCCTCGAGGGCGTCGGCCGGCCGCCCCTGGTGGACCAGGGCGTGGCCCAGCCACACGTCGGCGACGCCGCGCACCGACGGCGGGCCGCCGCGCACCGCGGCCAGGTGCTCGACCGCGCCCTGCAGGTCGCCGGCGCCGTGGCGGACGCGCCCGGCCAGGGCCAGGGCGCTGACCCGCACGGCATCGTCGCCCGCCCGGGCCGCCGCCTCGTCGGCGTAGGCGCGGGCCTCGCCGTAGCGGCGCCGATAATAGGCGACCCACCCGGCCGCCTCCAGGGCGGCGGCGCCCCCGCCCAGGGCGATGGCCCGCTCGGCGTCCGCGGCCGCCGCGTCGTAGGCCACGCGGCTCATCCGGATCCTCGCCCGGGCCACCAAGGCCTCGGCGGTGGGCGCCATGTCGAGAGCCGCCTCCAGGTGGTGTTCGGCGGCATCGACGTCGAAGCGGGCTGCGGCGGCCAGCGCCGCAGCCACGAAGGAGGCGGACGCCAGCGCTCTGTCGCCGCCCGCCCGGGCGTGGACGGCCACGTCGAGGGAGTCGGCGCCGGGCCGGCCGGCGAGCGCCCGGGCGGCCACCTGGTGGACGAGGGCCCGGCGGGCCGCACCTGTCGCCGCCTCGAGCGCCTCCCGCATCAGCTGGTGGCGGAAGGCGAAGCCGTCGCCCTGCTCGACCAGCAGGCCGGCTCGCGCCGCGGCCTCGAGATGGGCGAGCACGTCGACGACCGGCGTGCTCGCCACCTGGGCCAGCAGCTGGAGGTCGCACTCCGGACCGAGCACCGCGGCCACCCGCAGGGTGGCGGCCACGTCGTCGCCCAGGGTGTCGACCCGCGACGCCACGGCGTCGCGCAGCGTCGCGGGGATCTCCTCCTCCCCGGCGCCGGCCAGGGCGGCGAGCAGGAGCGGGTGACCACCGCTGCGCTCGTACAGGGCACCCGCTCGTCGGGCGCCGACGAGCTCGGCCACCGCCTCGCGGTCGAGCGGCCCGAGCCTGATGTGGCCCGTTGCGTCGATGTCCTTGGCCCCACCGGGCCGGGTGGTTACGACGAGGAGGGTGTGCCGGCACCGGCGGCGGGCGAAGGACAGCCACGCCAGGGTTCCGCTGCCGGCCACGTGGAGGTCCTCGACGACGAGGACCACCGGCCGTTCTCCGCCGGCTCGCGACACGGTCGCCGCCAGGGCGGCGAACACCCGGTCGCGCGCCACCTGCGCGTCGGCCACCACCGTCGCCGTGGCCCCGGTGATCGGCCCCAGCAATGGCGCCAGGGTGTCGGCGTCGCCGCCGACGAGGGCCGTGGCCCGATCCGTGCCGATGTCACGGAGGTGGTCGGCGAGCGCGTCGGACACGGGTTGCAGCGGGAGGTCTCGCCCGAGCTCGTCACACCGACCGTGCAGCACGACCGCGTCCTGGGCGAGCAGGCGCGACCAGGAGCGGACGAGGGTCGTCTTGCCCATGCCCGCCTCGCCCTCGACCACCACCAGGCCGACCCCGCCGCCGCCGACCCCTTCCAGCGCGGCGTCGAGCTCCGCCAGCTCGGACCTCCGCCCCACGAGTTCGGGATGCGCGCGCGGGCGGGCCGGTGGCTCGGCCGCGGGGCTGCCGTCGGCGGCGGCTAGCGCCTCGGCGTAGACGGCCTCCGTGGCCGCGGTCGGCGGGACGCCGAGATCCTCGGCCAGGCGCTTCCTGACCCGGGCGTAGGCTGCGAGGGCCGACGCGGGGCGACCGGCGGCGAGGTGCGAGCGCATGAGGGCACGGAGCACGGCCTCGTCGTAGGGATCGCGGGCCAGGGCCTGCTCGGCCAGGGCCGCGGCCGCGCCATGGTCGCCCGCCGCCACGGCCGCGTCGACCGCCAGGCGCTCGACGCGCGAAACAGCCGCGTCGGCGGCGGCCCGCTCGCCCTCGACCCACTCGCCCTCCTCATCGGGCAGCAACCGGCCCCGTGCCAGCGCCAGGGCGGCGCCGGTCGCGGCGCGCGCCGCGCCGACCCGGCCTTCGTCGAGGGCTCGGGACGCGGTCGCCGCCAGCTCGACCAGCTCGTCGACGTCGAGCCAGTCGGCGCCCAGGACGTACCCCGCGTCGGTACGGACGATCCGCTCCGTCCCCAGCACGCCCCGGAGTCGCGAGACCAGCACGCCCACCTGGTCGGCCGGATGGGCCGGCAGCGCGTCGCCCCAGAGGGCGTCGGCGATCCGGTCGACCGACACCGGCTTGCCCCGGGCGACGGCCAGGACCTTGAGCAGGGTCCGTCCCTTGCGGCTGCCCAGATCGTGCTCGCGCACGCCCTCGATCTCGAACCCCCCGAGCAGGCGAACGCGCATCCGCTCATTCTCCGTCACCTGTGCCCGGACGCGAAAAGCCGCCGGCAATGCCGGCGGCTCGGGTCGATCCGAAGTTCCGGAGCCCTCTAGATCGGTCTGACGTTCTGCGCTTCCTCGCCCTTGCGGCCGGGAGCGACGTCGAACTCGACCCGCTGACCCTCGTCCAGGGACTTGTAGCCGCCACCCTGGATGTTCGAGTAGTGGACGAACACATCGTCGCCCTGCTCTCGCGAGATGAAACCGAAGCCCTTCTCGGCGTTGAAGAACTTCACGGTACCCGTTGCCAATGCACTCTCGTTTCCATGTGTGATGCCTCACGCGAGGAATCGCGGTCCAGCCTAGGCGGTCTGGACCCCGCGGCCGGCCGCGCCCCGCTGAGCGGGTGCCCGATCAGGTGCGGTGCCGTGACCGGGCCAGGTGGTAGAGGCCGATGGCGAGGGGGATGAGGGCGAAGAAGGGGAGCAGCTCGGCGTCGTGCGTGCCCTCCTCGTTCGTCTCTTCGACGAGCCACCACATGGCCAGCATGGCGGCGAGCGTGATGGCTCCGGCCACGAACCAGTGGACGGCCGAGCGCCTCTGGTCAACGGCGGTTCGGAGGTTCATGTGGACTCCCTTCGACGATGAACCAATCCGAGTGTCTGCAGTCGAGCGGCGCCTCCGCCAGAGGCGATGGTCCCGTCGAAGACCGGGCGGACGAGCTCTCGCCGACCGCCAGGTCCGCTCAGGCGCAGCGGGTAACGGTGGTCATCTCCCCGACAAGCCTGATATCGGTGCGGGGGTGCTTGGCCGCCCACTGGCGAAGCGCGTCACGAACCTCGTTGGTATCCGATGTGGTGTCCATGCGCAGGTTGATGCGAACGCATGTCCGTTCGTTGTCCGACCAGACCACGTAGCGGTCGGCGCCCCAACCGTCCGCCGCCCGCGCCGCGCCGGCGGCGTCCATGGTCTCCCCGAGGACGAGGCGGAGCCCCACCTCGCCGAGGGTGCCGAGCCCGAGCAACGGGCCGTCCGGACTGGGCTCGGGGACCGAGAGCGACGGAGCCCGTTGCAGGAACCGGTCGGGATGAAGGATGTGCTCACTCGTCGTCGGTCGGGCGCGAAACGCCTCGTTGAGGGCACCGGGGCCACCGCTGGCCACCACGGCGCGGACGAAATCGGGCCCTGCGGTGTACGGGAAGGCGAGGAGTTCGAGGAACGGCTGGACGCTTTCCGGCAGTCCGGTGATCCCCTCGATGTCGCCGTCGGCCGCCCTGCGCGCAGCGGGGGGTAGTTGATCCCGGTAGAGCGTGTCGATACGGGTGGCGTCACCCTCCATCAGCGCCTGCAACGCCCGGCCCTGTTCTGTCCGCAGGTCGAGGAGCACGTCCTGGAGGCGACTTCGCCGGCTTGGGCTTGGCCGCCGCCCGCTTCGGCGTCACTGACCGTCATCTCCCATGGTCACATCATGGTCGCCCGGCGCGTGCTCGTCGTCGCTGGATCGACCTTCGAGCACGGTCAGCACGTCGTGGGCCACCCAGACCCGGCGACCACCGCGTCCGGTACGGCCGACGTCCTGCACGACCTCGAGCGACTCGAGCTGGCGAATCAGGTTGAGCGCCCCCGCGTTGGTAACTGCGAGCTCCCGCTCGACGCGGCCCGTGGTCAGCACCGGGTTGCCGAGCAACAGGTCGACCACCTCCGGAGCCCGACTCCGTGACCCGCGTAGGGCTTGGCGGTAGCTTTCGCGGAGGTCGACGAGCGCCTCCGCCCGGTCGACGGCATCTCGAGCCTGCACGGCGACCGCCATGAGGAAGAGCTGAAGCCACTCCTGGATCTCGCCGCGCTCCCGGACGCCCTGGAGGCGGTCGTAGTACTCGGCGCGGTTGTCCTCGAAATAGCGGCTGATGTAGAGCAACGGCTGCGGAAGGCGGGCCCGGCTGACCAGGAACAACACGATGAGGAGCCGGCCCAGCCGGCCGTTCCCGTCGAGGAAAGGGTGAATCGTCTCGAACTGGTAGTGGAGGAGGCCACACTGAACCAGGACAGGGACCGCGGGCGTTTCGTTGGCATAGCGCTCCCAGTCGGCCAGGCAGTCGGCGAGGTGATCAACCGGAGGGGGGACGAACGCGGCCGTCTCCGGGCGGTCGCCGGACGAGCCGATCCAGTTCTGCGTGGTTCGGAATTCCCCCGGGTGCTGTTCACGCCCCCGCACGTTCGTCATCAGGGTTCGATGGATCTCCCTGGTCAGCCGAAGGCAGATCGGTAGCTCTCGGAGGCGGTCGAGGCCGTATTCGAGGGCGGCGATGTAGTTGCGGACCTCTTGGACGTCGGACGAGGAGGGCGAGCCCTCTCCCGCAACGGCACGAAAGACCTCGGAGAGGGACGCTTGGGTCCCTTCGATCCGGGAGCTGGCGACGGCCTCCTGGGTGAGGTAGGCGCTGGCCAGCAGGTGGGGGTTCGGGAGCAGGCGCCCGACGCCTGCGAGCCGTCCGAGGGCGTCGTCGGCATCCGACAGCAGCAGGACCGTCCGGCTGTCCAGCTCGATCTCCCTGGGTATTGCCGTCGGAAGGAAGGCGAAGAAGCCGTGGTTGCCCGAGGTCCGGACAACCTGGCCGAAATCGGTCCGGGCAAACTTCGTTGGATCCACGCCGGGAACTTACAAGAGAAACGGGCTATTCGTTTGAAGTTCTCCCCGAACCTCAAAGGAACGTTGGTCCACCGGTTCCCCGCCCGCTCTGGTCAGAGGCTTCTGGAGCCCGAGGTCGGATTCGAACCGACGACCTGCTCATTACGAGTGAGCTGCTCTGCCGACTGAGCTACCCGGGCGGGAGCCATCGAGTATCGCACGCCGGTCACGTAGCGGCGGCAGGCGGAGGAGGAGCGACTGGAGGAGCAGGGCCTCGGTGGGGTTGCGCACCATGGCCTCGGCCGCGGCCTGGATGGCAGCCACCGCCTCGATGCAGGGCCCGGGTTCGGAGGCGCCCGAGGAGAGGGCGTCGCCGTAGACGCCGGCCAGGGTGGCCAGGCCGAAGCGCAGCTCGTCGTGGCGGAGGCGGCGCAGCTCGCGCTTGTGGCGCTCGGCCAGCACCTTGCGCCCCGCCCCCCGCTCCCCGGTGCGCTCCACTCGCTTCTCCAGCTCCTCCAGCTCGGCGGCCTGGCGGGCCTCCAGGGGGCCGACGCCCGCCCGGGCGAGGAGCTTGCCCAGGTCGTCGGCGACCTGGGCGACGGTGGCGCCGGTGCCGTCCAGGCGCCCGGGGACGGCCCGCCACGCCTGGCGGCGCTCGGCGAAGCCGGGGTCGTTGGCGAGGAGCCGGGCCCGGTCCAGGCGGCCCCCGGAGGCTGCGGCGACCTCCGGGGCGACGGCAGGGTCGACTCCCTCGGCGACCAGGGCCCCCGCGAGCTGCTCGGTGGAGAGCGCCCCGAAGTCGACCCGGACGCAGCGGGAGGCGATGGTGACCAGCTCGGGGGTCAGCTGCTCGGCCAGGATGACGAACACGGTGCTGGCCGGCGGCTCCTCGAGCACCTTGAGCAACACGGCGGCCGCCTCCCGGACGAGGTGGAAGTCGACGAGGACCAGGACCTTGCGCGGGCCCTCGTTGGGCGAGCGCATGGCCAGCCGGCGGACCTCCCGGGCCTGGTCGACGCTGATGGAGGGCCCGGAGCGCTCCACGAGCACCAGGTCGGGGTGCACGCCGCCCAGCGCCCGGCGGCAGGCGGGGCAGGCCCCGCAGCCGCCGTCGGGACAGAGGAGGGCGGCGGCGAAGGCCATGGCCGCCGTCCGCTTGCCCGACCCCGGGGGCCCCACCAGCAGGTAGGCGTGGACCGGGGCGGCGACAGCGGCCCGCAGGTTGGCCAGCGCCCCCTCCTGGGCCACCACGTCGTCGAACACGGTCATTGCGCGCTCACAGCGCGGCCAGCACCCTGGTCTCCACCTCCTCCACCGTGCCCGAGCCGTCGACCAGCCGCCAGCGGGAGTCGGCGGCGGCCAGGGACCGGTACCCCTCGACGACCCGCAGGTGGAAGTCGGTGCCGGCCCGCTCCATACGGTCGAGGTCGCGGCCGAGGCGGCTCACCGCCACCTCGGCGGGCACGTCGAGCAGGATCACCAGGTCGGGCTCGAGGCCCCCGCTGGCCCAGCGGGAAAGCTCGGCCAGCTCGGCCACGGGCAGCCCGCGGGCGAAGCCCTGGTAGGCCAGGGTCGATCCCACGAAGCGGTCGCTGACCACGTCGCGCCCGGCGGCCAGGGCGGGCCGGATGATCTCGGCCACGTGCTGGGCCCGGTCGGCCAGCATGACGAGCGCCTCGGCCCGGGGGTCGATGTCGAGCGACGAGTCCAGCACGAGGGCCCGCAGCGCCTTGCCGACCTCGGTGGCGCCCGGCTCGTGGGTGAGCAGCGCCCCCAGGCGGCGGGCCAGCAGCGCGGCCTGGGTCGACTTCCCGCACCCCTCGCCCCCCTCGAACACGATGAGCCGGCCGGCGTGCTCGCTCATGAGCGGGTCTGGTAGGCCCGCAGGGCGAGCCCGCCGGCGGTGAGGATGATCGCCGCGCCCAGCCACAGGGTGAGGCGGACGCCCGGGATGCTAAGCGTGGCCCCGCCGACGCTCAGCTCCCCGTCGATCAGGGCGTTCGACACGTCGTCGAACACCCGGGAGACCAGTGGGGCCAGGGAGAGGGAGATGAGCATGCAGAGCCGGGACAGGGTGTAGAGGGTGGCGAAGGTCCGCCCCCGCAGCTCGTCCTCAACGCTCTCCTGGAGGATGGTGAAGCCGAGCACGTAGACGGCGCCCGCGCACACGCCCATGAGCCCGATGAAGGTCATGGTCAGGCCGAGGTCCGACATGGTGACGGCCACGGCCATCGCCGCCCCGGCGCCCACCACCATCCACGGGAAGGTGGCGCCGTGGGGGATGCGGTTCTGCAGGGTCGACACGCCGACCACGCCCACGGCCAGGCCCATGCCCAGGGCGGTCAGCAGCAGGCCGAAGCCGGCGGCCCCGGCGTTCAGCACCTGGTTGGCGTAGATGGGGCCCAGCGGGGCGATCATGCCGCCGCCGATCAGCCCGGTACCGAGGCCGACCATGACCGAGCGGACGGTGGGGTTGGTTCGGATGAACTCCCAGCCCTCCTTGATCTCGGTGAAGGCCCGGGTGAGGGCGATCCGCCCGTGGCCGGCGGGCCGGGCGCGAGGCAGGGAGAGCGACCAGATGAGCGCGGCCGAGAGGAAGAAGGTGGCCACGTCGAAGTAGATGGCCAGCGACTCCTGGTTGAGGCGGAGGAAGTCGAAGAACCCGGCGTGGCGGCCGATGATCTCGGCCACCTTGGTGAGGGAGGCGAAGAGGGCCGAGGCGATGGGGAAGGTCCCGTAGGCGGCGGCCAGGGAGAACGAGTTGGCCGAGGCGAGCTTGTCGGGCTTGACCAGATTGGGGACCGACGCCTCCTTGGCCGGCGACCACAGGAGGGTGAGGACCTCGAGGACGAGCGAGGCCAGGAACAGCCCCCACACCGTGTCGACGAGTGGCAAGGTGGCCAGGGTGAGACCCCGCCCGATGTCGCACGTCACCATCACCTTGCGCCGGTCCCAGCGGTCCACGAGCACGCCGCCGACGGAGGCCAGGAAGAATCCGGGGATCATCCGGGCGCTCATGACCAGCGCGATGGCCGCCTCGGGCGACCCCTTCCCGATACGGGCGGTGAGGGTCAGGATGGCGAACAGGCCGATCCAGTCGCCCAGCGACGACACCACCTGGGCCAGCCACAGCCGGAAGAACGAGCTGGAGCCGAGGAGGCGAGGACCGGGCGGCTCCTCCACGGCCCGGGAGCCGTCGACAGGGGGGAGGGGCTCGGTGGCGTCCCCGTCGAACGGGTCGGAGAGACGCTCGGCCACACCCTCAGCGTAGGGGAGCGGCGGCTATTTCTTCCGCTTTGCGGGCGCCTTCCGCTTGGGCTTGGTCGGTCCCTTGTCGCGCTTCTCCTGGAGCAGTTGCGCGCCGCGCGCGGCGGTGAGGGATTCCAGGTCGTCGCCGCTGCGGAGCGACGCGTTGGTCTCCCCGTCGGTCACGTAGGGGCCGAAGCGGCCCTCCTTGACCACCATCGGCTTGCCGCTGACCGGGTCCTCGCCCAGCTCCTTGAGCGGCGGGGCGGCGGTGCCCCGGCCCCGGCGGGCCTTGGGCTGGGCCAGGATGGCCAGGGCTTCGTCGAGAGTGAGGGTGAAGAGCTGGTCCTCGTCCTCCAGGCTGCGGCTGTCGGTGCCCTTCTTCACGTAGGGCCCGTAGCGGCCGTTCTGCACGGTGATCTCGGTGCTGTCGGCCGGGTCCGTGCCCAGCGTGCGCGGCAGGCTCAGGAGCTTGAGGGCGTCGTCGAGGGTGACCCCTTCGAGGTGCATGTTCTTGAGCAGCGAGGCGGTGTGGGGCTTCTTCTTCGACGAGGAGTCGGCCTCGCCGAGCTGTACGTAGGGGCCGAACCGGCCGGCCCGGGCGATGACCGGCAGGCCGGTGGCCGGGTCCTCGCCCAGGACACGGTCGCCGCTGGGGGTGGCCAGCAGCTCCAGGGCCCTGTCGACGGTGAGCTCGTCGGGCGCGATCCCCTCGGGCACGGCCGCCGTCTCCCCGTCACGCGACAGGTAGGGCCCGTAGCGACCGACCCGGACGACGATCTCCTTGCCCTCGGCGTCGGTGCCGATGGGGATGGAGTTGATCGTGCGGGGGTCGATCTGCTCCAGCCGCTGCTTGACCATGTCGCGCAGGCCGGGCTGGCCGTTGCCGTTCCCGTGCCCGAAGTAGAAGCGCGACAGCCAGGGCTGGGCCTCCTCCGAGCCGGTGGCGATGCCGTCGAGGTCGTCCTCCATGCGGGCGGTGAAGGCGTAGTCGACCAGGTCGCCGAAATGGCTCTCCAGCAGGCCGACCACGGCGAAGGCGGTGAAGGAGGGGACGAGGGCCGAGCCCTTCTTCCAGACGTAGCCCCGGTCCTGGATGGTGCCGATGATGGAGGCGTAGGTCGACGGGCGGCCCACGCCCATGTCCTCCAGGGCCTTGACCAGCGACGCCTCGGTGTAGCGGGCCGGCGGCTGGGTGGTGTGGTCCTTGGCCTCCAGGGACTCGGCGGTAACCGTGTCGCCCACGGCCAGGGCGGGCAGGCGGACCTCGCGGTCCTCCAGCTCGGCGTCGGGGTCGTCGGAGCCCTCGACGTAGGCCCGCAGGAAGCCGGGGAACTCGATGACCTTGCCCCCGGCGGAGAAGGAGGCGTCCTCGCCCGCGGAGGAGGTCCCGTTGATCCTCACCTGGACGCTCTTGCCCCGGACGTCGGCCATCTGGGAGGCGATCGTGCGCTTCCAGATCAGCTCGTACAGGGCGGCCTCGTCGGGCGCCACCTCCCGGGCCACCTGCTCGGGGGTGCGGAAGCTGTCGCCCGCCGGGCGGATGGCCTCGTGGGCCTCCTGGGCGTTCTTCACCTTCTTGGCGTACTGGCGGGGCTGGTCGGGCACGTACTCGGCCCCGTAGAGCTGCCGCGCCTGGGTGCGGGCCGCGTTGAGGGCGGTCTCCGACAGGGCGGTGCTGTCGGTGCGCATGTAGGTGATGTAGCCGTTCTCGTACAGCCGCTGGGCCACGCCCATGGCCCGCTGGGCGGTGAAGCGGAGCTTGCGGCCGGCCTCCTGCTGGAGCGTCGAGGTCATGAACGGCGCGTAGGGGGTGCGCTTGTACGGCTTCTCGTCGACCGAGCGGACGGTGAAGGTCGCGTGCTCGAGGCGGGCGACCAGGGCCCGAGCGCCCTCGGCGTCGAGCACGACGGCGTCCGAGGAGGTGCGGTTGCCGGTCTCGTCGAAGTCCCGGCCGGTGGCCACCCGGGTGCCGTCGAGGCCGACCAGGGTGGCCGAGAAGGGCGGGCTGTCCCTGCCGGCCTTGGCCGGCGCAGCCGGTGCAGAGAACCGGGCTTCGACGTCGGAGTAGGAGGCGCTGCGGAAGCGCATCCGGGCCCGCTCCCGCTCGACGAGGATGCGGGTGGCCACGCTCTGGACCCGCCCGGCCGACAGCCGGGGGAGGACCTTGCGCCACAGGACGGGCGAGACCTCGTAGCCGTAGAGGCGGTCGAGGATGCGCCGGGCCTCCTGGGCGTCCACCAGGCGCCGGTCCAGATCCCGCCAGTTCTCGACCGCATCCCGGATGGCCTTCGGGGTGATCTCGTGGAAGACCATGCGCCGGACCGGCATGCCCTGGGGCGGGTTGAGCACCTCCATGAGGTGCCAGGCGATCGACTCGCCCTCGCGATCCTCGTCGGTGGCGAGGTAGAGCTCGGTGGCGCCCTTGAGCGCGGCCTTGAGCTTGGTCACCACGGATCTCTTCTCGCTGTTGACCACGTAGAGGGGCTTGAAGCCGTTGTCCACGTCGACGCCGAGGCGGGCCCAGCTCTCGCCCTTCTGGGCCGCGGGGATCTCCTTGGCGTCCCTGGGGAGGTCGCGGATGTGGCCGACCGAGGACTCGACGACGAAGTCGCCGCCCAGGAAACGGGCGATCGTCCGGGCTTTGGCGGGCGACTCGACGATGACGAGGGGTTTGGCCATGGCGCTACGACAATTGACAGGCCGCACCGGCCGTGTCAACTGCGAGGCTCCCCCCTCCGACGTCTAGCGTGCGGGAATGAGCCCCGAGTTCCTCATCGAGACCTTCGGCACCCTGGGCGTCTTCGCCGTCGTTTTCGCCGAATCCGGACTCCTGATCGGCTTCTTCCTGCCCGGTGATTCGCTGCTCTTCACCGCAGGCCTGCTGGCCTCGAGGGGGTTCTCGAACATCGGCCTGCTCATGGTGGGCTGCAGCATCGCCGCTGTCGTCGGGGACCAGGTGGGGTACGTGATCGGGCGGCGGGCCGGACCGGCGCTGTTCAAGCGGCCGGACTCCCGGTTCTTCCACCAGCGGAACGTGGAACGGGCTCGGACCTACTTCGTGGAGCACGGGCCGAAGACCATCATCCTGGCCCGCTTCGTACCCGTCGTGCGCACCTTCGCACCGGTCGTGGCCGGGGTGGGGGAGATGCAGTACAGGCGCTTCGTGACCTTCAACGTCGTCGGCGGTGTCCTGTGGGGCGCCGGGGTGACCCTCGCCGGCTATCTGCTGGGCAGCTCCATCCACGACATCGACAAATGGCTGTTGCCGATCATCGTGGTCATTGCCGGGGTGTCGTTCCTCCCGGTGCTCCGGGAGGTTTGGAAGGTGCGCCGGGCGAGCAAGGGGAGTGACCCAGGCGAGAATTGAACGCGTAGTGCGTTCGACTCATCACGAGGTGCGTTCGCGACGTCGCAGTAGTTGTGGGTACAGCAATCGGGGGAATGCGCCGAACAAGGTGGCATGTTCGCCAGCCGCCTCCCCCGCAGCCTGCTCGCAGGGCTTGCTGCGACCGCCAGCGTCCTGGCGCTGGTCGCCGGCGGCGTGGCCGCCCGTGGGGTGACCGCACCCCCTGCCGCCGAGCTCGCCGCCGTCGAATCGGTCGAGAGCCCGACGACCACCTCCACCTCGACCACCCTGGCGCCCAAGCCGGTCGTCACCACGGTCAAGACCACCGTCGCCCCCAAGCCGACCGTGCCGCCGGCGCCGGCCCCCACGGCACCGCCCACGACGGCACT
>Ga0247708_1000044_pt1 | contig 32450 bp, 34 predicted proteins | sample 42W_NmetaG_FD_189040 | JGI IMG/M metagenome (GOLD analysis project Ga0247708, IMG submission 189040) | Soil microbial communities from hillslope of Landscape Evolution Observatory, University of Arizona, Oracle, AZ, United States - 4-2-W_N | ecosystem: Engineered > Artificial ecosystem >...
GCGGAACGACCGCCATCGAGGAGGTGAGGCCTCTGGCTCGATGACCACGCAGGGCGGTCGGTGACCTCGGGAGGGGGGTCAGTTTTCGACCGGTGGAAGGGGGTCAGTTTTGGGGCGTTGTTGACAGCTGTCGCGTTCTGTCGAGGTCGCTCGTGGAGCGGCCCGTACCCCGGAGCCTGCGCTGATGATCCGCACACCTTGGTGTAGCCGTAGCCGGCTCCCTGCTTCTTGGTGCTCTCCACCTCACAGGCCGTCGAGTCCACGTCGATCAAGAGCCGCTCCGCTGGGGGACCGGCCCCCAACGACCACGCCCGTCGCAGCGTCTCGCCCACGACAACTTCGAGCTGGCGAACATGTCCGAAGGTGAAGGCGCGCAGGATGCTGCCCACCATCGAGGGGCCAGCGGACCGGGCCGACGCCTACCCGGCGCAGCCCTCGTTCGGGCAGCAGCAGCGAGTGTCCATCGCCCGGGCGCTCGCCATGGACCCCAAGCTGATGCTCTTCGACGAGCCGACCGCGGACGTGCTCGTGTCACCTCGCGAGCCCCGGACCAGAGCCTTCCTCGGCAGGCCGGAGTGAGAGGCCCGCGACCGGGCCGCAGAAAGAGCGACGAACGGGCCGAAGGTTCCTCCGGAGGGGGAACGGCTAGCGGTACCGTCACCCATCCGGCGGGCGAACGCGGCACCGGATGCGGGGAGCGTGATGGGGCGTTGCGCCAGGCCTGGTGGGCTCCGATCGCCGCGCTGGTCGGTCCTGCTCAGTTGACCTGGAGCGGCAGCGTGCCGCTTCTCCTGGGCTGCGGGTTGGCGGCGTTCTGGTTCTGGACCGTCGTCCTTGCGTTGGGTGGGCTGGTCGTCGCGGTCGGCGTCCTCCCCGGCGGATGGCGTGACGAGCCGGTGCCCGATCGCGGGTGAACTCCCTGGCGCGGCCCCGGCCACTCGTTCAGGCTGCCGGGTGCACCACGAGGTCGAAGGCCTTCGCTTCGCCGACAACGCCACGGGAGTCGGTGGGCTGGACCGTGAAGGTGAAGGTGCCCGCAGTCGTCGGCGTGCCGGAGATGCGGTCCTCACTTTGGTTCAGGGTCAGGCCGGGCGGGAGGGCTCCGCCCACGATCGCCCACGTGTAACCGGGAGTCCCGCCATCGGCGAAGAGGTTGCCGCAGCAGTAGAACTCGCCCACTCGTCCCGGCAGGAAGCCCTGCGTGGTGACGGTGATCGGCCTGGCGGGCTCGACGTTGATGGTGGTGGTCTCGGTGTCGCTGGCGCCCGTCTCGTCACGCACCCGTACGGTGAAGGTGAACGTCCCTACCGTCGTCGGCTTCCCGGTCACGTACCCGGATGAGACGCCCTGGGTGAAGGGACCACTCATGCCGGGCGGGATGACGCCGCTGACGACGCTCCACTGGACGGTCTGGGTGGACGTGCGGCAACCCGTCGTTGTCCAGAAGAAGGTCTGGAGGTCGCCCACGTGGTACGTCGCCGGTGACGTCGGCGTGATCGTGCACGAGCCCTGTTGCGGAGCGGTGGTGGTGGTCGTCGGAGGGAGCGTTGTCGTGGTGGTCGATGGCGGCGCCGAAGGCGTGCAGCCGGACAGCGTGACAGATGTCGAGCCGGTCGGATCGGTGACCGTCGCCCGGCAGCTGCTGGCGACGAACCCGCTCGCCTCGACGCGGTAGGAGCCGCGGCGGTCGGCCCAGGCCGAAGCAGTGGACTCGCCGGCGGTCGCCGAGCTCACGGTGACGCGTGAGCGGTCGGCGGCCCGACCCTCGACCCGAAGTCGGCCATCGATCAGCTCGGCCCGCGTCACCGAGGGAGCGGCCCCTGCCGGCCCCGAGGCGATGAGTGACCCGATTGCCGCTGCGGGGACCATGACCAAGGCGACGAGCAACGTCCGCTTCTTCATGCCACCGTTCCTCATGCCGTTCTCCTTCATGCGTCGTGACCGTTTCGACGCCGTCCGCAGGCCACCCCTCCGCCCTTGGTGCGACTCCGGTACTACGGCCGGAAGCCGAGGAGAGATTGCGTTGGCGAGCCTTCCGACCGAGCGCGGCCGACGACCGCTACCGGATCGGGTACCGGATCAGGTGAGATGTCCCGTCGGCCAGGTTGGCGCTGGCCAGCAGCAGGCAGCCGGTCGCGGGCGCCGGCACGTTCCGGGTGGAGGACCAGGCTCCTCGGCTCTGGTGTGAGAGAGGGGGACGGGCGACACGGTGGCCCCGTGGGTGCCCAGGTCGAGCACGACGCCGGGGCGACGGTCAAGCTCACGAAGCTCGCAGGGTCGGTGACCCCGACCCCGAATGCGTCGGTGATCTGCCAGCGCAGAGCGACCGGCCGCCCGGCCCGGATGTCGTTGACCTGCGGCGCCCCCTTGACCTTCCCCGAGAATCCGTCGAAGCGGTAGCGGACCTGCTGGACCAGTGGGGCGCTGGCGCTGCCTGCGAAGCCGTCCCCGCCGCCGTACTGCGCCGAGATGGTGTGGCTGCCCGGGCCGAGATTGGATCGCGTGATGCGGGCAACGCCGCTCGTCAGGACGACCGGAGGTTGCACGGAGCCGTCGATGGTAAACGTGACCGTCCCGGTGGGCATCCCCGTTCCCGGGGGAACGGGCGACACGGTCGCCGCAAGCTCCACGGGCTGGTTCAGCAGTGACTGGTTCGCAGACGAGGTCAGCGCGGTGCTCGTGGCGAGCAGCGGCACGGTGAGCGTCGCTGCGTTCGAAGTCGAGGTCCCCACCGAGTTGGTGAAGACCGCCCGGTACTGGTTGGCGTTGTGCCCTGCGGCCGCAGTGAAGCTCAGCGTGGTCGACGTCGCCCCCGCGATGTCGGCGAACGCCCCACCCACACCTGCGATCTGCCACCGCACGGTGGGCGTGGGCTCACCGGTGGCCGCGGCGGTGAACGTCGCCGTCTGGCCCGCGTTCACCGTCTGGTTCGTCGGGTGCTGGGTGACGGTCGGCGGACTGGTCGTGTCACCGTGAGCGATGCGGCATTGGTGGTGGCAGACCCGACCGAGTTCGTGAACACCGCCCGATACTGCTTGCCGTTGTCGCCGGAGGCAGCGATGAAGCTCAGCGTGGTCGACGTCGCCCCGGCGATGTCGCCGAACGATCCCCCGGGGGAGCCACCTGCCATTGAACCGTCGGCGATGGCTGACCGGAGGCGGCGGCGTTGAACGTCGCCGCCTGGCCGGGGCTCACCGTCAGGCTCGTCGGGTGTTGGGTGACGACGGGGGCCGTCTCCCCGCCAGGCAGGACGTCGACGTCCTCGGCGCTGGTCCCCGACAGTGTGCCGTTCGAGACGGTGAGCGTCACAATGAACTCGCCGGACGAGGTGAACGTGTGCGGCACCAGCGCTGTCTCGTCGGGCAGGGAACCGGTCGAGTTGGGCGTGCCGTCGCCCCATCTGATGGTGTACGTGAGCGGTAGGCCGTTGGGGTCCTCCCCCTCGACGATCGCCGTCACCTCCAGGGGAGCCGTTCCAGTCTCCGGGAAGACGCTCAGGTCGGCCACGGGGTTCGGGTTGCTGACCAGCGAACCGGCCTGGATGAAGACCGCCGAATCCCACACCCCGTCCGAGGCGTCGGCGATCGCGAGCTTCATGTGGTTGATCTCGTCCGGGATGACCGGCGACTAGCAGGTCAGCACGTGGGTGATGCCGTCGAGCTCCAGGTCCATCGCCGACGGCCCGTCCGAATTGAAGTAGTTGGCGGTGAACAGGTCCGGGCGGTCGGGCGGCGGAGGAGGCTCCTGGACCGGGTTGCTGTTGTTGATGTTGTTGACCGCGACCGGCACGAAGGGCGACAGCGGGTCGCGGCCACTTGCCGGACCGGGCGCAGTTGACGCCGTTCACGAAGAAGGCGAACACGTCGTTGAACGGCGTGTTGACCCACTCCGGGTACTCGTCCGAGCTGAACGCGTAGGAGAAGACGACCTGGTTCTCCACGGGGACGAAGTCGAACTCGAGGACCACCGCGTCGAACGTCTGAAACCCGGAGAGGGCGGTGAGGTCGGAGTCGCCGGCCGCCCCCCAGTCGGTCGAGGTGCTGTCGGACACGTTGGGGCCGACGACGTCCACGGCCCGGCCGCTGGCCATCACGATGCCCTGACCGAATCCCACGACGGCCGGATTGGTGAAGGTAAAGGTGCCTATCGCCCCGCGTCGCCGGTGAGGGCGACGTTCTCGACCGTCACTCCCGGGCCGACGAGCGACGCGGCGAGCTCCTCGGGCGTCAGCGTGGTGTCCACGACCTCTGCGGGGTTCGGAACGCTGCCATCGGCGAACGACGCCGTGGTGGGCAACATCGACACGACCAACACAGCGACGCCCGCCGCAAGCGCCTTCCGTAGGCCCCTTCGCATGGCGAACCTCCCCCTCCGCGTGGAGCTCCAACGATCGAGGGTGAAACGCGTATCGGCCGGCAGCCCAGTGCCATTCGTCCTCCAGCCCGGGCCGGAAGACCCCGGCGGGACCGCGGGTGTTCGACCTACAGGTGTCCAGCCCGTTCACTCCACTGCCCGACCAACAGGGAACCAATGTGTCCACAACGCCGACGATCAGGGCGTCGAGCGAGGAGTGCACCCCACTCGGTTGGCATCGGCACCGGCCCGCTGAACCCGAGGTGGAAGCGGGCTCGGGCCCCGGCGCAAGCTGTCGGGCCGGCCCCGGAGGGGCCTCGACAACCGCTGTGCGGGAGCGGTTCACCGCTGAGGTAGTCGTCGGCGGCCTCGGTATTCACACGGACATTCATTCCGTATGGTCTCGCATGGCCGCGCAAGGCCGGTCCATGAGACGCTGGCGAGCATCGTGTGCTGGACACCGACCCGTCATCCGTCACCGGATCTCGCTCGGCTCGGGTACCCCATCCGAGATTGCGGCAGTGGATCTCGGGAGCCGTCCCCCCAGTGAGGCATTGCGGGGTCCCTGCGACCGGCCAGTGCGCGGATCCCGATGCGGCGTGGAGCGGAGAGGCGATGGCAGAAAGAGAGCGCGACATCATCACGGTCCGCGGACGTTTCGACGGGACCAGCACTGGTGCCTTCCTGCGGATCGTCCAAGCTGTTCTCGGCCGTGGCGCACACAACGTGGTCGTGGACCTGGGAGAGGCCGACGTCGCGGCGTCGGGCCTCAGGGCGCTTGCGATCGCGCAGGCCCGCGTCCAGGGAGGGGGACGCCGGGTGGTCCTCAAGGCGCCGAACTCCAGCACGCTGAGGCTCCTCAGGGACGCTCGGCTGATCGACCGCTTCGTGATCGGCTGACGACAGCCAAGCGAGTCGATCAGAACGCCGTGAGATCAAGCACCGAGTCGCTCCTGCCTTCGCTCGGGACGACGAAGGTCACCGCGATCCAGTCCCCCTCGGCAACCCGCTCACGCTTGGTCATCCGCGCCGCCCTGTGGGCTCGCTCCCCTGGCGCTCCCCGCCGGATGACCGGTCGGCGGGCGCCGACCCGGGAGGAGCCCGAGAGCCGGCCGGCCGGCGCCAGTTCCGGCTTCCTCGGCGTCGTGGGGTTGCGACGATGTCACGCACCGGGTGAGCCCGGCGCGCTCGAGGGCACAAAGGACGCTGCCGTGCGCCTCACGCAGGGACAGGCGTCCGCCTCGGCGCTCGAGATTGCAGGCGGCGGCCGCGAGCACCTGCTCGCCCGGGGCCGCGATGCGATGGACGTCGCCGAGGTCGACGGCGACGGCCAGATTCCCTTGTCCGTCGATGAGGTCGCCGAGCGCCGCGGCCAGACGCGTTGCCGTCAGCGTGTCCAGGGGTCCGACCACGGTGACCACGACCGTGCTCCTGGAGCGGGCGACGGCGATTGCCGGCTCACAATCCGAGGCGGGACGATCGCCGAGCTCCGAGCGACGTTCGGCGGAGCGTGACCGAGGGGACCTCGACGGTCCTCCCGACTCCGGCGCTGACCCGGGGCCACATCGACGTGGTCGGGGGTCAGGCGGCAACTGGGCCATGGCACTCTCCTTCTCCGCGGAGGATCGGCCTCGCGGGACCGGGGCCCCGCTCACCTCGAGGTCGTGGTGCAGCGTGAGCACATGGGCGGTGGAACGCGGCGGCAGCCCGACACCGCGACCGCGGCTTCTTCTGATGGGGGTTCCGTCGTCGGCAATCAGCCACCGCCCGCCTCGGACTACTCAGGCTGCCTTCTCGGCCTCGTCCTCGACATCGCTCGAACCCGAAATGGCCGGCAAGCGGCCGATCCCGGTACCGCATGTTGGCACGCGGGGCAGGCTCCTGGAATCCGCAGAGCTACGGAAATCCGTGTCGGTAGCGCTACGGAGACGGTGGACAGGGTGCCCCGCACACCGGAGACATCATCGCTCGTCGGCGGGCGCGTCGCGGTCTGCGACGAGCCCTCGACGCACCGCGAAGAGGACGAGCTCGATGTGACTGCGCAGCTCGAGCTTCCGCATGGCCCTCGCCCGGTGGGTCTCCACGGTACGGCGGCTGATGAAGAGCCGAGCTCCGATCTCCGCATTGCTGTGGCCCTCGGCCGCAAGCGTCAGCACCTCTCGTTCGCGAGGGGTGAGCGTGTCGTAGGGGTCGGGCGCGCCTCCCGCGCGGCGGGCGTAGGCCTCGAGGGCGCGCTGGGTAAGGGGCGTGCTGAGATAGCGGACGCCCGATGCGACGGCGCGGATGCCGAGCGCCAGCTCGGTCGCCGGAGCTTGCTTGAGCACATAGCCGCCGGCGCCACTTCGCAGGGCCTCGAGAACGTACGCCTCGCTCTCGTGCACGCTCAGGATGAGCACCGGAGGGGACTCGGGACGCTGAGCAAGCTCCCGGGTCACCTCGATACCGCTGCGGCCCGGCATCATCAGGTCGAGCACGACGACGTCGGGGCGCAGCTCCTCAACTAGGGCGGAGACCTCCACCCCGTTGTCGGCCTGCCCCACGACGGAGAAGTCGGGGTCCGACTCCAGCAGGGCGCGGAGGCCCTCACGGACGACGAGGTGGTCGTCGGCCAGGACCAGTCGGATCGTCACGGCGTCAGCTCACCCTGGGAGAACGGCAATTCGGCGAGGACAGTCGTGCCGAGCCCGGAGGCGGACCGGATCGACAACTGACCCCCGGTCGACCGGGCGCGCTCCTCCATGCCGACCAGCCCGCTGCTGGCACCGATGGGGACGGCCTCGACGTCGAACCCGACGCCGGCGTCGGCGACCTCGACTCGCAGCGTCGCCTGCTCCACTGAGCAACCAACCGTGGCGTGCTTCGCGCCGGCATGCCGGGCGACATTGGTGAGCGCTTCCTGGATGATGCGGTAGGCGGCGGTCTCGACTTGCGGGTCCTGGCACTTCTCGAGCCCCGAGCAGGCCAGGGAGACCTCGACGCCGGTTTGCGACGAGTACCGCTCGACGTGCCATAGCAGCGCCGGTCCCAGACCCAGGTCGTCGAGCATGGCCGGACGCAGATCGAGCGACATGTCATGCACGCGCTGGAGCAGTTCTGTGGTGATCTCCCGAGCCCGCGCCAGCCGCGTGCCGGCGGATCCGGGCGCGAGGCGCTCGCAGTCCTCGAGCGTCATCTTCAGACCGGTCAGCGCCTGGCCGATCTCGTCATGGAGCTCATGCGCAACGCGCCGCCGCTCGGTTTCTTGGGTGCTGACGACGCGGCGGGAGTGCGTTTGGAGCCTTTGGCGGAGCCGGCGTTCGCGATCGTGGGCAACGCGCAGCGCCGTTTCGGCTTTGTCCTGGCCGATGGCATCGGCCAGGATATTTGCGACCGCCCGGAGGAAGTGCACGTCGTTGCGAGTGAACGCCCGCTGACGGGTCGATTCGGCTCCGAGGACGCCGTACGGCTGGTCGACGTCGCGGATCACCACGAACGCGCCGGCGACGACGCCGTGGTCTGAGAGCAACGTCGGGACGGCACAACGTGTCTCCCGGGCGATGTCGGTCACCACCACGGGTCCGTCAGACGCCAGGGTGAGCCCGGCCGGCGAACCACCGGCCCCGGGGACGGTGACCTGACGTACAAGCCCGTCCTTCCACCCCGCGCCGGCCCGCATCAGCAGCGAATCGCGCCCGGGTTGTAGCTCCCAGACCTCGACGTACTCCAGGCCCAATGTCTGCTTCACGACCACCACGGCGACATCGAGGAGCGACGCGAGGTCGCGATGGACCAGCGCCCGACGGCCCAGTTCGGCTACGACCTCCTGCTGGCGGGCTCGCACCGTCAGCTCAGTCTCCGCCTGGCGGTGCTCCGTCAGATCACGAAACGTCGCCACGACCTCCCGCCGCTCACCGCGCCACGCGACCTGTGCGCTCACCGCCACCGGAATACGCCGTCCGTTCCGGTGGAGGATCTCGGTCTCGTACCAAGCAGGGGCGTCCTCGGCGACGGCCGCCGGCCGCGCCTGTCCTTCGCTAAAGGTGCCGCCCGTATCCGCTGCGAACACCTGGGCGAAGGGGCGCAGCGCCAGCGCCTCTCCGGCCGAGTAGCCCGTGATCCTGCAGAAGGCGTCGTTGACGACGACGGCTCGCCTCCCGTCGCCGACGACGAGCCCGACACCGAGATCGCTGATTACCTGCGGCAGCCGGTCACGCCAGCCCTCGCCATCAACCCGTCCGGGCAAGATCGTTCACAGCGCCGCCGGCGCGACGCGCCTCGTCCCGTTCCGAGCAGATAGGGGCTCCTCCGCCGCGCCCCCAGCGCAGATCGAGACAAGGTGGGCGGCTATGCGTGTCGCCCACGCATGCAGTCCGTCGCGTGAAAGGAGTTCGAAAGGCGCCCGAGATCTCGACGATCTTGCGCACGTCTGATTCTCCCTCCGGGGATCGGACGCGTCAAAACGGATTCGACGGTTCAGCGCAAATCGGCCGTCGAGGCTGGCCGGATAGAGGCCGGCGGCGTAAGAAAGATTCAAGGTACGGCACGTGGTGTCGACCGGGCCGGAGGTCCATGATGGTCTCATGACAGAGTGGGACGTGGAGGAGATTGTCGACGGGGACACGGTCTGGCGGTTCGACGCGTCCTTCCTGAGGTCGAATTGGACGTGCATCTGGGGCCGCGGCTGCCTCGGCATGCTCGCCCAGCCGGCCGAGCACCTCGGGCAGGGCTGCTGCTCCATCGGCGCCGAACTCGACGGTGAGGACGAGCCCCGGAACGTGGCGGCGTTGGCGGCGGTCATCGACCCGTCCCGGTTCCAGCACCACGCAACGGCTGCAGAGGAGGGTGTCTTCGCAGACGAGACCCGGACGAGCACCCGGGTGGTCGACGGTGCCTGCATCTTCCTGAACCGGCCCGACTTCCCGGGCGGCGCAGGATGCGCCCTCCATGTCGAGGCGCTCCACAGCGGCGAATCACCTCTCGCCTGGAAGCCATCGGTGTGCTGGCAGCTTCCGATCAAGGTCGATTGGGAGCCCGGGCCGGACGGGGACGAGACGGAGATCGCCACTGTCCGCCGCTGGGAGCGGCGCGACTGGGGCGCGGAGGGCGAGGCGATGGCGTGGTGCTGCACCGAGGGCGACCGCGCCTACGTGGGCGAGCGGCCGGTCGTGGAGGCCTTGGGCGAGGAGCTGGAGGCCGTGGTCGGGGAGACCGTGTACGTCGAGCTACGCCGCCGGCTCACCCGGTAGGCGAGCTCACGGCGGGAGAGGAGCTCGCGGCTCGTGGGCCGGCCGACGTCGCCGATGCTCGGCGCGCATGCACCCCGGAGGTGAGAGGGTATGGCGGTGTGGTACCGACGGGCCGGCATGCGCCTGCTGTGCCGGGCGATGACGATGGCCCTGAGCGGCGTGTTCGCCACGGCGTGCGGAGGGGACAGTCGTTCGTCGTCGACAACGACGACCCGGCCCCCCGAGACCACGACCACCTCGTCGTCGACGACGACCACGACCACGGGGCGCGCCGGGGCGTTAGGCCAGACCGTGCCGTTGCGAGTCGGCGAGTCATTGTCGATCCCGTCAGCGGGCCTCTCGTTGACGTTCACAGAGGTCGTGGCGGACAGCCGCTGCCCCGCAGGCGCTCAGTGCATCACTGCGGGGGAGGCGTCGATCAGAGTCGCCATCGTGAGGGAGGGCATGTCGCCAGCCAATCTCACGATCGGTGTCCCGGGCTCGGCTCGGTACGGGAGGTACACCGTGGCCGTGGTGGGGCTGGGACGCGGCGCGTCACCGATCGCACAGGTCAAGGTCTCCTGACCCCACTACCGGCGCGTCCGTCGGATACGTTCGAGGCGATGAGGCGGAGGGCGCTCGTCGGGGTCGGATCACCCAGGTGAGGGCGGTCGTCTACGACCGGTACGGACCGCCCGGCGTGCTCCGGGTCGAGGACATTCCTGTGCCGTCCCCTGGCCCTGGGCAGGTGCGCGTCAAGGTTGCCGCGACATCGGTCAACCTGAGCGACTGGGAGTGCCTGCGCGGCTCGCCGCTCTATGCCCGCCTCGGAGGGCTGCGTGCGCCGGCGCACCGGACCCTTGGTTCGGACATCGCCGGATGGGTTGACGTCGTCGGCGAGGGCGTCACTCGATTCCGTCCTGGCGACGAGGTGTACGGCGACAACCTCGTGCTGAAGGGCGGCTTCGCCGAGTACGCAGTGGCGGCTGCATCGGTGCTCACTTCCAAACCGGCGGAGCTCACGTTCGCCGAGGCCTCGACGATTCCCCAGGCGGGAGCGATCGCGCTGCAAGGAACCGACGGCGCCGCGGCCGGGCGCCGGGTGCTGGTCAACGGCGGAGGCGGCGGCTCGGGCTCGTTCGCCATCCAGCTGGCAAAGCGGCTCGGCGCCCACGTGACGGGTGTTGACAATGCGGCCAAGCTCGAGTTCATGCGGTCGCTGGGCGCCGACGAGGTGATCGACTACCGCACCGCGGACTTCACCCGCACCGCCGAGCCGTACGACCTCATCCTCGACCTCGTCGCCCATCGATCTGTGTTCGCCTACCGGCGAGCACTCGCCCGAGGTGGCCGGTACCGGTGCGTCGGTGGGCCGGTGGGCGCGCTGCTGCGCGTGCTGACCGTCGGCTCGATCGCCGCCCGGCTCACCCATCGGCGGATGGGCGTCCTCGCCGTGAAGTCCGGGCCGACCCACTTCGAGCCGGTCGCGCGCCTGTGCATCTCCGGCGACATCGGTGTCCACGTCGACCGCGTCTACGGGCTGGACGACGTGCCCGAGGCCCTCGCCCACGTGGGTGAGGGTCGCGCCCTGGGAAAGGTGGTCGTCACCACAGGCTGAACGCGGGCGATGGCCGGTGTGCCCGGGGACACGGGCCGGCATGGGACAGGCGCGGCCTAGCCGCGGGAGGTACGACGCCTGAGCAGGCCGATGCGGTCGCCGACGTGCAGCGCTCGGGCGAGGGCCGGAATGGGCGCGACGACGTGGCACGGCCGGCGCCTCATGCGAATGTCCGTGTCGAACTGGAGCACGACGGCGGACGACGTGGATCGGTCGGTCGCGGGACGTACCCTGCTGAGGGTGGTGGATCCGGCGGCCTTGGAAATGACCAACGCCTCTACCGCCACGACGGGATTCCGGCCGAGAGTCGTCAGCAGACGCCGAGGCGCGACGGGCCAGGAGGTCCAGGAGGGAGCCGGTCATGAAGGTACTCACGGTCTATGCCCACAACGATCCGAACTCCTTCTGCCACGGCGTACTCGACCGGTTCACCGACGGGTTGCGGGATGCCGGCCATACCAGCGAGGTCGTCGACCTGTACGCCATCAAGTTCGATCCCGTGTACCGCGACCGGGACAGCGCCAGCTACATCAGCGCCAATGTCCCCGAGGACATCCTCGACCGCATGGACCTGCGTGGACGGATCTTGAGTTCGTGCCGCTGGCCGGGCCAGCGGTGGCTCGCCGAACGAGCGCTGCGGGGCAAGTCGCAGGCCGAGATCGCCGAGCTCATCCGGAGCCACATGCCGAAGGACGTGCTCGCCCAGCAGGCCAAGGTCGCGGCGGCCGACGCCCTCGCCTTCGTCGCCCCGATCCACTTCTGCAGCTTCCCGTCGATCCTCAAGGGCTGGATCGACCGCGTCTGGACCCTGGACTTCGCCTACGGCCTGACCTCGGCCGGTTGGCACGGCGACGTCAACGGTCGGATCCCGCTCCTGCACCACCGGCGTGCCTTGATCATGACGTCGACGATCTTCGACAAGAACAGCTACGACGCCGGCGTCCGGGATGCCATCGGCAAGGTCCTCGACGAGTGGACCTTCCGGTTCCCCGGGATCCCCGACGTCGAGCACGTCTACTTCTACGGGGCGACATCGGCGTCGCCCGAGCTCGTCGAGCAGTACTTCCGGCAGGCCTACGAGCTCGGCAGCCAGTTCGACCGGCCGGCCCGAACGGCCGAGGGCTCGACGACCGCAGCCTGAGGCCCTACCGGGTGGGGCACCGGCGGCCCGCTCGCACGACCGCGGCAACTCCGAGGACGACCAGAGCGACTGCGGCCTTCGTGTGCAGCGGCACCGGGGTCGTGCGCTGTACCAGCGGCTTCAAGAGCGGCCTGAGCAACCACCCCAGCGACATGAGGATCATGGCGCCCGGGAAGCCGAGCTCGAGGTCGACCAGCGACTGGATTCCTCCCCGAATCGGGCCCCGCTGTCCGACCACGATCGCCGCTCCGAGGTGGGGTACGCGGTCCACGGTTCGCTCCACGGTGGCCTGGTCGCCCTCCGTGAGGAGCTGGTCGATGGCGACCGTGAGCGGCGGTGACTGGCCCCAGGGCGCGTAGTAGAAGACCCGCCCCCTCATGTCGAGAAGGTAGAGCGAGGCGGCCAGCCCGCCGTAGGCGCGCTGCACGGTGCACGGCAGGTCGTCGACGGCCACCGTCCAGGCGATGGCCTCCTCCCGTTGGTACGCGCGGGCGTCCGCCAGCTTCGCCTCGAAGGTCGTGTAGGCGCCATGGCGCTCCCCGGGGTGGGCCTGTCGAACGACGATGTCGACGAACGCCACCCGGTCGCCGTACCGGTCGTGCAGCCGCCGCATGGTTACGGCGCTGCCGCGCGTGACCGGGCAGGTAGGAGACGAAGTGAAGGAGCACTGGACGGCCCCGCAGGTCGCTGAGGCGGAGATCGGCGCCGTGGGTCGTCCTCAATGTGAAGTCGGGTGCCTTCTCGCCGGGCCGCACGCCCGCCGTCTCCACTGACCGTACGAGCTCGGCGACCATGTGCCGCATCCGGAAGTGACGGTAGCGGACGTCGTGGCCCATGTCGTCGACTTCTCCGCCAAGGTGCTGCAGGAGAAGGGCTTCGCCGGCCCGCCTCGGTTCGCCGACTTCGATGGCCAGCTGGCCGCCTTCCGGACCACCCGGGAGTTCGTCACCCGCGTGCTGGACGCGCCGACCACGCCCGCCGACGAGGTCCAACTGCTGTGGGCGTCTCTCAACGGGGATCCGGCGAACTGGGAGTGGCAGCGAGCGAACGGTTGGTACCGCGCCCCCTTGGCCGTACCCGCCGAGGCTCCGCTTCAGGACCGTGTCTTGGGCCTCCTCGGCCGTGACCCGTACTGGACCCCGGCCGCCTGACCCGAGGCCGGCTCCCGGTCGAGGACCCGGCGGTCGAGCATTGCGACGAGCCTCCTGGGCGCGACGTTCCTGTAGCTCTCGTCAACCCAGTCGAAGAGCAGGTCGATGTCGCTCACCGGAAGCGGGACCGTGAGCCGGCCCCACTGCCCCACACCACTGATGACGGTGGGGAACGCCCCTGCCACCGCGACGGCCTGCTCGTAGGAGTCCGTCAGTTTCACGTAGATCGCGAGCAGGTCGGCATCGCGTGCGCCAAGCCACACGAACAGCGGCGGCCACTTCGATCCCGTGGCGACCTTCACCACCGGAACTCCCCACGGGAAGTCCTCGAATGCATCCGGGAAGGAAAGCGCGAACCTCCGAACGCGTTCCCACTGGCGGACCGCTCGACGCGTCTGGTCGGCACGCGCACCCATGCTCGGCAGGAGCATACGCAGAGGGGCCGGGACCGGGTCCCGGGGGCGCTCAGGCTGGCTTGGATGCTCTGACGATCGCCCCGTGGAGCCCGTCGGCGACCTGGTCGGTGAACGTCACCGAGACGTCGACGAACCCGGCGGCGAGGAGGCCTGCCTCGTACTCCTGCACGGACAGCGCCCCGGCGATGCAGCTGGCCCGGTCGCCGAGCCGGGCCCTGTCCTCCGGGCGCAGCCGGTCCTCGGCCACGACGTCGGTCACGCCGATCCGCCCGCACGGACGAAGCACCCGGAACATCTCGGCGAACACCGCGTGCTTGTCGAGGGAGAGGTTGATCACGCAGTTGGAGATGACGACGTCGACGCTGGCGTCGGGGAGCGGGACGTCCTCGATGTCGCCCTTCAGGAACTCGGCGTTGTCGGTGCCGGCTTCGGCCGAGTTGTGGCGGGCCAGGTCGAGCATCTCGTCGGTCATGTCCAGCCCGTAGGCGCGGCCGCTCGGACCGACCCGCCGCGCCGAGAGGATCACGTCGATCCCGCCGCCCGAACCGAGGTCGAGCACGGTCTCTCCCGGCGCAAGGTCGGCGACGGCGATCGGGTTGCCGCAGCCCAGGCTGGCCAGCACGGCAGGAGCCGGGAGCTCGTCGCGCTCGTCCGGGGCGTACAGGCTCGGACCGAAGTGAACCTCCACAGGCGCGGAGCAGCACGCGGCCTCCTTATCGGCGGTGGGCCCGCAGCACACGGCGGCGGCGTCGAGTCCCTGGAGGGCACTGACGGCGCGGGCCGCAGTGGCGTACCGCTCGCGGATCGCCTCTCGTTCGATCTCAGCCGACGGCGCTGCCCTTGATCCCGAGTCGCCCATGTCAGCGGCTCCTTCCTCGCTACGCGGCTCGATGCCGCTCGACGCCGGGCGCAGCGGTAAGCGGCGTGTCGTTCCGGTTGGCCCACTCCGCCATCGACTCGTCGTAGACCCGCACACGCGGCCACCCGAGGGCGGTCAGGACGAACGCGGCGAAGGCGGCCCGCACCCCCGCCTGGCAGTAGGTCACGATCTCGTCGCCCTTCCTCAACCCTGCCGCGTCGAACGTCGCGTCCAGCGTGCCGGCCGGCCGCAGGCGGGGCCGGCCGGCGGCGACGAGGAGTTCTTTCCAATCGAGGTGGACGGCGCCGGGGATGTGGCCGACCCTGTGGTTGCCGGCGCTCTTGGTGCCCACGAACTCCTCGTCGCTGCGGGTGTCGAGGAGGTGAAAGTCAGGTTCGTGCAGGCGATCTTGGATCTCAAGCCTCTCGCAGCGGAGCGCCGGCCGGCCGTCGGCGACGAACCGCCCTCGATCCGGTGCCGCACTCTCACGCGCGGTCACCGGCCGGCCCTCCGCCAGCCAGCCGGCCAAGCCTCCGTCGAGCACCCTGGTGCGGTCGTGGCCGTAGTAGGCCAGCGCCCACCACAGGCGGGCCGCGTACAACCCGTTGACCCGGTCGTACGCCACCACCGTCGTGGTCGCCGACACCCCAAGCGCCTCCATCGCCGCCGCGAACCGCTCGGCACCGAGCAGGGACAAGGGACGGCCCGGATCCTTGATCCAGTTGTGCACGTTGAGCGGAAGCGCTCCTGGGATGTGCGCGCGTTCGAAGTCGTCTCGAGCGGCGGGCTCCCCGGGCTCCCAGGAGGGTGTGACCGAACCGCAGTCGATCACCCGAAGGTCGGCGTCCTCACGGTGATGCCACAGCCACGCCGGATCGGCGAGGAGATCTGGACACCCCCATTCGTCGTCGTTCGGCATCGGTCCTCCGTTCGAGTGGAGGCGCCCGTGTGCTGCGCTCTTCCCTCTCATGCTGCGGCGCGGCAGTCCGGCCGGAAAAGGGCCATTCGGCCCGATGTCGCGTTCGTGACCTTCGGCCCTGGGCGACCGGCGGCCCACCGACGGAGTATCGATGGAGAGCGATGTTTCCCATCGGGCCGGCGTGCCGGGGGGGTCCTGCGGTGCGGCGGCGGGGGGTGTGACATGAGCACGAGCACCAGGAGGAGGACGACCACGCTCGCCGCCATGCTGGCGGCTGCGCTGATCGCCGCGAGTTGCAGCACGAGCACCGAGCAGCCGACCCCGCGGGGTGACACCGCGAGGGTCGAGCGGGTCCGCATTGCCGGTGCGGTCGTTGGCTACCCGTCACCGTTCGCCATCAGCCAGGTGGGCAACGCCCAGGCCATGCTCAGCCTGGCGTTCGACAGCCTGCTATGGCTCGACGCCAAGGGGGAGGTGATCCCCTGGATCGCCTCGAAGTGGGAGAGCTCGCCCGACGGCAAGGAGTGGCGGCTGACCCTGCGGGACGACGTCAAGTGGCAGGACGGCACGCCGCTGACCGCTGACGACGTGGTGTTCACCTACCAGTACTCGGCCACGGGCCCGGGCAAGGACGGCACGCTCGTCTACAACACCTTCGCCGCCAAGGGGGTGACCGACGTGAGGGCCGAGAGCCCGACCGTCGTCGTCTTCCGCACGGCCGACGTCAACGCCACCTTCCTCAAGCGGGTGGTCGTGGTCAACCCGATCGTCCCCAAGCACGTATGGCAGTCGGTCAGCGATCCCCTCCACTTCCGTGACCCGGCGGCGCTGATCGGTTCGGGCCCGTACCGCATCGAGGCCTTCGACGAGGCTCAGGGGTCGTACCTGTTCGTCGCCAACGAGCAGCACTTCCGCGGCGCTCCGTACGTGCGGCGCATCGAGTTCGTCCCCGCGCCGGACGAGGTCCTGGCCCTGCGGCGCGGTGACCTCGACGTGGCCAACCTCACCAACTCCACGGTCCCGGAGGAGGTGCTCGCCGAGTTCGACCCGACCCGGTACGGCCGGGTGGCGGCCAACGGGCAGACCGACATCCTGCTGATGATCGGCATGACCAGGGGCTACCCGTACAACGACGTCCGCTTCCGCCAGGCCCTGGCCTACGCCATGGACCGCCCCGACATGGTGAAGCGGCTCCTGCTCGGACGGGGCACGGTGGCCTCGATGGGGATGATCGAGCCCCCGGACGGGCCGTGGGTGCCCAAGGACCTGCCGACCTACCCGCACGACCCGGTCAAGGCCCGGGCTCTCCTCGACGAGGTCGGGCTCAAGGCCGGCCCCGACGGGCTCCGCCACCTGCCCAGCGGCGAGCCGTTCCGGCCGGAGATGATCATGAGCAGCCCGTTGACCAGCCCGCTCACCGCCCAGGTCGTCCAGGAGAACCTGCGTGACGTCGGCATCGAGGTGACCGTGAAGACCCTCGACCGCCAGACCCTCAACACGGCGATGACCAAGGCCAACTACGACCTGTCCCTGATGATGTACGGCGTGGCCTGGGATCCCGAGATTGCCCGGGACAACCTGTCGAAGACGGCGACCGACACGTGGTGGAAGGTCCAGGGCTGGGACAACCCTCGCTTCGAGGAACTGATGGCGCTCCAGCGCACGCAGCTCGACGTCGCCAAGCGGGTGGAGACCACCCACGCCATGGAGCGGATCGTCGCCGCCGAGGTTCCGATCGTGCCGCTGGTGACCCCGAGCCGGATGGCCATGTTCGACAAGACGGTGATGGACTCCTGGTACTACACGGTCGGCGGCGGGCCCATCTACCCGTTCCTGATCAACAAGCTCATCTTCGCCGGAGGCGCCAGGGGCGGGGCGTGACGGGGCGGGCGCCGTGTGAGGCGCCGGGTGCCGACCCACACCGCGGTCAGGCTCAACCTCCACAGCGCCCGGCTCTTCCCCGGGGGTGCGATTCGCGGTCAGCTACAGCCCCTGTAGCGACCCGGGCCTGGTACCCCGGCCGGCCACGGCGACCGGGCCCCGGAGCCACGACGACAGGGCGGCCAAGACGCCGAAGCCGGCCAGCACGGCGAACGCGGTGTCGAAGGCGCCGGTCCGCTCCCATAGCCCGCCGGCCACGGCCACACCGACGACCTGGCCGAGGCGTCCGAGGGTGGACAGGGTCCCCGAGGCCACCCCGAGGCGGTCGGCGGGGGCAGCGCCGAGCACGCCGCTGATGTTCGGCGACTGGAAGAAGCCGGCGCCGACCCCGTACACGAGCAGCACCGCCGCCACCTCGGCGACCGAGACCCCGCGGGTGAAGGTGGCCATGATCGCGATGGCGCCGGTGACGGTGACCATGCCCAGCGTCGCCGGGACGCGGGACCCGACCCGGTCCGCCATCCTCCCGGCGAGCGGCGCGGCCATCAGTACGCCGACCGGCATCGCCATCATCACCGTGCCGGCCCGGCCGGCGCTCAGCCCGAGGGCCTCCTGGAGGAAGAACGGGACGAGGAACATGTTCGAGGCCATGGCCACGAAGTTGAGGAACGACGCCACCAGCCCGGCCGAGAACGCCCGGCTCCGGAAGAGCCGCATGTCCACCGTCGGCTCCGCGCTACGCGTCTCGACCGCCAGGAAGGCGGTGAACGCCACGACCACCAGGGCGGACATGCCCATGAGTGCGGCCGGGGGAAGGCCGCCGTGGCCGGTGCGGTCGACGAGGACGAGGAGCACGGCGAGCGCCACCGCCAGCCAGGCCGATCCGGCCACGTCGAAGTGGGGCCTCGGCCTCGAAGGGCCGTCGGCCGAGAGCTTGGTGCGGACCAGGGCGCTCAGGACCAGGGCGACGGGTGCCACTGACAGGAGGGCGGCCCGCCAGCCCAGGTGCTCCACCACGAAGCCGCCGGCGCCGGGGCCGGCGGCCAGCCCGATGGCGATCGCCATGTGGCTGGAGGCGACGACCCGCCCGCGCTGCTCCGCCGGGAAGGCCGCCACCAGCAGGGGCGTGGCCGCGCTGACGGCCATCGACCAACCGAGCCCCTGCCCGGCCTGCGCCGCGGCCAGGGCGCCGACCCCGGGCGCGGCGGCCGACAGGGCTGCGGCCACCGCGAAGACCAGGAGCCCCCACGAGTAGATCGGCCGGGCACCAAACAGGTCGGCGAGGCGGCCGAAGATGACCACGGTGGCGATCGTGACCACCAGGCCGGCCACGCCCACCAGTTCCATGGAGCCGATGGACGCGCCGAGGTCGGCCCGGATGGCCGGGAACGCCACCCGGAGCAGGCCCCCCTGGAAGGAGACGAGGGTGGTGCCGGCGAGGACGAGCCCGGCCGTCCACGAGCGGCGGCGCGCCAAGGTGTTCGTCTCCCGATCATGCCGCCCGGCGCGCCGATGAGTTGCCGCCGGCCCGTTCCTGGGGGAGGCGAGCTACGTGGTCATGCCCGGTTCGGCCGAGCGGGTCAGGGGTTGCACCCGCCCAGGTTGATGTCGCCGGCGTCGAGGATGCAGGCGTCGCCGTTCACGTGGGCCCCGCCGAAGACGGAATCGCCGCCGCCGCCGTCGCCTGCGTCGATGAAGTCGTCGCCCGCATCGCCGGTGAGGCGGTCGATCCCCGGCCCGCCGAACAGCGAGTCGTTGCCGTTGCCGCCGGAGATCTTGTCGTTGCCGGCGTCGCCGTACAGGGTGTCGTTACCGTCCATCCCGTAGATCTCGTCGTCGCCGGGGCCCCCGCAGATGGTGTCGTTGCCGCCGAGGCCGGTGATGCGGTCGTTGCCGCCCAGGCCGAAGATCACGTCGTCGCCGGGCGTGCCCATGAGGTCGTCGTTGCCGGCCGTACCGACGATCGTGGCGACGAGGCCGTTCGGGCAGGACAGCGGGGTGGGCCCGGCCAGGACGTCGAAGTAGATGTTCGGGTCGGGCCGGCCGGCGGGCCAGTTGGCATTGGTCACCGTGTCCCGGTTGTCGCCCCAGAGGTAGTAGAAGCTGGCCCCGGCGCCGGCGATGCCGATGTACTCGCCCATGTAGCACTGGGCCGCCCCGGGGTTGAAGTTGGGGAGTAGCTGGGGGACTCCGAAGGAGACGTCGGTGACCCGGACGATGGGCTGGAAGGTGGCCCCGCCGTCGGCGGAAAAGGCGGTGTAGACGTCGATGTTGGTGTTGTTCGCGACGTCGTTCCGGCGGTCGTACCACGCGACGGCCACGTCGCCCGCGTCGTTGACGGCCACGTTGGGCTCGAACTGGTCGGTGGCCCCGCCCCCGGCCCCGATCTGCGTCATGGCGCTCCAGGTGGCGCCGTCGTTGGTGGAACGGCTGAAGAAGACGTCGGAGTTGTCGGGCGTGCCGGCGGGGTCGCTGGCCCACACGATGTAGAGGTTGCCGTCGTTCGGCCCGCCGGAGGTGTCGGTGGCCATCCACGCCTGGTGGAGCATGCGGATGTTGCCGGTGAGGGTGGGCCGGTTGTTCCCCGCCCCGCAGGCGATGACAGTGTCGGTGCCCGGCTCCCGGGTGGCCGCCGAGTTGACGGTGACCGCGCCGCCGAAGGTGAGGCCGGCGTCGGTGGAGCGGCGGAAGACGATGTCGTCGGTGTCGCGCCGGGCCCAGGTGACGTTGACCCCGCCGTCGGAGCCGACCTGGACGTTGCACCCGAACGGCGCCGTGCCGTTGGCCCCGATGACCTGCTCGTTGGTGTAGGTGTTGCCGCCGTCGGTGGAACGCATGAACCGCAGCTCACTGGCGTCGGTGGTGCCGTCGAGGGGGTTGGAGGTGTCGTAGAAGCGGGTGAAGCAGACGTAGACGTTCCCGTCGTTGGCCCCGCCGTTGTTGTCGATGGCGATCCAGGGCTTGTCGGCCAGGGTGGTGTTGTTGCCGGCCACGTTGAAGAGCGTGGACGCGTTCACCGCGGCGGTGAAGGTCTGGCAGCCGTCGGTGGAGCGGGCGACGCGGATTTGCTGGCCGCCCAGGCTGGCGTAGAAGTAGGTGTCGCTGGCCCCGTGGTAGGCGAGCACCGGGTCGCCGCTCTCGTTGATCCCGCCCACGTCGGTCCAGGTGGCGCCGAAGTTGGTCGACCGGGCGAGCCCCGAGAGGCCGGCGGGGGGTCCGAAGTCGTTGAAGCCGGCGCAGATCTCCCCATTGGGGCCCACGACCAGGGAGGTCTCGCTCTGGGTCGTCTGGTCGGCGGCCGCATTGTCGACCGCCGGATCGTTGACCCGGACGTCGACACCGGCCATGGCCGCGGTGGAGAGGGCCAGGCTGGCCGCCCCCAGGGCGAACGCGAGGCGGTAACGGATCGTGGCCAGTCGTCGGGGCATTGCTCCTCGCTTCGTTGCCGCTAGGTGGGGAGGGTGAGTGAGGCCAGCACGTGGTCGACCTGGGCCTGCCGTGCCGCCCGGAGGGCGTCGGACGCGGCGACGCCGGTGGTGACCTGGTACCGGCGGGTGGACGTGTCGAGGAAGTAGGTGGCCGAGGTGCCGGCCTTGGATACCTGCGCCGGGCGGCCGGCGAGCGTCGTCGCCTGGAAGCCGCTGTTGGCCCCGTAGGTGGCGGCCATGAACTGGGCGAGCGTCTTGCCCTCGAGGCCCTTCCAGCAGACCTGGACGAACGACTGCTCGACCGACGCACCCGGTCCCGAGCCTGGCGGTTCCGCCCGGTCGACGATCAATGCCGAGCCGCACGAAGCTCCGGCGGCGAAGGCGGTGGCCAGGACCTGCCCGGACGGGCCCCAGCCGGTGGGGTAGTCGACCGAGAAGTCGCCGGTGGCGCCGGGGCGGGGGTTGGCGGCGGTCGTTGAGGTGACCCCGGGGTTCCGGCCTGTCGTGGTGGTCGAGCCGCTGGCGGCGGTGGTGGCGGGTGCCGAGGCGCTCGTCGACGGGCCTGGCGCGGTGGTGGTCTCGCCCGGCTGGGTGGAGGCCGGCACCGAGTCCGCGGCGTTGGACGCGGCGGGCTCGCCGCCGTCGCCGCCGCAGCCGGCGAGCGCGACAACGCTCACCAACGCCGTTGCCAGTCTCACCCTCATCCCCCGGTGTGAAAGCAATGCCATCCCGACCGCCCCTTACTGCGGTTGCGAACGTACCACCGCCGGCCTCCGAACGCGCTGACCACTCTGCAAGCGGCCGCCAAGGGGCCTGCAAGCGCGGTGAACGAGAACAGCATCGTTCACACCGCACCAAGGAGAACCACCGTGAAGATCAACCGCCGCTGCGAGCCCGAGCGCATCGCCCCCGACACCTACGTCATCCGCCAGTTGTTCGGCGAGGGGATGGCGCCCGCCGCCGTCTACGTCAACTCCATGGTCATCGCCGGATCGGAGCCGGTGCTCGTCGACACCGGCCCGGCCGTGGCCCGGGACGAGTGGATGGCCGACGTGTTCTCCATCGTCGACCCGGCCGACGTGCGGTGGGTGTTCCTCTCCCACGACGACGCCGACCACGTGGGCAACCTGCCCCAGGTGCTGGAGCGCTGCCCCAACGCGACGCTGGTGACGAACATGTTCACCATCGAGCGGATGGCCGCGGACTACCTGCTCCCGATCCACCGGGCCCGCATCGTCAACGACGGCGACCGCTTCACCGCCGGCGACCGCGAGCTGGTGGCCGTGATCCCCCCTACCTTCGACAGCCCGACGACCCGCGGCCTGCTCGACACCCGCACGGGGGTCTACTGGGGCGTCGACAGCTTCGGCACGCCGGTGCCGGCCGAGGTCACCGACGTGGCCGAGCTGGACGCCGACTTCTACCAGGCCGGCTTCCTGCAGATGAACCAGCTGCTCAGCCCGTGGTCGCGCTGGCTGGACGGCGCGAAGTACGGCAGCCACCTGGACCGTGTCCGCGTCCTGCAGGCGTCGGTGGTGGCCAGCGCCCACGGGCCGGCGCTGCGGGGCGCCCAGGTCGGCGCCGCCCTCGACATGATGGCGCAGCTGCCCGGGCTGCCCGCCGTGCCCCTGCCGGGGCAGGCCGAGCTCGAAGCCCTCGTCGCCCTGGTCACCGGCGGGCAGCAGGCGGCCTGAGCGCCATGGACGGCATGCCTGCGCAGCTGTTCCGCTTCGCCACCGAGGCCGGGCCGGCCGAGGTCTGGGTCGCGCTGACCCGGGCCGAGGTCACCGCCCGGTACCTGTTCGGGCTGGCGGCCACGTCGGGCTGGCGGGCGGGGGACGCGGTGGCGTTCGCCGGAGGGGGCGCGACCCTCGGCGGCGACGTCCTCGCTGCCGAGGAGCCCCGCCGCCTCTCGTACAGCCTGCGGGCCGGCCAAGGCCAGCCCGAGACCTACGTCACCTGGGAGATCGAGGGCGCGGACGACGGCAGCCTGGTCCGCCTGTACGTCGACGAACCGGGCGAGCCCGAGTTCGACGCCGAGACCGACCGCGCCTGGCTGGGCGTGGTCGCCCGCCTGCAGTCGGTTCTCGCCGGTACCCGCCGCTGAGCGGCGGAACTCAGCCCTTCTTGTAGGACTTGATGATCCGGCCCTGGGCGTCGGAGGTGTAGACGACGATCTTGCGCTTGCCGGAGTGGTAGGTCGGCAGCTCGGTGACGACGTAGCCGGCACGGTTGGTCATCGGCATCGAGGGACCCGGGTCGACCTGGGCGGACGCTTCCTTGCTCTTGCGGCGGAACATGCGGCGATTGTGCCGCCCGGCACATGAGCAGTCAAGCCGTGCCCCATCGTGTCATTTCGCTATAGGATTGGAACAGTTACCGCCCTCAGGCCGGCGCGCTGAACGAGTCCTTGAACGCCTGGAACACCGGCTGCAGGCGTTCCCAGTCGGCGGCGCGGGTCTGGAAGTAGAGGGCGAAGCCGTAGCCGGGCGTGATGAAGCCCAGGTCGACCACGTGCAGGTCGGCGCCCCCCGCCGTGTACGTGAACTCCCAGATGGCGGCGCGGTAGCCGGCGTAGGTCGTCGGTTCGATGCGGATGCGCCGGTAGTTGGCGTTCTCGGCTGCAAAGCTCGGCTCGAGCTCGGCCCACGCCCCTTCCGGCGAGGGCTTGGGCGGCTGGACGTGGTCGACCCGCAGGTAGGCCCCGCTCTCGGGGTCGCGGAAGTCGGTCAGCGTCCCGCTGGTCCGCACCGTCCACTGCGGCGGGTGGGCGATGGTGAAGCCGGTCTGGGGGTCCGTGTAGCGGGTCCAGCCCGACGTGGGGGCGGCCCGGCCGCCGCCGGAGGCAGGGGCGGTGGTGGCCGTGGTCGCCCGGGTGGCCTCGGTGCCGCTGCCGCCGGGGCCCGGGTCGGCCGGGGGATCGTCGCCACCGGTGGTCACGAGCACCGTGCCGATCAGAGCGACGGCGAGGAGGGCGACCACCCCGACGACCCAGGTGAGCTGGCTCGCCGGCCGGTCGGCCCGGGGGGCGATCCTGGGCGGAGGGGCCACCGGCGGCAGGGGCGGTGGCGGCGGCGTCGCGGCGATGTCGTCGACCTGGAGGACGGCGGTGTCGTGTGGGCGGGTGGCGGCCGGCGCAGGGGGCGCCGCCGCCACCACCTGCGCCAGCCGGTCTCGGAGCGGGCCCGAACGGAGGCGGGCCTGCGGGTCTTTCACCAGGAGCCCGTCCAGCACCGGGCCGAGGGGGCCGGCGCGCTCGGCCGGGCGGGGCGGGTCCTGGACGATGGACGTGAGGGTGGGCAGGAGGGCGCCCCTGTCGAAGGGCGGCCGGCCCTCGACCGCGAAGTACAGGGTGGCGCCCAACGACCACAGGTCGGATTCGGGCAGCGCCCCCTTGTTGGTCGCCTGCTCGGGGGCCATGTAGGCCGGCGACCCGGTGACCGCGCCCGAGGTGGACACCGTGGGGTCGTCGAGAACGGCGGCCACGCCGAAGTCGCCGAGGCGGACCCGGCCGGCGGGGCCGACAAGCACGTTGCCGGGCTTCACGTCCCGGTGGACGATGCCCCGCCGGTGGGCCGCGTCGAGGACGTCGAGCACCTCCAGGCCGATGCGGGCCGCCTCGGCCGGAGGGAGGGGGCCCCGCTGCGCCACCAGCTCGGACAGGTCGGGGGCCTCGACCAGCTCCATGACGATCACCGGCTGGTCGTCGTCGTCGAGCACGTCGAAGACGGTCACCGCGCCCGGATGGTCGAGGCGGGCCGCGGCCCGGGCCTCCTTGAGGACCTTCTCCCGCAGGTCGGCCCGGTCGCCGTCGTCGAGGAATCCGGGGATGTGGATCTCCTTGAGGGCGACGTGGCGCTCCAGGAGCGTGTCGCACGCCCGCCACACCACGCCGAAGCCGCCCCGGCCCACCTGCTCGAGCAGCTCGTAGCGCCCGGCGACGACCTGATGGGCAAGGCGGTTCTGGGGCACCACCTCCGAGGACTACCCCTCGTAGGGGGTGCTTATGCGACGGTTACGCGATGCCTCTCGGCGCTCAGGCGACCCGTGAGGAGCGGCGGGCGAAGGGCTTGGCCTTCGGCCGGGCCGGCTCGGCCACGACCGGCGGCTTGAGCAGCACGTCCTCGCCGATGACCCAGCCGTCGCCGGCGTCGTCGTCGGTGAGGTGCTCGATGAGGGCGTCGGCGGCGTCGACCGAGAGGTTGCAGTGCCAGTAGGGCCGGGGGTCGTCACGACCGGCGGTCGACCGCAGGGCCGCCCACAGCACGTGGCCGACGAAGTCGGTGGGCACGAGGCTGCCGTGGTCCCAGGCCGCGTGGCCGTCGAAGACGAGCGGTACCGACCAGCTGGTGATCCGCAGGGGCTCCCGGAAGGAAATGCCACCCTTCGAGTTCGGGCGGAACGGGACTCCCAGCCTGCGGGTCAGGTTGTCGGCCAGTTCCTCGAGGGCGTGCACACTGGTGGGCGTGGCTGTGGTGGGCATGATGTACATATCGACCATCCGGCCGATTTGCCTTAGCGATCGCCGGGAATTCGGGCCGGCGCGGGTTGTTGAGCATTGAACAACAGCGTTCATCGGTACGAGGAGCGACCATGCCCGCAGTCACTGTCGACAACGTCCTGACCCTGCCCAAGGTGGAGGCCGCCGGCGGCCTGCCGCGACCGGTGCGCTCGGTCAGCACCGCGCCCACCGGCTACGAGGGCGAGGGCTTCCCCGTGCGCCGGGCCTTCGCCGGCGTCTCCATGGCCGACCTGGACCCGTTCATCCACATGGACCAGATGGGCGAGGTGGAGTACGCCCCCGGCGAGCCCAAGGGCACGTCGTGGCACCCGCACCGGGGCTTCGAGACCGTCACCTACATGATCGACGGGGTCATGGAGCACCAGGACTCCAACGGCGGCGGCGGGGTCATCACCAACGGCGACACGCAGTGGATGACGGCCGGCGGCGGGATCCTCCACATCGAGCGGCCGCCGGAGCACCTGGTGGCCAGCGGCGGGCTGTTCCACGGGCTGCAGCTGTGGGTCAACCTCCCGGCCAAGGACAAGATGATCCAGCCCCGCTACCAGGACATCCGGGGCACGTCGGTGGCCCTCCTGGCCTCGCCCGACGGCGGCGCCCTGGTCCGGCTCATCGCCGGCGACCTGGGCGGCCACCGCGGCCCGGGGTCGACCTACACGCCGATCACCATCGTCCACGCCACCGTCCAGCCGGGGGCGCAGGTCGACCTCCCCTGGAACCCGGAGTACAACGCCCTGGTCTACGCCCTGAGCGGGCGGGGCACGGTGGGCGCCGAGCGGTCGCCGCTGCGCATCGGCCAGCTGGCCGTGCTCGGCGAGGGCGACGCCATCCGGGTGGCGGCCGACCGGTCGCAGGACAGCCACACGCCGGCCCTCGACGTCTACGTCATGGGCGGCCGGCCCATCCGCGAGCCCGTCGCCCACTACGGCCCGTTCGTGATGAACACCAAGGCCCAGCTGATCAAGGCCTTCGAGGACTATCAGGCCGGCCGGCTGGGCTCCATCCCCGCGCAGTAGAGCCGCAGCAGGCCGGGGGTCTCCGGGGCGGTCAGGCCGAGTGGGTCCAGGCCGGCCGCCTTGAGGGGCCGCGGGTCGGCGGGCAGGTGGGTGGTGAGCACGAGCAGGGGGCCGTCGAGGACCGACGCCTGGCCGATGACCCGCCAGATCTCGTCGGTCCGGGCCAGGCCCGAGCGGCCGGTGGTGAGGGCGCCGGACACGTCGACGTACCAGCGCCGGCCGTCGGTGCCCTCGACCACGAAGTCGACGGTGAGACCGAGGGTGCGCAGCGTGCGGGCGCGGTCGACGATGGTGAAGCCGGCCTCGGTCAGGAGCGCCTCGGCGAGGTCCGTCGCCTTCAGGGCCGGCGGGGGCGGCTGCTCGACCTCGGCGGCCACCCGCCGGCGAGCCAGGTCGACGTAGCGCTGGTCGGTGTCGTAGCCGCAGTACCGCCGGCCGGTGCGCACCGCGGCGACCGCGGTGGAGCCGGAGCCCAGGAAGGGGTCGAGGACGAGGTCGCCCCGGTAGGTGTAGAGCTCGATCAGCCGCTGGGGCAGCTCCACGGGGAAGGGGGCGGGGTGGCCCACCCGGCGGGCGCTCTCCGGCGGGAGGCGCCACACGTCGAGGGTGGCCTCCAGGAACTCGTCGGTGGAGAGGGTGGTCTCGCCCTGGCGGGCCCGGTCGAACCGGCCCTTGCCGGCCACGACCACCCGCTCGGTGACGTCGCGCAGCACGGGGTTGGTGGCCTTGCGGAACGATCCCCAGGCGCAGGAGCCCGACGCCCCCTCGGCCTTGACCCAGACGATCTCGCCCCGGAGGAGCAGGCCGAGGTCGTCCTGGAGGATGCGGACGACGTCGGCAGCCAGGCTGCGGTAGGGGCGCCGGCCGAGGTTGGCCACGTTGACCGCGATACGCCCGCCCGGCTCGAGGACCCGCTTGCACTCGTCGAAGACGTCGCGCAGCAGGGCCAGGTAGTCCAGGTAGGTGGCCGGCACGTGGCCCTCGCCCAGGGCCGCCTCGTACTCCTTGCCGGCGAAGTAGGGGGGTGAGGTGACGACCAGGGCCACGCAGTCGGCCTTGAGGTCGACCATGGCCCGGGCGTCGCCGCAGACCAGGGGCGGGTCGGGGGTGAAGTCGACCACGGTCGCGTCGGTGGACACCTCGGGCGCCCGGAAGCGGGCGTAGAAGTCCGAGGCGTCGTGGCCTTCCCGCTTGCCCACCCCGAAGCTCGACGTCGACGTCCTCATGGCCCTCGGGGTCACGTTAGAGCGGCGGGGCGGCGGCGTCGGTGATGCGGCCCCGGTCGAGGACGCACGTGCGGTCGGCCACGGCGCTCGCGAGATGCACGTGTTGCTCGACGACGAGCACGCCGGCCCCCTCGTCGTCGGCGACGGCCCGGACGGTGCGGAGGAGGCGCTCGACGACCAGCGGGGCCAGGCCGAGGCTCAGCTCGTCGACGAGGAGCAGCTTGGGCCGGGTGGCCAGGGCCATGGCCAGGGCCAGCATGCGGGCCTCGCCGCCGGAGAGGACCGTGGCCGGCCGGTCGAGCAGGGGCCGCAGCTCGGGGAGGCGGTCGAGGACGGGCGCCGGCCCGCCGCCCTCGTGGAGGTGGCGGCCGGCGATCCGCAGGTGCTCGGCCACGGTCAGGCCGGCGAAGGGGGCCTGGCCCTGGCGCACGCAGGCCAGGCCCCGCCGGGCCAGGCGGTGGGGGACGGGCCGGGGCTCGCCCAGCACGTCGACGGTGCCGGCCATGCGGGGCAGCACGCCGGCCACGGCCAGCAGCGTGGTGGTCTTGCCCGCCCCGTTGCGGCCCAGGAGGGCGACGACCTCGCCGGCGGCCACGGTGAGGTCCACGCCGTGGACGACCGGCACGCCGACGTAGCCGGCGGTCAGGCCCCGGGCGTCGAGCAGCGTGGCCCCCTGCCGGGGGGGCCGGGCGAGCGTCGCCCCGCCCCGGGCCCGACCCAGGTAGGCGGCCACCACCCGCTCGTCGGCCCGCACCTCGGCCGGCGTCCCCTCGGCGATGACCCGCCCGGCGTCGAGGACGGTCACCCGGCCGCAGACCTCGAGGACCAGCGGCGTGTCGTGGTCGACGAGGAGGACGGCCGTGCCGCCGGCGGCCACGTCGCGGAGGCGCTGGGTCAGCCGGGCCCGGCCGGCAGCGTCGAGGCCGGCGGCGGGCTCGTCGAGCAGCAGCACCGCGGGCCGGGCGGCCAGGGCCCGGTCGAGGGCCAGGTCCGACCGCTCGGCGTGGGAGAGCTGGACGGGGAGGCGGCCGTCGCCCCCCACCCCCCCGGCGACGGCCAGGTTCTCGGCCACGGTGAGGTCCTCGAACAGCTCCTGGGACTGGAAGGTGCGGGCCAGCCCGAGGCGGGCCCGGCGGTGGGTCGGGAGGTGGTCGACCGGCGTCCCGTTGAGCAGGATGCGGCCGCTGGCGGCGGGCACGAGGCCCGAGATGGCCTCCAGGGCGGTGGTCTTGCCCGCCCCGTTCGGCCCGATGAGGCCGGTGACGGTGCCGGCGGGCAGGTCGAGGTGAAGGCCGGCCACCACGTCGGTGGCGCCGAAGCGGACCCGCAGGCCCCGGACCTCGAGGGCGGCGCTCACCGCCGCCGCCAGCCGGTGATCCCGCCGGGCGCCAGCACGGTGACGGCCATGAGGCCGAGGCCGCTGACCAGCAGCTGCCAGCGCCCGATGTCGAGCAGGGTGAAGACCAGCCCGTTCGGGACGAGCAGCCCGCCCACCACGGCGCCGGCGATGCCGGCGATGCCGCCGAGGTAGGCCACGGCCAGGTAGGCCAGCGACACGAACACCCCGAACGACCCGTAGGACAGCGCCCCCTGCTGGTAGCCGAGCAGGGCGCCGGCCAGCCCGGCGAGGAAGGCGGAGAGGGCGAAGGCCTGGAGGCGCGCCGCGGTGACGTCGACCCCGACGGCGGCCGCGGCCCGCTCGTTGGCCCGCACGGCAAGCAGCCGGCGGCCGGCCCCGCTGAGGCGGAGCCGGGCCAGGGCGGCGGCGGTCACGACCACCACGGCCAGCACGAGGAGCCCGAAGGGCACGCCGGAGGGGTCGAGCGGGGACTCGACCCGGGACCCGCTGAAGCCGCCGGTCAGCGTCGGGCTCTTGAACACCACCTCCTCGACCACGACCGCCCCGGCGAGCGTGACCACGGCCAGGCTCACGCCCCGGGCCCGCAGGGCGGGCAGGCCGACGGCCAGGCCGGCGAGGGCGGCCAGGGCCGCGGCGGCCAGCGGGGCCACCGGGAAGGGCACGCCCACGTCGGTCCCCAGCCGGCTGAGGGAGAAGCCGGCCACCCCGGCGAAGGCCATCTGGGCCAGCGAGATCTGGCCCGACCACCCGGTGAGGACGACGATCGACAGGCAGACCAGCGTCCCGATCAGGCTGGTAACCAGGGCCACCCGGTCCTGCCCGTGCAGGGCGAGCAGGCCGGTCACCCCGGCCACGGCGCCGCCCGCCGACAGGAGCCCGACCCGGCGCGGCCGCCCGGCCCGGGGCAGCCGGCCGGCCACGCTCCCGGTGTCGCGGGCCAGCCTCGAACCGGCGCCGACGGCCAGGGCCACGAGGATCACCGCCAGCGGGAGCGCCTCCCGCACGCCGGAGCGGGGGATCCACGAGTAGTTGTCCTGGGCCAGCAGGAGGAGCGACTGGGCCATGCCCAGGCCGAGGGCGGCGGCCACGGTCGCGGCCAGCGACAGCAGCCGGCCGACGAGGGCGGCGGCCAGGGCCGGCACCACGAGCAGGGAGGTGGTGACCGGGTCGAGCCCGGTGACCGGCGCGACCAGGATGGCGCCCAGGCCGGCCAGGACGCTCGCCACCACCCAGTTGGCCGCGGCCAGCCGGTCGGGCGACCAGCCCAGGAGGGCCACGCCCGTCTGGTCGTCGGCCGCGGCCCGGCTGGCCAGGCCGAAGCGGGTGAAGCGGTAGACGGCCCACAGCACGACCGCCGCGGCCACGACGATGGCGGCCAGCAGCAGGCGGTCGCGGGGCACGTCGGAGCCGAACAGGGAGACCGGCTCGGCGGGAAGGATGGCCGGCACCGGGCGGTCGCTCGTCCCGAAGCGCAGGACGATCAGCGCCTGCAGCGTCGCCATGAGCCCGACCGAGGCGACCAGGCCGGCCAGGGCCGGCGCCCGCCGCAGCGGCCGGAACACCAGCACGTAGGCGGCGAGGCCGATGGCCGCCGCCACGCCGAGCGAGACGGCGAACGCCGGCGCGAACCCGACCGAGTCGCCCAGGCGGACGCGGCCCACCGGCAGCACCAGATCCCCCACCGTGCGCAGCTCCACGAACACGTAGGTCACGTACGCGCCGACCGCGCCGTGGGCCACGTGGACGACGCCCGACACCCGGTGCACCAGCACGAGGCCCAGTCCGAGGCTGGCGTAGACGGCGCCGGCGCCCAACCCGAGGAGGAGGAAGACGAGCGTGCGGTCGATCGGGCGCACGCTATGTCCTCCCCGTTCTTGGCGCGCTCATCGGTGTATGGCACGGGTGAGCGCGCCAAGAACAGGAGGCGGGCACAATGAACCGTGTGAAGCGGCCGGTCGCCATCGCCATGGTGGTGATCGGGGCCCTCCTGGCTGCGGCATGCAGCGGTGGCGGCGGGGAGGGGGACGACAACGCCATCGTCCTGGGCATGGTGAACCAGGAGGACGCGCCGATCGGGTCGTTCCCCGAGGTCCGGGAGGCGGCCCAGGCCGCGGTCGACCACATCAACGACGACCTGGGCGGGGTGAACGGCCGGCGCATCCGCCTCGAGGTGTGCCGGACGGCGGGCACGCCCGAGTCCTCCGCCTCCTGCGCCAACCAGCTGGTGGCCAAGGCCCCGGTGGCGGTCCTCGGCGGGGTCGACCTGGGCGCGGCGGCGTCGCTCCCCGTGTTCGAGCGGGCGGGCGTCCCCTACGTGGGCGGCACGCCGGCGCTGGGCGACGAGCTCACCTCGCCCGCGGCGTGGATGCTGGCCGGCGGGGTGGTGGCCGACCTCCTGGGCCAGGCCGAGTACGCCCTCAACACCCTGAAGGTGAAGCGGGTGGGCGCCGTCTACGTCGACCTCCCCGGCCTGCTCACCACCGTGATCACCGCGGCGGAGGTCGTCCTCCGGGCCCGGGGGGTGACCGACGTGAAGCTGGTGGCGGCCAGCGCGGACGCCGCCGACTTCGCCCCGCCCCTCAAGGCGGCGACGGCCGGCAACCCCGACGCGGTCGTCGTCCTCTTCCCGGCCCAGACCTGTGCCCGGGTGATGTCGGCGGCCCGGTCCTTGCGGGTGCGGGCCCGGATGTTCTACCCGAGCGCCTGCGCGTCGCAGGCCGTGGTCGACGCCGCCGGTCCGGCCGCCGAGGGCGCCTACTTCGCCAGCGCCTACCTGCCGTTCGACGACCCGTCGCCCGAGGTGGCCACGTGGAAGGCGGAGGCCAGGGTGGCCAAGCCCAGCGCCCTCTCCCAGGCCGGCTTCGCCGTGGCCATGAACGTGTACGCCCTGCTCAAGGACGGTGCCGACTCGCCGGCCGCAGTCACGGCCAAGCTCCGGGAGTCGGCCGGCCGGCCCGGCTTCATGGCCCACGCCTACACCTGCGACCGCAAGCAGGTGGCGCTGCTGGGCGCGGTCTGCAACCCCCACGTGCGGCTGCTGCAGTACAGGAGCGGCACCTTCGCCGACGTCACCGGCGCCTGGGTCAGCGGCGCAGATCTCGTGCGGCTGTTCGGCTAGGCCTCGAACCGTCCCGCCGTTCGGCGGGCAGATGGCACGCCCCGAAGGGGACCTGCGACCCTTGCGGGCGGTGACCTTCGACCCTGGGTCGGGAGGTGGCATCGGCGGATGATCACGTCATAGCCACCTCGACCTACCGAAAGCAGGAAGTCATGGACCGCAAGCCCGCCCCCGAGATCCCCGCCAACATGAACCCGGTGTTCTCCATCGCCGGCGCCACCCCCGGTGGCTCCGAGGC